>Ga0315912_10000685_pt1 | contig 53520 bp, 47 predicted proteins | sample VfabasoilMG_FD_204469 | JGI IMG/M metagenome (GOLD analysis project Ga0315912, IMG submission 204469) | Garden soil microbial communities collected in Santa Monica, California, United States - V. faba soil | ecosystem: Environmental > Terrestrial > Soil > Garden | place: USA: California...
CACGGTGGGTTTGTTAGACGACTATAACCTCATCGCGCGGTTTTGCCCAGATCAGGTGCGGATCACCGTCAAGGCACGCAACGCAGAGGGGGTCGAGGTGACGGGCCACGCGACCCTTCCCGTTCGCGTTCATACTTCACCCAACACCTACACTTTACCCCTCGAGCCCGGTGAATGGTTCATCATCGCTTATCCAGGCCTCCATGCTCATCATCGTTGGACGACAGCGACCGAACACGCGATGGATTTCACTATGGTGGATGCACGGGGTTCGTGGGCGCGCGGCGACGTGAGCGACTGGCGCACTGGTCGGGTTCCGCGTTGGGAAGATTGGTACGCTTATAACAAAAAGGTGTTGGCGACTGCGGAGGGGGTGGTGGTCAAGGTCGTCAGTGAGGTGGAGTTCCCACTTGAATTTTGGAACCGTCAGGACGGGGAAGCGCTTGAGGCATATTGGGAACGGATCGGCGGAAAGCAGATGGAATTGTTTATGACCCCCGGTGTGGACCCCGCCGCAGTGGCTGGCGGAAACTACATCGTCATCCGACATGCCAACGATGAGTATTCGTTCTATGCCCACTTGGCTTATGGGGGCATTCGCGTCAAGGAAGGCCAAACCGTCGCGCAAGGTGAACACATCGCGGGTGTGGGCGGCACGGGCGAGCAACCCGCCGTGCATTTGCACTTCCAGATTTCCGATGGGCCGTCAATGCTGACCTCGCGCACGCTTCCCGTGCGGTTCAACAATGTGCTGGCCAACGAGCCGTTCGCTGACATTTTTGCGCCGCGCCTGTTTTTCCAGTCGGGGTTCTTTATCACCTCAATTGCGCGGGAGGCGTAGTGGGGAGGCCTGTTTGCCCGGCCCAAAACAATCATCGGCCACCCGCCGTCAAAATCCTATTGGCGTAGCCCACTGGTTTAGCGAGCGAAACTGGGTTGAGGAGCGTAGTTTAACAGGAGAAAGCGGAAATTAGTAATCGGTGGTCAGGAGCCAGTCATCAGATAAAGGGAATGGTGGGTAATCGAATACAGTTATAGCGCCCCACCCTGATGAGGTTGCTTCACTCACAGGGGCCGGCTCTGAGCGACGCTAGAAGGGCGCGGAGTGTTTTATGGTATAAGAGTTTCGCCGTTGTTAAATCTGCTCTATTTTGGATCGAGTCGCTCCATGTCATCTTTCTCGCTTAAACAGTGTTTGCTCCTCCTCTGCCTCGGCGTGCTGACTGCTTGTACCAATGGCACGCCCACGCCAACCCCGTTGCCGTCTACGGCTGGCCCATTGCCAACGGCGGTGGTCTCGGTATTGCCGTCGCCCACCTCGCCGCCCTCGCCGAAAAACGCGGCGGAAGCCTATCTGGCGGCGTGGAGCAAAAACGATTATGCGACGATGTATGCCCTGCTCGCGCCCGAAAGCCAAGCGACGGTCACCCCAGAAGATTTTGAAAAACGCTATCGCGACAACTTAACGATCATGACCGTTACGGGCGTTGCGATGCAAGGCCTCAGTGACGCGCCACCGACTGAAACCGCGCAAGTGACGGCGCATGTGCAATACGCCACGTTGCTCGTCGGCACTTTAGAAGCCGATCTCAATTTCACGTTGAAAAAAGTCGGCGAGACATGGCGGGTGATGTTTGACCCCGCACTCATCTGGCCCGATCTGGTGAATGGGCAAAAGCTCTACATGGTTTATTTCAATCGGCGTGGCACGCTCTATGACCGCAACGCCGCGCCGTTGGCCGCGCCCAACGTGGAGGCCTACGCGGTGGGCGCGGTGCCGATTGAACTCGAAGACCCGGTGCGCACCGCGCGGCTCGTGGGCGATCTCCTCGGTCTGCCCACCTCGACCGTGTTGGAGCGAATTCAAAACGCACCGCCCGAAAATTATTTGGCGCTGGGCGAAGTTGCCCAGGATGAGATCAAAAACAGCCGCCTGAGTTTTTTGCTCGATATGCCCGGCCTGCGCTGGACGGCTTATACCGCGTCACGCTTCTACTATGGCAACGGCTCGGCGGCGCATGTCACCGGTTACACCATCTACATCCCCGATGATCAGTTTCCGGCGTATCAAGCGCGGGGCTATGCGGTGGATCAACGCATTGGGCAAACGGGTTTGGAAGAATGGGGCGAGGCGCAGCTATCCGGAGAGAACGGTGGGCAATTGGTGTTGCTCGGTGCGGATAACAGCGTGCTACGCACCCTCGCCATTAAACAAGCGCCGGTGGAATCGCTAGACATTTATAGCACGGTCGATCGTGATCTTCAGCGCGCGGCGCAATTTGCGCTGGGCGACTTCACGGGCGCGGTGGTGGTACTAGATGTACAAACGGGCGCGGTGCTGGCGCTCGCCTCCAACCCACGCTATGACCCCAACTTGTTTGATGGCGCGAATCTCAACGCGCAGTTTGCAGACACCGAACGCCAATCACGCGGCTTGCTCAACCACGCCACGCAAGACGCCTATGCCGCGGGGTCGGTGTTTAAGATCGTCACAATGGGTGCGGCGCTAAATTCAGGTTTGTTCACGCCCACAACTGAATATAGATGCACTGGGCTATGGGAAGAACTCGGTGAGTCGTTTGTCTTGCATGACTGGAAAGAAGATGGGCATGGGCGGGTCACACTCCAAGAAGGCTTGTCAGGGTCGTGTAATCCGTGGTTTTGGCATATCGGCAAGGCGCTGTTTGACCACGACCCCAAGTGGCTCTCGAAGACGGCCAAAGATTATGGGCTTGGGGCTACGACCGGGATCAGCCAATTGGCCGAAATCCCGGGGCAAATTCCCGGCCCAGATTGGAAACTGCAAAACAAAGGGGAAGCGTGGTCCGTGTTTGATAATTTGAACTTGTCCATTGGGCAAGGGGATGTGTTGGTGACGCCGATCCAGATTGCGCGGATGGCGGCGGCCGTGGCGAACGGTGGCACGCTCTATCAGCCACAATTGGTGCTGAAAGTAGGTCTGGAAAACGGCGCGCCCACCTTTGAAATGCAACCCATTAAGGTTGGACAACTGCCGCTCACCGCGGAACAGGTCGCCGCGATTCAAGAGGGCATGTACAACGTCATGCGCCCGCCCATTGGCACGGCGCGCAATCGGTTTCGCAATTTGCCCACCTGGTTAAAAGTGGCCGGTAAAACTGGCACAGCGGAAGTGGGCATTAATGAGCCTGACGCCTGGTTTGCGGGCTACACCTTCGCCAACCGTCCCGGCAAAGCTGACATCGCCATTGCCGTCCTCGTGCGGAATCAGGGGCAAGGCTCAGCCTTTGCCGCGCCCATCTTCCGGCGCGTGTTGGAGGCCTATTTTGATCTGCGCCTAACGGTTTATCCCTGGGAAGTCGAAGTTGGAGTCACTCGCCCCGAGGAAACGCCCACCCCTACGCCCGGCCCAGACGGGGAAATTATCGTCGAAGCCACGCCAACGCCTTAGGGAAGGATGAAGGCGAAGAGATGAGGGATGAAAAGAGACGCGCCGTAGCGCGTCTCTTGCTTTAACGTTGGATCAATGGCAAAAACACCACACGCGGCACGAACAGGGCGAACTCGGTTAAGTGATCAAGCAGACACGTGAATTGATTACTTACTATGTCCAGAGCACAGTCCACGCTTTGCCAATATCCGGCCGCTTCATCCCAATAAAACACTTGCCAGTGCGCTTCATCAGACAGAGCAAGTGCCTCGGTGTACTGGATCGTAAGTGTATAAGGTTGATTGAAAGTCATCACGGGTTGCCCGCTGAGTGTGGTGGCCTTGAGCGTGAACGTTGCGCCATCCACAACTGGGTGAGTGCTAGTAGGCAAGACATAGAACACGACCGTCTCGCTGAAGGCGTTAGGCGGCAAAGCCAAAGTAACCGTCAAGTGATTTAGGGGAAAGATCATTTCGCCCCCGCTCGGCGGGAGGCCCCAATCGCGTGGGTCGAATTCATACGCGCCAATGTCGCAGTGGGCAAGGCCATCGCCGTTGCCATCTATCGGGCGGGCGCGCCCCAATTGATCGGTGAGCAAAAGCTCCCCGGCCTGATCCCGACAACCGGCTGGGTCACCCGCGTCAATGACAGGGCTGGTGGGGTAAGGTAAAAAATACGCCAGTTCATTGAGGGTTGTTTCGCGCAAACGCGGGTCGAGATTTAGTAAGTTGCCGGTTTGCGTGCCGGTGAGGTTACAGTCAACTGAGTTTCCAATGAGATTATAGCCATCCGAAATGACCTTGCCATGACAATCGGAGACTAAGTTGTCGGCGAGGATGGAATGGCGGAGATGGAGTTTGCCATAAAAAGTATCTACGCCGCCTGAATTGCGGCTGAGGGTGACATTTCGGAAATCGGCCACGCCGTGATTGATGAGACTTGGAAAACCTTCGGCTTCACCCCAATTGTGGCTCACGGTGGTATTGATCATGGTCAATGAGCCATGATTGGTTAAGCCGCCCCCACCACCCCAGCCGACTGTATTGCTCATGATCAAGCTGTCAAGAGCCATCAAATCGCCCGTGTTAAAAATTCCCCCACCGCCTGTTTGGATAAACGAATAGAAATCATCATCCCAGCCAATAGTCCAGCCGTCGCTATAGTTGTCACGCACAATGCTATTAGCGAGGGTGAGTTGCCCAGTGTTCTGAAGGCCACCACCAGCAAGTTGGCTTGAGCCGTTTTGGAGGATGAGGCGTTCCAATGTCGTTGCGCCGCTGGTGGTGGCTACGCGGTCGAGGTGTTGCGCGTCGAGGGTGGAGTAACCCGTTTGAGCGTGAAAGGCGGCGTCCCATCCTCCGCTGAGCGTGACATCTGTCAGGGCAAGCCCACTGGCCAGATAAACGCCCTGCGCGAGGCGAATGTCGGCTGGCGAGGTAAAAACCGAATGGCTGAGCAAGCCTGTCAGTGAGGCGCACGCGCGCTCTGGCGTTAGACAATCGGCTTGGTCATCGCCGGTGACTGACGCATACCAGGCTTCGACATTTGCTAATTCAAACCCAACGCTGACCTCACCCGAACGCGCCAGGACCAAATACGCGCCTGGCACAGCGTTGGCAATAAAATTCGGGGTTGTGGCAAAGCCATGCAGGTCAGTCAACACTGTCACAATTCCAGTGCGAGTGGGGGCAAAACCGCCACTGGGGCCGGTGAGCGGCGAGGTGAAGGTGACTAGCGTATTGGAGATCGGAATAGCGGCGCTATCCAATAGCCTGGCGCGAAACGGTGTGGTAAAGGTCGTGGCGGGCGCGCTGGTTTGGGGCGCGCCCGCGATGACCCACAGCTGTGCTGGCGCGCTCGGTGGCGTGTAGTGAAATTCGTATGCGCCGATGTCGCACACCGCTACGCCATCGCCATCGCCCTCTTGTAGGCGCGGCGCGCCAGTGAGATCAACTGTGAAAGGCACTCCATTCGTGTCGAGACACCCGGCCGGGTTGCCGTCGTCAATGAGGATAAAGTCAGTGGACAAAGGACGACCATCTCCATTGATCGCAACTGAAACATTCAACTGATCGCCAACCGTGGCGGCAAAATCACAACCTGCCAGACTGGTGAGGGCGTTGTAACCCTCGGAATTGATCACACCAGAGCAATCTGCCCCATCGGCGCTGGCAGTGTTACGCGCAAACACGGTGTTATGCACACTAACCTCGCCACCCATTTGCCGTAGTCCACCGCCCAATCCGGTGGGTGTATTAAAACAAAGCTGTTCTGTGCAACCAAAGTCTATGTAGCTGGGGGCGTCATTGCCAATTAGAGTAGAATTATTCAACCAGAGTTGTCCAACGTTTAGGATACCTCCCCCTTGGCCTTCATAGAAATAATAACGAATAACCGCCGTAGTTGCTACATTGCCTTGAAACAAGCTGTTGTTGACGTAAGCCCAGCCGAGGTTATAGAGTCCCCCCCCATACCCGGAACACGAGCCACCGTCGGCGAGGTTAGATCGAAGGATAGTGCGTTCGAGCCACAGGTGCCCAGCGTTATAAATCCCGCCCCCGTCCGCTGAGCCGTCTTCCTCCAGACAAAACGCTTGATTTGCCTCGATGAGGCTGTCGGTCAGAGTCACGTCGCCGCTATTAAACAGCCCGCCTCCGGTATGGCTGAAGCCGTTTTGAAGCGTAAACCGTTCTAGCCGTACGTGCGTGCCACTCACAACAGTCAACCCCCGTCCAGAGTTCTGTCCGTCTAGGACAGAATGTCCAAGCTGACTCTGGAAGCCATCATCCCATCCGCCGGACAGCGTCAGGTCTTTATACAACAGGGCGACTTCTTCTCCGTCGCTGGTGTAGGTCCCCTGCGCTACATAGATCGTATCCTCGGCGGCGGCGCGTTCCTGCGCGCCAGCGATCGTGGCGCAGGCCGTCGCCGGGCTGATGCAAGGCGCCTGATCAGAACCAGTTGGCGACACATACCAACCCCGAAACTCAAGCGTGGTGAGCAGAAAATTAACTGTAGGGGTCATGCCATCATTGCTGGCGGTAATGGCAAAGGTGCCCGTGATCGCGTTGGCAGTGAGGGAGGGCGCTGAAGCCACGCCCCATATATCGCTGAGCGCGGTCGCCGTGTGGGTGTGGCTAGGCGCGAAAGTCGCGCTTGGCCCAGCCTCCGGCGCGGTGAAAAGAACGACGGTGCCGGAGAGCGGAACGCCAGCACTATCTAACACCTGAACTTGTAAAGGATACAAGAAAGCGGAATTTGGCATGGTCGCTCGACGTGTTGAGCCAAACGGCTTAAGCCAAGCGGGCGCGCCGGGCGCACGATATTCATATTCCGCCGCGCCGATGTCGCATCGCGCCTCCCCGTCATGCTCGCCATCTTGTAAACGCGGCGCGCCCCACAGATCAACCGCGAATAAATGGCCGCGCGCATCAAAACACCCCGCCGGATCGCCTTTATCAATCAGGGCAAAGGCGGTTGGTAATGGGGACCCGGTTGGGCCTAAGTCAACCGAGAGGTTGCTCTGGTCGCCAACCGTGCTGATAAATCCACAATCTTGCCTTTGACCCACGAGGTTATAGCCCAAAGTTTGTAAATCGCCTGAGCAATCGGGAGCGCGGTCGTTGGCCCAGTTGTTTGCCAGCACAGTGTTATGCAGGCTGGCCTCCAAACCAATTTGACGCAGTCCACCACCGAACCCGTTTGGGCACCAGCCACTCGGACAATCAAAGTCCGACAGACTGGTGGTCGCGTTGCTGATAATGGTTGAGTTGTAGATTTGAATGTGCCCTACATTCAAAATGCCTCCCCCTTGACTACCCGTGCCAGAATTGTGCGCAGTGACGACATTTTCGATGATCAGGCTGTTGTTGAGGTAGGCCTGTCCAAGGTTGTATAACCCACCGCCATACCCCGGCACACAGGTTTGCCCGTCAGCTAGATTGTTCCGAATGATCACCCGTTCGAGCCAGAGTTGGCCAGTGTTGTGAATGCCACCCCCATCCGCGATGCCATAACTCGCGCACAGGGCTTGGTTGGCTTCAACCACGCTTTCGGTGAGGGTGAGGCTTCCGCGGTTATACAGCCCGCCCCCTTCACTGCTCACGCCCTGTTGAAAGGTGAAACGTTGGAAGGTAACTTCAATTTCTTCTAGTACGGTTGCCCCGCGCCGCGCATTCTCGCCATCAAGGATCGTCTGCGCCGTTTGGCTGATAAACGTGCTGTCCCAGCCGCCGAGTAGAGTGACACTCTTGTTCAGCAATAGCACTTCATCGCCGGTAGTGCTGGTGTACACCCCGCTCGCCACGTAGATCGTGTCGCCCGCTCCGGCCTTGCCGATGGCGGCGCTGAGCGTGGCGCAGGCCGTGGCTGGGCTAAGGCAGTCTTGAATGTCGTCGCCAGTTGGGGAAACGTACCACGGGCCAGTGGCTTGAGCAGATAGGTTAAATATCCCACTACTACAGAGACCCATTATGCCCATCACCAAGCCACCGAAAAGTTTAAGGGTCAACCGCATATCAATCCTCCTAAATAGTGGGGAAGCCAACCTAAGGGTAATCTATTCTATTGACCCAGCAATGGGAATGAGCGGCTATAGTGTCAGAGGGTGGGTCTGGCTGGAATCTACAATGTTAGTCGCCTGTAGTTGGAGTCGCTCCACCAATGCCAAAAAGGTTCATTTTTGTCGGAATTGTTTTAGAAGGACAAGGTATTTACATAAAATAACGACTTGGCAGTCTTACTCGCCAGCTAGATGGCTTCCATAACCAACGGTTGTCATGTGGAGCATAGCGCGTAGGTTAAACAAAAGATGAGCATAATGGTGCGGCCAGTGCTACACCGTTATTGCTCATCTTCATAATTCAAGCGGGTGACGGGATTCGAACCCGTGAATGTCAGCTTGGAAGGCTGATGCCTTACCACTTGGCGACACCCGCGTATGCCGACCCGATTGTAACGGGGGATAAACAACGGGTCAAGGAAAAGAGTATCCTGTCTTGACGCTCATTCCCTTCCCTGCTATATTTTCGGTGAAGGATGTCTTTAGCAGGTTCTTGAAGGCAACGGCAAGATGACGGCTCAAGGCAAGTGATTGAGCCGTTTTATTTTGCCCAGTTCTGGTGGAACGTAAGCATAAAGCGCCTTAACATCTTTTCTTTTTTGCCAGAAGGAGGCAAATCTATGTCTGAGCGCATCGTCGGTACGGTTAAGTGGTTCAACAATGGCAAGGGCTATGGCTTTATTGCCCAAGACACTGGGGAGGACGTGTTTGTCCACTACTCAGCCATCCAAGACGAAGGCTATCGCAGTCTCCGCGAAGGCCAAAAGGTGGAGTTTTCGGTAGAAAAAGGCCCCAAAGGGCTACAAGCGGCCAACGTCATAAAACTCTAAAATTTTTTACCTCTGTCCTAATAAAAGGCCTCGGCAATTCATGCCAAGGCCTTTTTGTTATACGTAACCGATAACTCAATTTCACCCCTCTAAAAACCGCGACTCATCCACCTGCTTTTTCAATTTCTCCTCCGCGCTCATTTCGGAGATGGGCGTTTCGGGTTCGGCCAGTTTTAACTCGGCTTGCTCGGCGGCGGTGAGCTCGGCGCGCGAAGCACGCCGCACAATGCTCCACTGCCCACAATGATCACACCGATCAAGTTTCCCAACCACGACGTTAAACGAAAACAAGTGAACGGCAAACGGGCGCCCACACTTGGGACAGATCGCGCCGCCTAAGAACCCATACGAACGCGGCGCGCCGAGGGGGGTGGTCTTCCTTTTTTCAAGGGCATCCAACACTACCGATGCGCCAATGAAAAGCGCAACCAAGCCCCCTAACCCGGCCACCAAGGGGATGAGGATCCCATTCACGGCTTGCCATTCGGCATCGGCCGTCACAAACTCTACGCGGCGCGTGGTGGTGAGCGCCTCCCCAGTCGCCAACTCGCCGCGCGCGGTGATCTCATGCCAGCCATCGGCATAGTCGGTCGTGTTAAAGTCAACCCGAAACGGCCCCTCACTCGCCGTGCCGATGACCTGCTCATCAATTAGATAAGTCACGCGCGTCAGGTTCGCCGCACTGCTCACTTCCAGATGGAAGTCGCCTCGAATTTGCCCTTGCCCACTGCTATAGCCAAAGTCGCGCCGGACGACAAGCGTCAGCGGGTCTTGCGCCCACACCCCGCCGGATACCATGCACAACAGGCTGAGGACCAGGCCGAAAGTTTTTAGCCTAAATCGCATTGGAGATCGGTTCAAACGCTCACAATTGTTTTACGTCAATTAATGTAGACAAGTTCGAGGGCTAACGGATGCTTTTCGAATTATACGCTGTGCTCGAGTTTACTTCCAGCGCGTCAAGATCACTTCGCGTTGAAACAGCCGCGCGCCAAGATAGATCAACCCGGCATCTAATATCAACATGACCGCTACAGTGCCGAGCATGAGCGGGATACTTAGGATGATCACGCCCGCGAGTTGTCCAAAGACGAGCCCTAAGATCGGGACGATGATCACCGCCGAGACTTGTTCGGCGACGCGCGGATCGTTGACGCGCGATGAAATGAGAATGGCAAAATTGACCGCTAAGATCGCGAGGAGCGGGCCGATGGCAAAAATGGCGATGAGCCAAACCGGGCTCAGGATATGTGCGACCACGGCTGGGCGACCGCCGACGATAGGGGCCGCCAACACAAACAAAATGAAGGCGGCCCAAGTGGCGACGATGGCGGGCACGGCGGCGGAGAGGCTCTTCGCGGTGAGCAGTTCTTCAGTCGTGATCGGTGTTGCCAAGAGCGGCTCTAAACTGCGGGTGGTCTTTTCACCCACGATGCTATACGACGCAATCGCCACCGGGATGATCAGGGGCATCATCATAAACAACAACATGAACTGATTGAGGATAAAGGTCTGGAAACAATCTACCAATTCCATGGTGCCGCATTGCGCCAAAAACTGAGGCGGGAGGTCCGCCGCTTCATCCGTGACCGCCCGGGTGGAATACAGGATGATGAGCGGCAAGATCGTGAACAATAGTGGCAAGAAGCCGACAGTGAACAACACAATGCGGTTCTTAAAGATCTCGGCCCACTCTTTGTCAATGATGGTTTGGATGCGGGTGATATTCATAAGGTGTGCCTAATGATGTTTCACGGGAAACATTATGCCGCTTGCTCGATCAGTTGCAGATACACGTCTTCGAGAGAATGACGGAGCTCCCCTACAAATTGGACGTCGGCCCCGACGTTCACCAAATGGCGTAGGAGGATCGGGTTGCATTCTTCTGGGTCGTCCAGCCCGAGCACAAGCCGCCCCCCCACGACCTGCACCGTTTTTACAAACGGCAAGGCGCGCAGGCCCGCTTCCCATGCTGGGTCAAATTGTTTCATGTGAAACACCACTTGCCGCCCATACAACCGCTGACGCAAATTGGCGGGCGTGTCTACGGTGATCAGGCGCTTCTTGAAAATCCCGATCCGGGTACACAGGCGGTCGGCTTCGTCTAAGTTGTGCGTACAGATGAAGATAGTGCGGCCTTCGGCTTTGAGGTCAGCGATGAAATCGCGTACCAGTTTGGCCGCTTCGGGGTCGAGGCCACTGGTGGGCTCATCAAGAAACAAGACCTTCGGCTCATGTAGCAACGCGCGGGCAATCGCCAATTTCTGGCGCATCCCTTTAGAGAAGCTCCCCACCTCGTCGCCGCGCCGCTCCCACAACCCCAACAAACGCAAATACTTATGGGCCTGACCGAGCGCATCGGGCACCCCATACAGCCGTGCAAAGATCACCAAGTTCTTCTCGGCGCTCAAGCGGTCATACATCCCCGGCGTCTCAGTGAGGATGCCCACACTCTGGCGGATAGCCTGATCATCCCGCCCAACTTGTAAACCGTTGATTCGTGCTTCGCCGTGTGTGGGTGCGATCAAACTCGTGAGCATCCGCACGGTCGTCGTCTTCCCAGCCCCATTTGGGCCAAGAAAGCCAAACACTTCACATTCCTCCACAGAAAATGACAAGTTATCCACAGCGACAAAATTAGCATCCTTGCCGGGGAAGTGTTTTGTAAGGTGTTCGACTTGGATCATAATCGGGCTCAACTTAAGATGAGAAGCGGCTGTCGTCAATTTTGTCAGAGGTGACCTTAGCCACTAATGGCATAGGTGTTGGCGGTGTTGGAGAGTCTCCGGCTGGCGCGCTTTCCAGTGGAAGGTCGGGTGAACGCAGGGCGTAAATGGTGAATAGGGCGAGCAAGGCTGAAACACCAATGAGGGCTTCTGTAGGTAATGTACCCCAGGTTTGAACGGAATAGACTGCAACGCCATCCACTAGCGCATGCCAGCCAATGGCTAACATGAGCCACAGGGGATTGTTGCGCCGGAAGGCCTGTAACACGATGACCGCCCAGGCGATATGATGGCACAGGGCGGAGAGCCGTTCGATAAAGCCGAGCAAGGCCATGTACCAGGGTGCGTTCCAATACTCGGCCACTTGTTGGGTCAATGTTGCGAGTTGTTCAGCCGAGAGTGGCAAGGTAGAGAGGTCGGTCGTTTGCAAGGCGTATAGTTGTACGAAGGCCAGTAGCGCGAGTGCGCCCACCAGCATCGCCTCGATCCCACCATGCCCAGCGCCAAACATCAGCGCTTGCGACCATGAACGTTCGGTCTTAAGCCAAAACCGATAAACCAGATAACGCGCGACTTCTTCACACACGCCCGCCGCTAAGCCTAAAACAGTGGCGTTGAAGATAAGTTTCCACTCGACGGATGGGTTGGGCAAGACATTATTTGTAAATAACGCAGTCAGGCCCCACAACAACGGCAAGTGAACAACCTGGGACAAAATGAAAGTGGCCGCCCCAATGCCAAACAAACGCCAGCTCAGGTTCCAGCGTCGCTGTAACCAAACGCCTAGCATAATCGGGAAAGCGATCATCAATAGTGCGTTGAGAGGATAAAGAATGGAGAGCATGTTTTAGGAAGAAAAATTTTAGAAGATAGTACTCAGGAGTACGATATACCAAGTTTAGTTAAAGTCAACTTAATCAAAGACATGCCCACATTAGGCCACGGTCGCGTCTTGCAAATGCCATATCACGCATAAGTTAAATTGGTAAAACATCATGGGGCGAAATTCTATTTGTGAATTCTCTCACTATAAAGGCTCTCAAAATAGACCCTGATTAAATACGCTCTATCCAAATTACAACCTCACTGACTTAAAAGCCAGTTGAGACGACAGACCGATTGCCCCGACTTAGCGCGCATGGTAGAATCGTTTTAGCAATCATGCGAAGAGCGCTTATACTAAGCAGGAGACGCTCGTGCAACCCAAACCGCAACCCAAATCCCCCACCACCCCGTTACGGCCAACGTCAGGGCAAAGCCAACAGCAAAAGCCATTCTTGGTCAACGAGAATCCAAAATATCATTTCGTTGACTTGCCGAAGATGCCTGAGACGCAACTGGTCATGGCAATCCCGCGCCATATTTGGTTGCGCTTGCAGAGTTATATCCCGGCCTATGAGGCCGTCACGCTCGCCGGGCGCTTTGGGGCCGACCCCGGCGATTACGAATGGGAGCTCTTAACCAATCCCGAAGGCCTGCACTGGTGGCGACGCTCCGCCGATGGCTACGAGTCGCTCTTTGGGTTAGCCTTGGTCGTGTGGCGTGGCGAATGGGTGGAACTCTATGGCTTAGTTGAGGTGGATGAGACTAGCCCGTTTTGGCCGGAGATCATCCCCGAAGAAGTGTCGAATGCGTTGCCGCAACGTGCCAAACTGCTCTCACGGCAAGAAGGCCGGAACGAAGATGAAATTTTAACGCAACTTTATAAAGATTATTTCAAGAGCAAAGGCGTCATCACGATTGACCAGCCCGGACAACCGGCTTGCCGGAGAGGGAGCATCCGCGAAGCCGAACGCTTCCGCGACGCGCTCAAAGGGCTGATCCAACGCTGTATGCAATCGCACTTGCCCTCTGAAGTCAAATAATGATCCGCCCGTTTGACTTGCGCGATGTGGGCGCAGTGCGCGCGCTCAGTGAGCGCGGAGTGTGTCTTGACACTGCCACCGGGTTGATTCGCGGGCATCATCCGTTGCAAAGCGCCTTAGTCGGCTATCTCATGCCGGGGATGAACGCGCCGACTTTGTTGTGGCGTTCAGAAAATGGCGAGACCCTGACTTGCGGCCAAGTGCGCCATCGCTCTGGTGACGACAAGGCGCGGCTGATGTGGATGTCGCCCCGGCGCGAAATGGCTGAGGCGGGCTGGTTGCCGCTCCTCGACAAACTAGCAGTTGAAGTTGGCGAACGGGGCGCGCACAATTTCGTCGCCGAAGTAGATGATACCAGCCCCGAAGCCGAGGCGTTGCGCCAAGCCGGGTTTGCCACCTATGCCCGTCAAGCGGTGTGGCAACTCACCAGCGCCACACCCGAACAGGCCGAGTTGCTTCCCTTGCGCCCGGCCACTAGTGCCGATGCGTTAGGCGTCAATACGCTATACGCCAATCTCATCCCGCGCTTGGTGCAACAGGTGGAGTTGGTGCCGCGCCAAATCGAACGCGGCTATGTGTTAGAACAAAGTGGTGAAATTCGCGCTTTTATTGACATCCGCCGTGGGCCGCAGGGCATTTGGCTAGAACCTTATTTACATCCTGAAGTCTACGAGTTATCCCACGCTATCATGCTTACCTGCCTTAACCTACTCACGAGCCGGCAATCGCGCCCATTCTATGTATGCGTGCGCCGCTACCAAGATTGGTTGCAAGACGTATTAGCCGATAGTGGTTTCACCGATGTAGGCTCGCAAGCGGTCATGGTCAAGCGGTTGGCAGTGCGCGTCGCCGAGGCGGTGCTAAAGCCCTTGCCCGCCATGGAAGGCCACTTGGTCACACCCGTCACGCGATCGCAAATACGTGAATCAGTTCAACATTAAGTTAACCGATCGTTCGCCCCGCTGGTTTTGACAACCGTGAGGGGTGCTCGAATAGGTTATTGACAAGCGTTTATGCAAAAGAGAATCACCGACGACTTACACGCCCTCATGGCCGTGATCCCGCCCATGATCGGCGACGCCTTGACGATGGCGAATCGTACAGATGACTTATTAGAAGTGATCCTCGATTTAGGCCGTGTCCCTACAGCGCGCTATGTGGATGGCGAAGTCTTGCTTTCGGAGGCCGAGATCACGCGCACCGATATTGATTACACGGTGTCACGAATCGGCGATTTCGACGCGGACAATCGCGCCGGGATGGAACGCACCTTGCATCGCATTAGCGGCATTCGCAACCGGCGCGGGCAAGTGGTGGGGCTTACCTGTCGGGTGGGCCGCGCTGTGTATGGCACGATTGACATCATCCAAGACATCATCGAGAGCGGCAAGAGCATCCTCTTGTTGGGGCGTCCGGGTGTGGGCAAGACCACGCTCCTGCGCGAAGCCGCCCGCATCTTGGCCGACAAGAAGCGCGTGGTGATCGTAGACACTTCAAACGAAATTGGCGGCGATGGCGATGTGCCGCACCCCGCGGTGGGGCGCGCGCGTCGGATGCAAGTGCGCCAACCCTCTTTGCAACACGAGGTGATGATCGAAGCCGTGGAAAACCACAACCCGGAGGTCATCGTCATTGATGAGATCGGGCGCGAATTAGAAGCCGAGGCCGCACGCACCATCGCCGAGCGCGGCGTGCAACTGGTCGGCACCGCGCACGGTAACACGCTCGACAATCTACTTCTCAACCCCACGTTGGCCGATCTGGTGGGCGGCATCGAAAGCGTTACGCTCTCGGATGAAGAAGCGCGCCGTCGGGGCACACAGAAGAGCGTGCTCGAACGCCGCGCCCCGCCCTCGTTTGATGTGCTGATCGAAATTCAGGCCCGCGAACGGCTGGCGGTACATCATGATGTAGCGGCGGCGGTAGATGCGATCTTGCGCGGACGCGCCAAAGCCCCCGAATTGCGCTATCGCGATGAGTTTGGCGTGGTGCAAATCGAGACCCCTCCCGAACCCGCGCCAACCCGCCGCGGCAACGGCACACGTGACCCGCACGGGCGTGGCGCGCGTGAAAACGCCAGCCCGACTCTGCCCTGGGCGACCCCCGTGACGACTGCCAGCCCTACACACAGCGAACGTGGCGAGCGCGATAGCCATCCCGCCCCCGCGCGCGCGCCCTTGTCACCTATACGGGTCTATGTGTATGGCGTGGCACGCGACCGGTTAGAGTATGCCGCACGGCGGTTGCGCGTCCCGGCCCAAGTGACCGACGACTTGGATCAGGCGCAGGCCTTCGTCACGCTTAAGGCGTTTTATCGCAAACACCAAAAGGCGGTCAGCGACGCCGAAGAGCGTGGCTTGCCGATCTACGTCTTGCGGTCAAGCACCGTCAGCCAAATCGAAAACTTACTCTCCGACATGTTCAACTTGCACATGCCTTCCGAGGCCGAAGAGATCGTCACCGAAGAGGCACTCACTGAAACGCACCGCGCCATCACCGCTGTCCTCAATGGCACGCCTTCTGTAGACTTGCCGCCCGCCTCGGCCTCGATGCGGCGTCAGCAACACGAAATGGCGCGCAAGGCCAACCTCATCTCGCATTCTTACGGCAAGGAGCCCCGCCGGCGCGTACGGATCTTTAGAGACTGACGCGCGCATGTTCATCACCTTTGAAGGCCCCGACGGGGCTGGTAAATCTACCCAAGTGAAACTGCTGGCCGAGCGCCTTACCCGACTCGGCCAGCGTGTTTTACTCACCCGCGAGCCGGGTGGCACGGCCATTGGGGAACAAGTTCGCACGATCTTGCATGACCTAAAAAACAAAGCGATGCAACCGCGCGCCGAAGTCTTGCTGTTTTCAGCGGCACGCGCGCAGTTAGTGGGCGAGGTGATCCGCCCACATTTGGAAAACGGCGGCATCGTTATCAGCGACCGTTTTTACGACAGCACCTTCGCTTATCAAGGCTATGGGCACGGCTTGAACTTAAACGACCTGCGCCAACTCACGGCCTTAGCCACCGATGGGTTAAAGCCCGACCTAACCGTGTTATTCGATTTAGATGCCGAGACAGGTTTACAACGGCGACAGGCCGCTGGGATGGAATGGACGCGCATGGACGATTACGCGCTGGCATTTCATCAGCGCGTGCGGGCGGGCTATTTAGAACTAGCGCACGGCGAACCAGCGCGCTGGGTGGTGTTAGAAGCGCGGCAAAGCGTGGCGGCGTTGAGCGAACAGGTGTGGGGGGCGGTGAGGGCGCGACTGAATCGAGGCGCGGTAATTGACCAAAACTAGTCAAGATGGGGATAGTACGCTCCTGTTGAACATTCAGTTTATGCCCCAAAGCTTAATAGGTGTACCAGTCGCTACGGACGCTAACCAATCATTGTTGGGTGAAAAAACAACTCGTGTGACTGCTGTTGAATGCTCGAAAAGAGAGGTTAACCATTGCCCATTAACAGTATTCCACAATTGAATTGACCCATCTGCATTACCGGCGGCTAAGACTTTAGCATCTGACGTAAATGCCAGGGCAGTAACACTTAACCGATTGGCTTCCAACACAAAAACCTCTTCACCACTGTCCAATTGCCATATACGCGCCTTAGCATCTTCTGATCCAGAAGCCAACCATCGGCTATCGGGTGAGAAGGCTACACTAACCACGCGCGCGGTATGGCCATTCAAAACATGCCGTCGTTGCCCCGTGACCACATCCCATACTTCAATTTGACCATTTGCCATCCCTATTGCCACAAATTGGCCATTCGGTGCAAGCGCTAAACTATGAGCAGTACCAGTTAATAGATCGAAAGAATGTGCGATCGTTTTTTGCACTGTATCTATAACTTGAACAGTGCTAGATTGCTCTAATGTTGCCAGAATATGCGCATCTGATGAAAGCCCCAAAAGGTTTATCTCATGAGAAATTGGGCCAAGTGAGGTGAGCTGATTATCTGACAAAGACCTAAGCTGGATAATTCCAGGGGTGGCTCGACTCCATGTTGCAAGCCAATCCCCATGTGGCGAAAAAGCCATCGCAGACGACGGTTGGGCTAATGAACTTGTTGACACGCTTTGATCACTTAGTTGCCAACGTTGCACCTCACCTAGTGTGACTCCACTTAAGGTGGCTTTGCCTGACGGATCGAACGCCAAGTCAAGCACAGTGCCACTTTCAGTGTAACCCTCAGTTGTTGTCAACATACGCCCTGTGTCCCCATCCCAAATTTGTAATTGACCAGCCGAGGTCAATCCGGTGATTAATGGCCATTGAGGAGCGAGCAGAGGTTTCCAGAGACCTTCGCCAACAATCCTGATTTGCTTCCCTGTAAGCGCATTCCACACTTGCACGAACGATAGATCTTTTTTAACGTCAAACACTATAACTTGCAAAGTCTGATTGTCCGGCCCAAAGGACAAACCAGTGACGTCGCCATTCATTAGCAATGTTGATTGCAAAGCACCTGTTTCGATGTTCCACACCAGGGCTCGCCCATCATTTATACCGGCAGCGATCCACTTCCCGTCTTGTGAAAAGATCAAATGCTCTACAATGTTAAACATCATGCCATGTCGAGAGGCAAAGCGAGCCTTACCAACAACGTTTGATAAAGGGGTGTTCTCTTTTCCTAGTGGGCCAATCCCTCCTTCCAATTTGCGAAGTAGCTCGCCATCACTGGCGCGGCGTATTTGAATCGTGGCTGGGTACTCGCCAAACGCAAAAGTTTGGCCATCTGGTGCAAAAACTATCCCATTCCCAGTTTTCGCTTGGGTCTCAATCATCGCTTGTAAAGCACCAGTGCTGGCATCAATAAATTGAAGCGTAGCTGGCCCCTCAGTGCGTGCTACTAGGCGACTGCCGTCTGGTGTGAAGGTCAAGCCTACAATTACTTGCGCTGACAATTGAAGCTCATATAGAAGGGCACCATCAGAGACCCGCCACACCCTCAGTTGATTTGTCGCTGATGTACCATTAAAAGTAATTGTGGCGCACAGGGTCGCATTGGGGGAGAATATCGCCTCCCCATTTCCGCCGACTAAAAGATAGTTAGGTTTATTTTCAAACAAGGGTCGCAGATAAGTTACCGGGGTTCTAATTTCATCAACGGAATGTTCATTGGCCAGCGCCCCCCCCCCTGGGGCGAATTGTAAGCGATGCACAAAAGAGGGGGCGGCCCATTCTCGACGTAATGCTAAAGAATAGGCGTCTAAAAAATAGATTGTGTCAGCTGTAGACACGGCTAGAGTGCGGATCGTGGAATCATAGGTCGAAGCATAGATTTTTCCGCGTGGGCCAAAGCTAGCGATAGGTTGTACGTAAGAAGGTTGCTCTAAAAATATGTTGGCACGTGGATCTGGTGCCGTTACCACTTGAGAAACATCCGGCGCACGCCAAAGTCTAATGGTTTTATCTTCACTGACAGAAGCGACTGTCTTTCCATCAGGGCTAAACGCTACGCCATATACTTTATCAGTATGACCAGAAAATATCGCTTGCGGCGCATCATGTTCAATACTCCAAATTATTACTTTTGCGTCTTCAGCTCCAGAAGCAATCCAACGCCCATCCGGGCTAAAGACCACACTCCAAATTGGTGCCGTATGCGCCCGAAAGACACGAATCAACCGGCTAGATTTGACTTCCCACAACTGCACGACACTATCATTCGCACCTACTCCAGCACCTACCCCGACAGCGATATAGGCCCCGTCAGGGCTAAATGCTATGCTACGCAGATCCCATTTACCAAGAACCCCTAGCGTTTTGATGACCTGGCCATTCACCCAATTCCACAAAACTACATGCCCAAAAGATAAACCAGCCGCTAGATATTTTTCGTCTGGGCTAAACGCTACGCTGTAAATTGCCCAGCGATTTTCTGAAATTAGCGGTGGGCGGCTCTCACCCGTTGCGGCATTCCAAATCTGGACAACCCCATTATTATTACCAGCGGCTATCCAATTACCGCTTGGGCTAAATGTGACGGCCCATTCACCACCTTGCAAAGTATTTAGGTTAGTTCCAGAAGCAATATCCCACAAACGAACAAGCTTATCTTGACCGACAGTGGCGGCTATTTTGCCATCGGGATTAAATGCTACACCCACTATCTGCCCGCTGGCCTCCGACACAAACGTTTGGATATTGACGGCAGATCGGACATCCCATAATTGGGCTGTGCTAACGCCCGTGCCTACTAATAATTTCTTGCCGTCTGGGCTAAACGCTACAGCATTTTGGACTACTTTTGGTTGAATCACCCTAAGGAGAGGATCAGGGGTAGGGCTAGGAGATAAAGTCGCGGTTGGCGTAGGGGGCTTAACAGGAGTGGGCGTCAGCGTCGGCGTATGAAGTGCCAGTTCAGTTGAGCGAGGCATAGCTGAAGTCTCGATCAAGAGATCAGGCGTTGGTGTTAGGGTAGGGGATATGGTGCAGGCACTTAGACTCAAAAAGAAGAAAAGCCATTTGACTGGAAAATGGTAGATTTGTTTCATGATCGCCTCTTTAAGAATATGCTTGAAAACCCGCGTAGCGTTTTTACATTCCTTCTCGCTTCATCCAATACTCCCGCCCATCGCGTGTGCGTTCCAATAAATTAAAGTCAATCAAGCCGCGTCGCAAACAAGCCACATCGCTGTAGAATTTTGCTAAGGCTACCTTGACTTCTTTTTCGGTGTAATGTTGGTCGGGTGTAAAAACGCGCACCACATGCCGTAACACGGCTAAGAATTTTTTAGTCTGCTGGGGGATCTCGCTGAATATGCCATCCGGTTGCAAAAAATCGAGTAGCACTTTACGGTCAAATTCGGTGGCGTCGTCCGCCACGGGCGGCGGTGGCGCTTTGGCCGCGACGCGCCCAGCCAGCGCGTAGAGTTGATCGAGCCGCAACGTATAGACCACACTGGGCTTTTTTACTTCAGCCGTCACCCAACCCGAATCGGTCAATCGCTGTAAATGATGCGCTAAAGCGTTCGGCTTAATTTGCAACTCCGCCAGCAATTGTTCAGCCGAATGACTCTGCCGGGCCAGTAAACCAACGATCTGCAAGCGTATTGGATCGGCGAGGGCTTTGAAGAATGGCAGGAGTTCGCTATCGAGGGAGGTCATGTTTTGATTATAATCCCGCTACCCCATGAACACCGATCAACTGCGCCTCTTCCTCGTCATCGCCCGACATCGCTCGCTGAGCCGCGCCGCCACCGAACTCGATCTCGGTCAGGCGACAGTTTCCGACCGGCTCAAAGCGTTGGAGAGTGAACTCGGCTTAGAACTCTTCGCGCGGCAAGGGCGCGGCGTGGCGCTCACCCCAGCGGGCGAGGCGTTTCGACCGCAGGCCGAACGGGCACTCGAGGTGTTACGCGAAGCGCACGAAGCGGCGCGCGCGGCGCAAGCGGGGCAGAGTGGACAGATCACCGTCGCAGTCACCGTGACCTCTGGGGCTTATTTGTTTGCGCCGGCGCTCGTGGCCTTTCAGCGTGAACATCCCCAAGTGGAGGTGCGCGTCAAGTCGGCCCATTCGTGGGATGCGCCCGGGATGGTGTTAGATGGCGTCGCGCACTTGGCCTTGATCTCTGGCCCGGCGCTCCACCCCCAAATTGAAACCGTAGCGACCTTCGCCGGAAAGTTGATGCTGGTCGCCGCCGCGCGCCATCCGTTGACGCGCGCCCCGATCAGCCTAGAGGCGTTGGCGCGCGAGCCGTGGTTAGTATCGTATTGGGGCCCGGCCAGTCAGGCGTTTTTAGAAAAAGTGCGCGCTCAGAACCCAGATGCGCAAAATTGGTTGGAACTTAGCCCGGTGGAACTGGTGAAGGGGATGTTGTTGGCGGGCAAAGGGGTGAGCCTCGTCCCAGAGATTGCGGTGCGCCGCGAATTGGCGGCGGGCGAGTTAGCCGCGCTTCAGTTGACTCAAGACACGCCCCGTTTGCCGCGTTGGGAGATCAGCCTCATCCGCCTCAAACGCCACTCGCCTAACCCCGCTGTGGCAGCGCTGAGCGAAACGTTACAGCGTATATTGCCGAAATTGACGCAGGGCTGAAACCACGAAGGGCACGAAGTTTTTTTAACAAGTGACTGTCACCTTTACTAAACCGCCTAATTTTATGGGCGGTTATCAGGTGACAGTCACTTAGAACTAATAAGAGTGTTATTGTAAGGTCGTTTGGATCTGAGCGAGGTGTTCTTCGGCGTGACCGACGATAAACGCATCTACGACTTGCCCCACTGTCATCTCGCCGCGCCGATTGTGGAAGCCGCGTTTCGCGCGGTCGGCCTCCGACATATTGCGGATAGTGCGCGCCGCGTTTTGAATCTCAGTTTGCAACGCATGTAATAGCTCCTCGATATTGCCGGTCGCGCCGCGCTCCACGCCCGCGAGGCGCTCTGGCGCGTCGAGCGTACGGCCAAACTGCGGTGGCTCAGCGGCAGTGATAAGCGTTTGGCAATGGTGCAACCAATAGGGGATCAGCTCAATGGTATGCCCCAGCGTTTGCAAGGCTGACCAATCATCGCCGCTTTTCGCCGAGCGTAACCGATGCGCGACATCGGGGCGTTGCAGGAGGGTCGTCAATTGTGCGCCCACTTGCTCTAGGCGTTGGGCGTGGGTTTCGGAAGTAGGGAGGCTGGACATGCCGTGGTCGCTTTCTTCATTACGAACAGTTGGGTGAAGGCTCTGCCTCAACCTAACTGTAGAAAAAACTCTTTCACTGGGTTCCCCTGCGCATCGGGCGCGCCAAAATCTTCGCTCCGGATAGTAAAGCCACATTTTTCTAAGACGCGGAGTGAACCGGGATTGCTATGGGCGACATATGCATACAATGGGCGCGAGGTGACGTGCAACAGAAAAGCCGCTAAGGCTTGGGTAGCGATGCCCTGCCCCCAAAACGCTTGCCCCAACCAATAGCCCACCAAGCGCCGCTCCTCTGCACCAAAGCAAACGATGTTGCCCGCCACTAGCCCGTTCGCTTCAATGGTCTGAATAATGCTGGTTTTATCACGCCTGATCTTGGCCCAATGGATATCGAACGCGAGCTGGTCACGGGAGGCAAAGGCCGCCATCGCGATGGCGGCCGGTTCGAGTTGATGTTTAAAAAAGATGGGGAGGTCGGCGTCAACCACGTCGCGCAAAACGACCAGAGGAAGTTGAGACATGTGCGTTGTTTCCGCGAGCGGACGAGGCCCGCCCTTACTTCCCAGTGTCGTTATACAAGCGTTCGCGGATAGTGATCACTTGGCGGCGGGTGCCGTCATCACGTTCGATCTGGTCGGCGATCTTGTCACATCCATACATGACGGTGGTATGGTCGCGCCCGCCCAGCACATCCCCAATGGCGGGCAATGAGAGGCTGGTCTCCTCGCGCAGGAGGTACATCGCCACTTGGCGCGGCAAGGCCACATCTTTCGAGCGGTCACGCCCCATGAGTGTCTCAAGGCTGATGCCATAGAAGTTGGCGACGGTTTCAATAATATGCGTGGAGGTCAGGTTGCGATGCTTGGGCAACAAATCGGCTAAGGCCGAGGAGGCCAGTTCCGGGGTGAGGGGTTGCCCGATCAGCTCGGCATACGCAATCACTTTCGTCAGCGCGCCCTCGAGTTCACGGATATTGCTTTGTACGCGCCGCGCGATGAGCTCGATCACTGTTGGGTCTACCATGCGATGCGCACGTTCGGCCTTCGAGCGCAAAATGGCTTGGCGCGTTTCCAAATCCGGCGGTTGCACATCCACCGTGAGCCCCCATTCAAAGCGCGACCGGAGCCGCTCTTCGAGCGTCACCATCGCCTTGGGTGGGCGATCCGATGTGAAGACCAATTGCTTGTCTTGACCGTGCAGGGTGTTGAACGTATGGAAAAATTCTTCTTGCGTCGACTCTTTGCCGGCGATGAATTGAATATCGTCAATCAGCAACACATCGCTACTGCGATATTTGTCGCGGAAAGTATCGGTGGTGTGGCGTTGAATAGCGTTGATGAAATCGTTGGTGAATTCTTCCGAGGAGACGTATTGGATCACGAGCCCGCGCACAAAACAGGCATTGCCCACCGCTTGCAACAGATGGGTTTTACCCAACCCCACGCCGCCATAAATGAACAACGGGTTGTAGGCTTTCGCTGGGTTCTCGGCGGCGGCGAGGCTGGCGGCGTGCGCCAAACGGTTGCTCGCGCCTACGACGAAGGTGTCAAACGTGTATTTGGGGTTGAGCTTTGTCTGGAGGTTGGGGCTCGGCCAAGAGGTTTCGGTAACGGTGGTGGCGCGCGCCTCTTCCATCGGTAGGGCACGATTAGGATTGTCGGAGGCGACGATGAAGCGCACATCTACGGTGCGGCCAACGATATGACCTAAGTTGCGTTTGACCGCGCTGAGCAAACGATTCTCCAGCCAGTCTTTGGTGTAGGCATTGGGCACGCCCACCACAAAGGCGCTCTCATCTTGTGCCAAGAGCGAGGTATCGCGCATCCAAGTGTCGAAGGTGCCTTTCGGCATCTCCATTTGCATTTGTCCTAACGTCGCTTGCCAAACCTGTTCAAGTTGCATAGGTCGCTCCAGTTTATTTTTGCGCGATCAAAACAAAACCAACCCCAACCATGTTCTGCTATCAGTTATCGAGACAATGTAATGAGGCGAGACAGGCCAAGAACAATCACCACTGGGATGTTCTATTTGTTGATCAACGTAAGTCGGATTCTAGCAAAGTGGCTTGCTCAATTCAATAGCCCAGTAGAGTTCAAACTTAAAAGAATCGAATTTTTTAAGATAGGTGGTTTTAAAAAATTCGAGCCTGATTACCGGGGGCGATTAAGATAAAATCAATCCGTGTTTCCCCCTACCTACATGCTGAGGTGAAAGAGTCAACCTAGATATGGGGCGAACGGAGAACAGTAGCGCCTACAGGGTGAAAATCGTTTCAAAACGATCCGCGCCCACAGATAGATGATAACACCTCTGGCCAGAGGTCTCGGCATCTAAAAATCACGCTAAGTGCCCATCGCCCTCTTGCGTAAGGTATAAGTCCAGATAGACTCATGCAAGACCAAATTTTTCTCCACACTTCTCCAAAGAATAGCACCGTGTTTCCACATCTATTTCCACACACTTCTCCACATTTGCACAGGGTTATCCACAGAAACAGGGGGGTTGTCCACAGGGGTAATGTGATTTGACCACTAAATTTTCAACCCACTTACTCAAGTGGTATGCCCAGCACGCCCGACAAATGCCCTGGCGTGGTGCGCGCGATCCCTATCACATTTGGGTCTCGGAGATCATGTTGCAACAAACGCAAGTGGAGACGGTGATCCCGTATTACACACGCTGGTTGAAACAGTTTCCCACAGTAGCGGCATTGGCTCAAGCCCCCTTACAAACCGTGTTGACGCAGTGGGAAGGCCTCGGCTATTACTCACGCGCGCGCAACCTGCATCGTGCGGCGCAACAGGTGCTGACAGAGTATGGAGGGCAAGTGCCGGATACACTCGAGGCGTTGTTACAACTGCCGGGCATTGGGCGCTACACGGCCGCGGCCATTGCCTCGATGGCCTTCGGCGTAGATGCCGCAGTGTTAGATGGCAATGTCAAGCGCGTGTTGGCGCGCGTCTTTGATATTCGCGACGATGTGAAATCGCCGCGCGGCGAAAAACAACTCTGGGCGTTGGCGGAGAGCCTTGTACCCGCTGGGCGGGCGGGTGACTATAACCAAGCCGTGATGGATTTGGGCGCGACGATCTGCACGCCGCGCGCGCCCGCGTGCGAACGATGCCCCGTGCGCCCGCTATGCAAAGCGAAACAACTTGGCGTGCAACTCGAACGCCCCATAATGAAGCCCCGCGCTCCAACACCACACTACATGTTGGTTGTGGGGGTGATCCACAAGGCCCAGCAAGTGTTGATCACCCAACGCGCGGAGAGTGATCTGCTGGGCGGGTTGTGGGCCTTTCCAGCGTATCGCGTTTTAGATGAAAGCGATTTGAGTTCTGATTTGCAACGCGCTTTAAAAAAAGAACTAGGGGTCAGCGCCAAGATCGGCGCGCAAACGCAAACGCTCCACCATGCTTATACCCATTTCAAAGTGACGGCGTTAGTGTTTGAATGTCGCTGGCTTAGCGGGCGGGTCACGTTAGCCCGCGCCAACTATCGGTGGGTGAGGGCGGGCGAACTCACGGCTTTCCCGATGGGAAAAGTGGATCGACGGATTGCGGAAGCAATTAACAATGCGAGGCGAAAATCTAAGACCGCCCCTCGCGCACCTTCTCCAACCGCCCCAAATAATACTCTGGCTTGAGCAGACGTTTGGCGGCAGTGTGCGCTAAATCGCTCTCTTCAGCTAAGCCCTGCCCGGTCTGCACTGCCACACGACACCGATCTAAACGACACTCCGTTTCCAGATAAGGGCTTTCGCTCTCCGTCGCTTCACTCAGGGCGCGGTCTAACACTTGAAGCGCGAGGTCATATTCGCCGCCCGCGAGATGAAACTCGGTGAGGATTTCGTAAAAGGAATACTTGGCCTTCAACGGCATGGCTTGAGCGGTCGCCATACGATAAAAGCGGCTAGCCTGGATGGGGTCGCCTAAGCCGCGTTGACACACAGCCTTCCACGCCAAAAAGTCGGCGGTGCCGCCTTTGCGATTCTCACGGCGGGTATGCATCTCACCCGCGAGGGTCGCCTCCCACAACGCTTCAAAATCGCGGCGCTGAAAAGCGATCTCGCACAACATCATATACGCGTCGGCGAGGCGAAAATCGTTATTGCCACTGCGCTCCATATAGCGGAGCGTGGCCGCGTAGGCCTCTTCCCAGCGCTCAAACACCAGCGCCTGCCGCGCGCGCCGCTCTTCCAATAAACGCCAGGTGTCCTGATCAAGTGGCACTTCGGCTTCCATATAGTTCACCATCTCGGTGATCTGGTCGGCATAGCCTACCGGGTCGCAGTGAGCATAGACATCTACCAACACGCGATACACCCGCGCGCGTACTGGGCAATCTTGATGAATGGGTTTGCGCGCTTCCATCGCGTTCCGCACTGCGAGCTCCAGCGCGGGCTGACAGCGATTCATATAAAACAAATAGCCTTCGCAAATCCAATAATCAAAAAAGAGCGTCCAGCAGGTTTCACCCAACCGCTCGGACAACGCGCGCACTTGTTGCAATAAAACCAGCGACTGCGCTGGGTTGGTCTCGAAATGCGACCACGCCTGCGAGAAGAGTTCGGAAAACTGTTGTCGGTCTAGGTCGCCGGTGGCGTAGGCGGTGCGCTGATGTTCGTCGAACCAACCCCAGAGATCGGCAAAGATCATTGAGGCCAGAGTCCGTTGAGCGCGCTCCCCAGCGTTTGAAACGATGTGGCGACTTCGGCGGGGGTGAGCATCCGCCCGGCGAACAGGCGCGCTACCTGATAAAGCGTGGTGAGCAGAGCGTCGAGCGTGGCGGCGGGCGGCGGGTCTTCAGCGAGGCGCGTGATGAGGGTGTTGCTCGCATTCAGATAGAGCGTCCCTTTGAGATCAGCATCCGAGAGCGAAGCGCGCGTCATATACGCATCCACCAAGCCCGCCAAGGGGCCGGGCAGTTCGTCCTTCTCCAGCGCGTCTTTGGTGTCGCGGAAAAATTCGGCGTCTTTCGGATAGATCATCAGCGCGGGGACTTCTTCCGGTTTGAAGGCGGCGACTTTGACCTTGACGCCTTGCTTCTGGAAATACTTGAGCAAATTGGCGAACGGGCGCTCTGGCACGGGGCGGAGGAGTTGCGTCGCTTCACCATCGAGTTGGACGAGCTGGATGTCTTTCTTCCAGTCGGCGTATTTCTGTAAGAAGGGCGTCACGGCGAACCACACCGCCTCAATGACGGGCATGCCCCGTCCCTCGCCCAGCAATTGTTCTTGCAAGGAGCCCATCTCGCGCGTCACATAATAAATCGCGCCATGGGTCGTCTCCAGATATTCGGGGAGGTTGAGCAAGCCGCGCGAAGTGCGGAACACCACCAAGTCGGCGACCTGATCGAAAAATTCGTTGTCTTGCACCGCCCAGCCGGTGATCACATCCGAATGACCCCGCACGATCTTCTTCCACGTAACCGGGTCATCTTCGGCGATGCGCCGCAACGCCCCCGAGAGTTGTATCTCCAACGCTTGCCGCGCGAAGTTAAAGTTTTCGTCCTGATGAATCTCTTCGCGCGAGGCGGTGGGTTGCAAGAAGGCGCAGTCAATCACGCCGCGCACAAAGCGCGCCCAAGGGGGGAGCAGGTCGCGCTGGTTGCCGCAGATGAACATGTGCCGGATGTAGACCAATAAGTCGCCGTATTCGCGCACCGAAACGACCGACGTTTGCGGCACAAACAGAAAGCCTTTGAGCGGGACGAGCATCGTGTCATGGCCGAGGTCAATTTCCTGATCGTGCAACGGGATGATGCACAGAGGCTCCGAGGTTTTGTAGACGCGCTGAATGTATTCGGGGATTTGCGCTTCGGGTTCGGGCGTCTCCCACGGCGGCGTCATCAGGTTGACTGGCCGCGAGCCGCGCCCGACATAGATCGGCACAGGCAAAAAATCGGCGTATTGTTCAATCGTTTCGATCAATACATCTTCGTTGAGGAGGAAGGCGGCGGCCGGCTTCAGCTTGAGTTCGACCGTAGTGCCCACCTCCTTGCGCTCGCCGGACGCGAGGTCGTAATGCACATCGCCATCCGAATGCCAACGGAGCGCGGGCGCGTTGGGTTGCATGGAGCGCGTGGTGAGCGTCACTTCGGAAGCGATGAGGAAGGCGCTGAGGAAGCCCAGCCCAAATTGGCCAATCAGCCGCGCCGCGTCGTCGGGCGAGAAGAAGGCGAGTTTTTCGCCAAGTTCGCGCGTATAACTGCGCCCGATGGTGGAGAGGTAGTCGCGCACTTCATCGGCAGTGAGTCCCGAGCCATTATCGCTGATGGTGAGCACGCGCCGGGTAGCATCCAGCGTCACCTCGACGCGCGACTTGAAGCGCTCTGGCTCGCTCTCGACCAAGCGCCGCACGCAACTATCGTGCGCGTTTTGCAACAATTCGCGGATGGCGACTTTTTTGTTGGAGTATAAATTTTCGGCCAGCACTTTGAGCAGGCCGGGTAAATGGATTTGAAATTGTTGGCGCGAGGTTTCGCTCACAGCACATCTCCCGAAGCAAAGGGTGCGCTGATTTTACCGCGCAATGCGGAAAAAGACTTGGTTGTAATGAGTGGGGCTTTATTTCAGCGATATTGCGAAATCTGAGAGATGGTATCGGGGATAAGCCAAAAGGCGGGGTGATCCACGAATGGACACGAATTTTCACGAATTATTCGCGTGCCTCGATCTCCTCCCAACGCCGGGTTGGGTACAGCGCGGCCACATGCTCATGCAAAAATTCGAGTTGGGCTATGCGCGTCAAAATCTGTTGATAGGGCGCATCATCTAGAACAGGCGCGCGTGCATAAATATCCATCCCAGCCGCCGTGAAGAGCGTTTTGGAGAAGTACGTCATCGCCCACTGTTCGCAGGCGTCATCGTGATCGATCACCCCCCACTGGCTGGTCAGAAAACGTAAATACCAGTCTTTGGCGCGCCATTGAAATAGGCTTCCGCCGTGGTGTAGCACGACATCATAGCCCACCACTTGCTGTGGGCTACCGCGCTCATTGGTATAGCGCACTTCGTCTAAAATGCGCTCGCCCTCCAACGTATAAGTCACCGTTGGGTTAAAGCGATTGCGCCAAAAGTCGAGGCTGGTGTAAACGATGTGCCACCGACCCATGAAGGCGCGGAGGTCGAGGCGTTGTTGGGAGAGGGAGGTCGTGACGAGGTGTGGGAGGGTTGGATTAAGCAAGGGCAGGAGATTTATTTTTCTGGATGATTGATCCTAAACCTATTTTTCGTAAAACCACCCGCAAACCAAATGGGCAAAAACAGGTCAGTGCGTGCGAAGCACACACTGACCTGTTTTTGCCAGAGTCTCAAACTAACACCTTATTCATCCATCATCCCTGCTTCTTCACTGTCTCCAAAATCTCGGCGATCTTCGCTTCGGCTTCGCCGGGGTGCAGTTGCACCGTGCCCGCGCCACGATGCCCACCGCCGCCGTAGTCGGCCAAGAGCTGGCCGATGTTGGTCTGGCTATCCCGCTTGAAGATGCTGTGGCCGAGGGAGAGGGTGGTCTTGCCGCCCTTGCCATCAAACAGGCGCGCCGCGATATTGGTCTCTGGGAAGAGCGCATGGACTAAGAAGCGATTGCCGGTAGGCAGTTCCTTCACCCCGCGAAAATCGGTGATGACCAAGTTGCCCTCCACGCGCGAGTATTTGCGGAGCGCGATCTCAAAGGCATCGTCGTCGCTGTGGATCTTCTCCAAGACCTGCTTCACCGTTTCGTCTTCCATGATCTTTTCGGGCGGATATTCTTTAAGCAAGCCGAGCATCAGGAAGAAAAATTCGCGCCACTTGACATTGGTGATCGTGGTGCGCGGGTCAATTGTGTAGGCCAGTTTGATGTAGCCCTGCGGATTGAGCACATCCTCCATCGTCAACTGCGCGCTGTCGTATCGGTCAGTGGCTTCGAGGAGTGCCGCTAAAGACTTAATTTCGGGATGGGCCGCGAGATAATAGTCATACACCAAGCGCGCCGCGGAGGGGGCAATGGCGAACTTGCCTTTATAGCCCTGCGCCATGCCGAGCGCCTGCGCCATTTCTTCTTCCGATTGATGATGGTCAAACCACAACGCGCACCGCGGATGGAAGGGCAAGTTAGCGATGATGGCGTCATCGTTCACTTCCACCAGACCATCTTGCATATCTTTGGGATGCGCGAATTCAATCGAAGACAGGCTCTCCACAGAGGTCAAAACGACGGCACACACCAAGCCGTCCCAATCGGCGCGAGTAATGAGATACATAGGCGAGGGCTCCTTAAGCGTGATTCATGAAGGACAGACAGTTACACGAAAAGATCAATCCGCGGCGGCGGCGGTCACTATCGCCCGGCGGGCCACCAAGCCTTCGGCGGCGAAGAGGATGAGCGCGAGCCAAACGAGGCCAAAGCCGACTAACTGCGCGGCGGTGAACGGCTCGGAGTAAACGAACACCCCGATCAGAAATTGCAGGGTGGGCGCGATATATTGCAAGATGCCCACCAATGATAACGGAATCCGTTGCGCGGCGGAAGCGAACAACAACAAGGGTATGGTGGTCATCACACCCGCGCCGATCAACAACAAATCGGATTGTAACCCAGCATGGCCGAACACGCCCTGTCCGACCCATTCGTTAAACACTAAATAGCCAATAGCGGGCAACAGCAAAATTCCAGTTTCTAAAGTGAGGCCATAAAGTGATCCGAGCGGCGCGATCTTTTTAACGAGGCCGTAGATGCCAAACGAAACCGCCAATGTCAGTGCGATCCACGGCAGTGCGCCATATAAGATCGTTAAGTACGCGACGCCGAACGCGGCTAACCCGAGAGGCACCCATTGCCAGGCCCGCAAGCGTTCACGCAACACCACCACGCCAAGCAACACACTGAGGAGTGGATTGATGAAATAACCGAGACTCGTCTCGATGATATAGCCCGCGTTCACCGCCCACACATAGGTCAACCAGTTAAGACCGATGAGAAGCGCGGCGATGAGATAGACACCCAGCACGCGCGGGTGGGCGACCGTTTGCCAAAACGTCCGCAGTTGTCGTAGCGCCGCAATCACGATCATGAGCGCCACGAGCGACCACGTAATGCGGTGGCTCAGCAATTGTGGCGCAGGCACATGATGTAGCCACTTCCAATAAATAGGTAGGAGCCCCCACAGCCCATACGCGGCAATGCCGTACCAAATGCCTTTGTTCACACTGGCCCTCGCTTATTTTTCCAACGGCACGGTAAACGCAAACGTACTTCCTTTGCCGACCTCGCTGACCACTGAAATTTCACCGCCTTGCAATTCTACGAGCCGCTTGGTGATGTGAAGCCCTAACCCCCACCCCGTCTCTTGGCGAATGGAGGGGTCATCGGAGCGGAAAAACTGCGCGAAGAGTTTAGCCTGATCGGCGGGGGCGATGCCATAGCCCGTGTCGGTCACGCTCAAGCGCAGTTGTCCATCAGCCTGTTCGGCGCGAATGGTGATCTGGCCGTCTTTAGGTGAATACTTGTGCGCGTTGCTGACGAGATTGCCCAAGACTTGGATCATCCGCGAACGGTCGGCGTAGGCTTGGGGCAAGTCGGCGGGCAGGGCGATCTCCAGTTTTTGGCCTTTGGTCTCGATCTGTCCACGCAGAGCTACCAACGCTTCCTCGACGACTTCATTGACATTGACACTGCCCAGATCAATCTTAAGCCGCCCTGTCTCGATGCGCGAAATGTCGGAGAGGTCGGAGACCAGCACCGACATGCGCTCCACATTGGACCGAATGACGCCGAGGAACTGCGCTTGCATGTCATTGACCGGCCCGACCATGCCCTGCTTTAACAAGTCGGTATAGCCTTTGATGGAGGTCATCGGCAGTTTGAGCTCATGCGAAACGATGGAGACGAATTGGCTCTTAGCATCATTGGCGTGCTTCACCGCCGCATACAGGTGCGCGTTCTCAATTGAGGCGGCGGCATGATCGGCGAGGCGCTCTAAGAATTCTTCGGCGGCGGCGGAGAAGGCCTGCCCAGTGCGTTCCACCACGATCATGGCGATGGCCGCGCCTTCGCGGACGACGGGCGCGACGACGCGCGCCATGCCCGCGCCTTCTTCGGGCGTGCGGCGTTGGGCGCGCGTGAGGGTGAGCGCCGGGCGCAACATCGGGTCGTCCAGCGTGAGCGTCTCTCCGGCTCGGTGGCCCGCTACGACTCGCACGCCTTCGGTTTCCACGCGCCCGATCCAACCCGCTTCGGCTTGTGTGCCTTTGAGCGCCCATTCGAGCGTCACGCCCATCACTTTTTCAAAATCGAGGCCGGCGTTCAACTGGCGGTCAATCGTCTGCATGGTTTGCAGTTCGGCCACCCGCGCGGCCAACGCCTGATCGGTTTGGGTATACAAGCGCGCATTTTCAATCGCCACGGCGGCCTGCCCAGCAAAGGTAGTCAGCAAGCCTAAATCATCTTGCGTAAACAAAGCTTCGCGCGCCTTATTGTCTACATAGATCACGCCGATCACCGTGCCGCGCACCCGGAGGGGAGTGGCCATCACTGAGCGCAAGGCGAATGCCACGACGGATTCTTTAGCGGCAAAGCGCGGATCGCGTTGGGCATCCGTAGTGACAACCGGCGTGTTGGTTTGCGCGACCTGTTGCACCACCGTTGAACTGACTTGAAAGAGCGATTCGGCTAGCATCTCTTGTCCGCTGTTGCGCCCCAGCCGAAAGGCCAGTTGCCCGTCCTCGTCAAACAACATCAAGAAACCGCGTTCGGCGCGGGTGAGGCGAATAGCGGCATCCATGACGATCTGTAAGGCTTCACCCAAGTTGAGCGATGAGCCCAGGGCCTGCGACACGTCATACAGCGCAACGAGGCGGGCGTTATCAGTGGTGGGAAGGACGGGAGTGGTCATAGAGAATAGATTACCGATTGGGAGCAGGATAATTAGGGCAGGGAATTCCCAACGTGTCATATCCCATCCACCATTCGGTGCAAGAGCGCGGATCCATAAATGAGCCGGTGTCAGTGATCCCAACGACGATTTCGTTGCCGCGGGCCACTCCAAAAACTTGGTTATGTGCTAAATAGGGCAAATTATAGGCCCCGCCTTGATACACATAGCGGTTGCCCGTGTCGAGCGAGGTATAGAGGGCTAACAAATTTGGATCGGTACAGATTTTATCAACCCAGACGGTATAGCCTGGACCAGAGCTGTCTTCACTGCCATAGTGTAAGGTGACGCTATGATCATCGGCATAGATAAGCATAGCGCCCATCCCAGGGGCCGGTGAATATTGCGAACCTGGCAAATACAGCGCTTCGCCTGAGGTCGTGCTCAGCCCTAACGCGGTGACCCACCAACTGTCGTTATTTTCAGAGAGCACTTGCCCCCGGGTGCCGGGGTTAGGTGGCGGAGCGTAAACCCAGTCATAAGTTTGATAGAAGTGACCGGAAAGCGAAATGCGATTGGGAAAGAAAATGGTTTTAAATTGGGGAGGAGTGTGATCTGGGCCATCATTGTAACGCACCAAACCAAAGGTGATGCCTGACGTGCGTTCGATGTAGCCACGCATATTCCAATTCTTGCCTGCGTGTTCCCATGCTTTGCGGACTGGGTTATCAGGATCAACTTGTGACGCTACAAATTGGGCATAGCTATTGCCTGATGAACTCGGGCAAGCAAATTGGGTAGCCGTTGGAGTTGAAGTTTGAGTTGAGGTTTGGGTGGGCGTTGAAGTTTGGGTAGGAGTAGAGGTCCGCGTAGGCGTAGGGGTGATAGTAGGGGTAAAGGTTGGCAACATGACGATATATGGCAAGAAGAGTGGTGTGCCCACTGCACGCCACTCCGCCAACGCCGTCGGGAGCTGCGCCAAATACCCAGTGTTCGCCAAAACCAAAAGGACAAACAAAACCCCTCCTAAAGCAAGGGTAGAGCGTCTGTTCATTTTACAATCTCCTTATGTTCACGATAATAATCACACTGGCGTTTCAACCCGCACTCAACGCACTTGGGGTGGCGTGCGTGACACACTTCGCGCCCATGCCGGATGAGGTTGAGGTGCCCCGCCGAATAGGTCTCGGGCGGAAAGAGGGCTTCAAAATACGGGTGACAAGCGTCAGCCGAGAGGTCGGAAGGCCGCAACCCCAACCGCCCGGTCACCCGATGCACATGTGTATCCACCGGAAAGGCCGGCATCCCGAGTGAAAAAAGCAACACGATAGCCGCGGTCTTGGGCCCGACGCCATTGAATTGCGTCAGCCACGCGCGCGCCTCAGCTACTGGTAGTGTTCGCAGAAATTCTAAACTCAATTCGCCACGTTCTTGGGTAATAGCGCGCAACACCTGTTGAATGCGCGGCCCTTTTTGATTGGCGAGCCCCGCTGGACGAATCGTCTCGATCACGGCTTGGGGTGGCGCATCCCGCAGCGCTTCCCATGTTGGGTAGCGCGCACGCAATGCGGTGAAGGCTCGGTCGCGGTTAATGTCGTTCGTGTTTTGCGACAAAATTGTACAGACCAGTTCATCCATCGCGGGGAGTGGGTTGCGCCATACGGGTTCGCCGTATTGTTCCAACAACAACTCGTGAATCCGTTGCGCGCGGCGCTGGAGGGTAGCGGACAAGGGAGGTTGGGCAACAGATGAAGAGGCCATGCGCTAAGTATTATAATGCCGGAAAGAAGGTCAGGCGAATAAAAAAATGGGGTGAGTTAAAATCGAGTTGGCTAACGATAACCTCTAGCATTCAACGGTAAACCTTGCATACGCTCCTCCTTGTCGGGCTTGGTGGCTGTGTCGGATCGATCTTGCGCTATTTGGTCAGCAGTTATATCCAGCAGATCGCCGGAGCCACTGCGTTCCCGTATGGCACGTTGGTCGTCAACGGCCTCGGTTGTTTCATCATCGGGTTTTTATCGCAACTGGCCGAAGCGCGCGGCGCTTTGACCAATGAAACGCGCGCCTTGTTGGTGGTTGGTTTTCTAGGCGGGTTCACTACTTTCTCTACGTTTGGCAACGAGACGGTCAACTTCTTCCGGGCTGGCGCGAGCCTATCGGCCTTCGTGAACATCAGCGCCCAGTTGGTATTGGGCCTCGGCGCAGTGTGGCTCGGGCGTGGGGCAGCAGAACTGATCTGGAAATAAGCACGCAAAAAAATTTCAGGCGCGCTATGCTATACTCGCCCCATCCACTCCTTTCTCTCCCCTTTAAAAAACTATGACTCTCAAAACCATCCTCATCACTGGCGCGAATGGCGAAATCGGACACGGCTTGATCACCCACCTCTCTCAGCAAACCCAAGTGCGCGTGGTGGCGATGGACATGCGTCCTTTAGATGAAAGCCTCCGTCAACGCTGTCACGCCTTCATACACGGCGACATCTTAGATGGGCGCTTGCTCTCTAGCCTGTCGGCGACGTTTGATTTTGACACGATCTACCATCTCGCGGCGTTGCTCTCCACCAAGTCGGAGCGCGAGCCGCAGCTGGCGAACCGCGTGAACGTGGAAGGCACACTTAATTTATTAGAGATCGCAGTCACCCAATCGCGCCAACTGGGACGCGAGATCAAATTTATTTATCCGAGTTCCATCGCGGTCTACGGCTTGCCCGATGTGCCCACGAAAGAGAAAGCGGGCAAGATCAAAGAGGACGAGTGGTGCACCCCCAGCACGATGTACGGCATCAACAAATTGTATTGTGAACAATTGGGGCGCTACTATGCGCTCTTCTATCGGCAATTGGACGCTGAGCCGATGCGTGGGCGGGTAGATTTTCGCGGGTTGCGCTTCCCCGGCCTGATCAGCGCCGACACCGTACCTACGGGTGGCACGAGCGATTTTGCGCCGGAGATGTTGCATCACGCCGCGCAGAGCCAGCCCTACGATTGCTTCGTGCGCGCGGACACCCGCATCCCGTTTATGGCGATGCCTGACGCGATCACCGCGTTGTTGAATTTGGAAAGCGCAGAGCGCGCCAAGTTAACCCGCGCCGTATACAACGTGGGCTCGTTCAACCCGTCAGCGGGTGAGGTCTTGGATCGCATCCGCCAAGTCTTCCCCAACGCTGAGGTCACCTTTAAGCCCGATCTCAAACGCCAAAATATCGTAGATAGTTGGCCGGCCGAAGTGAACGACGACGCCGCGCGCGCGGATTGGGGCTGGCAACCGGCGTACGATTATGAGCGGGCCTTTGCAGAGTATTTGCTCCCGGCAGTGAAGCGGCGCTATAAAGTTTAACTGGCGGCTAAGTTTGAAGACGCCCTTGATAAATAATGATCAAGGTTCAAAGTCGCTCATTGACGCGGCGTGAATTTCTGTATTATCTATGGGGCGCGTCAATTGCTTTATCAACAGCCAGCGTAGCGAGTGTGATAGGTCAAATCGCGTTACCCCGCTTTAAGCCGGCAGAGGACTGTTTTGATTTTTGCTACGTGTTTCCCGTGTCTCAACTCCCACCGCCCGATGGTGCGCCGATAAAAATTGCACACCTTGATCGTTCAGCTTTCTGGCTGGCACATATTGGCATCAAAGATATACAAGATGCTCGCCACCCGGATCGAACACAAGTGCAAAGTGGACTGCTGGCGCTTGACGCAGTATGTCCACAATCTGGCTGTCAGTATGAATGGGGGAAGGCTGTGGAGGCGTTTATTTGTCCCTGTGACGGCTCGTCGTTTCTAAAAGATGGCTCTTGTATTAATGGGCCGGCCACACATGGTTTGAATAAATTTATCGTGACCATTATGGATGGAAACGGTAGGATTCTTGATCAAAACTACAATGGACGACCCATTGCTATTTCGGAAACGGCGAGCGTGATCGGTGTTAACACGATGTTTCGCGTTTTAGGGCAAAGTGAAAGATAGCTATTGAGTGCAATTGATATGAAGCGCCTCCTCCCCCTCGTCACTCTCGGCACCCTCCTCATCCTCACCGCCTGTGCCGATCCTTCGCTCGTCGCGCAAGCGGTGAACGCGACGCTCACCGCGGCCCCACAACCGACACCCGTGGTGGTGGTCGTGACTGTGCCGGGCTTCAATGCGGGTGGCATCCCTACCGTGACCCCTGCGCCGGAAGTGCAAGAGACCTTAGCCGCGGCGACGCAAACGTTGGCGGCCACGGTCGGAGCCAGCGCCGCTGTCACTCAAGTGGGCGCGACGCAAACCTCAACCGCCACGTCAACCCTCACGCCTACTGTTTCGGCGACGCTCACGCCTACTGCGGCGGCCAATGCACTCTCCGGCGTGGGGCAAGTGATCTTTGATGAGCAATTCGACAAACCGGGTGTGTGGGACACGAGCGAAGACGACTCAAAACGAATTGTATTGGCGGGTGGTCAACTTTCGATCACGGCCAAAGTCGCGGATCGTTTTTTCATTATTTACAACGCCACGCGCCGCGCAAGTGATTTTGTGGCGTCGCTCACCGGCGTTAACACGCTCTGCCATTTCCGCGACCGGTATGGCTTGCTGTTTCGGGTGCGCGATAGTAACAACTATTATCAATTTGAAGTGGATTGCGATGGGCGCTATCGCCTATCAAAAGTAGCCGGGGGCACCCTGACACCCTTGCAAGATTGGACGGCGAGCGAGGCGATTCAGTTAGGGAGTAGTGGCTTGCCGAACGAACTGACCGTGCGCGCTAATGGGAGTCGTTTAGAGGTATCAGTGAATGGACAACTGCTCACCAGCCTAGAAGACAAAACGTATGCCGAAGGCGGGTTCGGCCTGTATGCCGGGTCGGGCTCGCAGGCCTCCTACACGGCGGCCTTCGAGCAATTGCGCGTATTTGAAATTAATCCCTGACAATTTGACTTTCCCGCCTGCCTCGACTAATCTTCTGCCACTTGATTCAAGGAGACCCTTATGGCTAATCGTTCCGGTCGCACGACCGCTGCAGTTAAACTACGTGCTGGCCCCGGCACCGAGCAAGCGGTGCTAGGTCTACTGCCGCCCAAAACCATCTTGGAAGTGATCGAAACCCAAGGGGATTGGATGAAGATAAAATCCGACAGCAAAGAAGGTTTTGTCAACAGCGGCTTTGTGGTCTTGGAAGACCAAAAGATAGAGCCAGGCTTCGTCACCACCGAGGCACCACCCGCGCCCCCGGCTACCCCCGGCGTACCGCCTGCCGCGACGACGACTGCCTCCGTGGCTGATGTGCCGCTGGAAGCGCCTGCCGACCAACGCATCATGCTCACCAACCGCAACAGCAATGTGGAACGCATTGTAGGTAACACTTGGAACAAGTTTGGCGGCTTGTTGGTCTTCCTCTCAAACAAACTGAAGATTGACCCGGCGGTGGCCGTCGCCGTCCTCGCCACCGAATCAGGTGGTAAGGGCTTTGGCTCTGATGGGCGCATGATCATCCGCTTTGAGAATCATGTGTTCTATGACAAATGGGGCTTCAAGAATCAAACCAAGTTTTATCAACACTTTAAATTTGACAAAGACAAGCGCTGGCAGGGGCATTTCTTCCAACCCGCGTCCAATGTGCCATGGCACGAATTTCACGGTTCGCAACCGGGTGAGTGGGAAGTGCTGGAATTTGCGATGCGCCTTGACGACACCGCCGCCAAGTTTTCGATCAGCATGGGCGGCCCGCAGATCATGGGCTTCAATTACGCCGGGCTGGGCTTCGAGTCGGTGCAACAGATGTTTGACGCCTTCTCGGCCAGCGAGCGCGAACATGTGATCGGCTTCTTCAACTTTGTGCAAGGCCCGGGCACCGAATCACGACGCATCATCGCCTTGCAGGCCAAAGATTTTGAAACCTTCGCCTCCATGTACAACGGGCCGGGGCAAGCCTCGAAATATGGGAGCATCATCCGCAGTTTGCATGATGTGTTTCATAAGTTGAAGCCCAATTAAGGTCAATCCAACAAAGTCGAGACGCGCCATGGTGCGTCTCGACTTTGTTAGCCATCCGAAGCGAGCCAAGTCATAACTCATGCGGCTGTCTCTATGAAAACTACCGACCTCTGCGACGCCCATAGCGATCACCTCCACATAGCTGAATCCATTGGCTGGGCCAGTTTTGGCGGGCGCAAAGAATTTTGGGGTGAGATCGAAACCGTTAAGTGTCACGAAGATAACAGCCTCGTGCGGGCGGCGCTGGAGAAAAACGGCCGCGGCAAAGTGTTGGTGGTAGATGGCGGCGGGTCACGGCGCTGTGCACTGGTGGGCGACCTGATCGCGGCACTGGCCCAAAAAAATGAGTGGGCGGGGCTACTCATTTATGGCAGTGTTCGGGACTCGGAGGCGCTGGCCGCCATCGAGATTGGGGTGGTGGCGCTTGGCACGCACCCGAAGAAGAGCGCCAAACGCAATGAGGGCCTCGCCAATGTCCAAGTGCATTTTGCTGGCATTGATTTTGTGCCCGGCCATTACATTTACATTGACCCCGATGGCATCGTGACGAGCGAAAAATCCCTCGCCTAACTTACCTCATGCCCGAACCGAAAAAAAAACTCCGTAATCAACTGAACGACCTCGACGCCAAGACCTGGCTGAAATTCCAAAAGTCGTGGTTCATCCACAACCCGCCGCCGCGCAAGAAAGATGTCTTGCAACATCCGGCGAAATACCCCGAAACCCTCGCCCAAGAATTTATTGAGTTCTTCACCAAAAAAGGCCAAACGGTTTTAGACCCGATGGTGGGCACGGGGTCAACCCTCGTGGCATGTTTGCGTTCTGGGCGGCATGGGTTAGGCGTGGAGTTGAATCCGAAATATGCCACCATCGCGCAACAAATGGTGGACGCCGAACGCACGGCACTCGGCAAGGCCGCGCAAAAGTTACAAGCCACCCTCCTCAACACTGACGCTGCCAATTACGACTTGATTCAAGCCCACGCGCCTAAACCGATTGATTATGTGCTAACCTCACCGCCTTATTGGGATATGTTGCGTGCGAAAGGCGCGGCGACACAAAAGAAGCGCCGCGCCACGCCCGGTCTGGATGTCACTTATTCCGATGATCACCGCGACTTAGGCAATGTGGCCGATTACGATGAGTTTGTAGCGCGCCTGGCGACAATCTACATCAACCTCGCACCGTTGCTCAAACCGAAAGCCTATCTCACCATCATCGTTAAAAACGTGAAGAAAGGTGGCAAAATTTACCCGTTGGCGTGGGACTTAGCGGGTGCCCTGCGCCAAACCTACACGCTCAAGGATGAGCGGCTATGGTGTCAGGACAACCAACGCCTTGCACCCTATGGCTTAGGCAATGCGTGGGTGAGTAACACCTTTCATCATTATTGTTTGCAGTTCAGGAAAGAAGAAGCCAGAGGGTAACGGTCGGCGTTCAAAGCGACACCCACGCGGGATAGATGGATTATGCTGACAGCCTCCTCCATTCTCCGCCTGCCTTATAGTTCGGCGCTCACGCTAGCGGGGATTGAATATGCGAAGAAGTCCTTACATTACACCTACAACCGGATGGGGTTGCGGCCGGCGGGGCGCTTACGAAAAATTGTGGCTGGCGTGGCCGTGGAATTGGCGTTCCAGCACTGGTTGCAAGCCCAAGGCGTGCCCTATGACCGCTTGGGGGCAACCGCCTTCACCGAAAAAGATAAATATGACCTCAGCCTCGGTGGGCGACGGTGCGACCTTAAAAGTTTTCTGATCAGCGACAAAGCCAAAATTACGGCGCTCCGCCAGAACCCTAGCTGGTTGCTGGAAGCCAGTGCGCTCGTGCCGGAGGATCAATTTCTCAGCTCAACGCTCGCCGAAAACGATCTCTATCTCTTTGGTTTTCTGGCTGGGTTGGAAACACGTCAACAAGCCGATTTGGAAAAAGTCTATGCGGCGCGACAACCGTTTTATCTGCTCGCTCTCGCCGACCAACCGCACTGGCGCGGCCAAGATACTTGGCGCTCCTTAGGGCGGATCATCTGTAAGAGTAACCACCCGACGCCTATCGAGGTGGAACTCGGCGGGCAAGATGCCAAACGTGCCGCTATCAGCGAGCGCGTGTTGTTAGCGCCGCGCGCGCGGGTGGTCAGCCGCCAAGAATTTTTTTCGCTCCTCTACGCGCACGTGGCCATCCCTCCGACGCACACCATCGGCGTGCGCAGCGCGGTCTTGACCGAGACCTTGTTGTTTGAGCCACCGCATTGGTTAAATATCTGGGTGTACGGCCTAGAGATTTTTATCGCTGGCTGGCTCACCAAAGCCGAGTTCCGGGCTAAAAGCCAGAAGCTCGCGCGCGGCACGCCGGTCAAACAATATCCGCGCACCCAAACCATTAACCGGGCGGTGCTGGTGCGCGAGCTCCGCCCGATTGACGAATTAGCAGAACTGGTCAAAAATTCGGGGTGGGGGAGGCTGTAATCTGGGCCGATTACCACTGCGTCACTTACGCCCTAAGGAGATCACCATGTCCGACAATGCGTATCACTTCATCACCGTTTGGCGTGTGAAAAGCACGGTGCAAGAAATTAGCGACATTTTAGGCAATGCGCGCGACTTACCACGCTGGTGGCCTTCCGTATATTTGGAGGTCAAAGAACTGGAACCGGGTGATGCGCGTGGGCTCGGCAAAGTGATCGATCTCTACACCAAAGGTTGGCTACCCTACACGTTACGCTGGCAATTTCGCGTGACCGAATCCAACCCACCGCATGGCTTTACGTTGGAGGCTTGGGGTGATTTTGTAGGACGCGGCAAGTGGACCTTTGAGCAGGATGGCAAATGGGTTAATGTCACCTACGATTGGCAGATCAACGCCGAGAAACCGTTGTTGAAAAATTTATCCTTCCTGATGAAGCCGATCTTCGAGTTCAACCATCGGTGGGCGATGGAAAAAGGCGAGGCGAGTTTGAAACTAGAACTGGAACGGCGGCATGCCAAGAACGAGCGCGAGTTGGCCGCGATCCCAGCGCCACCCCCACCGACGACCACATCGTCTTTACCACTGTTGGCCGGCTCGGCAGGTGCGGTGCTTGGGGTGTTCTGGCTTTGGCGGCAACTGCCAGGCTCTTGGAAGCGCGGGCTGGTCACTTCGCTTTGGGTCTTGTTAGCGGTGACGATTTATCAACGTTGGCAAAAAAGACAGGTGGTTGAAGGATAGGGTTGAAGGGACTTATCAGAGATAACTTGTTGAATAGGTAATTAAAAGAATCATAGTAGTAGTAGAGGCTAGGGATATGTGGAGTAAGTCGCCCACTAGTCCGATTCACTGAAAATGTTGGCGGTGAGACCCACCTCGCCGCCAGATATACGGTTTGTTACACGACTTGCTTTCCCCAGGTAGTTTGGGATGAGTTGGGGAGGTTGGGGAGAAATAAATAAGACTGGTGGCTAAAAAGGCTATAGCCCAGATATTTATCCGAGTCTTAATCACTACCCCCATATATAGCCAGTTCCATTTTTGGTAGCCATGCCGATTAGAGAAAATGTTCGTAAATTCTCCCCAAAACATAGCCCTTTTCCACAGTTTTCGACAGGTTATCCACACTAAAAACGCTTGACATTACATAAAGAAGCGAGTTTGGTTAGAACTTTGTTCAAGACACCCCTATATACAGCGCCGTCTCCAACACTTTATGAACATCATTTCGCTATTTAGGGATGCATGGAAGATTACGAGCCGTGCTTGGCCCCTATGGACGTTAGCGGTTGGTTTCCTAATCTCCATCGTCCCGGCCGTCTTGCTTGGGGGGACGCTAGGCGGCTTGTCGGCATTACTTACCCTCCAAACACCAACCGACTCGTTGTTCTGGATAGAAACCTTGCGGCAGACCCCGGTTTGGCAGCTCATCCTCCTCTGGAGTGTGGCGCTGATCATCACGGTGTTCACCAGCGCCCTCACCTATATTTGTCAAGCCGCGATGTTGCGCGGGGCAACATTGGCGGCGGAACAGGGCTCAGTATCGCTGGGTGCCGCGCTGGCTTTGGGTTGGCGACGAGTGAGGACGATTCTTATCCTAAGCCTGACCTTTGGGGGCATCATCGCCATCTTTAGCCTTTTACCACCGCTCGCAGTCTTCATTACAGTAAACTATGATCCCCAATTGGGTAGCGTCGTGTTACAGGGGGCACAATTGTTCACTGGCCCAGTGGGAACCGGACTAAGCCTGGTCTTGTTTCTGATCATTTTGGTGGTTGCGGTCGAAGACGTACGCTTGCGCGCCGCTCCCGGACGGGCGTGGACGGTGTTCCGTCAGGGGTGGTGGGCTTTGCTCGTGGTATTTATTGTCTCAGCATTGGCCGGATTGCCACTAATGATCTTGTTGGTGCCTTTAATCATCATCGTGCCGCTAGGGGTGATGTTCGGTACCACGGCGGGTGTGTTAGTCACTTTAGTCTGTTGTGCCGGGGTGGCGGTGGTGGGCATACCGTATCTCCTCTTGACCTTTGTCTTCACGACGGTGCTTTACGCCCTCACCTATCAGGCCGCCGCGCGCTTGGCCGATGCAACCCAGCCGCCCGTTTCTACGTAAATTCTAATAGCGTTATAATCTAGCCTTCTCAAAGGAGCTTGGCATGAATTTGGATTATGGTCATATTTTTTCCCGGGCTTGGGAAATTACTTGGAAGAATAAAATTCTCTGGGTCTTTGCGTTCTTGTTCAATTTGAGCTCTTCGCGATTGAACACCAATTTTAACATCCCCGGTGGAGGGGGCGGCGGCGGGGGGCAGGGTGGCTTTGATCGGTCTGGTTTCAGGGAATTCCTTGAACGCTTCAACCTTGACGCCAACACCCTGATCGCCATTGGGTTTGGCCTATTCTGCCTGCTCCTACTTGTGAGCTTGGTCTTCTGGTTGCTTTCGGCCATTGGGCAGGGCGGGCTGATTGGCGGTGTGCGCCAAGCCGAGGCCACTGGGCAGGTTTCGTTTGGTGAGGCGTGGGGCTTGGGCACGGAACACTTTATGCGGCTCTTCCTCATCCGCCTCGTCGCGGCTTTGCCCGGTTTGTTCATTGTCCTCTTGGCGCTGGTGGGTGGCGCGACCGTGGCGGTCAGCGTCATCAATGGCAACTTCGATTCGATGGATGACCTGCAAGGGGGCGGTTTGGCATTAGCGCTGGTTTGCTTGATTGGGGTGGCTTGTTTGATGGGCTTAGCCGCGTTCGCCTTACAAATAGCCTTACACTATGCACCCTTTGCGGCGGTCATCGAAGGCTTAGGCACACGCGAAGCAATGAGCCGGTCGTGGGCTATCCTGGTCGCCAATTTTGTCCCAACGCTCATCTTAGCGGTGATCCTGGCCATCATTGATGGCGTGGTGGGGTTTGTCCTCGCCATCCCCCTCATTGCGATTATTTTGCCAGCAGTGATTGCGCTAGCCGTGTATGTTTATGACGGGCGCGCCGCTGGCCTGCCAGTCGCCGGGTTCGCGGCGCTCTGTTGTGTGATCTATGCGCCGATCTTGGCGGTCCTGGCCAGCGCCCTCCAAACTTGGAAGACCTCGACGTGGGTCTTGGCCTACCAGACCTTCATCCGTCCGGCGGCCCCGCCGCCTTCTGCTTCTATGTTGGCCCCAGAGGGAAACATATCGGGCTAACGGACGCGTGGCTGGCCACGTTGCCAGTTCCCTTTATCCAGAGTAAACTCACAGGCGTCTATGCGACGCCTGTTTTTGTTTTTTGCTTGTGTGCTGAGTCTGTGGGGGCCGCTATGGCCTGCTGGGGCGCAGGGGGCCAGCGGCACGCTCCAGATCACGCATATTGACACCCAAGCCTTTCCTCAAATTTCAACCTATGTCACGGCCAACGATGCGAGCGGCAAGCCCATCCCTGGGTTGCCGGACGGGACCTTTGCCTTACAACAAGATGGTCAGCCAGTGTCCGGCCTCGAGGTCGCTGAAATAGATGTAGGTGCGCAGATCGTCTTTGTCCTCGACTCGTCTCCCGCTTATAAAGAGCGCGACGCCAATGGGCGGTTACGCCTCGAACATCTCACCGAGGCGCTCAATAGCTTCTTCCGCGATAAGCCCTGGATGAAGGACAGTGTAGATGACATCACTCTGGTCGCCCCAGAAGGCGTGATCATCGCCCATAGTCATAATGGCGTCGAACTTTTCACCGCTTTGCGCGCTTATACCACCACTTTTGCGGGCGTCGCTGACACCTTCCCCCTCATCAGCCAAGCCATAGACATCGCCGCCGAAACGCCACCCCGCGCTGGGATGCGCCCCTCGGTCGTGGTGTTGTCGAGCGGGATCAAACCCGTGGCCGCCAAAGACTTGGCGGCGCGCGCTCAAGCCGAGCGCATCGCTGTCTATACTGTGTTTGCTGGTTGGGATGAGGCCGAAGTCGCCCCCGCCTTACAACAATTGGCCGAGCTCACCGGCGCGGCGTATTACAATTTCGATAATAAACCGGCTAACCTCGAGCCGCTGTTTCAGCGCTTGGCCGAGAGCCGGGCACAATACCGGCTCACCTATCGCGCCGCCATTGCCGCTACCGGGCAATATCGCCTGCAGGCCGGCGCGACGCTCACCACCGGCGCGACGCTGGTTTCCGATGAAGTGGGGTTCCCGGTGCGGGTCGAACCGCCCAGCGTGCAATTCGGGAGCTTCCCGCTAAAGATAACGCGGGCGTCGCCTCAGGCGGTCGAGGCACCGGAGACGGTCCTCCCCACCGAACAAGTCATCCCCATTCTGCTCGACTTCCCCGATGGACACAAACGCGCTGTACGCGAAGCCCAGTTGCTCGTAGATGGCATGCCACTTGACATTCAACGTGCGGAGGCAGTGGGCTCGCTCACTTGGCCGCTGGCGGGTTATAACCAAAACGGCCTCTTCACCCATACTTTGCAAATCAGCCTGACCGATGAATTAGGGTTGAGCGTCCTCAGCCCCCAAGTCGTCGCGCAGGTGACGGTGGATATTCCCGCGATGCCGACGATCCAAAAGGTGATCGGGCGTGGCGGACAGGGCCTAGTGGCCTTGGTGATCTTAGGGCTGTTGCTTATTGTAGGTGTAGGGGCCTGGCTTTGGCTGGTGCGAGGACAACAACTGACCGCGTCAGCTGAGCTTGACATCACCCAGCCTACCTCAGCCATTCGACCCGAAAGCGTGACCCAACCTCATCTGCCCCGCCCCGCCCGGCGTGTGCCGCGCCCCGCTCTTCATCTTCCGCCCTTGGTCGCCAAAAAAACGGAACAACCGTCACTCAAGGCTTATTTGGAAGTCGTTGAAACGGACGAGGGTGACCCAACGGTTAAGAACGCCCCCCGTAAAATCGCCGTGACGCAGAGTGGGTTGCGGCTGGGGCGTGACCCCGCTCAAACTGATCTCACATTCACCGATCGGTCGGTATCACGGTTGCACGCGCGAATTGAAGTGTTGTCCGACGAGAAGTTTTTCATCTATGATGAGCATTCTACTTCTGGCACTTGGGTCAACTATACCCAAGTGACCGACAACGGCGGGCATGAACTCAAGACGGGTGATCTGATCAACTTGGGGCGGGTGCAACTGCGTTTCCACCGCCGTGAAACCTCCCCCAACGGGGGCATAAATGAGCCGCCCATCAAGGTCATTCGGACTGGGTCGAGCGAAACAGAGGCGGAAGATGCGCCGCCCGAGTTCACTCAGCCGCATGACCCAGTCCGGGCCGAACACTAAGCAATGCGCACCCTCTCCGCCTCCCCGCTCCGTCTTGGCCATGGCACTCACCCCGGCGAGACGGGCAAGAATAACGAAGACAATTACACCACCGCCGCGTTTCAAAATGCGGCGGGTGAAACCGTGACGTTGCTCATGGTGGCGGATGGCATCGGCGGGCATCGCGCCGGCGAAGTCGCCTCCGCGTTAGCGGTGGAGAACGTCGTTGCACAACTAAAACAGAGTGAGGGCACTGATTTTCGTCAGCTGATTGAGCAGGCCATCCAACGGGCGGCGCAGGCCGTGTCAGCCCGTTCGCAGACCAAACGCGAATTGACCGGGATGGGGACGACCTGTGTCGTAGCGCTCATCGCTGGGCGGCGGTTATACGCGGGCTATATCGGTGATAGTCGCCTCTATCTCTTGCAGGGTGGCACGTTGCGCCAAGTGAGTGTAGACCACACATGGATTCAACAGGCTTTGGAGCATGGCTTGCTCACGCCCGCCGAAGCCAAGCTGAGTTTTCAGCGCCATGTGGTCTTAAAGCATATTGGCAAAGACCCGCAGGTGGAGCCCGACTTCCGTTTGCGTTTGGCCCCCGGTGAAACGGCCGAACAATCCGAAGCGCATCAAGGATTACAACTTGAAGCGGGGGAGGGCGTCGTGTTGTGTTCGGATGGCTTGAGTGATTTGGTCGAAGCAGAAGAGATTTTGGCGTTGTTGACGAGCCAGACGCCTCAAGCGGCGGTGGACGCGCTCATCACCCTCGCCCGCCAACGGGGTGGACATGACAACATTACCGTGATCGCAGGCATAGTCCCCTAAAACTGACCTCAACCCAATTTCTGGAGCAAATAAATATCTTGGTGCGGATTCCCCTTAGCACCTTCAGCGATGAAATTTAATACGCGATAACCCTGCGCCAACTGTTCGCGGACATAACGCTCGGGGTGATATGTCACGCACAGATTCGTCCCGGCCCCTTCCGCATAACGGACGACTAACTGTCCAGCAGTAAAGGCGGTTTGCTCGGCGGGTGAGAGGCTAGGGAGATAGCTCGGCCCATGCACCGTCAGCACCAAGTACCCGCCGGGGCGTAACACACGCCGGAGTTCATTCATCCAGTCTAATTGATACGCCTCAGGCAAATGGGTGAAAATAGAAAACGCATATACCAGATCGAAACTCGCCGCGGCGTAGGCGAGCGGGGGGCGGAGTTGGTTGGTTTGAAACTCGGCAAAGATTAAATGCTGGCGACACCATCGGATGAGCGCCGGGTTGTAGTCTGTGCCGTAAATCTGGGTGGTGCGCGCCAATGGGTACCAGTGTCGGATGACACGCCCGCACCCACAGCCAAAATCTAAAAACGCTGAAAATGTCTCTAGTTGTAGACCTGCCTGGCCCAACAATTCTCGGAGACTTTCTGTAGCGCGGCGGCCGCCTTCTAAAAACTCATCTCGATCAGTGCTCCCAGCCACTTGTAGCATCAGGTGGGGCGGCGGAAAAGGAAGACCATCGGTGTGTCCACTGAGCGTGGGTTGCTTCCCCCGGTTGCGCCAAGCGGATTGAGCGGCTCTTAGATACTCACTTAAGCCATAGACCAACCGTAGAAAGGGCGTTTTCCGCAACAACGTAATCAATTTATCTTTCATATTCGACACTCAATAAGATGCTTAGACTTTAACTGCGTGTCACGCCAGGCACGCTTTGCCTTAGGCAGGCTATCCCTCTCCCGTCTCACGTGCCACTGGCCCAACCCACGTTTCGGCAAAAGCCAAAAAGGCACTGCTGAGGGGGACACCTTCCGCTGTTTGTCCGGTTTGGATGTTCCCAATGAGGGCCTCGCCGTTGATCCACAACTGCCCCTCCCCGCACGGGCAAATGGTGGTCGTCAAGTCATAGGCGGTGTCGCCCGCTGGGAAGCGCGGCCACAGCACCAATTTCCGCTCCAAAATTTTCTGCCAGCTGAGTTCGACCCGCATCTTTGGCGCTTGAACCACCATCTGATAGCGGTCGCCATCAAAGTGATGTTGACAATCGGCTTCAGCGTATGCGAGCTGGGTGCAAGGGGCTTCCCGAAATTCGGGGAAATACTGCACCAGTGTGTTGACCAGCCCATGCGCCAGAGGCTTGTTATTCGTTAAGATGCGCCCCTCGCCAACCGGCCGGGTCGTGTGGGCTGCGGGTGACAACCACAACACCAACGCTTGGCCGACGCCCCACGGGCTCGCCACACAATTCCAATAACTCGCTACGGCGACCACGCGCTCGGTCGCTGGCGCATAGAGCGTCAGGCCCGGATTTTCCCCACAGACAAAAACGGGTCGGCGAACTTCAAGCATAATGTCGTTTTACTTCCGCGACCGAATTGATGATCAGTTGCTCAAGGATTTTCAGGTCTACCTCGCTGAGGCGGCGCAGGTAGAGGCACCCTTTGCCCAGTTTGTGCTTGCCGAGTTTGGCGAGGAGCGCCTCCCGTTCGGGGAAGTCGGCCATCAGGTAAAGGGTGAGGTCGCTCTTACGCGCGGCAAAACCGACGAGGCATGAGTCGCCCTCGCGGCCACTCGCGTATTTGTAATGATAACTGCCAAACCCGACGATGCTGGGGCCCCACATCTTCGGCGGGTGTTTCGTCACTTTCTTCATCAACTTGGCTAAGGTTTCGCAGTCTTTGCGGCGGGCCTCGTCGGTGATGGTGGCGAGGTGACTCGCCACACTGACTTCGGTGGGTTTGGTTTTATTTTCGGCCATTGTGTCTCCTTGGGGGCTTACTCCAAATACTTCCAATACGTGGGGTGGCTGAGATTCTTAACGCACCATTGATAATGCCCATCGGCACAGGTAGGCGAATAGGCATTGGCCGCGAGCACGCTATACACCAGCACATAATAATATAGTTTCTCACGCACCGCCTCCCCTAGCCGTTCAACGATCAGCGCCAGATACCGTTCACGTAGATTGGCTTTGAGCTCATCATACATATCGAAAAAGACCCAGCCCGTAGCGATGTCGAACAAGGCCTCGCCATACATCGTGAATAATCCAAAGTCGAGCAAGGCTGTGATGTGCTGTTGCTCATCCACCAGCAGATTGCCGGGGAAGAAGTCGCCATGAATCACTTGCAGTTTCCCCAGATAGGGCCGCGCGAGCACGGCGTTCAACAGTTGGACCTTCTGCTCAAAATGCGGCACATCGCGCTTTAGGTAATCTGAGACCTGAGTCAGTTTGTGAGCCAAAAAGCGCGCCAAAAACTGATGCCAGTCGCCATCGGCGCGCTGGCTCAGGCCTTCGGCGTCGAAGAGTTTATAGCGTTCAAAATCGGCTGGGGCGGAGAGCGTCGCCAACTCCAGCGCGGCGGTGAGATACGTTTGCAAGGCGTTGTCCATTTGCGAGCGCGTCAGCGTGGGCAAGAGATCGGCGAGAGGCGTGCCGAGCAATTTGCGCTCGGTGGTGAGGCAAATCTCGCCCTCGGTCGCGACGGTCTCGATGTAAGGAAGCGCATAAGAGAACGGAACCGCGTGGAGGGAAGCGTAAAAATTTTGCAGGGTGGTCAAATGCGCCAGCGAAGTGGTGCCAAGATAGAGTTTTAAAACGGCGTCCGGGCCAAGCGCATAGGCTTCGGCTTCCATCCCCGCGCGGATCAAATCCGTGGCTGACAACCCGTATTTTTGCAGGATCAACTGTTTAGTGGCGTTCATCGCCCGGTACCCATTTTCTCTTCCAGAAACTCGGTGACGGTCTGCTGGAACACGGCCGGTTGTCCTAAGAACGTCACATGCCTAGCATGCGGGATCACTTTCAAGACCACTGCTGGGAGGCCCGCTCGCTTGCGCCGAACTCATGGCAAGAGAGTGAGGGGTGTTGTTCTAAGCGACGTCGAGGATATCGCCGGTATCTATCGGCCCAACCTCGACCTCGATCGGCTTTGCCCCCACCACCCGTCGAAACCCATGAAAATAAGACGGGAGCCCTTCCACCGTTTTTGCACCGAGGCCATTGCGGAGCTCATAATGTAAGTGCGGGAAGAGCGAACTCCCGGACGCCCCAATTTGGCCGAGCGGTTGCCCGGGTTGAACGGTCTGCCCCAACTGCACCTGAACACTGCCCTGCTTGAGATGCGCCAAGCAACTATACTCCCCGTGGTCATGGTCGAGGACGACATAGTTACCAAATAGCGTCATTTCGCGGCGCGCGACTTCTTGTGGGTCGAACTGCCGATCATCAGGCATCCCCTCAAAGAGGTCGGCCACGCGGCCACCCGCCGGGGCGACGACCGTTGCCCCAAAGCCAAACCAGTTGGCGTTGTTTTCGGTCTCACCGTGCACCATCTCACCGTGCTCATTCACCGGGACAAAATCGTACCCATACCGTTGGAAATTGGCCTGAAAGCCCATACTTTGCAACATGGGGTGCAGATAGTTGAACCGCCGATGATGGGAATAAAAATCGTGTCCATCCCAAATGATGGCCCGCTGTTTCACCGGCAGGCGCAGACTCACCTGCGGTTGATAGGTCTCGGGCGTGAGGACGGTTTCCAGCGTCGCGGTTTGTTCGGTCGTCGCTGAGGTGAGCGTGAATTTATAGCGGAGGGTTTGGAATTCGAGTTGGTGGTCAAACAAAAAAAAGGGATTGAACACCAGCGCGGACGAATGCGCGGTCAGCTCGCGGTTGGGGATGGTTTGGATACTGCCGCTTTCATTGATTTCCTTGCGTGCGATCAGTTGTCCAGAGGCCGCCAAGACTGAAACTTCAATGACCGTGATGGCCCAGGTTTCATCGGTCGAGTTTTCTACAATGAAATCGAAGTTGAGCGCTTGCCCCAGTCGGCTGTGTTCGCGATAGATTTTTGAGGGGCGCGAGGTGATCTGCAAGGCGTCAGTGGGTAGGGGCATAGGGCTCCAATATGAGTTGGATGTATTGGTGGTGTGACCGGGCGGGGTGGATCAAGGGGCGGGGCGTAAATAGCCGCGCGCTTCCCAGCCCTCACCGCGCGAAATGTACAACAAGGTCCCATCCGCCTGCAACTCAACCGCATCGAACACGGTTTCATCTTCGCCACAGACGCCCTGCTTGTTCTCGGCGCGCAGTTCGAAGGTTGACCCCCGCAGGCTGAGCAGGCGCAAATCCCCTGAACATGGGTTAGTCGGGATCGTGAACGTCCCACACAGAGCACCGACTTCCCAGGGGCCAGTGAAGCGGAGAGTGACTTCGATCTCAAAGCCATTATCGTTGGCGGCTATGCCGGTCCAGATGCCCAAGATTGGGTTGAGGGACATGGCGTTTTTTTTCTTCGCTGATGCGAACTAGATTGAATTACGGATTCATCCGTGACGTTGCGGCCTTGGCGCGCCGCGCCGCGCCAGTCCGTGTGCGGGCATTGTTGGGCCGTTTTTTTGAGGCAGACTAACCTGCTCCCGGTCTCAGTTCTTTTTCATACAAGGCAAATTCGCCTGCCACATCCATGCCTGCCCGTTGATAGAGCCGCGTGGCGCCTGTGAGGTTAGCAGAATCAACGCCGAGTCCGATAGTGGTTGTGCCGCGCTTGTAAAACTCGCCAAAGGTGTGACGCATTAGGGCGATACCGATGCCTTGCCCGCGCCACGGGCGACGGATGGCAATGGTTCCAATCCAGCCAATCCCTTTGCGGAAGCGGTTCTGCGAAAAACCCACTACTTCATTTCCGTCCCAGGCAATCATCCATAGCGTGGGGTCAAAATTTGGGTTGCCAAATTTTCCATGCGACCATGCTTCATAGGTTCGGTCATGACTGCCCCAATGGTCACGGAAGGCTTCATTGTCTGCTTGCCAGACTGCAACCGCATGTTCCTCTTTAATAAAGGGTCGCAATTCAATCCCAACCGGGAAGGTCACCCTGGCCGGGGCTTCCTGTAATTTGATTTCCATGCGCCAATAATAGCGAACGGGAGTGTAACCGGTGTTGCGCAGTAGGCGATGTCCGGCTTCATCTTTGTTATTGATTAAACTTTGGATATATACCCGCACCTCCGGTGGAGCAAGTTCCATTTCCGCCTGCGCGCGCTCGGCTATTTTTTCAAGCAGGGTTGAACCAATGCCCAGTCCCCTGAATTCCGGATGGACACAGCCATCGGCTTTAAGTTTAGAGTGACCACGCTCGTTGTAGAATTCTTCACTGCCAACCAGACGGCCCTCTTGAGTTTCCACAACAAAAACGTCGCGCGCTATGTTGAAACCTTCATTTCTCCACTCGTTGGCAAGTTCTTCAGCCGTCAGCACAAAAAGTGAATCGCCTTCCATTTCCGCAACAGCCTGATTGAGTTTTGCCACGGCTTGGATGTCGGTCGAACTGGCCGGGCGTAGGGTCAGACTAGGGTCAAGATAAGTTTTTCCAGCCAGCATGATCTCCATGTACTCCTAAAGTTAATTGACGTAGAGGTAAAGATTACATGTGGATAGGATAAGCCTGCCCAAAGCCTGCATCACCCGCTGGCGCGAACTAGATTGAATTACAGACTCGTCCATGACGAAGCGGCCTAGGCTCGGCGCGCCGGTCCGCGTGCAGGCATGGTTGGGCGACGGTATTTGTTCCAACCTTTGATAATCAGTTTTGGCTTTGGCTCTGAGCAAGAAGTTGTTTTCCTAAGACTGATACGACCCATCGATCATGTAAAAAGACATCCCACAGCTTCATCCCTGTAGGTACATCTTCTATTGACAATGGCGCATGTTTGATTAATTCAACGAGTCGGAAGTCGGCTGGCTCGACCAAGTCTAAATCCAACAATCCTTTGAAAAGCGCTTCTGCCTTATTATAAGGTGACGAAGAGGCAGGAGTCTCGGCGAAATACGTTTTGAGGTGAGTGAATTCTAACCAGGGGCTTTTAGAAGCCATGACAAATTCCCAAACACCCCAATCTGTAAACGTGTCCAACCTACCCTGAGGTCCGAAATCAACCCGCACAAATCGTTGATCACCACGATGAGTTAAGTCACATTCGCATCC
>Ga0315912_10000686_pt1 | contig 53509 bp, 39 predicted proteins | sample VfabasoilMG_FD_204469 | JGI IMG/M metagenome (GOLD analysis project Ga0315912, IMG submission 204469) | Garden soil microbial communities collected in Santa Monica, California, United States - V. faba soil | ecosystem: Environmental > Terrestrial > Soil > Garden | place: USA: California...
ACATCCGCCGCTTCCACAACCAAACGGTGGTGGTCAAATACGGTGGCCACGCCATGGTCGACCCCGAGCTGGAGGCGAGCTTCGCGCGGGACGTCTGCCTGCTGCGCTACGTCGGGATCCGCGTGCTGGTGGTGCACGGCGGCGGGCCGCAGATCAACGACACACTGACGCGGCTCGGGATCGCGTCTACCTTCAGCGCCGGTCTGCGCGTCACCGACGACGCCACCATGGAGGTGGTGGAGATGGTGCTGGCGGGGCGGGTCAACTCTCAGATCGTGGGTTTGCTCGGCGCCCAAGGGGGGCGAGCGATTGGGCTATCGGGTCGGGATGACTCGCTCTTGCTCGCCGAAAAGCTGGCCGCCCAGGCGCCGCCCGGCCAAGCAGAGGACGCGCCGAAGGTCGATCTCGGCCGGGTCGGGCGCATCACCCGCGTCAAGCCCGACCTGCTGGAGAGCCTGCTGACCAACGGCCTGATCCCGGTGATCGCGCCGATCGCCATCGATGTCGATGGCAAACCGCTGAACGTGAACGCCGACTCTGCCGCCGCCGAGATCGCGATCGCGCTGCATGCCCAAAAGTTGGTGCTGATGACCGACGTCGAAGGCGTGAAGGACGACCAGAAACAGGTGCTCGACTTTCTGGATGCGCCCACGGCACGCCGGCACATCGCTTCGGGCGTGATCAAGGGCGGCATGATCCCCAAGGTGGAGTGCGCGCTCGCCGCGATCGAGCAGGCGGTGCGGCAGGTGCACATCATCGACGGGCGTACCCGTCACGCTCTGCTGCTCGAGATCTTCACCGACCAGGGCGTCGGCACCGAGCTCCGGGCGCAGCCACGCACCAGAGGCGAGAGCGGGGTTGCTCACTCGCCTGCCAGCTGACCCTCGGAGCCCCGTCGTGTGAGCGCGCCACGCTGGATCATCGACACCACCCTGGTTCGCCCCAGTGGCGTAGCGGAGGACGCCATCGTGCGCGTGCTGCGCGTGCCCCCGGAAGAAGCCGGCGTGCGCCTCGATGTCTTCCTGAGTGGTGCCTTGCGCAACACCAGCCGCACGCGCGCGAAACTCATCGCTGAGGCCAGCGCCTTCTCTCCCGAGGGTCGGCGGCGCAAAGGCAGCGACCGGCTGCGCGCCGAAGATCGCATCGTGCTCTGGCGAAGGCCGGTGGACGACGCCGACCCGATCGTCGAGCTGCCGATCGTCTACACGGACCCTCACCTCCTGGTGCTGAACAAGCCGCCGCACCTCGCGGTGCACCCCACCGCACGTCACCACCACGCGACCGTGACCAAGATCCTGCAGCAGCGCTATCCGAAGGAAGGCTTGCGCCTGGTCCATCGCCTCGATCGAGAGACCAGCGGCGTGCTCCTGATCGCTCGAGGCACGGTCGCCGAGCGAGCCTTCAGAATGCTGTTCGAGGGCATCTCCCCCGCGGCGGCGGCCGCCCGGGACCAGCCGCGTCGCAGCCGGGTCCGCGCGCCGATCGCTCGCCAGCGCCTGGTCGAGAAAGAGTACCTCGCCATCTGCTGGGGGACTCCTGCGGAGGGCCTGGTGGAGCTGCCTCTCGAGCCCGATCCGATCAACCCCCTGCGGGTGAAGATGCGGGTGGCCAAACCAGGCACGGGCCTACCCGCGCAAACTCGGATCCAGGTGCTCCAACAGTGCCCTGGCTACGCGCTCGTGCGTTGCTCGCTGTTGACGGGCAGGCAGCACCAAATCCGCGTGCATCTGGCCGCGCTGGGCTGCCCCGTGGTGGGGGACAAGCTCTACGGGCCGGATGACCGCTTGCTTGCCCGCGCCGCGGACGGATGCCTGACGGCCGCCGATTTGCTCCGCCTGGAGCTGCCGCGACACGCCCTGCACGCCGCCCGTTACCGGCTCGAGCACCCCATCACGGGCGCGCAGCTCGTGCTCGAAGCTCCACTCTCGCCGGATTTGGCAGATTTCTGGCGACTCGTCTCGGGTTCCGAGCCTGCGAACGCTTGACGAAGTGGAGTCGAGACGATACCCGGGTTTTGCAGGCATGAAAATTCGACGCGCGCTTCTTTCCGTCTCGGACAAGTCAGGGCTGGTGGACTTCGCGCAGGCGCTCGCCACGCGCGGCGTCCAGCTGCTCTCCACCGGCGGAACGTGGCGGGCACTCAGCGACGCCGGCATCTCCGTGCAGACGATGGAGAGCTACACCGGCTCGCCCGAGGTGATGGGCGGGCGCGTCAAGACGCTGCATCCTCGCGTTCACGGCGCGCTCCTGGCGCGGCGTGAAGTAGACGATGCCGATCTCGAGCGCCTGGGCGCGCAGCAGATCGATCTGGTCGTGGTCAACCTCTATCCATTCGAGCGCACACTGGCGTCGGGCGCCGCGTTTGAGGAACTGATCGAAAACATCGACATCGGTGGACCGAGCATGCTGCGCTCGGCCGCCAAGAATCACGACCGGGTCAGCGTGGTCTGCGAAGCGCGCGACTACCCGAACGTGATCCAGGAGATGGACGCGAGCGGGGGTGAAGTGAGCCCCGCCACGCGGCGGCGGCTGGCGGCGCAGGCATTCGCCCACACCGCGGCCTATGACACGGCCATTGCGGGCTGGCTCGGCGCTCTCGTGGCCCCTCGGGCCCAACGAGAAAAGTAAACGCGATCAGAGATTTATGAGCCCCAAAGTTGTCCGCTCCGCGGAGCCCATGTCATCCGATGACCGTGCTTTTCCCTTTCTGGGTACCTCATTTCGGTAATCCAACCACGAGCAGGAGGCGTTGACCGGTGAGCGAACGAGCAGACCTTAGGCCGCAGGGCGCGCAGCAGGACGTCGGACGTGTTCTGCAGAACGGCTTTTATGCCGGAAGTGCTCCGCCTCCGACCGAACCGGTCCCCGAGGCGCCATCCACCAAACGTGATGCAAAGCCGTCCCACTACAAGGTGATTTGCATCTCGATGTACACCGACGATCTGAAGCGGCTCGACGGCATGGTCGAGGCGTTGAAGGCGCGCGGTTTGACCAAAGCCAATCGGAGCGCGCTGATCCGCTATGCCTTGGGGGAAGTCGATCTCGACCGCGTCCCCAAGGGGCTCTGATCGGCAGACACGATGCGGCGCGGGGGAACAGGATCGAGGAGGAGGGATCGAGGGGGCTCGGCGCGCTCTGAAGCGCGCTGCGCGCCGTGCGGAGCGCGCGGGAATCGGCAAGCGGCCCACGCTGGGACTGCTGCTATTTAAGTCCTGAGTCTCGGAATGAGCGGCAAGCCAGCCGTCTCGTTCCGGCCAGGAACGAATTGGCGGCGCTTTGCCGGTCGACCGAATGTCGTCCCAGGCGCAGGAAACGCTGGCCGGCGAGCGCTTCGATGTCCCCAGCTAAGAGGCGAAATACCATGTGTCTTCCATGGCCTAGCCGCCATCTCTGAACGGAGCTCTCGAGCTCCAGATGGAGCCTTCGAACGAGTTTCGCGCTCTCGAATCAAGCTCACAAGTGCCTATGCAAGCCGCGGGCATTGCTGTGCATTCGCCACCCCGATGGTATGGTGTATGCCGTTGTGGTCGTGGCGTTGCCCGCGTAGGCCACTACACTACTGAGCTTGGTGGGATGAGCATGACAAACCGTGAAGAGTCCGAAGCGGCCGAGCATGAGACCTATCCGGGGCCCGGACCGCTGCGAGCGGATGAAAGCAAGCGTGGCATTCATCCAGTGGAACAGATGGTGGATGCCGCCATCGATCGGATCGCCCGTGAGCGAGAGGCCTCACGCGCGGGAGACGGTGATCCCGGTCACGCGCTCGCGCTCGCTCCGAAGGAAGGCGCACCTTCCGCTCTCGTCACGACGAAGCGGGGCAGCGGGAAGCTACGCTGGAAGGGGCTCGAAGTGTCCGACGAGTTTCGTAGCTACGCCGAGCGCGTAGCACGAGGCGAGGACCTGCCCCCGTACAAAGGCCGAATCCTGGCGGAGCCGGACGCCGCGTTCCCCTGGGAGCCCGCTGCGCGCAAGCGTGCAAAGCGCCAGGCGCGCCGCCTGCAAACGGCGCTGTGGGGCGCGGGAGCAGCGCTGGTGGGCCTGGCAAGTTGGTCACTCGTCGTGCAGCTCGGCGGAGAGGCAGATGCTTGGCAGCGCGCGGGCGAAAGTGCGCTGGCCACGGCCGTCCTGTCCAATCAGCCGAACACGGAGCGCACGGCAAGTGAAGAGGTCGCCCCGGAGCTTCCGGCTGCCCCTGCCACGTCACCTCTGCAGGTGAGCGACGGTGCGGAGCCAGCTTCGGCAGCGCCTGCCGGCAGCACCGCACTCGTCGCTCTGACTGCACCCGCCCATCCCACCACCCCTAGCGCGTCAACGTCTGGTGCAGGTGTGCGCTCGCCGCAGCCCGCCAGCGAACCAGCCAAACCTGTGGCAACGCGCGACTCGGTGGGGGTCTTCGTGACCACCCGCGCGCAGTCGAACGAAGTCCCGAGCACTGCGGCAAGCCCGGTCACCAACGCCGCGAGTGCAGCGGCCGTGTCGCCAGCGTCGCCGAGCGCCGCGGCGCGCTCACCGGCAGACAACTCGCTCGGCGCGTCGTCCACCGCTGTCGCCCCGAGCGCAGCGATTGCCCAAGCCGATCCGAAAAAGGAGCCCAGCGCCGAGCCATCGGCTAATGGTGCCCTGTTGGTGGAGACTCCTTCCTTCTGATGATGGCGGGTGGCCGCTGCTGAAACGGCACGGGTGATCGACCACCGAGAAAGACTGATTCGCTTTGGTCCTTCGGCAAATCCCTTACGTCGCCCTCTCTTTTGGATTGTTCGCAGCCCCCGTGGCTGCTCAGCAAGCGGGCTCCGCGCCCACGGGTCGCGCTCCAACCGACAAGCCGGCACCCGCGGCTAGCCCGGCGCCCAGCACGAGCGCCCCTGCGAGCAAGCCTGCCAGCGACGCCAAGGCGCCGCCAGCCGCCGCTGCAGCGCCGGCCACGCCGAGCGCCCCTGCAACCAAGCCGGGCGTGCCCCCCGCAGGGGTGAACGCACAGAGCCCCGCGGCTCCGCCGCCCTCGCCTGCTCAAGTCAAGAAAGCGCGTGAACTCTGGTACCGCGGAGTCGACGCGTTCCGGAACGGCAAATACGAAGAGGCGCGGGAAGCATTCGGCGAGTGCTACACGCTGATGCCCAAGACCGACGTGCTCCGAAATCTCAGCATCTCGGAGATCCAGAGCGGGCACTACGTATCGGCGGCACGCCACCTGTCGCAGCTGCTCGCGAGCACGACGGAGCTGCCAGCCACCGTGCGCGAAGAGGCCAAGACGCGCTTGGCCCAATCCGAGGCGCAGATCGGCAAGCTCAACTTTAACGTCGATGTGGCGGGCGCAGCGGTTAACGTAGATGGCGCGCCCATCGGGCGCACACCGCTGGACGGGCCCTGGTACATCGAGCCCGGGCAGCACGAGATCTCCGTGACCAAGGCAGGTTACCCCGACGAGACGCGACAGATTTTCGCATTGGCGGGTGTAGCGATTCCGGTCACCGTCTCGCTCGAGTCCCTGCGCCGGGAACAGGCGCGGGACGCCCACGCCGTCGAGTTGATGGGCACACAGGAGGGCGAAACCCCACAAGATCGCGGGCTGTCTACGGCGTCGACGATCACGCTGATCAGCACCGGCACGCTCGCCGCCGTGGGCCTCGTCGCCGGTATCTACTTCACCGTGTCCGCCAACGGCCACGACGCCAACGCGGACGGCATTGCGCTCGAGCTCGGCAGCGCCGAGGCGTGCAATTCCTCTACCATGTTTACGGAGACCTGCCAGAACCTCTGGCAGGAGCAGACGGATGCCCGCAACGATCGGCGGCGCGCCACCGTGAGCTTCATCGGCTTCGGGGTGGCGTCAGCTGCCACGCTGGGCTATGCGATGTGGCTCGCTCTGCGCAGCGACGACCAGGAAAAGCCCAAGGCCCACGCGCTGGAGCCCGGGGTGGCGCTCGGTCCCTCGGGGGCGTCCCTCAGCTTGCACGGTCAGTTCTAAGCGCACACCACGCTAGCTCGACGCCTTACTTCCCGAGACCGCCCGGACACTCATGCAACGCTTACATTTTCTCCGCTGGCTGGCGCTCGCCATTGCCGTCCTCAGCCTGCAGTGCCTCGAGTCGCTCTCGGACGACTGCACGAAGACCCTCACCTGCGGCGATCAACCTCACGCCACGCTCGACGCTCAGTGCAAGTGGCGCTTTCCGGACGGCGGCATCTGGGAGGGCGGCCCCCACCGCACCGCGGAGAAGCGCTGGGTCTGGCCGGACGGGCGCATCTCCAACGATGACTTCGGGGAGTGCGAGCCCCAGCTCGATGGTGGGTCGCTTCTGCCGGGCGATGGTGGTGGCATCGGTGGTGTCGAAGGCAACTGCAATGACCCCAGCGTCGCCTGTGACGCTCCCCTGCTCTGCGATACCGTCTCCGGACGCTGCGTCACCTGTCTCGACAACAGCCAGTGCGTCGGCGTAACGGACCCGAGCCTCGGCCCCTTGCCGGTTTGCGACCAGAGCATCCACGCCTGCGTCGCCTGCCTTCGGCGTGGGGATTGCCCCATGGGCACGGGCGAGTGCAAGACAGACGGCAGCGACCCCGCCCGTAATCAATGCGTGCAGTGCCTCAACACCTCGCACTGCCCGGTCAATCAGACCTGCGATACCGCCACGAACGAGTGCGCGGCCCGTTGCACCGGCATCGGCCAATGCCAGGACCCCAAGCCGATTTGCAGCATACCTCCTGGCGCTAGCGCCGGCCTGTGCGTCGAGTGCATCGACAACTCCACCTGCGGTGGGGGCACCCCGCAGTGCAATACGGCCACCAAGCAATGTGTGCCGTGTGTGGGCGTTGGCGCCACCACCGGCGCGTGCACCGCCACCCAGGTCTGCAACGCACTCAACCAGTGCGTGGAATGCGTGACCGAGGCACAGTGCGGTGGCGCGGAGAAGCCGCTCTGCGACACGGCGCGCAACAAGTGCGTCGGGTGCTTCAACAGCGCCCAGTGCACCAGCCCGACCGCATCGCGCTGCAACACCGCCGATTCCGTCTGCGCCGCTTGCACGTCCGACGTGCAGTGCGAGTCGGATCTTCCCTACTGTGTCGCCGGCCGTTGCGTATCCTGCAGGGACGATAGCCAGTGCGGCGGGGACCGCTGCGACACCGGCACGGGTACCTGCGTCAATTGCCTCACCAACGGCGACTGCGGTGACGAAAACAACGCCCGCTGCGACACGAGCACTCACACCTGTACGGGTTGCAACAACACCAACCAATGCGGGCCTCGATTTGGGGTCAAGCAACTGTGCCGCGTCGACCGCGGTGCCTGCGTCGAGTGCCTCACCAACGTGGAATGCTCGGACGACGCCCAGGCGTCGCGCTGCGACCAGAACAGCGGCCTCTGCGCCCCCTGCCGAGCCGACAACGACTGCGCCGCGGTTGAAGGCAAGTTTGCCTGCGCCGGGGGCAACGGCAACGCTGGGCGCTGCGTCCAGTGCACGGACAACGCCGATTGTACCGGCAACCCCGCCGGCCCGGCCTGCAAGGTGAGCGCCGGCGGCAGCTCGGCCCCCATCAACACCTGCGTCCAATGCGTCGCCGACGCCGACTGCCCAAGTGCCGCCGCCGCCCGCTGCGTCGCCAACCAATGCGTCGCCTGCGCGGACGACGCCAACTGCGCCCACGTCGCTGGCGCCGGCGTTTGCGACACCTCCGTGGCCAGCCCGGTGTGCGTGCAGTGCACAGGGCCGAAGCGCGCCGCATGCGGTCAAAACGTGTGCAACAGCTTGACGAAGGTGTGCACCAACTTCGGAGTGGGTAGCGCGGACATCTGCGAGACCTGTGTTTCTGACGCCCACTGCCCCGCCTCACAGCGCTGTGCGCTGCAGGTGTTCGAGAGTAGCAATCTCGGTTATTTCTGCTTTCCGCAACCCAGCCCCGGAGAAACTTGCGCGACGTCTCAGGCGCCGTTCGCCGGTGCGACTAGCGTGGATACGATCGATGGTCAGGATGCGGACTTGTGCTTGCTACGGTTCACGACATGTGCAGCCTTTGTCCAGTCTGGGCGCCAGGCTTGCGATGACGACCTGGATTGCGGCGCCAGCAGTCTGGATGATGGTCGCTGCGACACGGACCTGGGGATATGCAGCGTTCCTTGCTCTTTGGCCGTCGACTGCCCCGGTGCTGCGAACTCCATCTGTCAGGCCGGCATCTGCCGTTAGCTTGCCCAGGGCTGTCGGCTCTAGGTCGCTCACTACGCCAGCGCTATTTCGCGCCTAGCTTGGTCAGCTGTTAGGAAGGCTCTCTCGTCGCTCGGTGAATTCGGACCTCAGCGCGGTCGCGAGGTTTGGTAAGACAGCACGACGACGGCAGGGGGGGTTACGACAATGGCATCCACCGAGGGCAGGAAGCCACGATACGGTCATGGCTTCCCACGAGGTCTAGTGCTCTGTGGGCTCGCACTAGTCTTCTCGAGCGTCAGCTGCGAAGGCACGCAGCGAGTTTATGGACCCGGATTGGGTCCCATCGACTCGGGACCCGATCCGAGCGTCGAGGTGACGAGCCCAGCGCTCACGCCGAATGTCTCGCCAACACCGAACCCGCCGCCCTCCAGCGAGGGCCAAGGGCCCGTCACCGATCGGGCCAACAGTTCGCCAGCAGGTACGCCGCCGAGCCCCCCCGTGGCCCCGGAACCGCAACCTTGCCAGGGCAGCCAGGCGCCAAACGGCAGCTGCACTCCTGACGCTGGAACGCAGCCAAGCGCCACCTCGCAGTGCCAAGTGGACGGCGACTGCGCTGCCTTCGAACGCCAACGCGCCTGCACCGGCGGCGCGGACGGACGCTGCGTCCAATGCACCGACGACGCCGATTGCACCGCCAACCCCGCCGGAGCTGTCTGCAAATTGAGCGCTGACGGTGGCCCCGCACCAACGAATACCTGTGTCGAGTGCCTCGCCAACACCGACTGCCCCAACCCAGCAGCGTCTCACTGCGTCCAGAACCAGTGCCAACCCTGCGCCGTCAACGACGACTGCAGCCACGTAGTCAGCGGTGAAGCACAGCTCGCCGTGTGTGACACGTCGCTTTTCCCGTCACAGTGCGTCGAGTGTACAAGTACGCAACGCACGGCGTGCGGGGCCACCGTTTGCAACGGCTCAACCCGACAATGTGAGAATCGCAGCATAGGCAGTGCGGGCATTTGCGAATCCTGCATTTCGGATGCCGAATGCATCCCTGCGGCACGGTGTGCGGTTCATGTTTTCGGTGGGGCGGAACTGGGCGCTTTCTGCTTTCCGATCAGTCAGGACGAATCCTGCCCGCAGACTCCGTTCTCAGGTTTGGCGAACGGGGTTACGACCATAGACGGCGAGCTAGCGGACTTGTGCCTTCTCCGGCGCACAACCTGCGCCGCCATCGATGATTCTGGGCTACTGGGGAAGGACTGCACGGCTTCGTCGGATTGTGGCCTCCCCAATGTCGACGACGGCGTCTGTGATGCCGCCCTCGGCAAATGCAGCTTTCCCTGCATATCCCCATTTGATTGCCCTGGTGGAGCAGGCAGCTGTCTTGGTGGAATCTGTCAACTATGAGCCGTTACCCTCTGTCGTCATCGAGCTCTCCACCGAGAGTTCGAGCGGAACTAGCCGTTCGGGCATCGCAGGCGGTGCCAAGACGAATTGCGGTCGCGAAGTTGCGCTGGTGGATGAAGGTGCGGCGCCCGGCGGCCACGACGGGCCGCCCTGCACCATCCCCCCGCAGGCCAGAGCTAACCCGCCAGCGGATCGCGATACACCGTCGCTAACGGCAAGTCGCAGCCGAGGGTGGCGAGGTGAACGTGGTCGAAAACGCCGGTCTCCAACGCCCAGCCGTCTGCGCCGCGCCGGCAGATCTCGATGCGCTGCTCGGCTTGCGACACGAGCACGACCTCGTGCAGAGCTGCAATCTGCTGGTAGTGGAGCAGCTTCTCTCCGCGATCGTACTCCTCCGTCGACGGGCTCAGGATCTCCACGATCAGCGCGGGATTGATCACGGTATGCCGCTTCGGGTCCTCGGGATCGAACTCCAGCGGACCGCAAACCACCGTGACATCGGGATAGGTGGCGAGCCCGGTAGCCCGGACGCGCACGCGCAGGTCGGAACTGAAGACGGCGCAGCGCCGCCCTGCGAGCTGCGTCGAGATCCAAGCCGTGATGTTGGCCGCGATCCGAGCGTGGTCTGGCGAGCCCCCTGCCATCGCCCACACCAGGCCCCCCAAAAATTCGTGTTTGACCGTGGAATTCTCCTCGAGTGACACATAGTCACTGAAGTCGAATCGCTGGCGGATCGCCTCGGTCATCCGGCTCTTTTCCTACCACGACTTCGGCGTCGGCGCCCGGGCGACCCGAGAGGCAAGTGCCCGGTGTTGGGCACTGACACGCCGACTGGGCTGAGCCATAGTTCGCTCGATGGTGTCAGCACCCCCTCCTCGGCCGCCTGCCACCGTCGATCCCGGTGCCTCCACCATCCTCGATCTCTCCACGGAGACCTTCGAACTCGAGCTGAACGAGCCGTTCGGCATCGCGGGTGGCAGCCCGGACCTGGCCCGGATTGCGGTCGTGCAGCTGCGGCTGGCGGATGGCACCCTCGGGCTGGGAGAGGCGGCGCCGCTCACCGCCTACAATGGTGAGACGCTGGAGCAGGCGGTGGAGGCGATCCGCGCAGCACGCCCGGTGCTGGTCGGCGCAGACGCCCGGGCCTGGCGGCAGCGAGCCCTGGAGCTCGCGGGCCCGACGGCGCATAGCGCGTCGGCTCGCTGTGCGCTGGAGACGGCGCTGCTGGACGCGCTGGCACGACAGAGCGGCTGGTCGCTGCGCGACTGGTTCGGTGGCAGCGCGCCGGGCACGCTGGAGAGCGACGTCACGATCCCGATCATGGATGGCCCGTCGGCACGGCGCGCGGCGGAGCGCTGGTGGGCGCGTGGCTTCCGGCAGCTCAAGATCAAGGTCGGCTCGGGGCAAGACGCGGAGCGGGTACTGGCCGCGCACGCCGGCGCGCCCGGAGCAAAACTGCTCCTGGATGCCAATGCTGCCCTGAGCGCCCAGCAGGCCTGTGCGCTGATCGATCGGCTGGCGAGCGAGGGCGTCGAGGTCGCGCTGTTCGAGCAACCCGTGGCGGCAGGAGATTGGCTCGGGCTCGAGCAGGTGTCGCGGCGCGCGCGCATCGCGCTCGACGAAAGCGTGGTCAGCGCACGGGATGCCTGGGTCGCCGCGCGACGGATCGGGCCGCCGCACGTCATCAACGTCAAGCTGATGAAGTCGGGCATTGCCGAGGCGCTCGACATCGTCGCGGTCGCCCGCGCCACCGGCATGTCTCTGATGATCGGCGGGATGTTGGAGTCGACGCTCGCCATGACCACGTCCGCCTGTTTCGCCTCGGGCCAGGGCGGTTTCGAGTTCGTGGACCTCGATACGCCGCTGTTCCTCGCGAGTTCGCCCTTCTCTGGGGGCTTTGCGCAAGAGGGGGCCATCCTGGATCTTTCGGTGCTACACCTGGGTCACGGGGTGTGCTTGCGGGATACTGGCGAAGACTCGCGCGCACACGTCGAGTTAACTGAGCAACGCTGAACCACCGCGCGTCATCCTGGGGCGCCAGTGACCCGGAACGATGATTTTGCCCGCGCTTTTGCGGCATCGGACAAACGGCCTATTTGCATTGTTGTTCCACACCGAACGGAATCCCATGGTAGGTTGGTGTGTGCTTGGCAAACAGTTTCTACGGGCAGAAATAGGCTGGGTACGCGGCTGGAGCGGAGTCAGCAGTGTCTTGCTGGCAACGTTCGCTGCGGGTTGCACCATCGACCCCCCGGACTACCTCAACACTGACAAACCCGCGCTGGTGGACCCCGACGAGCCGTCGGGTTCCAACGTGCCGTCGAACGTCACCACGCGGCCGGCGCGGGACGCGGGCCCGGCGCCGACGCCTCCTGATGCAGGGCACGTCAGCACCGAGATCCCAGTACCGGTCGGCGGCTGCACGGAGGGCGCGACGCGCCCCTGTGGCCCCAACACCGTCTCGGGAACCTGCAAGCTCGGCACGATCACCTGCGTGAACCACGAGTGGGGCGAGTGCGAGGGCGCCATCTACCCGGCGGCCCGCGATTGCTCCTCCGCGCTCGACAACGACTGCGACGGTCTGCCGGACAACACGGTGGACGATACCTGCGAGTGCCTCGCCGACACCAAGGAGCCGTGCCAGACGCATCCCGGCTTCGACGGCAACGGCCCCTGCCACGCCGGCGAGCGCAGTTGCCTCCTGGCCGCAGACAAGCTGAGCAGCGAGTGGGGCGAGTGCACCGGTGCGGTGGGCCCGGTCGTCTCCGACAGTTGCACGGTGAAAGGCGATGACTCGGATTGCGACGCCAGGCCCAACGGTGGTTGCGTCTGCGTCGAGGGCGACGTCGTCAACTGCGGCCCCATTGAAGAGGTGGGCATCTGCAAGTTCGGCAAGAGCACCTGCGTCAACAACGCCTTCAGTGCCTGCGTCGGCGCCACGATCAAGAAAGACCGCGACTGCAGCTCCGCTCTGGACAACGACTGCGACGGCGAGCCGGACAACTCCGTCGACGCGGTGTGCACCTGCACACTCGGCGAGATTCAAGCCTGCGGGGAACACCCCGACCTGGATGACAACGGCATCTGCAAGGCGGGCGAACAGACCTGCGTCGCAGGCGCCGGCAACCGGACGAGCGCTTTCGGCCCCTGTACGGGTTCGGTGGGCCCCGCACCGCGCAGCTGCAGCTCCAGCGGCGACAACGACTGCGATGGGACCCCCGACAACACGGTGGATACCACCTGCGCCTGCACCATCGGTGCCGTCCTGGAGTGCACGACGACCAAGCTCGGCAACTGCCGCCTCGGCGTGCAGACGTGCGTCGCCAATTCTGGTGGCGCCGGTAGCAGCCTGTCGCCGTGTACTGGCGTAGCTGCGCAGGCTGCGGACAAGTGCAACATCCCCGGCGACGACGCCAACTGCGACGGCGTACCCAACGGCGGCTGCGGATGCGTCGCGGGCGTGGGCTGCTCAGATCCCGCCGCCGCACACTGCAACACCACCGGGACGTGCTCGGCGTGCACCAGCAACGCCGACTGCGCTTCGATCTCCGGTCGCAACGTCTGCTCTGCCGGCTTGTGCGTCGAGTGCACCGCCACGAGCGCCGCGGCTTGCTCGGCGACGGAAGTCTGCACTAGCAACACGTGCGTCGCGGCTCCCCCACCCCCGCCTCCGCCGCCCCCACCGGCCGCGACCGAGACGCCCTGAGCGCGGCTACCAGCCGGTCTTGCCCAGGAAACCAAACGCGACGGCCGCCAAGGCAAACAAGCCGACGACGGCCAGCGCGACGATGAACACGATGAGCGAGCGCTGCGCGAAGCTCTCGCTCGGCGCCTCGAAGCCGGCAAAAGGATTGACGCTGGGCAGGTCCGTCAGCAACGGCTGAGGCGCGGAGCGCCGGCCCAGGGAAGGCCGCCACGACTCCGCGGCTGCGCCCTGCGCGGCCACGGGGGATGACGGCGGATCGAAGTCCCCGGGTCCCGGTCGCGGGGGCAACATGACGCTCCGCAGGTCCGCTGCGGGGCTCGACCCCGGTGCGCGCAACGGCGGTTGGTAGCCGTTGCGCAGCGGCGCGCGCAGCGCTGGCTCGCTGCTGGCGCGCGGCTCCGGCCATTTCCACGGTGGCGGCTCCACCACCGCCGGCTCCGGGGGAATCATGGAGCTACCGATCGGCCGATCGAGCTTGAACGCCTCGTGCTCTTCCTCGGAGGGCGGCTCCGCCTCCACGCCCATGCCGTCCGGCGCCGAAGGCCTGCGGCTGCGACGCGGGGGCGGCGCCGTCGGCAGCCCGACGGGCCGCACGAAGCTGGCTCGCAGGGCCAGGCCCTCGGCCATCTCCGCGCTGGGCAGCTCCGCGCTGGGCATCGGCACGGGCACGAGCGGCGTCGGCAGGTTGAGCTCGGACGGCTCGACGCGGGTCGACACCGGAGCCGGCGCGACGGGCTCGGGAGGCGAAGCACCGGCGAACGGTGACTGGCGCCCGCCGAGCAGGATGGTCTGCTTGTACGTGTTGTAAGCGTTGAGCCCGCGCTCGCCCGAGCGCTGCGAGGGTGGAATCGCGGCCGCCGCGGGACCCGGCGTCGGCGTCCCCAGCGGTAGCGTCTGCTCCATGGCGTTGCGAATGCGGCGCGACAGCGCGACCTGTTGCTCGTGGGATAGCGGGCGCACCGGCATTTCGACGAAGGTCGACTCCTCTTCGTCGCCCGAACCCATTGCCTCGAAGCCCGCACCCCCGTGCTGCGGAGCTCGAGCAACGCCGTACAATTCGGCAGCAAGGTCCTCACGGGTCAGCGCCGCACCCCGGCGATCACTCGCCGGAGAGGGAACGACCCCGGACTCGCTACTACCAGACAGAAGCGGCGGCACTTGCGCAGCGGTCGCCAGCTGGCCTGACTCTCCACCGGCGTCGCGAGGGGTTTCCCCTTCGGCCGCTTCGTCGCTGCTTTCCCTGGGTTTCACGCATGCTCCCCTGGTGACGCCCCACCCGGCTACCATCCCCCTGGATGCTCCCGGTCCATAACCGGTCCCAGGGCTCATCTTCAAGGTCATCCAGCGGCAGGCCCGGTGTCTTTTCTCCCTGGGTCAGCCCATGAGCCGCATCATACCACCGGGCTCAGAGCTCGCGATAACCACCAGGGACGACGTAGACATCCGCCCCACTGGCGAGCGTCAGCACCCCCCAGCACGCCAGCTTGGTCGTGCTCGCGAGTTCGATCACGTCGGCCGGATCCTGGATCGGACCGAGCACCGCGAGGTTGGACCGGTGCACGCCCCACGAACCGGGGCCGTGCTGAGCGATCGCGGTGGCAAGCTCGCGCCCGGCGTCATCGGCGTTGGCCAGCACGGCCACGCGCAGCCGCAGGCCCTTCTTGCCCGGCGCAGCGGGCAAGGTCACGTAGGCGAGATCGCTTCGAGGGCGTTCCACCTCGCCCACACCCCCGTGACCCTCCAGAAACCGTACGAGTGCCGTTTCGTCCAGCGTCTCGTGCGCCGCGCGCAGGTCTTCACCGTCGCAGACCTCGCTGCGCAACATCAAGCCCGCGACCGCATCCCCGCGCGGTCCGCCGCGCGCATAGACGTGAGCACTGAAGTCGGTGCTAGCGCCGTACTCGTCGCCACGGAGCCCCGCGCACCCAGAGAGCCCCGACGCGCCGCACAGCGTGAGCAGCCACAGGCACGCCACCGGCAAGCTCACCCGCCCAGTATCGATCCCCGCGCCCTGGACCGGCGCCACGAGGCACATCTCGGCCTCATACCCGATGTCCCGGCTACTAGGTAAGCGAATGCTCGCCTCCGGGCTCGCTGGGGTCCCGGCGCGCGCGCGTTGCGACGCCGAGCGCGAGCAGGCTAGGCTGCCGCCATGCAGGGGAGCCTTGCCAACCGGCGGCCATGGCTTTGGATGCTGCTGCCGTGGGGCCTGACGTTCGCCTGCACGGCCCCAGCGGCGCCCGCCCCCAATCGCACGTTTTACGATTGGTCCCTGGGCGACAGGCGAGTGGCCGAGTTCGAGACCCCGCGCCCCTCGCTCGATTGGCCGAAGGACGAGGCGGATCCCGACTTCATCGGGGTGGACGTGCTGCGTGGCGCGGTACGCTTTTCACGACCTCGAGAGTGGCTCATGCGCAACGCCAGCAACGAGCCCGGCGCCGCTTACGTTCACTACGTGTCGCCCAGCGCGTATTCGTTCGTTCTGTATCAGCGTCCCGACGCACCCGCCGCGCCCTGGTCGGAACTGCTGGCCCGCTACGAGGCGGAGGTGAAAGCCGCCGGCGGCAAGGTCGTGGGCCGTGGCATTCCGATCGCGACATCTCGCGGCCAGGGCCGAGCCTATTCGATCGAGACCACCGTCAAGACGAGCGCAGGACCCTTGCTGAGCCGCAGCCGCGAAGTGTTGCTGCGTGGGGATCAGCGCCTCGTCCTGCTCCAGATCGTGCGCGAGGAAGAGGACTTGGCGAGCGAAAGTCCAGAACTCTTACGCGCCGTGGGCACGCTGGAAGTCCATTGAGCAACGGATCGCGCTCGGCCAACGCGGCGGCCGCCGGCCTGCGTCCGCTGCTCGGCTTGCTGATTTCGGCGGCGTGCAGCGCGCCGCCACCCCCACCGCGCCCGGCCCATCTCGCGCGTCAGCTCGTGCCCGTGCCGATCTGCCTATCGCCCCTGACCACCAGCCCCGCCGGCGCTGCGTCGGCGACGCCGGAGCCGTCGGACTATTGGCCCCTGCTCTGGCCTCACTTCGATCCTCGCACGGGACAACTAGAGCCGCTCGATCGCGACTGCTCGGGGCGGCAGACCTTTGCGGCCTGGGCAGGGACGACCACTTCGCTTCGGCCCCGGATGGCGGACGCCTCGATCGCGAAGGGGGCAGATGACCTCGAAGTCATCTGGCTGCCCGTCACGCTCGACACGGACCCGGGCGGGACAGGGCTGATCGCGCTCGGACGGCGACGGGAACGCCGGCTCGAGGTCTACGCCATCGGCGTGCACGGCGGAGATCCCGAGCGCACGCACTTGGCCTGGCAACGCCTCGGCCCGCACTTGCTGGTCAGCGCACTCGAGGGCTGCGCGGCTGGATCAACCGCGTGCGAATCATCGGTCAGCTGGTATCTGGCGCGCCGCGGGCGCCTGGCAGCCCTCGGCGGCGTCGTCCTGGAGCGGACGGCGCTCGGGGCGCGCGGCTCGCGTGGTGCCGAACCGCTGGAATATCACCTTCAGACCACCCTGCTCTACCGCCCCGATGGCATCCACCTCCAGGAGCACTTGTCCGTTCGCGATCGCTTGCGCGGCGAGGTCCGGCGATCCGATCTCGAACGGGTCCTCGTGCTTGCCAAGGATCAACTCGTCGAATCCGAGCCTTCGCTCTGGCAGCAGATGTCAGCTGAGCTTTCGGGGGCTACGCGCTGAGCGAGCAGCGGCGCCCGGTGCCGCCTGCCGACGATAGCTGCCGTAGGCCTGGCTAAAGGCGGAGCCGAACACCAACGACAGCGCAGCATCTCCTTGGCTGAGCTCGGTGTGCCGCCGCTGGTAGACCTGCCAGCGCGCTCGGGAGCGCCCCCCCAGGCGAAATGAGCGCCGGGCGGGGCCGCGGTCGAGCTCGGCCTCCAGACTCGCCGGAGCCAGCTCCGTGAGCAGCGCGCGCACCCCCTCGAGCACGCCATCGAGCAGGGCCACTTGATGGACAGCCACTTCGTCGAGGCCCGCCTGCACGGCACGACTGACGTTGCCCGACCCGCGCCGAAAGTCGAGCAGGGCGCTCGCCAGCCGCGCCGGATCCTGGATCTCGTCCCACGGGGAAGCGGGCGCAGCGTCGTGCCCCGGCAGAGCGAGCGACGACGCGCAGCGCGCGTGGCTGCGCCGCAGCTGCACAAAGGCACGGCACAAGACATCGATGGCCGCGTGCAGGCGCCCCACGAGACGCGCTACGTCACCGGAGGTCTCTAGCGAATCATTCGGTGCGAAGGAACGGACCAGCTCCTGCAGCCCCGCCAGTGCCACCGCCTCCGGCGTGAAGCACAGGTCGGAGGTGGCGACCTCTCGGGCCTGGGCCCGTGAACTGACACCCTCGCCACAGGCCTCCAGAGACGGCAGACTCAGCGGATCACCGGCCGCAGGCGACGCCAGCGGGGGCAAACTCGGGAGGCTCGACAAGCTCGGCAGCTCGGAGCTCACCAGCGAGGGCTGCTCGGAGGGGACCACGCGGATCTTGTACGTACCGATCGAGAACTCGAAATTGCTGGCCGCGAGGTCGTGCCGAGCGTGGCGACCGAGCTTGGTCTGGCGGCGAGTGCCGGCCGCAACGTGAATGCCGTTGGTGCTGCCCAGATCGAGTACCGAGAGCCGCCCCGCAACCCGCTCGATGCGCGCATGAAAGTTGGACACGAAACCCTGGCGAAGCGGCAGATCGTTGCCAGAATGGCGCCCGATCGCTACGGGGAGGCGCGAAAAGCTGTGTACGCTCACCTCGCCGCGCCGGTCAGAGTAGACTTCTAGTTTCAGAGTTTCGGTCATGAGAGTCTCCTCGGTGCCGAGCGAACGGCTGGAGCGGGCACTTCAGGCGCTGAAATGCAGCCGGGCGGAGCGAAAGCCCCGAGCCTTCCGGGCGCACCTGAAGATGGACTCGGGTCAGACCGTGGTTGAGTTGCCAGGACGCCTCCAGAATCTGTTCCTCAGCCGCAGAGGGGCGCAGTTCTCCGTCGGCGAGCAGACGCATCAGGCCCCACGGTCCCATGCGTCGAATCTCGTCGCCAAAACCAGCGCCCCGGATCAGAACCACCGCCCCCGGCGTGGCCCCGTTGCCCGACCACTTCGTGCTCAGCCACTTGCCGGCAGCGCTCGTACCCTCCACCGACTCCCCGTCCACCTGGAACGCGACTGACGAGACGTCTGCGCCCGTAGCCGCCAGCTGCACGGCAAATGCGACGGCCGGCGAGACCGCGTCCTCGCCAAACAGCGCATCGCGCAGCTCCCGCGCCGCGCTCAGGCACTCGAGCAGGTCGTCCGAGAGAGGCTCGGTCCCCTTCAGCGCTCGATTGTCGTATCGCCCGCTAGACTCGCTCAGGCGCGCAGCGAGCTCGGTGTCGACGAACCGCCATAAGCTGCCCGTCTTGGGCGCGAGAAAGCCCTGGAGCTCGTCGAGCGGCACATCCTCGGGGGCGTTCGCGGTGAACGGGTAGCGTGCGAACAGGCGCTGCGCCGGCAGCATCACTTCTCGACGCCAACGTTCCGCCAGGCGCGCCGCGTCGCGATCTCGAGCGTCGGCGCGGCCGTTCTCGATCGGATCGGTGAGTAGGCCCTGGACTACCGAGCGGTCGGCATTGTCGAGCGGCGCCAACAGCCGTTGGACCGTCAGCGAAGCGCGACCGAGCAGAGCATCGGCGTCCGAAGGTGCGCCAGAGACCCCGTTCTCCCGCAAGCCCGCGAGCAATGTTCGGAGCTCGTTCTGGTACTCCGCAAGCGCCGACGTGGCGACGGGGGTGCTGCTACCCGTATCGCCAAAGGCGAAGTGCAGCAAGCCACGGAATTGTTCCTCCAGCGGCGACGGTGCCGCCGGCACGGGCGCTCCGAGCGCAGCGCTGGCGACTGAGACTGCACGCTGCAGCGGCTGGTCCACGAGCGGGAAGCGCACATTTTCGCCGAAGCGTTGGAACAGACGCACCAGTGGACCCTCCCCTTGCGCCAACACCTCGAGTTGCTCGATCGTCTCGTTCAGCAGGGGCCTGGCCGCGCTGGAAGACACAGCGCCGGTGGAGGCCTCGCTCCGCAAGGCAGTCACGAAACTTCTCCAGGCGCGACCGTACCGCTCGAAGTAATGAGCGCGCAGCTGAGTGCTCGTCCAACCGGGCGCGGTGCCGGTGGGCGCCAAGACCCAGAGCTCCCCCTCCGATAGCGTCGTCGTGTCCAGGAGCGGCCGGATCCGCTCCCAGCCGGCTCGTGTATACAGCCCTGGAACCTCCGTGTTGCCGCGCGCCAGCCAATACCGCGCCGAGGAGCCCGTAAAAATTTGTTCCGCGCGTATCGGTGCCACGTCTCGGGCTGCTTGCTCGAGCCAGGAGAACTCCATCTCAGCCAGAGGCAAGCCGAGCAACCGAGCGCGAACACGACCCACCATGTCGTGGTCCTCCTCCCACGAGGGCAGCGAGCCATCCGCCCAGCCCGCCAGCAGTCGCGCGATGTGCGGCTCGAGGGGCCCGTCATCGCGATACGCGCCGCGCTGCCGGGCACGCTCCCAAGTGCCCAAGAGTTCGGCAGCGGCCCAAGGCAAGTCCAGGCGCTCCAGGTGGGTCAGCATCAGGTACAACTTCAGGTGGTCGACCGCCTGGCGAAGGCCCGCCCAGTCCAGTCGGGGCACATCGCCGCTGGAACGCAGCGTCGCGAGCAGCTGGGCCTGCAATGGTCCGCGGGCAACCTCGGTCAGCCGCGCTCGGTAGGCCTGCGCAACGGCGCTCCGGAGGTCATGAGCAGCGTACGGTCCCCACCAACCGAACACGTGAAATCGAGCGGCCGCCGCGTCGAGTCGCGTCAGACTGGCCAAGAGAACGTCGAGGCCCGCCACGCTTCCCGGTTCGCTTTGAGCCACCGCGGAGGCGGGGCCCAGCGCTGCGAGATCGCGGCGGGTCGCCTCGATCAGCCGGGTATTGTCCAGGTAGCTCCAAGAGGCGGCCAACATCGCCAGCAAGAGGCCCGCCACGGCGCCCGTCGAGAGTACCCATTGTCGTCTGCCGTGCCGCCGGCGCCACTGGGAGGATCGGGCGGCGCCGTGGGCATCCGGCACGATCGCGAGCCGAAAGAGATCGGCCAGAAAGCTGCTGCGAGTCGGGCTCGAGCGAGCCGTGTGTGGGAGCGGGGACGCCAGCTGAGTCTCCCCCAGCAGCGAGCCCTGCCGCGCCGGCTCGGCCACCGAGGGCGCCGCGCTGGACAGATAAAAACCGCGCAATGCCACCTGCGAACGGCACGGACGAGTCTCGGTCAGCGCTTTCACGTAGCGCGAGAGCCGTGCGCCGAACCGAGCAAAGCGCCCCGGAAAGCGCAAGAGAGCACTCGGATCGCGCACCTCGGCGCCCGCCAGCTGCTGGAGGGCGCGCGCATGCAGCACGTTTCTGAGTAGCTCCAACTCGGCTGCGATCGCGCGCTCGATGCTCGCACCCTCCGTCTCCCGCTCCGGCAGGGTAGCGCCCCACGGCTGACTTCTCCAACGAGGCTCGGCCCGACTCCAGAAACCTTCAAAATCGGGCACGGCATCTACTTTGGTGATGAGCAAGTAGACCGGCAGCACCCAGTGCAGCTGTTGCTCGAATTCGTCGAGGCAGGCTCGTAGCCGCCTCGCGGCTGCCCCCAGCGCCTCTGCATCGCCGGTGACGAGTTGGTCAGCCCCGACGGTCACGATCACGCCGTCGAGCGGTCGCCGCGGCCGTTGCTTCGCCAGGCCTTCGAGCACCGGTTTCCAGGCCCCCAACCCACCTTCGAGGCCCGCACCGGAGAGCTCCCAGCACACCGCCTCTCCTGAACACCAGATGTCCACGCCGCCTGTCCCGGCCACGGGCGGGGCTGCTGCGAGCAGCTCGAAACCGGACGCACGCAACGCGGACGTCTTACCCGACGCGGCGTCGCCGATCACTGCATACCAGGGGATCGGGCCGGCGCTTCGGCGGCGTAGACCACGACCGAGCCCTGACTCACGCAGGCGCCGCATCGCATCACGAATCGCTCGCTCACTGCCCTCCCTGGCCGCGAGCGGGAGCAACTCTCGCTGCGGCGCGGCCGCTGGCAAGGCTCCCCCCGCGCGCCGGCGTGAGCGCCACCAGAGACCCAGACACAGCGCACCGATGAGGGCGCAGGGGACCGATACGATGGCGGCACTCCACCACGGCCAGCTCAACACGAAGGCCAGCAGGCACACGAGCGCCGCGGCCAACAGCGTCCCGATCCAGATCGCGAGCAAGATCATCGCGCCCCCTCCCCGCCACCCGGGCCAGCGGAGATCTCGGCCACCGCGAGGTCGCGCGCACGCGACACGGACCAACCGCACCGGACCACCACGAAGCCAGCGAGGGCGGAGAGCAGCAAGATGGCTAGCCAGAACGGTCGCTGATCTCGCTGCGCTGCAAGAGGCGGAGGCGCCGTCAGGTGTGGACTCGACACTTCACTGACAGGCAAAGACGGCTCCAACCGGCGAAATGCTGCGCGCTGGAACTTGGCGAGCGCCTTGCCGTCGCGCTGGATCTCATAGACACCGCGAAAACCCAGCGCCAGGCACAGTCCGTACACCTGAACCGCAGGCAGCCGCTCAGGAGCGCTGAGCAGGGCGCGCAGACGCTTGAAAAAATTCTCTCCTGCGGCGTTTTCGCCATACCACGAGAGCTGCAACGGCTGCCTCATCCAATCCTCCCGCCCGGGCCAGCTAGAGCCGAGAACGCGTTCATCGATGAACGCAGCCAGCGCATAGCGCGCCTCTGCGAGATCCGCACCGGAGACACCCAGACGACGACCTTCCGTCAGCATGCGCTCCAGCCGCGCGCCAAACCACTCGCGCACCGCGCGCGGCTCGCTCCCCGGTATGCCTGCCGGAAACTCGAGCGCAGGCACCAACACCTCCGAACACAATCGGTACATTCCTTCGAGCATGGCCGCCTCAGGTCAGGTCTTTGGGATCGATCGAGTACAGAGAAATACCCGCATCGCTCCATTCCCCCTCGGAGGGCACGTAGAGCGCGATCGTTCCGGACTTCTCGATAGCCTTCCAGAAGGGCCCTTCCTTGCGCAGGCGCAGAAAACAGGTGCCGGGCTCGAGCGGAAGAGCCGCAGACGGCTGCCACTCCACCTCCGCGCGCACGCCGTGGCGCGCCTGCTTGACGACATCGTAGACTTGACTCCAGTCGGCGACTTTCACGATTCTCGGCGCTCGCTCTCGCAGAAGCGCGTCGGCCATGCTCGACTTGACGGCCAAAAAGAACTCTCGCTCCGATGCTCCAGTCAGCCTCCCGAGGTACATTCCGTCGGAACGACGTTCGAGCGGGATTTGCACATACGGGGCCTGGAGGTCGGCGGAGAGGAGAGTCAGCAGCCGTGCGAACAGTTCCTCGAACACATCACCCAGCGCGAGGTAGTCGAACTTCGGCAAACTCGCCGGGTCCGCGCCGTCCGAAAAACTCGCCAGCTGCCCAGCAAACGTGGCCAGCGACAGGTACAGCTCCTCGGGATGAGCATGCATCGTCTCCAGCAAGTGCCGAAGGCCTGGGATCGCTCCGTTCAGGCTGTGCAAAAACCAGAACCGCTGCGCTGTGCTGACGTGGAACTCACGGCGGCCGGCGTCACGCCGCGCGCATTCCGAGACCAGATCCCGCTGCCTCGCAATCGCCGCCCCGAGCACACGCTGCAGCCCACCGAGCAGAAACGACGACGCGCCCAGACTGGAGACGGGCGCCACGAAGGTGTCGCGAAGGATCGCGTTGCCCGCACCGTCTCGAACGATCTCGGCGATGCGGATCGTGCTGTAGCCATGCTGCGGCTCGTCGCCGAAGAAGATGCGCAGGTTGGGGCTCGCCCACTCGACCTCCGCATCGCTCAGCGCATCGTTCGTGTCGCGCACCAATCTCAACGCTTGTTGGTAGCGGCGCACCGCCTGCTCGTCACTCGGGCTACTCAATAGAGGGCGGGTGGCCACGTCCTCCGCCAGACCGATGAACACCGGCAGGGTGCGCAACGTCGGGCTGAATACCGCATCAAAGCTCCGGGGCGCGGGGCACGGCGAATCGCAGGCCCCTCCGCAGTGCACGCTGGCACCGTCAGGCCAGATGGCGCGAATACGCACCAGCTTGAGCTGCCGGGTGGCGAGCGCCGACAGATCGACCTCCAACTCGGAGATGCCCCAGGCATAGTGGAGGGCGGCCCGCAAGCGTTCGGCGAGCAGTTGCTCATGGTAACGATCTTGTTGCTGGAAGTGGTGCTGCGTGACCAACACGCCCTCCGACCAGACAGGTTTGCATGCCATCCTTGTTTTCCTCGCTGCGCCGCCCAGCGGCGCACGGGAAAGCTCGTCCAGCCCCCTCGCTGGTTGACGAAAATCCGCAACCTTTCTGCGCGACATTCCGAAGGGCTCAGGCAAACGGCAGATGTCTGCCCCAACCCGAGGAGGACGCCCCTATGGCCGTCGACATGTTCCTGAAGCTAGAGACCGTAAGCGGCGAATCGATCGACGACTCTCACAAGGGAGAGATCGATCTACTCACCTGGACCTTCGGCGCGACGCAGACCGGCACGGCACAGACCGGTGGCGGCGCCGGCGCTGGTCGAGCGCAGGTGAAGGACCTATCGCTGACCAAACGCGTCGACCGCTCATCGCCGGTACTTTTTTCGCTGTGCTGCAAGGGCGAGCACGTCGCGAAAGCGCAGATCACCGTGCGTAAGGCGGGCGGCTCTCCGCTCGAGTACCTCAAAGTGCACCTGGAGAAGGTGCTGATCAGCGGCTACGCAACGCTGGGCAATGAGGACAACGACCAGATCGTGGAGACTTTGACCCTCAACTTCGCTAAGGCCAAGCTCGAATACACCCCCCAGAAGGACGACGGCTCCGGGGCCCCCTCCATCATCAAGGGCTGGGACATCGGCGCCAACAAGGCGTGGGACTGAGCCTGGAAGAGCTCAGCGCCGGCAACGAGTCAGCATGGTCCTCGTGAAGCGTTGCCGGCCCCAATCGAAGCCGTGCGGGACACACTCGTCAGCGTCATCCGCCTGTGCGATCAAACGCTCGAGGGTCTCGCGCGCTCGAGGCGCGGTTTCGCGCGGCACTCGGAGGGAAAAGCTCTCTCCGCTGCGGCCTGGTGCCGTATCCCCCATCAACTCCGGGTTCAACTCGCGAATCTTGATGGTGCTGCTGGCCGCAGCCCGGGCAACCAGGCCGAGCCGCGTCCCGGACGGCACGGACAGCTCGACCGACGCCTCGGCGGTCTTCTGTTGGGCCGCCTCAAAGCGGAAGTGCTCCAGATTCGCGAGAATCAGCGCAAACGCCTCGATCTTCGGCACATACTTCGCCGTCTCGTTCGGCAGCCGGCCCGCGTCGACCAGATCCCAGTAGTCCGCATCCCCGCCCGCCTGGCGCAGGCGCGCGAGCAGCCCAAACGGCCCCATGTTGTAGCTCGCCAGTGCCAGCTCCCAGGAACCCAGCTTGCGGTACAAATCCCCGAGAAAACGCAGCGCGGCATCCGTGGCCTTGGTCGCGCTCAGTCGCTCGTCGATGACGCCGGCTTGCACCCGCAAGTGGTAGGCGCGGGCGGTCGCGGGCATGAACTGCCAGAGGCCGCGCGCCCCGACCGGCGACTCCGCGTCCAACACGCACTCGCTCTCGACCATCACCAGCGCGATGAGGTCGAGCGGCAGCCCCCGCCGCGCCAACGCCTCGTGAAAGAGATCCCGATGCGCGCCGCACTGGAACAGGAGCACCTGGAACATCTCCCGTCCTACCGGGTTTTCCGTGTGAAATTTCACGATGCTCTGTACCCGCGGATCGTCCTTCAAGCCGATGTCCGGTAGCTGCAAACCCGACAGCCAGTCCCCCGGAGCGGCTCGGGCGCGGGGCGACAATTTCGGGAGAGGCTCGGCCTTGACGAGTTGGCGCGCCTGCTCCGACAGCCGGCAGCCGACCGAGCCGGGCGTGCACGGTTCCGTCACCGCCTTGGCAAGCAGAGCGGCCTCCTCGTCGATGAGATCCGCCAACTCCGGGGATTCGGTCCGACCATGACCATGAACCTGCGCGAGCAGCCCGCGCAAGCGTTCTCCCTCGTCGGTCAAACGCGGTGCAGGCAAGAGGGAATTGCGGGTCGCACCGAGCGCACTAGGAGTGCCTTCCATCGGGGCTGGCGCATCTTGGCGCCCCGCTCCCAACAGGAGGATCAGCCCCGCCAGACCGCCGAGCATCCCCACGGCGAGGGGGCCCGCCCACCAAGGAATCGCCCTGCTCGAGCGCCCTGCCCAACTGCCTAGCCACGGCTGCCAAGCGCGCTCGCGCTCCACCTGGGGCAGGCCGCGCCCGAGCGGGTACGGCACGGCCCGGCGAACCCGCTCGAGCCGGATGGTCAGATCGTGCTCGAGCAGCTCTCCGTCGTCGCCCACGTGAAGATCGAGCACGGGCAGCCCGGAAGCGCCGGGCCCCAGCTGCCGCGGCTTCGCTTCCTCCCCGACCGGCAGGAACGCTCCCTCGATGCGGGCCGGGCCGCGGCTGCCGATCGGCGCCAACCCCAGCAGCTCGCTCAACGCGGCGGTCGCCTCGGCGGCCTCCTGAGACGCTGCGTCCATCGGCTCCGCTGCGGGCGGCAGGGCATCCCAACCCTCCGGGGGCGAGCTGATCAGCGGCGGCGGCCCCACGAGGTCGCTCGACGGCTCCGGGGTGGAGTCCGAGCTTGCCGGCAGCGCGCTCTCGGACGCTATGAAATCGCGCGCGACGGGTTCGGGCGCGGGGGGCTCCGGCAACACGAGCTCCGGCGAGGGGGACTCCGGCGCGACAACCTCCGGCGAGGGGGGCTCCGGCGCGACGAGCTTCGGCCTGGGGGGTCTGGGCACGAGCTTCGCTGCGGGGGGTTCGGGCGCGACGAGCTTCGGCCTGGGGGGTCTGGGCACGAGCTTCGCTGCGGGGGGTTCGGGCGCGACGAGCTTCGCTGCGGAAGGTTCGGGCGCGACGAACTTCGGCGCGGAGGGCTCCGGCGCGGAGGGCTCCGGCGCGGGGGGCTCCGGCGCGACGAGCTTCGCTGCGGGGGGTTCGGGCGCGACGAGCTTTGCTGCGGGGGGCTCCGGCGTGACGAGCTTCGGCGCGCAGGGCTCCGGCCCGGCTCGCAAACGCTCACCTTCCTGCTCTAGCTGCCAGGTCAGCGCGGCGACGTTCCTCAAGCACTCCTCGAGCCGATCGGGATCGTTCTGCTCGGCCGCCGCACACTCGTTGCAGGCGGCGAGATGGTGCGCCAGGCCACCCACGGCGGCCGCCCGGGCCCGGCTCTGCAAGGTCTTGGACCGTTCCCGGAGCGCCGCGACCTGATCCGCCGGCCATTCGCCGGAGCCGGCGAGCAACTCCCGCCACGCTTCGATAAAGCTCCGCGTGTCCGCCACGAGGAGCGCGCACTCGAACCCGGATTGATCCGACGCGGCCTTTGCATCCACCGACAGCATGACGACGCTTCCTGGTTACCACAGGGTGGCCCTCTAGCCCACCCAACCAGAAAAGCCGCAACACGCCGCCGCTCCCGGTCGACACACAAGCCATCGAGCAACGGACGCCGCCCAGCCGGCGCGAGCGGGCCCGCCCCCGGGCACTGACCCAATGCGGTGCGACCGCCCCGTTCCGAGCCTGCACCTCTCGGCAAGCCGCCGTGGCGGAGCAGTTCCGCCTTCCTCCAGCAGTCCAGCTTTCCAGCGCCCCCACAGCCATGTTCATCGACCACCAGCAGCTCCTGCGACCCGTTTCGCCGCTCGATCCTAGCGGTCCCAACCTCGAGTATGCGCCCGAGTTCGCCGAACTCGAGCGCACCGCGCACGGAAGCCCCGATCGGCAAATGGGTGCGAGCGTGCTGCCTGGACAGGCGCCTGATCCTGCCGCCGCCCTCGAACTCGCGGTCGCGCTCCTCGGACGGACCAAAGACCTCCGCGTCGCCGTGCACGTCGTGCGCGCGCTGCTCACTCGCGATGGGTTGCCCGGATTCCTCGAAGGTCTGAGCGCGCTGCGCGCCCTCACGGAACGGTTCTGGACCACGCTGCACCCCGCCCTGGATCCGGGAGACGATGGACAGGGCAGCGTCCGCGCCAATGTGCTCGCCGCCTTGGCCACCGCCGAGCTCGAGCTGGCGCTGCGCCGAGCGCCGTTGATTGCGTCGCGGGCCTTTGGTCCCATCAGCCTCGACGACATCGTTCGCGCCAGCGGTGCGGCGAGTGCGCAGCCGACGGCAATGGACGGCGCTCATGTGGCTGCCGCCTTCCGCGAGCAAGAGCCTGCCGCTCTTGCCACGCTCTCGGCTTCACTACGAACCGGCCTGGAGCAGGTGGCTGCCCTCAGCGCGTGGTTCCTCTCCCACGACGTCGAGCCACCGGACCTCGCTCCTCTGCAGCTCTACCTCCAGCGCGCGATCGAGGCCATCCTTGCGCATTGTCCCGCTTCGACGGCAAATCTCAGCACTCGAAGCGCCCCGATCCACGTCGGCTCGGCTCCCGTAGTTTCGCAGACGACCGCTGCCGACGGGGCCATTGCTAACCGCCACGACGTGATCCGCGCCCTGGACGAGATCTGTGCGTACTACCAGGCGCACGAACCCTCGAGCCCGCTGCCGCTCTTGCTGCAGCGCTGCCGTCGCCTGGCGACGCTCGACTTCGTCGAGATCATGAAAGACCTCGCCCCCGACGCGCTGTCCCGGCTCGAACTCATCAGCGGCGTCTGTGCCAGTTAAGCCCCTCTTGCCAGACGCGCATCGATCCCACCAACCGGAGTCCAAACATCATGAGCAGCCAGAAATTCATCGCCAGAAACCGAGCCCCCAGGGTTCAGATTGAATACGACGTAGAGGTCTACGGAGCGGAACGGAAGGTTCAACTCCCTTTCGTGATGGGAGTGCTGGCGGACCTGCGCGGCAACGCCGGCGAATCGCCCGCACCGCTCGCACAGCGCAAGTTCCTCGAAATCTCGGCCGACAATCTCGACGATCGGCTGCGTGGAATGCGACCCGCCGTGACCCTGGACGTTCCCAACACGCTGACCGGCGAGGGCAGCCTGAGGCTGGAGATCCAGTTCGAATCGCTCGACGACTTCTCCCCTGCGGCCATCGCCAGAAATGTTCCGGCGTTGAACCAGCTGCTGTCCGCTCGCATGCAGCTCGCCAACCTGATCGCCTACATGGACGGCAAGAGCGGCGCCGAGGAGCTCATCTCCAAAGTGATGAGCAGCCGAGAGACGCTCGCCGCACTGGCCCAGACCAACCCTGACCGAGAAAGCCCCAAGGCCCTGACCGACGGAGTATCGCCATGACCCATACGCAAAGCATCCCTCGCAGCACCGTTGCGGCATTTGAGCCCCATCTCCAAAATACGGCAGACTTCGCCATCCAACTGCAACGGGAGTTCAAACCGCAGACGGAGCGGGCCCGACAGGACGTCGAGGCTGCCGTGGTCACGCTCGCCCGGGAGGCACTCGGAACCTCGGCCGCCATCTCGGCAGACGCCGTCGAGTCCATCGAGGCGATCATCGCCGAGATTGACAAGAAGCTCAGCGAGCAGATCAACCTGATCCTCCACCATCCGGACTTTCAGAAGCTCGAAGGCGCATGGCGCGGGCTGCACTATCTGGTGACCAATACCGAGACCGATCCTCTACTGAAGATCCGAGTCTTGAACATTTCCAAGCCCGAGCTGCACCGGACCTTGAAGCGCTTCAAGGGGGTAGCCTGGGATCAAAGCCCGATCTTCAAGAAGCTGTACGAGGAAGAGTACGGTCAACTCGGCGGGGAGCCGTACGGCTGCGTCGTCGCAGATTACTACTTCGACCACAGCCCCATCGACGTCGAAACGTTATCCGAGCTGAGCAAGACGGCAGCGGCCTGCCATTGTCCGGTTCTCACCGCACCCGCGCCGTCCCTTTTTCAGATGGAAGCGTGGCAGGAGCTCTCAAACCCGCGCGACATCGTCAACATCTTCGGTACGCCGGAGTACGCCGCCTGGCGCTCGCTGCGGGAAGCCGAAGAATCACGCTACGTGGGCCTGGCGCTGCCGCGTTTCCTCGCTCGTCGTCCCTACGGGCAGTACTCGGAGCCCGTCCAGGAATTCGACTTCGAGGAGGATGCCGCGGGCCCCGACGCCAGCAAATACACCTGGGCCAATGCTGCCTACGCCATGGCCACCAACGTCACGCGTTCTTACAAGCAGTACGGTTGGTGTTCACGGATCCGGGGCATCGAGTCCGGCGGAGCCGTCTCCGGGCTCCCCACCCACACCTTCCCCACGGACGACGGCGGAGTGGACCTGACCTGCCCCACGGAGATTGGCATCACGGACCGGCGGGAGGCCGAGCTGGCCAAGGCCGGCTTCATGCCCCTCGTGCACAAGAAAAACTCGGACCTGGCCGCGTTCATTGGGGCGCAATCCCTGCACCGCCCGGCCCAATACGATGACGCTGACGCCACGGCAAACGCGGCGCTGGCGGCCCGCTTGCCCTACCTATTTGCCACCTGCCGTTTCGCTCACTACTTGAAATGCATCGTGCGCGACAAGATCGGCTCCTTCAAAGGGCCGGAGGACATGCAACGCTGGTTGCAGAACTGGCTGACCCAGTACGTAGAGGGCGACCCGGCGCACGCCAGCGAGGAAGCCAAGGCTCGCAAGCCGCTGGCTGACGCCGAGGTCATCGTAGAGGAGGACCCACTCAATCCTGGGTACTACAAGTCGAACTTCTTCCTGCGGCCGCACTATCAGCTGGAGGGGCTCACCGTCTCGCTGCGGCTCGTATCCAAGCTTCCGTCCGCCAAGGCGTCGGGTTGATGATCACGTCGGCGCCGCACCCGCACCTGCTGCTCTGGGACCTGCTGTCGAACGCAGGTCCCGATGTCGCCCCCGTAGCGCCGGGGGCGCGGGCTCTCCCCGAGTCTTTGCTGCGGGACTCGGTGCGCCGGGAGCTCGGGCTGCTTTTCAACAGCACCGCGCTCGGGGCGGTTCAGACGCTGGAGCGCTGCGCGCACGCCGAACGTTCGACGCTCAACTACGGGCTCCCCGACCTGGCCGGCAAGACCGCGAGTAGCATCGACGGCCCTTGGCTCGAACAGCAGCTGGCCCGGGCGATTCGTGACTTCGAGCCTCGTCTGCGCCCGGAGTCGGTGCGCGTACGCATCGCGCCGCAGCGCGCTTCTACACACAACATTCTGTGCTTTGAGATCGATGCAGTGCTCACCAGCAAACCCGATGCCGAGCCGATCCGGCTAGACACCGAACTCGACCTCGAAAGCGGGTTGGCTCGGGTTGTCGAACGCACCCGGGCCTGAGAAAGAAGCACCCAGCATGGATCGTCGATTGCTATCCTACTACGATCGCGAGCTCGCCTACCTGCGCGAACTCGGGTCCGAATTTGCGGAGGAGTTTCCCAAGGTCGCCGGCAAGCTGGGCCTGTCGGCGACGGATTGCGCCGATCCCCACGTAGAACGTTTGCTCGAAGGATTTGCCTTCCTGACCGCTCGTGTCCAGCTGTCGATGGATGCTGAGTTTCCTCGCTTCACCGAGCACCTGCTCGACATGATCTACCCGCACTGCCTGGCGCCAACTCCTTCGATGGCGGTCGTGAGCCTGCAGCCCAATCCGCGGCAGGTGATCTCGCGGCAGGGGTTCACGCTGCCGCGCGGCACGACCCTGCGTGCGGACATCCCGAACCGGACCGCAGCGGCCTGTCGCTACCGGACGGCCCACGATGTCACGCTTTGGCCGATCGAGCTCTCCGGGCTTTCGCACGAGAGTGGCAACGGTGCCCTCGAGCCCAGCGCCTTGCGCAGCCTGGAGCGAGGGGGACGGAGCGTGCGCAGCCTACTACGCCTGCGGCTGCGTTCGCTCGACGGGCAACCGTTTTCGGACCTGCAAATCGATCGTCTGCCGTTGTTCATCCGCGGTCAAGATGCGCTGGGACGACGCTTGTTCGAGCTCTGCCACACGGCCGCCCTGGGCGTCGCCATCCGTCGCGTCGGCGGCAGCCTGCTCGAACTCAGGACCAGCGACTGCGTCGGTCCGCTCGGCTTCGAAGACGATCAGGCCCTACTGCCGCATGGGGCTCGCTCGTTCCAGGGCTACCGTTTGCTGCAGGAATATTTCGCCCTGCCAGATCGCTTCGCGTTTGTCGAGCTCCGGAACCTCGCCTCGGGGATCGCGCGCTGCTCCGATTCTGAAGTGGAGCTCTTGATCCTACTCGATCGTCACGACCCGGAGCTGGAGGCCGGCCTCGGCATCGGCCATGCGCAGCTGTTCTGCACCCCCGTCGTGAATCTCTTCGAACACCGCGCAGACCGCATCCAGCTCTCGGATCGGACCAACGAGTATCACGTGCTCCCCGACCGGACGCGACCGGGAGACTTCGAGGTGCACAGCGTGGTGTCCGTCACTGGGCACGGCGAGAAAGGGGAACTCCCTCGCCCCTTCCAGCCGTTCTACGCCTGTACCGCGCGCACCATGGATCTGGCGGACGCCGGATACTTCACGCTGCATCGTCGGCCGCGCCCGGCCCCGGCCTCGAGCCGCAGCGCCGGTTCCCGTGGCGGTTACCCGGGCAGCGACACGTACCTGGCGCTGGTCGATGGCAATGAAGGCCCGTATCGGCCGAGCTTGCGACAACTCTCGGTGGAGGTGCTGTGCAGCAATCGAGACCTTCCGCTCTCACTCTGCAACGAGGGCCGAGCGGTGCACTTTCAGCTCGACATCTCGAGCCCCGTGCTGAGCGCGCGCGCGGTCGCTGGCCCGTCCGCGCCACAGCCGTCTCGTGCCTGGCGCGGCACCGGGTGGCAGCTCGTCAGTCACCTGTCCTCCAACTACCTGTCGCCGACGGGAGAGCCGGGAAGCGACGGTGCGCCGGCCTTACGCGAGTTACTGCAACTCTACGCGGACCTCTCCGCGCCCGCGATCTCGAAGCAGATCCAGGGCGTCCGCTCGGTGACACACTCGCCCATCGTGCGCCGGCTCCCCGTCCCCGGCCCCGCCAGCTTTGGACGCGGGCTGGAGGTGAGCGTGCACTGTGATGAACCCGCCTTCGAAGGCGTGAGCCTGCTCGCATTCGGCATGGTGCTCGACAGATTCTTCGCCCGCTATGCTTCGATCAACTCCTTTACCGAAGTCGTGCTGCGCGGCTCGGCACGCGGGGAAATCGCTCGCTTCGGCGCTCGACTGGGTCGGAGGCGCGGCGCATGACCCCGCTCGACGCGCTCGCCGAGAAGCCCTGGGACTTCGACTTCCATCAGGCCATGCGCCGCATCGACTGCGCTTTCCGCGATCTGCCTCGCGCCGGCGAAGCGCACACCCCCGAGCAGGAGCCGGTCCGCCTGGGGCAGGATCCGTCGCTCGAGTTCTCGCCGGCGGCGCTGCGACAGTTTAGCGCGCCCGAAGCGGGAACCAAAGGCAAGCTGCGGGTGGGCTTTCTCGGCTTGTTCGGTCCCCAGTCGCCCCTACCGCTGCATTTCACCGAGCTCGCCCAGAGCCGTCAGCGAGGAGCTGGCGATCGTACGCTCGGCGCGTTCGTGGACCTGTTCCATCATCGGGCGCTGCTCTTGTTGCACCGCAGCTGGGCGATGAGCCAGCCCACGGCACGGCAAGACCGACCGGAAGCGGACGGATTTGGTGCCTATCTGTCGGCCCTGTCCGGCCAGGTCGGGCCGAGCGACAGTGGCGCTTGCCAACGACTACGATGGTCCTTCGCGGCCCACTTCATGCAACCGGCGCGAAACGCCGACGGCCTCGAGGCCCTGCTCGGCGCGTATTTCGCCTGCGCGGTCCACGTTCGCGAATACCTACCCGAGTGGCTCGACATCCCCGAGTCGCAAGCCTGGCGGTTGGGGCGCAGCCGGGAGCAAAGCACGCTGGGAGAGTCGACGGTGGTCGGACGGCGCGTGTTTCAACCCAGTCAGAAGTTTCGCATCGAACTCGGCCCCTTGTCTCACGCCGACTTCGAGCGGCTATTGCCAGGCACATCCGCGTTTGCTGAGCTCGAGCGACTGGTGTCCGCGTACGTAGGGGCCGAGCTCGCGTGGGACGTGCTGCTGCGTGTGGCGAGCGCGGAACGCCCCCGGCTACGTCTCGGCCAGAGCGGACGGCTGGGGCGGGATGCCTGGCTCCAACCGGCCGAAGGTCAAGCAGAGTCGTCGCGGCGCCCGCTCGGGTCGAATCGCGCCCAAGACCTGCTGATCGACCCACGTGCCCGGGCAGCGAGCGTCGTGGCGACGGCCAGCGGGGCAAAAACGCCGCAGACGACCGGGCTTGCTGCTTGATACAATCGTCGCCGCAGCCCCGTGGGGCGATGATATGCTGCCGCGCAGGGTGGCACGGCCGACTCAGAGTATCCCCGGTGGCGAAAGCGTCGATCTCGAGGATCCGGACGTCGCCACGGGTCCACGCCCGACTCAGCGACCAGCAGCGCTGCCGTTGGCCGGAGTCGTCATCGGCGGGAAATACCGACTCATCTCGGAGATCGGCCGCGGTGGAATGGGGTGTGTCTGGCGTGCGGAGCACCTCGGCTGGGAGGCGCCCGTCGCGGTCAAGTTGATGAACCGCGACGTCACTGAGCAGCCGGAGGCCCGCGCCAGATTCGAGCGCGAGGTGCGGCTCGCCGCGGGGCTGCGCAGCCCTCACGTCGTGCAGGTGCTCGATCACGGTGTCGACGACGGCACGAGAATCCCCTTCATCACGATGGAGTTGCTCGAAGGCGAGAGCCTCGAGCAGCGCCTGCGGCGGCTCGGACGGCTGAGCCCCAGCGAGACCCTTGCCGTGGTCACGCAGCTGGTGCGCGCGTTGAGCCGAGCTCACGCGGCCGGCATCGTGCACCGGGACTTGAAGCCGGACAACGTGTTCCTGGTGCGCAACGACGAAGAGAGCGTGGTGAAGATCCTCGATTTTGGCGTGGCCAAGGGGATCGTGCCGTCGCCCGCAGGCGGGCTCACCCGGCCCGGGCGCGTGCTCGGGACGCCGTTCTACATGAGTCCGGAACAGCTGCGCGGCTCGCGCGAGATCGACCATCGAGCGGACTTGTGGAGCCTGAGTACGATCGCTTGCGAATGCCTGACCGGGCGGCGCCCGTTCGAAGCCAGCGATTTTGCGCAGCTGGCGTTGCTGCTGCTCGGTAATACGGGGCGCCCGCTTCCGTCGGCGCTGGGACCAGTGCCCCCCGGCTTCGATGCCTGGTTCCTTCGGGCCACCCATCCCGACATCGCGCAACGCTTTCAGTCCGCGCGCGAGCTCGGCCGAACGCTGGGGGCGGCGTGCGGACTGACTCCCGGTGCCGTGATCGGGGAGACCCTGCTGCCCACCGAGGAGCTCATCGCGGAGCCGGCGAGCACGGCCCCCGTCGCGCATAGCCGATCGCTACGGTTCTCCGCCTCTTCACTTTGGCAGTTACCTTCCGTGCGGCTCGTACTGCCGACGTTGGTCGCACTGCTGCTCGTGGGCGGAGCCTTCGGGGTTTGGTATCGGGTCCGTTTCCGCCCTGCCGAGCGGGGCGCTGCAGCGCAGGCCGCGCCCGCATCCGCGCCGACCACCCAGACGCTGGCACTGACCAGCGCTGCGGCTCCGCCGGTGGGCCCGGCAGCGCCGGAACACAGCTCGAGCGAGGCGGGCGTTGACCCGCTGCCGAGCGCGCCGCTGCCGGCGGCCCCGCCCGCCGCGCCACTAGAGCGGAACGTGGAGGCCGCGCCGGCTCCGCCGGTGGCGCGAGCCCCCTGGGCCGTCAAGCATTCAGCGCCGTCCACCAAGAGCAAGCCGGCAGCTCCACGCGCAGGAAAGCCAGGCGCCGGCGCCGCTCGGCGCCGTGCCGCGTCTGCTCCCGAAACAGAGGCCGAAGCGCCGACGGTCGACGTCAACGGGCGACGCATCCCCATGACGCTCGAGCCAACCCAATAGACGCGCGGCGCCAGGCTCGCTAGGGATGGTGGGCGATGGCGGGTCAGGGGTTGCGGCGTTGGACGATCCCGCGGGGCTGCCGCTCCCGGATGCTCGGGGCACTGGCGGTCCTGGTGCTGAGCGCGACGGCTCACGCCCAGGGCCGCGTCAGCCAGAATGCCAGCCGCCACTTCGCCGAGGGGGCTCGCTATCTGACCACGCAGCAAGCCGATCGTTACGAAAAGGCTTACGCCGAATTCCAGGCCGCTCACTTGGACTCTCCGCACTGGAAGATCCTCGGCCCCCTGGGCATCGTGGCGCAGCAGCTAGAGCGGGACGGCGAGGCCATCGACGCCTACCGTGGCTATCTCGAGGGTGGTGGCAAGGCGCTGAAGGCGGCGGAGCGCGACCAAATCACGAGCGACCTGGCCCGACTGGAACTCGGCGTGGCCACCGTCACGATCCAGAGCACGCCCGAGGGCGCCTGGATCATCGACGAGCGGTTACCCGAAGCCGGAGCACCCGTGATCAATCGCTATGGTCCGAGCGCGGGTTCGCTGAAGCTTCGGATCCGCGCTGGTCACCACCGCATCCACGCCGAGCTCGGCGGCTACGTGAGCGAGATCTGGGACCTGAATGCCAGCGCGGGCGCACAGACGGCGCGAACGTTCGAGCTGCGCCGCGCGCACGTGCCGAGCGAGACACCCGCGAGCGCTCCACCTGAACCGTTCGACGATCGGCTGGAGACGGGCGAAGTGAGCAAGGTGCCGCACGTTCTCGGTTACGTCTCGCTGGGCCTCGGCGCGGTCGGCGTGGGGAGCGGCATCTGGTTTCTGACGCAGATGAGCGACTGGGAAAGAACCGGCAACCAGCAGTTTGAAGGCTGTGTCGCAGACGAAATCGATCCGTGCAGGGCGGACGACGAGGCGACCGAGAAGGAAGGGCAGGCCCGCACCCTGGCGCTCGTCAGCTTCATCGGCGCCGGCGCCTTCATCGGCGCCGGGGTGCTGCTTCTGCTGTACGCGCCGAGCAGTGATGCCTCACAGCAAGCGAGCTGGTCCCCCTGGATCGGGCCCGGGGAGGTAGGCGTGAGCGGCCGCTTCTGACGGCGGCCGCTCAACTCCTCAGAGACGCTGCCTCAGGCCTTCAAGACCAGGTTCAGGCGACGCCGCAACTGCATCGCGGTGTCGGAAACTGCGAACCCGAGCACCGACGCGATCAGCGCTTCACTCGGCGGCTCGGTGGCTTCTTCCACCGCCAGGTCCATCTGCACCTGCATCAGGAGCGCGGTGGCGCCCGCCATGTCATCCGAAAGCAAAGTCGCAGCGCGCACTGCCGTCACGCGCTCGCGAAACTTCCAATCGACGAGCGGCGTCTGCGAACCACTCAGGTACGCGCGGACAGCCTCTTCCATGGGCTTGCGAGAACGCCAGGGCACCGCCTTCGTGACGCGACGGGCTTCGGCCTGCAGCTCCTCGGAATCCATGAAGTCGACCTTGTGGCTGGGCTCCACGTTGCGAATCGCCCCCGCGAGCAAGTGGCGCAGCTGCTGGACGCCGAGCTTCTCGGCGGCAAAGGTCTTGCGCGCCAGACTGGCGAAAACTCGCGCGAACAGAAACACTCGCAGCGACTCGCTCACGGACGCTACCTGCCTCGGCACCATCACCGACGGCGTCTCGGTGAGCTCGACATCTACGCGCCGACGCGGCGCGCGATGCACGTATAGATCGAACTCCTCGACACCGAAGACGGCCGCCACGCGTTCGGCAAACGTGCGCAATGGATGGCCGGAACGGGCATTGATCTTGTCACGGGCGCTCACGCCGTACGGGGTCAGGTCCGAGGGGTAGAGCTTGCACGCGCCGGCGGCCAGCGTCGCCAGCAGCTCCGTCGTCGCCAGATCGTCCGGCGAGTGTGCCTCGACCGCCCGGAACGCCGCCTTGTCGAACTGACCCTCCCCGGCGGACTCGGGCCGCGGCGGACGCATGCCGTAGGTCGCCTGCTCGAGCTGACTTGCTTGATTGAGAGCAATCAACGGACCGAGCGCGAGGCGCGACTGCTCATCGCGGTTCAGCTCCTTGTATGCCTGCGAGAGCTCCCGCCAGTACACCGGCTGAAGTGGGGTCTGGCCCAGCAAGAGCAGGTATTCATTCGACGCTCGCTCGTGCTGGCCAGCGGCACGCAGGCGCTGCGCCATCTCGAGACGCAACAGATCGTTGTCTTCGGTCGCCGCGATGCCCTGCCGCAGCACGTTCAGCGCGCTGTTGGCATCACCGAGTTGATCACCGAGCACCCGTGCCAGCTCCAGATTTACGGGGCCCATGCCCGGCGCTCCGATGCTTTGCGAGCCGATGAACTCGGTGAGGGCCGCCGCGTACAGATCCCAGGGCGCGCGCCCCTTCTCGGCCTCCACTACCATCAGGTAGGACTTGAACTCGCTGGCGGCCGAGCCGCGCAACCCCGCCAGGCCCACCGCTTGCTGAAAGCCACCCATGGCAGCATCCTGGTCGCCGCGTCGGGCCTCGAGCTTGGCGACCTGCAGGAAGGCGTCCGCGCGCTGCTCATCGGTCTCCGAGGCGTCCACCAGCGTGCTCGCCGCAGCGGCTGCACGATCGAGCCGCCCGAGAACGACCTCGGCGTGCACCATGGCCGTCAAGGCTTCGCGATTGTGCGTCTCCTCTGCGAGCACGGCCTGCAAGAGTTCTACCGCCGCGCTGGCTTCGCCCAAGTTGTCCGTCAGAATGCGCGCGAGCTCCAGCCGAGCCCAGATGGCCAGAGCGGCGGGGGGGTTGGCCTCCAGCGCCTGGCGCAGCCAACGCACGGCTTCGCGCCACTGCCGGACGCCAGCGTATAGGTTGGCCAACGTGAGCAGACCGCGCGGGTAGTTCGGGCGTTCCTTCACGGCGCGCTGAGCCGACGCGATCGCTGCGCCCGGATCGTGCAGCTCTTGCACCTGGATCTTGGCGATCTCGATGCGCAGCTCGGCACGCCGCTCGGGCTGCAGCGCATTCTGCGCCGCGTGCGTCAGAATCTGGATCAGTTGTTCGAACTGGCCCTCGGCGCCGAGCAGCGTGACCAGGCTCGTCCCCGCCTGCCCGTTGTCCGGGTGGATCTCGAGAGCACGCGACAGGTCGCGCGCCGAGGACAGGCTGTCCTGGCGCTTTGCCGACGCCATCACCAGCAACTCGGCAGCGCCCTCCAGGTTGCGAGCGACGCGCGCCTCATACTCGGCCGACTCGGCGAGCAGATCGGGATCGCCGCTGCGCCTCGCCAGGCGACCCAGACCACGGGTGGCAGAGATGCTGTCCGGATCTTGGGTCAGAGCCAGCCGGTAGGTATCGAGAGCCGTCGGATCGGCGTTGCCCTCCAGAGCCTCCGCCAGGCGCGTCTGGTGCGCCGCCACCACCGCCGGGTCCTCGCTGCACTGCGCGAGCTGCCCGTCCACCTGCGTGACCAAGTGCCAGTCCTGCTGCGCAATGGCCAGCCTCTCCAACGTGGTCAAGACCTCTCCGTCCGTGGGCGCCAAGCGCACGATGGACAGATACGTCTTGGCGACGTCCGGGCCCTCTACCAGGCGATGGGTCTCCTGTACGCGCCCCAGCTCGCGCAGCGCGGCGACGCGACCGCCCGGGTGCGTGAACACCTCGGACTGCAGCGCGTAGATTCGCGCCAAGTCCTGGAATTTGCCGAGCCCCGCGTAGATCTGTTCGAGCGCCAGCAGCGCGCCGATCTGATCGCCGTCGCGCTCCAGCACGTTCTCGTAGACCTGCGCGGCTTGACCGGGCGACTTCATTTCGTCGAGCAGTACCTGGGCGCGCCCGAGCAAGGCGTCGATGGTCGGGCGCAAGCCCTTGGCCGCTTCGGCCTCGCGCGCGAGATCATTGGAGAGCTTCTCGTGATCGGAGGCGAGCTCGAGCAACCGGGTGCGGGCCTCGAGGGCGGGCAGGAAGCTCGGGTTCAGGACGAGTGCCTCATCGTACGCAGCCAAGGCCAGATCGGCGGCGCCCAGGCGGTTCTCGTAGATCTCGCCCACGCGATACTTGGCCCTGGCCTGCGCTTCGGGGTTGTCGAGAGCCCCGACCTCCATCTGCACCAGCCGCACCAGCTCCTTCCAGTCGCCGCGCCGGCTGAGCAGACTTTGCAGCGCGCGCAGCGAGGGCAGATGCGAACCGTCAAACTGGATCGCTTTGCGGTAGTTGCTGATGGCCTCGGCCTCATTTGCGAGAGTTCCCTCGCACAGCTGGCCCATGCGAAAGAGCAACGCCGCCTTGGCGGTCGGCTTGGGCAAGACCTTCAGCTCGAGCTTGTAGACCTCGATCAGATCGTCCCAACGCCCCAGCGCGCTGTACATGCGCGCCAGGCTGCGCTGCGTCGGAATGTGGCAATCATCCCGCTCGATCACCTTGCGGTACCAGGCCTGAGCCGTCACCGGATCGTAGATCTTGCGCTCGTAGACCTCACCGATGCGGTGCCAGAGCCCGAGCAACGCCGCCGGGTCACGCGTAATGCTGGCTTCCGTCTCCAAGCCTGAAGCCAGATCGGGCCACAACCCAGCGCGTTCGGCCGAGCGCTGCAGCGCATGCAGTGCTTCTAGATTGTGGGGCTCCAGCTCCAGGATGCGCCGATAGGTGGCGACCGCGTGCGCGGGCACGCCCAGGTCGTCCTCTTCGAGCCTGCCCAACTTGAACAAGTACGTACGCTTGGTTTCGCTGTCGCTGACGCGCTCAATCTCGCGGCGATACAGCTCCGCCATACGAGAAAAATCCTTCGCGTCGTGGAACAGGCGCACCAGTGCCTTGAACGCCACGCTGGAATCGGGGGCGATCGTGAGTACCGCCTGGTAGTGGCGTACGGCGAGGCCCGGATCATGCAGACGCTCTTCGGCAATCTCAGCGACCCGGAGTAGCGCGTCTGCCTGACGGGCCGCGGTCGCCGAGACGCTCGCCTCGCCCAGATAGATCTGCACCAGATCTTCCCAGGACTCGCTGCGTCGATACAGAGCGTCGAGCGTCTGTAGCGCCGGCGAGAAGCCGGGGTCCACCGCCAGCGCGGCGCGTTGGCGCGCGATCGCGAACTCCTCGTTGCCGAGTCGATCACCGTAGATCAGGCCGAGGCGGTGCAGCCCGTGCAGCTGTTCACTCGGCGAAGTGACCCTGCTGACCAGACGCTCGAGCGCGCTGGCCAACGACTCCCAATGTCCGGCAAGTTCGTAGTTGCGGGCCAGCTCTTCCAGGATCGTCGTATCTTCAGGTGCCGCCGCGTGCGCGCGCTCCAGGAGCGGAATCGCCGCATCCACGTTGCCCAGGCGATCGCCCTGGATGCGAGCGGCCTGATACAGCATCAGCGACTGCGCCTCGCGATCCTCCGTGCGCGCCGCGTCTTGACTGAGCAGGTTCACGAGATCGAGCCAGCGCTTCTGCCCGTAGAGCAGGCGCTTGAGCTCGCGAATCGCGCGCGGCACCTCCGGGTCGACCTTGAGGGCCGCCTCGTACAGTGCCGTGGCCAGCGGCAGGTCTTTGACCTTGCCCGCGACCAGGCGGGCTCGCTCGACCAGGATCGCCGCGCGCAAGCGGGTGTCGTTGGCGAGCGCGGTCGCAGTGAGCTCGTAGTCCTTGTCGAGGTTGCTCCAACCGCCGGCCTGTACCTCTGCCAGACGCCCCGCCTTGAGCAGGCTCAGGTTGCCCGGATCCAGGTCGATGGCGGCGGCGAAGGCCGCGCGGGCACCTCGATGGTCTTCGAGGTAGTCGCGCAGCAGGCAGCCTTTTTCGTAGAACAAAAGCGCACGCCGCGAGGGATCACGGGTGGCTCGAATCTCGGAATCGAGCAGCGAGGGCACGCTCGAATAGCGCCCCAGCGCCGTCTGCACGCGGCGCAAGCCGCGCAGCGTCGGCACGTGCTCGGGCCAGAGCTTGCGCGAAGCCTCGTAGTGCTCCACGGCTGCCCCGAAATCCCAGAGCGGGACTTCGAGCAACCGGGCTACCTCGAAATGAAGGCGCGCCGCGCGCCGAGGATCGGGGCTCTGCTGGAGCTCGGTTTCGCACGCGCGCACCAGCGCTCGCGCCACGCCGGCGCGCGAGCTCGACTCCGGATCCTCGTCCGCCTCGCTCGTGGGCGGCGGAATGCTGGCCGCGTCTACCGCCCTCATGGCCTGCGCCATCGCCTCACGATCGGGCTGCCGGGCCACGGCATCTGTCGGCGACGCGGGTGGCAGCGAGGAACGCCGCTGCGGCGACACCGGGGGCACGGCCCGATGGACCGCCGGCAAGGGCGCCGGCGCGCGCGGCGGCGGCGGCACCGATGGTGGGCGGGGCGTGAGCTCCCTCGAGCGCGTTGCGGCGGGGGCCGAGGCCGCTGCGGCAGAACCCGCCGCGGCGGGCGGTGGCTGCAATCCCGACACGGTCCGCGTGCGAGGCGGCGGCGCCATGCGGCGGGGTGCCGCCGGCGGTCGTTGACCCGGAGCGGAGCGCCTGGCGGGAGAGCCGTCGGGACTCGATGGATCGGATTCGGAGGCTCCTGCCTGTGCTGCGCCGTTCGACGCTTCGACGGTGGGCTCCACCACCTCGGGCTCGGGCGGCAGCGGAGTGGTAGGCGAGGAGGGAGTCTTGGCTTCGGTACTCATAAGCTAGGCGAGAACAGGGTGAATCGGTCGCGGCGTCGGACGGAGCTTATCGGCAACAACCACTGGGCGGCCAAAGGATTTTCGTACTCCAACCCCCGCGAGCCGTCCCTGGGGAAGTGGACAATGACGTCTTCCGGAAAAAAGAAAACCTTCTCGAGCTCCCCGAGGTCCCGCGCCTCGAACCAACCCGCCGGCCCGCGGCTGAACTCGGCACCAAACCGGAGCGCCCGATTGCGATTTTCCGTGGCGCGCGACCCGGGGGTGGTATGAGCCGCGGCGTGCTACCACCCGTGGAGCTGCTAGTGCTGCAGAACGCCCGGGCATTTGACCCGGGCAAAGGCCTCGACGAGCAGGCCGATGCAGTCATTGAAAGGGGTATCCTGACCCGTCTGGGCCCAGGCGCCGGGCGCGCCTTCGCGGGCGCGGCGCGCGCGCGCGTGATCGATGCGCGCGGCGGTTGGCTGCTTCCGGGGTTCATCGAGCTGCGTGCTCACCTGGGCGAGCCAGGTCAGGAGTACAAGGAAGACCTGGCGTCGGGCTTGAAAGCGGCAGCCGCCGGCGGCTTCACGCAAGTCTGCTGCACGCCGGACACCGATCCGATCAACGACCAGCCCGTGGTGACGGAGTGGCTCCGGACCCGCGCCGCGAGCGCTAGCCCCGTGCGGCTGCACCCGATCGCCGCCGCCACGCGCGGCCTGTCCGGCCAGCTCTTGACGGAAATGGGTGCGCTGCGGGACGCGGGCGCGATCGCCGTCGGCGACGCGAATCACTGCATCGCGTCGAGCGAAGTGCTGCGTCGCGTGCTGGAATACGCGCGCGATTTTGCGCTCCCGGTGTTTCAGCACGCCGAAGATCACGCGCTCACGCATGGCGCGGAGATGAACGAAGGCGCGATCTCCACGCGGCTCGGGCTGCGCGGGGCGCCCAGCATCGCGGAAGACGGCATCGTGGCGCGCGACGTGCTGCTCGCCGAGTACACGGGCGGCCGCTATCACGCTTCCCTCGTGTCTACGGCGCGTTCCGTGGATACGCTGCGCCAGGCCAAAGAGCGGGGCGCACCCGTGAGCTGTGCCGCGGGCGTGCATCACCTGGTGTTCTCGGAAGACGCGCTGTCGGGCTATGATCCCAATCTCAAGCTGGTGCCACCGCTGCGCCATCAGCGGGACGTCACCGCCTTGATCCAGGGCCTCTCCCAGGGCGTGATCGACGCCGTGGTGAGCGATCATCGGCCGCAATCCTCCTTGCAGAAGGACTGCGAATTCTCCGACGCAGAGCCGGGCGCCGTGGGGCTGAGCGTGTGCTTTGGCCTGCTGCTATCCCTGGTCTTGGAGAACAAGCTCAGCTTGGCCCGTGCCGTCTCGGCGCTCACCAGTGGTCCCGCGCGAGTGCTCGGGCTGCCGGCGCCGAGCCTGGCGGAAGGGCAGACGGCGGATCTGGTACTGGTGGCACCGGACGAGCGCTGGGCCGTCGACGCCCTCAGCCTGCGCAGCAAGAGCCAGAACAGCCCGCTCCTCGGGCGAGCGCTTCCTGGGCGCATCGACCTGACGCTGGCCCAGGGCCAGATAGCTTTCGATCGGTTTGCCGGGCCCTCAGAGCCGCGGCGGGAGTGAGCAGCGTGACCGAGCGCAAGACGGCATATCTCGCCCTGGCAGACGGCAGCGTCTTCCAGGGTTTCAGCTGGGGCGCCGAAACGTGCGTCACCGGCGAAGTCGTATTCACCACGGGCATGACCGGCTATCAGGAGGTCCTCACCGATCCCTCCTATTGCGGGCAGATCGTGTGCATGACCAACCCGCACATCGGCAACACCGGGATCACGGCCGAAGACGCCGAGAGCCGGCGCGGGCAGCCGCACGTGTCCGGCTTCGTGCTGCGGGAGCCCTGCGATGTGCCCTCGAACCACCGCAGCCAGGAACCGCTCGAGCAGTACCTGCAGCGCCATGAGGTCCCCGCCCTGGGAGGCATCGACACGCGGCGACTGGTCCGGACCTTGCGCGATCGCGGCGCACAGAACGGCTGTATCGGCACGGGCTCCCCGGACGAGCTCGTGGATCGCGCGCGCGCGGCGCCGAACATGCAAGGGCTCGATCTGGTCGCACGAGTCACCCCTGCCGAGAGCTACGCCTTCGAAGAGTCGCGCGGCGCCTGGCGGGTGTCGTTCGAACAAGAAGCCCCCGTGACGGGCCCCAGTCGCCTGACGCACGGCCGCCCGCTGCACGTCGTGGCGCTCGACTTCGGCGCCAAGCGCAACATCCTGCGGTGTCTCGTCGACGCCGGTTGCCGCGTCACCGCCGTGCCCGCGACCACGAGCGCCAGCGAGATCCTCGCCCTCCAGCCGGATGGGGTTTTTCTCTCCAACGGTCCGGGAGATCCCGCCGCCGTGGGCTACGCCGTCAACACGATCAGCGATCTGCTCGGGCACAAGCCGATCTTTGGCATCTGCCTCGGACACCAGCTGCTCGCCCTGGCGGTCGGTGCCAAGACGTACAAGCTGAAGTTTGGCCACCGCGGCCTCAACCAGCCGGTTCGGGACCTCGAGACCGGGCGGGTCGAGATCACGCTGCAGAACCACGGCTTCGCCGTCGACATGGCGTCGCTCGGCAGCCGCGCCGTCACCACTCACACGCACCTGAACGACGGCACGAGCGAAGGGCTCAGCGTCCCCGACGCGCAGGCGTTCAGCGTCCAATATCATCCGGAGGCCGCCGCCGGCCCCCACGATGCCCTGTACCTCTTCCGGCGCTTTACCGACGCCATGGTGAAAAGCTCGTGAAGCGCAAAGCCGCCCGCATCCATTTTGTGAGTCTGGGCTGCCCGAAGAATCGGGTGGACTCCGAAGTGATGATGGGGGTGGCGCAAGGTCGCGGCTTCGCGCCGACGGACGCTGCCGACACGGCGGAAGTGATCGTCGTCAACACCTGCGGCTTCATCGAAGCCGCCAAGCGAGAGTCGATCGACACGATCCTGGAGATGATCGAACTCAAGCGCCAGGGTAGCTGCAAGAAGCTGGTGGTCACCGGCTGCTTGAGCCAACGCTACGCCAACGAACTGTCGACCGAACTCGAGGAGGTGGACCACTTTCTCGGCTCGAGCGACATGCTCAAGCTGGACGCCGTGCTGCGCGACAAGGCCCCCCGGGTCTGGGTGGGCAACCCTGCCGAATGGGTGATCCAGGCCAGTGACCCCCGTACCTTGAGCACGCGCGGCGCCAGCGCGTATCTCAAGATTGCGGAGGGTTGCAACCGGCACTGCGGGTTTTGTGTGATCCCCCAGATCCGCGGCAAGCAACGTTCTCGAAGCATTGCCGACATCGTCGCCGAGGCGGAGCAACTGGCCGCGCAGGGCGTGCTGGAGCTCAATCTGGTGTCGCAGGACACGGTCGCCTACGGGCGAGATCTTGCCGTGCCCGAGAAGCTGCCGGCGCTGCTCGAGCAACTGGCGGAGGTGCCAGGCATTGCCTGGCTGCGCTTGCACTACCTGTATCCGGAGAAGCTCGACGCTCGCCTGTTGGACCTGCTGCGCGAGCACCCGAAGGTGCTGCCGTATGTGGACATGCCGCTGCAGCATGCCGCACCGAGCATGCTACGCCGCATGCTGCGCGGCGGCAGCACCGATCTGCGCGCGGTCGTCGCCCGCTTGCGCGAGCAGGTGCCCGAGGCGGTGCTGCGCACCTCGTTCATCGTCGGCCACCCCGGCGAAACCGAGGCCGAATTCGCCGAGTTGCTCGACTTCGTGCGCTTTGCGGAATTCGACCACGTGGGCGTGTTCCAGTACTCCGACGAGGAAACGTGCACGAGCCATGCCCTCGACGATAAGGTCGACGAGGCGACCATGGAGCAGCGAGCAGAGCAGCTGCTCGACCTGCAGCGCGACATCAGCCACGCCAAAAATGAAGCGCGTGTGGGTCGGGAGCTGCAGGTTCTCGTCGAAGGGCCGAGCGAGGAGAGCGAGCTCGTGATGGTCGGCCGTCACGCAGGTCAAGCGCCGGAGGTGGACGGGGTCGTCTACCTGTCGCACGGCCCTGTTCAACCAGGCACGCTGTGCACGGCGCGAGTGACGTCGGTAACGGACTACGATCTGCTGGCGGAAGCGCACCCCCAAGAGCCGAGCACAGCGCAGGCAACGCGCCCGAAAGAGACCAAAAGCGTGCTGCGGCGCCGGGGTGTGGTGGCGCTGCGCACCATTTCTTGAGCCGTCTCCCGCCCCTCGTCTCAGGCGCCGCGACCCTGGAAGCGCCGCCCGCCCAGCGCGGCGCGTGAGTGCCGGCGCGGCGACAAAGGGCGCGCGCAGACGCCTACCGACGAGCGCCGAGACACCGGTGAAACCACGGCCCGCGGCGATCGCCCTTGCCCGCCGGGCTCCGGACACCCTTTAAAATAGCCTTTCCAGGCCCAATTGAAAACTTGGCTTCAGAAAAGAAACGGACTGTCAATTTGTTCCTGGCATCCCTATTATGGGCTAATAGTCGGCTTGGGCGACTGCTACTTTCGGGCGACTGCCCTATGAGTTTACGCGCGCCACGCTGCAGGACGGGAGACAGAGGCTCATGAGCACCGACAAGGGCGAATCCGACCTTGACGTTTTCAACGATCTCAAGCCTCAGACGCCGGACGGGAAGCTAATCACCGAGACCAAGAAGACGTTGATGGGCATTCCCGTGCCCGAAGGCGCTCTGTCTCCGCCAGGCGCGCCCCTCACTCCGCGGGCAGCGCCGCCGCTGCCCCCCGTACCGGGCAGTAGTCCTTCGAGCAGCCGTAGCGTGCCACCGCCGCCGCCCTCGCAACGGCCGCGCCGCTCCTCGGGCGGAGCGCCGCCGCTGCCCGTCCCATCGTCGCGCCCCGGTGGCTGGCCCGCTGGCGCGGCGACGCCGGTGTCGCCGGGCGTTCTACTCTCGGAGGCTTTGGCCCCGGCGATCCGCAAGGCCGACGAGACCGCGGAAGATACCAGTCCTGGGCTCGCGCTCGACAACTCGCCCCAGACCCCCAAGGCGGACAAGCCCGGGCTCGGGCTCGATTCCTGGGCGACCCTGCAGCCGCCGGGCGTGGCTCCGCGCGCGCCAGCGCCCGCGGCCCGCTCGCTCGACCCGGTGGCGTCTGCCGCGGTCCCTGCAGCGGCCGGCGCGGCCGGCGGCGACCCCGGCTGGGACGACGACGACGACAAGACGCAGATCTACGACAAGGACACCCAGGCCGCCGCGCAGAGCCTGCTGCAGCCCGTCGTGGGGACGGACTTGCTGGGGCGCCCGCCGCCGCCGATGTCGCGGCCGCCGGGGGCGATCTTGCCGCCCGGGGTGCTGGGCGGCGCTGCCGCCTTCGGAGCCCGCACGACCGTTCCTCCGTCCCCGCAGGAGGTCAGCTTCTCGCTGGCACCGCAGGCGACGCCCAGTCAGCGCCTGCCGTACGCGCTGGCCTTCGCGGGCGCGCTGGTCGTGGCGTTGCTCGCCTGGTTCATGCTGCCCAAGAAGGGCGCCCTGACCGTGACCGTGGCAGGCGGGCCCGGCAACAAGGAGCTATCTGCCGTCGAGGTGGTGGTCGACAACAAGTTGCGCTGCCGCACCTCGCCCTGCGAGATCCCGAGCCTGAAATCGGGCACGCACTACGTCGAGGTACGGGCGGCTGGCTACCAGGCGACCGCCAAGAGCGCCGTGGCCATTTTGGGCGGACAAACCGCGGTGCACAACGTGCAGCTGATCCGCGCCGGCACCGGCGTCAAGGTGTTCGGCGAGGGCACGGGGCTCACGCTGCTCGTGGACGGAAAAGAGTTTGGGCCGCTGCCGCAGGAGCTGCGCGAGATGGAGCCCGGCGAACACGTGATCCAGGTCACGGGCGGGCCGCGCTACGAAGTCTTCCAACAGCGCATCGTGGTCGATCCCGATCGCATGACGCCGATCGGACCCATTCGCCTGAAGGTCACCAAGGGTCTGGCCACGATCCGTGCTGGCGAGGGCGCAGAGGACGCGGAAGTGACGCTCAAGGTGGGAGAGTCACGCCGGGTGCTCCCCCCCCTGCCCGTTCGGCTCGAGGTCGAGACGGATCGTCCCCACATCCTGATCGCCCGGCGCAAAGGCTTTGCCGCCTTCGAAGAACCCATCGTGTTCGATGACGGGCAGGCCGAGAAGACCATCGAGGTCACGCTGAGCGAGCGCCCGCCGGAGGAAGCGGCCCGACGGCGCCGGCCCGGAACCGCAGGCACGCGCCCCGAAGGCGTCGACGGCGTCGACACCGCCGAAGTCACCGAGCCCGAAGCGCCCGCCACGAGCGCCAAGCTCACCATCACGTCGACGCCCCCCTCCAACGTGCTGCTCGACGGCAAGCCCCTCGGCACGACCCCGCTGCGAGACATCTCCATCGAGCCGGGCTCCCACCGGGTGATTTTCATCCACGGCGCCGAGCGAAAATCGAAGATGATCGACGCAGAAGCCGGCTCGAGCAAGACCGTCTCCGAAAGCTTCTAGCCAGCCTTCCCGCCGGGGTCTCACCGCGGCGTCGCAGGACCACGTCGGGGTCCGCGGGCGCGGGCGGCAGGTAGGCGCGGTGATGGCGCGGCCGCTCCCGAGCTCGAAGGCCTAGTGTTCCTGCTGGAGCTGGCGGGAGATCCGCAGCAGTTGCTGGCAGTACTCGGGCGGCATGACATCCGTCTCCGTGTCCCATTCGGAGCCGGAGGCCGGGTTCTGCCACGCGGGCTCCTCGGACGGGGTTCGCATCTGCGTGCTTGTGCTCTCGAGCTGCCTCATGCTGACCTCTCCATGCGATCGACTCGCGACGATCCGTGTACGGTCGAGGCAGGGAGCCCGCTTAAGCCTGAACATCCTGGAAGGTAGAGGAGAGACGATGGTTTCCGATGCTTCATTTACAGCGCAGGGAATCTACCCGAGCTGGATGATTGCAGCGTCTGTGCTCATTGGAGTGGGTGTTCCAGGATGAAGCACGGCCTGCTCGCGTATGCCCTCGCCCTGTTGGCGTGCATCCCGGACTCGTCACGGCGTGGGCCTGCAGCTCGCGACCAGGAGCGCCCGCCGCTCGACCTCGGCGGCGAGGCACCCTGGCCCGCCGCGTACGCGACGGATCCGCTCTGGCAGCGCGCGGCCTCGGGCAGCGACTTCGATCGGGCGCGCCTGGCTCGCCGGGAGGGCGCCGCGTCGCTGCTCACCGCTCTCGCGATCGGGGGCAGCCTCGGGCGAGCCGCGCTCCGGGCACTGCCGTACGCCGGCGAACGCAGGGAGGTGCTGGGGCAGCTCTGTGAACTCGTTCCGGGCACCGCCACCCCGACGGCGAGCCTGTTGGTCGAATCGATCTACGACGTCGTCGCCAACGGCCCGGTCAGCGAAGAATCGGTAGACCAGGGAGCCGACGCGGCGTGCGCGAGCCGCCTACGGCAGGTCTCCGAGAGCGACCAGGCCAGCCCCGAAGATCGGGATCGCGCGCAGAGCGCCATCGCACGCCTCAGCGCTCGCTGAGAGCGGGGGGCCTGGGCGGCGGAAGCGTTGTCAGCGATTGCCCAGGTCGGGCGAATCGAGCATGGTAGCGCCCCCACGATGGAGACGGCTTCATGCTCGATATCAAACTGATTCGCGACCAGTCCGCACAGGTCCGGGCCGCCCTGCTCAAGCGCGGCGAGGAAGTCGATTTTGCCGAGCTCCTGGGCTGGGACGAGGCCCGGCGCGGGGCGCAGACCACGCTGGAGGCCAAGCGCAACGAGCGCAACGACGTGTCGGCAAAGGTGCCCGCGTTGAAGAAGGCCGGGGCGGACGTGCAGGCGGTGTTCGCCCAGATGAAGACCCTCGGGGGCGAGATCAAAGAGCTGGAGGGCAGCGTCGGCGAGCTCGAATTGAAGATCCAGGACTTCATGGCGCGCCTGCCCAACCTGCCCGACCCGGACGTGCTGGCGGGCGGCAAGGAGGCCAACCTCGTGATTCAGGTCTCCGGCAAGAAGCCGGAGTTCGCCTTCCCGGCGCGCGACCACGTGGCGCTGCTCGGCAGCCTGGGCATGGTGGACTACGCGCGCGGCGCCAAGCTCTCGGGCAGCGGTTTCTGGGTCTACCGCGGCGATGGCGCCCGGCTCGAGTGGGCCTTGCTCAACTACTTCGTCGAGCGCCACCTGGCCGCTGGCTATGAGTTCGTGCTGCCGCCGCATCTCCTGCTGCCGGAGTGCGGGTACACGGCGGGTCAGTTTCCGAAGTTTGCCGGGGACGTATTCAGCCTCGAGAAAGCGCCCGACGAGGAGCAACGCTTCCTGGTGCCGACCGCGGAAACGGCGCTCGTCAACCTGCACCGCGACGAGATCTTGGACGAAGCGGAGCTGCCGAAGAAATACTTCGCCTACACCCCGTGCTACCGCAAGGAGGCCGGCAGTTATCGCACCGAGGAGCGGGGCACGATCCGCGGCCACCAGTTCAACAAGGTGGAGCTGTTTCAGTATTGTCGCCCGCAAGACTCCGCGCACGAACTGGAACAGATGATCGAGCATGCTCGCAGCGTCGTGGAGGCTCTCGGTCTGCATCACCAGGTGTCGAAGCTGGCGGCGCGGGACACCAGCGCCAGCATGGCCAAGACCTTCGACATCGAGGTCTGGATCCCGAGCATGCAGCAATACAAAGAGGTCTCGAGCGCGTCGAACGCGCGCGACTTTCAGGCGCGCCGCGGGCAGATCCGCTATCGCCCCGAGGGGCAGAAGCGCCTCGAGCTCGTGCATACGCTGAACGCCTCGGGCCTCGCCACGAGCCGGCTCCTGCCGGCCATCGTGGAGCAGTTTCAGCGCGCGGACGGCAGCGTGGAGGTGCCCGAAGTGCTGCGCAAATGGCTGGGCAAGGATACGCTGCGAGTGCCGGGTTGAGCGCGCGGCCCGCGCCGCCGCACAGGGCCGTGGACATGCTAGGCTGAGCTGGTGCGACACGTCGCGATCATCGGCGCAGGAATTGCCGGGCTGACGGTCGCCTTCCGGCGCGCGCAACTCGGGGACCGGGTCAGCCTTTTCGAGGCTACATCACGGCTCGGCGGGCAACTGTACACGGAGCGCGTGGGCGACTTCCTGATCGAACACGGAGCCGAAGGCTTCGTGGCCGGGAGCGAAGCCGTGGCGGAGCTGGCCAGCGCGCTCGGGATCGCGCACGAGCTACGCGATCAGCTCGTGCGCGACTCGTGCCATTTCGATGGTGAGCAGCTGACTCGGCTCGAGCCCGGACAGGCAGGTAAATTGCTGGGCTTTCAGGTCGGCTCGCGCGCGCTTGGTCGAGGCATTCAGTCGTTTCTCCCCGGCATGAGCGGCATCGTCGAAGCGCTGCGCGCAGCGCTTCCCCGCACGGTCGAGTGTCGCCTCGAGAGCCCGATTCTGCGTCTCGATCGCACCCCCGGCGGGTCCCATTGGCTGCTCGCGCCGGCGACGGGCGCGCCGCCCACGCCGGCTGATACCGTGGTGATGGCGACGGGCGCAGCGCCCGCCGCACGCCTGCTCGAGGGCACCTTCGGGGCGCCCGCGGCAGCGCTCCACAGTTCGAAGGCGCTGTCGAGCGTCACCGTTTCGCTCGCCTACGCGCGCACGCAGGTCGCTCACGCCCTGGATGCGACGGGCTTCGTGGTGGCCGATGAGGCCCAGGACGAAGGCTTCCGCGCCTGCACGTTTGCATCCTCCAAACTGCCCGGTCGTGCTCCCGCCAGCCACGCCCTGCTCCGGCTGTTCTTCCGACCCAGCCCCCTGGAGCTGGCGGTGCTGACCGATAGCGAATGGATCGCACGCGCCGAGGGCTGCGCCGCACGCGCGCTCTCGCTCGGCGGCCGCGCCGCGCACGGCTGGGTATCGCGCTGGGACAAAGCCCTGCCGGTGTTCGACGCGGCTCACCGCGCCCGCATCCAGGAACTCGAACGGGTGCTGACCGGCAGTGGCGTCCTGCTCGCTGGGGCGGCCTTCCATGGCTCCGGCATCGACGGCGCCGTGAGGTCTGCGAACGTCGCGCTCAGCGCCCTGTCTCAGGGTTCGGGGTGATGACTGATGGCGATCCGATTGCCATCCGGGTCGCGAGCATACGACGTAAAAGCGGTGCGACTCTCGATGGGCTGGCCGCGGGCCTCGAGCTCACGCTCGAGTCGAGCGCGCTCCGGCGGCGTGACGCGAAACGCCATCAGAAACAGGCCTGAACCGACACCCTCGACGCGCCGGGGTGGGCCGCCGGAGCGCTCGATCATCAAGAGGGTGCCTGCGAGGTCCAGCCAGATCGAGCGCAGAGCGCCCTGGGCATCCAGCTGGCGCGCGGTTTCCTGGAGGCCGAACACCTCCCGGTAGAAGCGCGCCAGCTCTTCCACCTGGGCGGTGCCCAGCGCCAGATGGTGCAAGCAATACGAGCGCAGTGGGTTGCCGGTAGGCGCCGAGCTCATGGCAGCCTGTTCCTAACCCGGACACGACCCCGCCGGCCAGCGGCGCGACGAACCGCCGGGGCGGGCGCCTTTTCCCGGCGCCGAGGTCGGGAGATGATTCTACCGGCGGCGTTCGACGGCCAGCTCGATCAAGCGCTCCAGCTGGTCTTGAGCAAACGGTTTGAGCAGGCAGGGATTGGGAATCTCCGCGAGCGAACAGCCGAGGCGGTCCGGAAAGACCCCTCCGGTCATCAAGACCAGGCGCTGAGCGTGCTCCGGTCCGAGCTCCCGCAGCTGCGCGTAGAACTCGATGCCGCTCGCCTCCGGCATCATGAGATCGCAGAAAACGATGTCGAAATCGTGCTGCTTGTACAGTTCCAGCCCCTGATCGACGCGCGTCACCGTCATCACGTCGTGTTCCGATAGAGAACGCTTGAGGCCTCGCAGCAGCACGGGCTCGTCGTCGACCAACAGCACGCGCGCTTTGCGCGCCGGGGGGCGACGGGCGGCAGTTTCACTGCCCGGAGGGTCCACTCGATTCGACACGATCTCCTTGGATAGATCGACCGTCGACCGCTGAGCTTGAACCTTAGCCGCGACACTCGACGCCCAGCCGGCTCGCCCATTCTCTGCTGAAGCATCCGCTCGTACACGGCATCAGATCGGAACGCTGGCGGCCGCGCTCGCTGCCCCTTGGTCCGGATGCGGATAGCCCCCGACGGGCTCGAGCGCCTAGCGCTGGGCCGAACTGGCGCGGACGGTCGCGCGTGCGCTGTCGTCTCGAGAGCGCGCTTCCTGCCGCTCATCCTTGCTGAGGCGTGAAAGGGTCGGCGACGGCAGGTCGGGAAAGCGCGCCACCGAGTCACCGGCACGGCGCCCGTGCGGACCCCGTGGATCCCTGGGCTGGAGCAGCTCCGACTCGCTCGCCGCCTCACTCCCCGTCGTCGTCGTCGCCGTGACCGCTGCGGGGGCGACGAGCTCCGGCTCCGCCTCGTCCTCCTCCACGAGCTCTGGCGGCGGCGGAGGCAGTGCGGTGGCCGCGACGTGCGGGCTTGCCGCGGCTGCCACGTCCACGCTCTGGGCGTCGACGACCTGGCCCCTGCCCCACCACCAACCACCCACCAGCGAGATCATGAGCAACACGCCGACCCCCATCAACGCTCTCGCCGGCTGCCGCGCCTTCGGCAGGCCGGCGAGACGCGGCAGGACTGCCAGATCTTCTTCCTCCAGGTCCGGCGGGGGCGCAGGCTCTGGAGCAAGGGCCGTGGCCACCTCTTGCGGAGCCAACGAGTCCGGCGGCAGGCTACTGCCGCGCGGCCGCAACTCGGGCACCCGCCAGCTCGAATCGTCCGGCTGCTCTGCGTCGACGATGCGCTTCTGGTGCACGCTCGGCAGCTCCGCAGCAGGCGGCTCCGAAGGCACGCCCTTG
>Ga0315912_10000687_pt1 | contig 53330 bp, 34 predicted proteins | sample VfabasoilMG_FD_204469 | JGI IMG/M metagenome (GOLD analysis project Ga0315912, IMG submission 204469) | Garden soil microbial communities collected in Santa Monica, California, United States - V. faba soil | ecosystem: Environmental > Terrestrial > Soil > Garden | place: USA: California...
CGATTACGACGCGGCCTCTGTTTCAACATGGGGTGGCGCGGCGGACCCGGCACGCCAATCAAACACAACTCTCTATATCGAGCCAGCACGGCAAAGCGAAGAAAATCGCGTACTTACTCACTGGAATCAGTGCGTGGCTACAGGCAATCAAGGCCAGTGCGGAGCAGTTAGCCGAGCGTGTCCAATGGCCGAAGATTGTAAAGCGGATCTTCCAGGACTTCGGCCGATTTCCGCTCCTCGCCTCAAGGATTGTGCCTCTCGACGTCGCTCCAAACTGCCGGATTTAGGGTGGAGGAAGAACCCCAGGAAGAGATACACCTCAGTAAGGGATGTGCCACGGTACTTCAGCGGGCCGCTCCCCTACCAGCCGGCGACGTCTACGACGGCAAAAAGTCACTGCCCCGTGAACCGGGTTTGTATGTCATTCACAGCGGTACCCGGGCGATCTATGTGGGGATTGCGGAGAAGTCCATCCATGGGCGCTTCCAGGACAGGTACAAGGCGTTGCGCGATTTCGGGCTGGGCCCGGCGGCGCTGGCCGGAATAACCGTAACGAGCTATTCCCTGGGGACGCGGGTACCGCTGTGCGTTGCCGGGAGGAAGAAAAAGGGCCGCAAGTCGCTGACAAACATCAATTCCACCGAGGGCCTGCTTCGGGTGCTGGAACAGCATTTCATCAAGCACTTCAAGACACAGCGAGTGCCGCCGAGCAAGTTCGGCAACGCAGCCCCGGAACGGTACACCGCTGACCCGTCGGTCACGGTTTCCCTTCGCATTGCCAGCCGGGACGCGGCGGATCCGCCGGTCCAGGTCATTTAGGGCCTCCGGCTTTGCGAATCTGCAGGGCGCGATCGGTGACCCCGAGGCGTTTGGCGGCGCGCTGCAGATTTCCCTGTTCGCGATGGACCGTCATGCGAATGGCGGCGTCCTTGGCGGCGTTACTGATTTCCTGCAGGCTGATGCCGGCGTCAAGGGCGCGGCCGATGGCTTCGTCGAATCCGGAATCGGCTTCGGGCCAGGATCGCCATCCGGCGTCTCCCTTCGGCCATTCGTCGCTGGGGACATCGCCGGGCGTGATCGGTCCGGGACCGGTGTGACGCTGACCAATACGGAGGACGAGTTGGCGGAGTTCGCGGACATTGCCGGGGTAGTCCCGGGATTGAAGAAACTGCTCGACGGCTGGGTCCATTCCGTCGATGGGTTCGTTTGAGTCGACCTGCTCTAGAAAATAGCGGGCCATTGGAAGGATATCTTCCCGCCGCTCGCGCAGCGGCGGGGAGCGGAAGACCGATGAAGCGATGCGGAAGTAGAGATCGGCACGGAAGTGTCCGGAGGATACTTCCGCGGCGAGGTCCCGGTTGGTGGCGCATATCAGGCGGAAGTCGGACTGATGCCAAGCGTTTCCGCCGACGCGGCGGTAGGTCTTCTCCTGAATCACGCGGAGCAGTTGCGCTTGGAGTGGAAGGGGTAATTCGCCGACTTCGTCGAGAAAGAGCGAGCCTTTGTGGGCGAGGGAGACTGCGCCGTCGCGGCTATTGATGGCTCCGGTGAAGGCTCCCTTTTCGTGGCCGAAGAGTTCGCTGCCGGAGAGTTCCGGGGCAAGATTCGTGCAATCAACTGTGACAAGGGTTCGTTTGGCGTGGCGCGAATCGATTTCGTGAATAGCGTTGGCGAGAAGCTCCTTGCCGGTGCCAGTTTCCCCTAAGATTAATGCGGGCAACTGGTTGAATCTGGTTCCTTCGACCAGTTCCTGCAGCAAACGTCGCCAGATTCGGCTGCTTCCGATGAGTTTCCTGGCAAGGTCGCGGGCGACCTCCTCGACTTCGGTCCAACGGGCGAGGCGCGCCTGGATTCGGTCCAGGAGACCGGGATCGGAGGAGTTCATTACATCGCTGGCGCCGGCTTCAAGGAGGCGCCAAATTCCGGAGGGAGAAATGAGATCCTCTCCGTCGTGGATGGCAAGGACACGAACGCCGAATTCGCAGGCTTCCCGGAGAGCGCTCTCCACAGATTGGTCGAAGTCGTGGAAGACGAGGACGCCGGACTCGAACCGCATCGGAAGTTCGAGCGTACAACCCGGCTGTACCCATCGCCACGTACGCATTCCGCGGAAAATTAGTGCGTATTATTTTGGCAACGTATCAGGAAATTACCGGTATCCAGCGGCTTGTAATTCGAAAAGTTCCGCATATCTTTTTCCGTTTGCCACCAGTTGCGAGTGGGTCCCTTGCTCCTCGATTCGGCCACCGCCGAGGACGAGGATTCTGTCGGCCATCCGCACTGTGGAAAACCTGTGGGAAATCAGAATCGCCATTTTGCCTTTGGTGAGTTCAGCGAAGCGCTGGAAAACTTCGAATTCGGCGCGGGCGTCGAGCGAAGAGGTGGGTTCATCGAGGACCAGAAGTTGGGCGTCTCGCATGTAGGCGCGCGCGAGGGCGATTTTCTGCCACTGGCCCATCGAAAGCTCAGCACCGCCTTCGAAGCGCCGGCCGAGCATGTGTTGGTAGCCCTTGGCGAGTCCAGCGACGACCTCGGAGGCGAGCGATTTCTGTGCCGCGGTTTCGATGCGGTCCAGATCGGAAAGATATTCGATACGTCCAACTCCAATGTTTTCTTTCGCTAGCATGTCATATTTCACGTAGTCCTGAAAGATGACGCCGATCTCTTTGCGAAGATCTGACGGGGAGTATTCGCGCAGATCGATCCCATCGAGGAGGATGCGGCCCGCGGTTGGATCGTAGAGTCGGCTGATGAGCTTGATCAGAGTCGTCTTGCCGGCGCCGTTCTCACCTATAAGTGCAATTCTTTCCGTTTGTTCCAGCCGAAAGTTGATGTTTTCCAGAACCGGCTTGTCCGAATTCGCGTAGGCGAAGGAGACATTTTGGAATTCAAAACCCTGGCGAATGGGACGGGGTGCCGGCAGGAGCGGACCTGGAGACTCGATCGTCGGTTTGGAATCGAAGAATTCGAAGAGATCGCGTACAAAAAGGGCTTGTTCGGAGACATTTGAAAGTGTGGAAAACACACTCTCCAAGAGGTTCCGGGAACGGAGAAAAGCCCCTGATAGGAAGGTCAAGTCACCGAGGGAAAGCTCGCCTTTGGCGGTGCGATACAGTATCGCCGCGTAGGCACCATAATAGCCGGCGAGCGGCAGAACGTTTAAGGCGGCGTTAGTGACCGCTTTCTGGATCGCGAGTTTTCGATTTTCGTGGAAGTAGCGGTCAAAAAGGGCTTCGGTTCGTTCGATGAGGAAATTGCCGAGTCCGAAGAGCTTTACCTCCTTGGCGGTGGAGATGCTGGCGCCGAGCAGTCGGAGGTAATCTAGTTGGCGGCGCTCGGGAGTCCAACGGTAGAGCAGCGAGTAGGCCAACATGGCGAAACGGGTTTCGCCCCAGAAGACCGGTAGAAGCGCGAGAATCAGGACGGGTAGAAACCACCAGGAAAATGAGATGATTACGACGGATACCGAAAGTAAAGATAGAAGCGCCTGGAGCAGACTGGCGATTTGGGAGAGCATGCCGAGGCGGGCGGCGGATTGGCGGCGGGCGCGTTCGAGTTTGTCGTAGAAGACGGGGTCTTCGAAGCTGGCGAGGTCAAGCGTGGAGGCGTGGCGCATGAGTCGAACGCCGATGTGGTGAGTAAAGCGATCGCCAAGGAGACTTTCGGCCAGACCGGCGCCGCGCATCAGGAGGTCGCCGGCGATAGCGAGGCCAAATTCTGCGGCTACCAGGGGCCAAAGGTCGTCTGGAACGCCGGTTTTGGCGATTGTGGCGGCCGCTACACGGTCGACAATGAGTTTGGCGATCCAAAGCATTCCCACGGGAACCATGGCCCAGAAGAAGCGGCACGACAGCGAGGAAATGGCCAGGAACGGGCTGGTCTCCCAGACCATTTTTAGCAGTGGCGGGAGGTTTCGAAGGGCGTCGAACCGGTCTCGCCAGGAAGCGGACAGGTCCTTGGTGGGGGCGTGGGGATTCAAGTCGGGGATGAAGACGACAACGGCGGGCTCAAGCCCGCCGGTCGATGTTTGGGAGAATCAGGTCTCGAGGCTACGCATGCCGACGATTCCTGGTATGTGATGTGATGTTAGGGCGTCTTGCGCGTTTCGTCAAGAGCAAAGATGTAGATTGGGCTGTTTCGCATAACTCATTGAAAACAGATCGGATATCGATTTGGATCGTTCGCCGCAATTCCGGGAAAACCGGCCTTCCGCAAACGGCAAGTTGAAGAATCTGAGGCAGTTATTCGTCGATATGGAGGGCGATGACCGAGGCGTCGTCGCCCGCCTTCCTGCCTGAAAATTTTCTGCTGAGAGAGCGAAAACCGGCGAAAGCGGCACCAGCCAGGACGGCGAAAAGGAGCATCATGCCCGAAAACTTGGCAACGTTGAGGACCAGGACGCCGATGTTGTCGCCCTTGGGATCCGGCATCTGCTGGTTAAGGGTGAGGTTGGCTTCCCAACGGACCTGGGAGAGGATGCGCTCGGCGGCGTCGGGATTGGGAGACTTTGTGACGACGGCAAGGAGGGGACCGGACCGGCGTGCAATATATTGCTTTTGTTCCTGAAATGCGGCCAGGCGTTCCTTGGCAATTTGTGGATTGGGATAGTTAAAAAGGACGAAAGAGACATCTCCGTCTTTATCTTTGTAACGCGCAAATTGACCTTCGGTGCCGAAGTGGAAAGCGACCAGGGAGGGGGACATTCCGGGGATAAAGGCTTCGAGGGAGGCCGGGCCGATGATGAACCTTTCACTGTGGCCGTGGCGGTCAGGGGCGGGGAGGAATCCCGTCAGTACCGGGAGGGAGGAGTGATCGAACCGTGGAACGGCGAGGATCAACTGGTTCATGGTTTCCTCTACCGGCGGAGAGCGCCCTTCGAACTGAAAGACGTAGTTGCCGCGCTGCTGCATGGTGGCATCAACAGGAAGTGAGGCACTGAGAAGCTGCATGGCAGCCTGCGCATTGGTGGCGTCGGGCAATCGCCATGCGCTGACCACGAATTTCGCGGTAGCGCTTTCGTATTCCGCGCGTTCCGCTTCCTGCAGCCCGTATTCGGTCCAGACGGCCGCCGGTTCCGGTTTGAGGGGCGTTACCTTCTTTCGGGAATGGAGCTCTATGCCGTCCGGCAGGATGGCTGCCGGAAGACTGAGCGCGAAGAGGGCTAGAGCTATTCGTTTACACCGTGGCATTTTTTGTATTTTTTCCCGCTTCCACACCAGCATGGGTCATTGCGGCCTGGTTTCTTAGACGCCAACACAGGGCCTTTAGGTGCCGCGGGTTCGCCGCCTAAGAACTCCAGGGCGGCGAGTTCCCGTTCTTTTTTCTTCTGGATGTTGCGGGTGAAGTCGTCGATAGAGGCGCGGGCGGCGGAGCGGTCCGCGGGGTCGGGCTCCAGATCGGCGGATACGGCGACGGGGACGTCATGACCGTCCTCGTCATCGTAATCGGCTTCGAAGGGCACGTTGGGACGATTGTCCTCGGCGACCTGGAGGAAGAACAGGTAGCGGATGGTATCGTCCTCGATGCGGTCCATCATGTCCTGGAAGAGGGTGAAAGACTCCTTTTTGTACTCGAGGAGGGGGTCTTTCTGGCCATAGCCGCGGAGGCCGATGCCTTCTTTCAGGTGGTCCATCGACAGCAGGTGGTCCTTCCACTGGTTGTCGATGACGTTGAGCATGATGACGCGTTCGGCTTCGCGAAGGTATTCCGAGCCGATGAGCGCTTCCTTGTCTTCGTATTTCGCCTTGATCTGTTCAAAGATGGTTTCTTCGACTTCGTCAAGCGGCGCGCCGCGGAGTTCATGGAGGCGAAGCTGGGCGCCGAAGCGGGTGAGGATGTCGCTTTCCAGGCCCGAAATGTCCCATTCGTCGGGATGGGTTCGTTCGGGGATGCGTTCGGAGACGACGGTGGCGATGATGCCCTTCGCCTGTTCGTAGATCCGTTCCTTCTGGTCGGTTCCTTCGAGGAGGTTGCGGCGCATGGAGTAGACGGCGCCGCGCTGCTTGTTCATGACGTCGTCATATTCCAGGACGTGTTTGCGGCTGGCGAAGTTCTGGGCTTCGACGGCCTTTTGGGCGGCGGCGATGCGCTTGGTGATGAGGCCGGAATCGATCGGTACGTCCTCCTCCATGCCGAGGCGGAGCATCAGGTTCTGCATGCGTTCTCCGCCGAAGATGCGGAGGAGATCGTCCTGCAGGGAGAGGAAGAAGCGGGAGGAACCGGGGTCGCCCTGACGCCCGGAGCGTCCGCGGAGCTGGTTATCGATACGGCGGGATTCGTGACGTTCGGTGCCGACTATGCAGAGGCCGCCGACGGCGACGACTTTCTCGCGCTCGGTGTCGCAGGTTGCCTTGTGACGGGCGTGCATTTCGCGCCAGGTTTCGATGGGAACGCGATAGTTCATGTCGGCGCGCTGGAAGTAGTAGTAGCGGTCGTCGGCGACGAAACCGGCTTCGCGTTCGTTGACCGACTCGGCGATTGCTTTCTTGATGGACTCTTCCTGGGAAAGGAAGTCGGGGTTGCCGCCGAGCAGAATGTCGGTACCGCGCCCGGCCATATTGGTGGACACGGTGACGGCTGCGTAACGGCCGGCCTGGGCGATGATGTAGGCTTCGCGTTCGTGATTCTTGGCGTTCAGAACTTCGTGTTTGACGCCCATTTTTGTAAGGATGGAGGAGAGCTTTTCGCTCTTGGTGACCGAGATTGTGCCGACGAGGACGGGCTGGCCCTTGGCGTTACGATCCTTGATTTCCCGGGCGGCGTTGCGGAATTTTTCTTCCTCGGTGCGGTAGACGATGTCATTGGCGTCTTCGCGCTTGGCGACGCGGTTTGGCGGGATGGGGGTAACGTCGAGCTTGTAAGTTTTGCCGAATTCGGCGGCTTCGGTGTCGGCTGTACCGGTCATGCCGGCCAGCTTCTTGTACATGCGGAAGTAGTTCTGGAAGGTGATGGTGGCCAGCGTCTGGTTTTCGCGCTGGATCTTGACGTTTTCCTTGGCTTCGATCGCCTGATGGAGCCCGTCGGACCAGCGGCGGCCGGGCATGAGGCGGCCGGTGAATTCGTCGACGATGATGACTTCGAGTTCGCCGTCATCGCCGGGCCGTACGACATATTCCTTATCCCGGGCGTACATGACGTGGGCCTTGAGGCCCTGCTGGACGTGGTGGTTGAACTCGATGTTCTGCGGTTCGTAGAGATTACCGATGCCGAGGAGGCGCTCGACCTTGCTGACGCCTTCTTCGGTGAGGGCCACGGCGCGATGTTTTTCGTCGACCGTGTAGTCACCGGTGAAGTACTTTTCGCCGGGTTCCTTGCCTTCGATGACCTCGCCGCGGACGAGGCGCGGGATGATCTTGTTGATTCGGTAGTACTTGTCGGTGGACTCTTCGCTGGGGCCGGAGATGATGAGCGGGGTGCGGGCTTCGTCGATGAGGATGCTATCGACTTCGTCGACGATGGCGTAGTTGTGGCCGCGCTGGACGCAATCTTCCAGGCGGAACTTCATGTTGTCGCGAAGGTAGTCGAAGCCGAACTCGTTGTTGGTGCCGTAGGTGATGTCGGCCTGGTAGGCGGCGCGGCGGTCGCGGTCGCTGATGTCGTGGGTGATGCAGCCGACGGTGAGGCCGAGGAATTTGTAGATGCGGCCCATCCATTCGGCGTCGCGTTTGGCGAGGTAATCGTTAACGGTGACAACGTGGACGCCTTTGCCGGCGAGGGCGTTGAGGTAGACAGGGAGGGTAGCGACGAGCGTTTTTCCTTCGCCGGTCTTCATTTCGGCGATGCGGCCTTTGTGGAGTTCCATGCCGCCGATGAGCTGGACGTCGTAGTGGCGCATGTTGAGGACGCGGCGGCCTACTTCGCGGACTGTGGCGAAGGCTTCCGCTTGAACGTCTTCGAGCGTTGCGCCCTGGTCTATTTGCAGTTTGAATTCGGCGGTTTTGGCGGCCAGATCGGCGTCGGAGAGCGATTTATAGTAGTCCTCGCGAGCGTTGATTGCATCTTTGAGCGGCTGAAGAGCCTTAATATCCCGGTCTGCTTTGGTGCCGAAGATTTTCGCGAGTACGTTAGGAAACATAGACAGAGAGCGCCTAGTACCAGTTTAGCCTAGGCGGGCCGGATTCTTTAGTGTTGGATGCGGGAAGGGGCAGGAGGGTTGCGTGCCGAGGTTCCGCGGGTATCATTGGTCGAAATGGATTTCATCGAAGTCGATTACAACCGGGAACTCAGAGCCCTGGAAGCAACTCTGCGGGAAGTGAAGCAACCCGGCGATTTCTACACGGCCGGAACGGTGGAAATTCCCATGCCGCGGATTGAAGTGGGAAGCGCCGGCGTACTTTCTTTCCCGATACCCACCACACAGATCGAATCCCTGGTGGGGCTGGCTACGCGAGCACCGTACGGACGGGGTGAGGAAACCCTGATAGACACGGCAGTCCGCAACGTCTGGCAGATTTCGCCCGGAGACGTGAAGATTGGTGGAAAAACCTGGGCGGCCAGTTTCGAAAGTATCGTTTCGAAAGCGGGTGCCGGACTGGGTTGCCGCGAGGGGTCCATATCCGCCGAGCTTTACAAACTATTGATTTACGACCGCGGCGGATTCTTTCTTGCTCACCGGGATACGGAGAAGAGCGCCGGCATGTTTGGGACCTTGGTGGTGACGCTTCCGTCCTTTTACCGCGGCGGAGCGTTGCGCATCCGGCATGGGGACCGGGAGGTGACTGTAGAAACAAATGCCAACGAGCCCTCCGAGGTTTGCTACACAGCCTTTTATGCCGACTGTGAACACGAGGCATTGCCAGTTGAGGATGGCAACCGGGTCTGTCTGATTTATAACCTGGTTCAAAAGCCTACAAAGGGCAGGCAGCGAGTATTAAAGGCGCCCGCTTATGGGCCGATTATCGCGGACGTCGCATCTATCTTCGACGCGTATTGGAAGACGCCGGGCACGCCGGTAAAGATCGCATGGCTTCTCGAACACCAGTACAGCCCGGAAGGACTTTCGTTTGTTTCGTTAAAGGGCACCGATTCCGCGAGGGCCAACGTATTGATGCAAGCCGCTGAACGAGCCAACGGCGTCGCTCACCTTGCGATCGTCCATATCGGACAATCCGGCGCCGCCGAACCCGATTATTTTCACAGTCCGCGCAAGAGCCGCTACCGCTACTACGAAGATGACGACGAAGAATTTGAAGCGGAAGACGAGGATGCAGAGTTCAGTGCCGTCACAGTCGATGAACACTGGCAGTACCTGGATGAGTGGCGAGACACGAACGACTGCGCGGTGAATTTTGGAGAGATTCCGCTGAACAAAGGGGAATTGCTCCCGGCGGGGGCTCTCGACGAGGAACCTCCCGACGACCAGCGTTTGACTGAGGCCTCGGGTAACGAGGGGGCAACCTACGAAAGGTCGTATCACCGGGCCGCACTGATACTTTGGCCCAGCAGTCGAACGATCGATTTGTTGTTGCAGGGTGGGGTTGCAGCCGTTTTGCCACACTTGCGAACCCTAGCCAAAAGTGAGGGAAGTACTGGTGAAGCACTCGCGGTCGCTCAGCGCTTGCTGACACTTTGGTCCGCCAACGCGGAACGCGACTCCCTGCACTCACCGGAGCCGGCCGACCGGGAAACGATGCTTGCCACGCTGATAGAACTTTCGGCTCCAGCACTGATAGAGCAATTTGTGCTCGATGTCGTGAGGCGTGAGTATGATGGGTCGGAAAACACGCTGCTGCAGGCTTCCGTTGGCGTGCTCGGTGCGAAGCGAGCGGCCAGTGTATTTTCCGTCTTGGTTGGGGCTTGGATTCCGCAGCGGCCTGACGAATGCTCGCAGCTTCTCTACTTGATTTCTCAAGACGCCGACCCGGCGTTCCGGCAGATCGCGGAGGCTGCTCTTGCGAACTTCGATGGAATCGGGAAGCGCTTCGTTGCTCGTGAGGATAGGATCTCGTGGACCGATCGGTCAAGAAGCCGGCCGCGATCTGGGCTCCGGCCAGAGTTCATCGTAAATCTTTTCGCCGCGCTGCCGCTTCTGGACGGCCCGGAGTTGTGCGAGGATGCGGCGCGCAAGATCGCCTCAAGCCCGGAGGTCTTCGATCCCGTGTCGTTGGTTGTTCCATCGATTGAGAAAATCGGTGCGGAAGGGGATCGCCGGATGCCGGCGGTGTCGAGGGCCATTGAAACTTTGTGGACGGGCGCGGCGGAGTGGTTACTGAGTAGAAGCGAGGTTCCACCGCAGCCTCCGCCCGACTGGAGGTTAGACAGGAGGATTTCCTGTACATGCGCCGATTGCCGCGAGCTTGAGGCATTCGTACAGGATCCCGTCGAGAAGGTGCACCGATTCCGAGTGAACAAGGATCGCAGAGGCCACCTGCACCGCACGATCGAAAGCCATGGACTCGATATGACCCATGTGACGGTGCGCGCCGGTTCGCCGCAGACCTTGGTCTGCACCAAAGACCAGCGGACCTTTGTTGCGCGGCAAAAAGAGTATCAGAATGAGGTTGCTGCGATGAGAAAACTGTTGGAATTGGCGAAATTCTCGAAGGGCGGCGCAGCGCTTGGCCGGAGATTGCAGTCGGCCATTCGGGCGAGCGCGCCGTGAGAATTGCTACTTCCCAAACCAAGAATAGAATGCCACGGCGAATCCGACGAAGACGACGAAGGCGCGGATGTATTCGGGTTTGAGCCGGCGGCCGATGCGGGCGCCGAAGTAGCCGCCGAGGCTGCCGGCGACCCCCATGACGATGGCGTATTTCCAGACGATGACGCCGGAGAGGATGAAGATCAGGATGCTGGTGCCGTTCATGGCGGCGGCCAGGATGCTCTTTACGGCGTTCATCTGGTGGATATCGGGAATTCCCATGAAGGCGAGCGAGCTTAGCATGAGGATTCCGATGCCGGCGCCGAAGTAGCCGCCGTAGATGCCGACCAGGAATTGGAAAAAGACGATGATGGCGACCGTTCTGGCGGTCGGCGTTGCGTGCGGGTGAGCCCCAAAGTAGCGGGCGATGTGGCGTTGGAGGAGCAGGAGGACGGAGGCGATGATCAGGAGCCAGGGAACGGCGGAGGCGAAGACGCGTTCCGGGAGTCGGGTAACTAACAGCGAGCCGATGAGGCCCCCGAGGAGGCTCGGAGGGAGAAGGCGGATGAGGTGCGGGCGGCAGAGGGCGAGTTCGCGGCGGTAGCCGAGACCGGAGGCGAGCGAGCCGGGGAATAGGGCGAATGTGCTGGTGGCGTTGGCGCTTACTGGGGAGAGGATTGCGAGGAGGCTGGGGAAGGTTAATAGGGTCCCGCCCCCTGCGACGGCGTTTACGATTCCGGCGCCGATCGCGGCGGCGGTAAGAAGGATCCAACTCCAGATGGCGTCGTCACTCATGCAAACAGAAAGGTTAACAGACAGTCGGTTTTTGGCGAAGAGATTAATAGGGAGTCAAACGATGCCAAGCCCAATGCCTTCGTTCGCCGAGATTGTGGACCCGGGGAGATTTAGCCTTGACGAAGCAGAGAAAATTGCGCAGCAGTTGATGGCGGAGGGGCAGCGGATTCCTGAGCGTTGCGCGCTGGCGTTGCAGGCCGAACCGCCGCCGGACAATGGGCGCGCGGAGCGATTGTTGGAGCTTTTGCAGCGGATTACGACGCCGGAGCGGTTGTTGCCGCTGCTGGACCGGGTGATGCCGTCATCGAATGCGCGGATTCGGTCGAAGGCTTGGAAGTTGTATGCGGCGGCGAGTTCGGACTTGCATTGGGCATTGGGGCAGGTGGAGGACGAAGACGCGCGAGTGGCGGCCAATGTGGTGGAGGCACTTTGGCGGGCGAAGCCGACGCCGGCGCTGCATGAGATCTTCCGGCGGGCGGCAATGCAGAATCGGAATCGTGTGGCCGGGAACGGATTGGTTGGCTTGTTTTCGTTCAACGACCCGGCTGCGCCGGGACTTGCTCGCGAGATGGCCTGCCATTGGGATGCTGCGTTTCGCGCGACCGCGGCATGGGTGATTGGCCGTGTCTATTGGCTGGAAGGAACCCCGCTACTGCGGGAGTTGCGGAACGATCCGAATGAGAAGGTGCGGCAGAATGCGGCTCGGAGCGCAATGCGTCTGGCTCGGCGATTTCCTGGCGCGGCTTAGGGCCACTGGAGGTGGCGGTGCAGGAAGTCGAAGGCGCCGTGGCCCCAGATCTGGTGGACGCCGTTGAAGTACTCGATTTCGGTGTTAGGACTTAGCTGCCATTGGGCGTAGAGGCGGCGAACTTTGGCGTATTCGTAGGACACCCATTCGTCGATGCCGACGCCGTCGGAATGGCCGCGTTCGACGAAGAACGGGCGGGGCGCGATGAGCGTCGCCATTTCGGCGTGGCCGAAGGTGTTCGTCTGGTTGAACTCGTAGATTTCGTATTCGCGGGTGAACTGGTAGGAGAAGATGTGTTCGTCGGTCGTGATTTTCCAGGACCACTCGTTGAAGTTGCCGGAGCAGACGACGGCTTTGATGCGGGGCTCCAAGGCGGGTACGCGGACGGCGGTGGCGCCGCCGTAGCTGAGGCCGTAGAATCCGATGCGGTCCTTGTCGATGTAGGGAAGGGTTTCAAGCCAGTCGATGGCGCGGGAGTATTGGGCGGCGATGAAGGCGAACAGGCCGATTTGCAGGGGGTCACCTTTACGGCATAGCTGGCGGAATTTGGCGCCGTGGATGTAGGGGTTTTGCGGGGCGAAGACGACGAAGCCGCGCTCGGCGAGGCGGGCGGCGAAGCGCTGGTAGGTGCGCATTTCGCCGGGAATAGTGGGTTGGATGATTTCCTGGGGGCGGCCTTCGAGGCCATGCTGTGCGATGACCAGCGGGCGGCGTTCGCCGGGCTTCATTCCTTTGGGGATTAGCAGGATGCCGTAGGAGAAGACTTCGTCGATGACCGGGATGTAGACTTCATGGGCTTCGAAGAGATGGGTGTCGTAGATGGGGCGGGTTTCGGGTTTCGGCGCGCCGGCTGGTTTGGGGAGAATGCCGATGATCTCGGTGCGGAACTGCTGTTCGTACGGAGCGCGGGTTTGGGCCCAGGTTTGGGGGGAGGTGAGGTTGGCGTTGGCCCAGTAGTTTTTGCGGGCCTTTTCGCTCAGGTGGACAGCTTGTTTGGTGAAGTTGACGAGTTGGCGGAACTGGCGTTCCATACGGTCGATTTTGGGCAGGTTGGGCGGGGCGCCGGGCGGGACGGGTTCGCGGCCAAGGAAGGCTGGGAGGGTGGCTTCACCCGGCTTTTCGATGAGAGTTATGTTGGTGGTGTTGGCGCGTTGGATCTCGGCCTTAATTTCGTCGATTGAAGGCGTGGTGATGGCGCCGGGAGCGGCGCCGGCACGGCCGGGGCGCTCGGCCGGAGGGCCTTGGACATTGGGGTGGCGTTGGGCCTCGATGATTAGCTTTCGCGGGGCGATGAGACGAGCGATTTCGGCATCGCCGAAGTTGGGGAGCAGGCCCCAGACGTTGCGGTAGATGGGTTCGTTGTGGAGAGTGCGGCGGTTCCGAAAGTAGCCGCTGACAACGGTGGTTTGGATGCGTTCGTCGACGGCGGCGGCGTAGAAGGCGATGAGTCCTCCTTCACCGTAGCCGGAGAGGATGGCGGGGAGTTGCGGGTTTGCGGCTTTCAGCCAATCAAACGCGGCGAGCACTTTTTGCACTTCGTAGCCGATGATGTGGCGGCCGGTTTGGAAGGCCATGCGGTAGAGGTATTCGCGGTGGGGCTGGTTGGTGAGGCGGTTGATTTCAGGGTTGCCGGACCAGTCGTCGTTGCGGTCGATTAGCGAGGGGATCAGGGTGCGGCATCCGTTTTCGGCGAGACGAACGGCGTAGAATTGTGCGATTTGTTCGGGGGTTTGGGCGGCATCGGGGAGGGCGACGGCGAGGCAGGTGGGGGGTTGTTTGGGATCAATGAGGAGACCGTCGGCGTCGACTCCGTCAAAGACGCTCCAGCGGACGTGATGGATTTCGTAGGCGGCGGTGCTGGCGAGGCTGGCACGTTTTTCGAGCTCGATTTTGGGCAGGCGCTGGTCGGCGAGGCCGATGATGTGGCGGAAGCGGGCGCGGTCGGGCGGGGCGGTGGGTTGGTCGTTTGCGATCCGGCGGGCGAGGTATTGGTCGATGCCTTCGACCATGTGTAGGGCCAGATCGCCGGTGCGTGTGAGCGGTTCGGTACCCGGCAGGGCCGCCGCGAGCAGGAGGGTCGATAGGATCATCGACTAGTAATGATACTCGTGCCGGGGAAGTAATGGCGGAGGATGGCGGCGAGGGATGCGCCTTGGGCAGCCATGCCGGCGCCGCCGCGCTGGCAGTAGCCGAGGCCGTGGCCTTGTCCGCGGCCTGTGATGGTGAGGCCGCTGATTTCGTAGTTGTTGCTGGGCAGGGCGGACCATCCGAGGCGGCGGCCGATTTGAATGCGCGTGGCTTCTTTATTGGGGTTGGCGCGGATTTGGCTCGCATCGTCATCGCTGAAATCGCGGGTCCAAGGCTGTTCGTCACGACGGCAGATCGGGCACGCGACTTCGAAGTAGGGATAGACGCCATCATCGTTCCAGCCGATAGCGGCGGCGGATTTGGTGCGGCCGCCGCAACTGGCGGAGTAGGCGGGGGCGAAGATTTTGTCCTGCCAGGCGAGGACGAGGCCTTGGGTTTGCTTGGCGGCTTTTACGCCAGCGGGTGTGGGCTGCTTGAAGTGCTGGCAGTGGGTGGTGTCGCAGAGGTCGTATTGGCCATGGCGGCCCTTGGAGGCATGAATCCAGGAGCGGGCGAGAATGGCCTGGGCGGCCAAAGCGGCGGCGGGGGCGTTCGGGGGGCTTTCGGCCCCTACGGTAGCGGCGACCAGTTGTTCTTCGGTGGTGGTGAGGATGAGTTGGAGTTCGTTGTTGTTGGCCGATATTTCGAGGGCGCCGGTGTAGGTGCGGTCGAATTGATTGACGGCTTGCAGGCGCAGAGTGCCGCTGAAGTTGGCGGGCTGGCGTTGGACTTTTGCAACGGAGATGTCGACGCCGTTGACGGTGACCTGCTGGAGGTGCAGGAGCGAGAGGATGGCGACCTTAACGAGGAGCATTGGCGAGACTCCGTGCTGCTTGTGCTCCGGTTACGCCGATCTGGCGGTATAGGATCAGTTGGCTGGGATTGTCGGCCGGATTGGCGGCGACTACCCAGCCATCACCGGAGTGGTATTTCGAGGGGCCGGTTCCAGTCTTGGCCAGCCAGTTGCGACCGAGGGATTTCGCAGTTCCCTGCTCCGCGGCTTGTCGGAGACCGGCGAGGACTAGCGGATAGTCTGCTCGGCGGGCGAGGAGTTCGGCGTAGGCGTTTATTAGCTGGCGGGGGGTGCAGGTCCAGTTGGGCCAGTCGTCGTTTGGCGGATCGGGGAGGTTGAGGAGTTTCAGGGGTTGGGGGAGCGTTTTGTAGAGCTGATGGAACCACTGGTTGCAGGACTGGGCGAGGGCTCCGGGCATGTCGAGCCAGCCATGGCGGCGACCGAGCCAGCACTGCTTGCCATCGCAGTGATAGCGGGGCGATGGGCCCGCGTGGGCGGCGGCGAGGAACGGCTTCCAGAGGCTGCCGGGCTGGACGGGCGCGTCAAGGCCGGTGCTCCATTCGGCGATTTTGATTTCGACTTCCGGCAGGCGGACGACGATCTTGTCCGGCGGCGGGAGTGTGGGGGTGAACGCGGCGGCCAGGATCGAACGGCGGGAGAGCATTACTGCATTCGATAGACGATGGTCTGGTTGAGGCGGTCGCCGGCGTCGGCGGTCGTTACGGTCTGCTCCGTGACCCCGCGGAGGGTTTGGGAGAGGCTGCCGACGACATCGCCGAGGAATTGGGGCTGGCGGTCCTGGCCCTGAGCGGGAGGAACGTAGGTGGGCTGGCCGATCCGGTCCATCCATCGATTGAAGCGGGCGCGTTCGCGGCCGTGGCGGAAAACGCCAACGAACTGGGCGTTGTTGGCCGGGGCCGGGTTGGCTGTGTCGGCGCGCATGGCGGTCAGGAGCGCCGGCGTGCTGGCAATTAGCAGGCGGTTGCCATCGATGAATGTTTGTACGACGGCGGGCCCAAGTTGGGCGAGTTCGGCCTGGACTTCGGCGGCGTTCCAATTGCCGCTGCGGGTGAGCACGAGGCCGGTGTCCTGATAGACCCAGACGTTGCCGGCGCCATCGCGAGTGCCTTGGATTTGGACGAGGCCGGTGAGCTGGCTGCGGGCGAAGAACTGGGCGAGGCGGGTGCTGTCGGGACGAGTATCGCCGGGGACGAATGGGGCTTGATCGATGCGGTCCTCCCAGTCGTTTTCGCCGCCGGATTCACCGGTTTCGATGGCGTTTGGCGCGGTTTCGATGGCGGGACCGGAACCGGGAGTTGGATCGAAGAATTTCTGAGTGAGGAGTGCCGCGGCGTAGCGGGCATCGGGCTGGAGCCAGGCGCGATAGAGGCCGGCGGTGGCGGGGACGGCGCGTAAGAGCGGGGTCCAAAGGGCGGCGTTGACGGTTTGCGCTTGGGCGGCTTGTTTGCGGATGAGGACGCGGCGCTCAGTCCAGTTTGCGGCCTGGCGATCAAGGTCGCTGATCGAGGAAAGGAAGGGCTGCAGCTCGGCGCGGTTGCGATGAACCCAATAGCTGCGGAAGTGAGGCGAGTTGTAGAGAGCGTCGATATTAGTGGCCATGCGGAGTTCGCCGGCGGGACCGGCGGCCTGCGCCGCGCGGGCATACCAGTCTTCGGCGGTGAGGCCGTTGGTGGAGTTGGCGGCCATGCGTTGGAGACACTGGGCAACGAGCGCTTCCGTGGTTCCGACGATGAGCCATTCGCCGCGGATGGAGAAGGCGACGACGCGGCGTGAGCCTGGCGTGGTGGCGACGAAATACGGCGTACCGGCTGCATTGCGCGGGGACAGGCCGGCTCGCCGGTTGCCAAGGAGTGAGGCGGCGAAACGGGCTTCGGTCATGCGGGTGACGAGGAGGAACTCGAGGTCGCCGGGATTGTAGAGAGCGAGGGCGGTTCGATTACCGGCGAGTTGCTCGACGAGCGTCATGTCGATACCGGTGCCCGACGCGTCGGCGAATTCCTGTTGGGCTTCCTGGAGGCGCTGAGCGAGGCGGGAGACGGCGAACTGGCGGTAGGCGTCGCCGGCGAGCCAATCCTTCTTGGCTTGCGAGGCGTTCCATTCGCGGAGAAGTTGGCCGAAGTCGCGGGCGTCGAGCGCCAGCATCGCTCCCGGGGGGAACTGCGGCAGCGGCGAGGCGGGCGGCGTAGCGTTTTGGGCAAGCAGCCAGGCGGCGGCGCCCAGGATGGGAAGCAGCCAGAGGATACGGCGTTTCATCGGGCACCTCCTTGCGGGGCGGTGAGCCTTGGTTTGACGAGATTACTTTGTTCGAGCGCTTCGCCTATTACCGGGCGGCGCTGGGCATTCAGTTCGTCACGCTCGGCTTGGGCGCGGACGATGGCGGCGGCGCTCCGCCAGCGGTTAGTTTGGGCGGGCGTGCCCACCTCGAAGATTGTGTCGAAAATGCCGAGGGCGCGGGGCAGTTGATTGATGCGGACGTAGGCATCGGCAAGGCGGGCGCGGTCGGTGAGTTCCGTGATGATGTGGGTGCGCTCTTCGATGGCCGAAGTGGCTTCGCGCGGGCGGCCGGCTTGCATCAGGGCGCGGAAGAGTTTGAGGGCTGATTCGTCGTCGCTGGGTTCGATGGCCAGCACGGCGCGATAGAGGCGGATCATGGTGGATTCGTTCTTGGCGCGGGCAGCGGCGAGACGGCGTGCCTCAGCCCAGAGGGGTTGTTCGGAGGCGATGTCCGTAATCTGGTTGCGGGCGATGAAATCGAGTTCGCCGGAGCCGGATTGAGTGGCCTTGGGTTTGTTGTCTCCGATCCAGTGGGCGGCGCGGAGACGGTCGGAGTAGGTCGCCGCGGTATCGGAAGCGGTCGCGGTTACGGCGGCTTCGTCGTCGCGGGCTTCGGCCAATAAGGCGCGGGCCGTGCGGTTCCAGGGTTCAGCGGCGACTAGCGCTTCCAAGTAGCGGATGGCTTCGGGTTTGCGTTTGTTGCGGAGGAAGAGTTCGCCGGCGGTCTGGTGGCGCGCGAAGGGAACGTCGGACTGCATGATGTAGACGTCGAAGAGCGGGATCGCTTTCTCCGGCGTACCGGCTTCGATGTGGAGGGCGGCGAGACCGGGGATGGCTGCGTCAACATTGCCGTATTTGAGATCCAATTCGTAGGAGGCGAAGAGAACGGTGCGGGCTTCGGCGGGGAAGCCGAAGCGGCGGAGGCTGTTGCCGAGATTGCGGAGCATTTCGGAGTCGGACGGCAGGTCGTTGAGGAGGGTGTCGAGGCGCTTTTCGTGGACGGCCAGCAGGAGGCGGAGCTCGGCAACATCGAAGCGATGCCGCATTTCGGGGTTGGCGATTAGCGTGTCTACTATCGGGCGGGCAACGGGGGCTCGGTTGTGCGTGAGGAGGTAATTGGCGTAGCGGATGCGGGCAGTGTCGGCCTGCTCCTGGGCTATAGATCGTTCTTCTCCCGTAGCGCGGTTGAAGCGGTCGATTGCGAAGTCCATTTGCAGTTTGAGAAGAGTTTCGCGGCCGGATTCGGGGAGCCAGGATTCGTTGTTGAGTTGGGCGAGGAAGCCGGCGGGGTCGGCAGCGGAACGGGAGATCTGGGCGACCCATTCGATACCCGCGGCGGGATCACCGGCGAGTATTAGGGCGCCTTCTAGGAGTTCGCGGACGCGATACGCGCCGTTGCGTTTAACGTAGCCGCGGATGAGCGTGTCAACGGGGTCGCGGATTTCATTGCGGAGCCCGGCCGCGCCGGCTTCGCGCATCACGCGGGCGGCTTCGGCCCAGAACCATTCCTGGATGCGGCGGTTGTTCTGCCACCAGATCAGTTCGTCGATGGTTTGTTTGTAGAGGCCGGTTGCGGCGGCTTTGTCGCCTTTGTTCAATGCCAGCGCGGCGAGGCGGGAGTAGGCGATGGGTTGATGTTCATCCAGAATGAGGGCCGTGCGATAGGCCTGCTCGGCCGGGGCGCCGCCGGACTCTTCACCGAGGGCGAGATAGGCGGAGGCGCTGTTGGAGCGGCGCTCGACCAAGGCGGCGAGATAGTGGGGGGAGTTGGAATCGGTGGCCACTTGCAGCCAGGCGCCGTAGCGGCCGGCGTAGTAAAACCAGAGGTCGCCGGCGAGGATGGAGTCACGGTTGCCGGCCATGGCCAGTTTGTCGCCGATACGTTCGGGGCCGAGAGAATCGAGGAACGCTTTGCGGACGATGGGGGTGTTCTCGTTCAAGTAGAGACCGGTGATGGCGCGGGCGGCGTTCTGCCACAGGGGATTACGGCGGTTGCTGATGGCTTGAACGACGATGGGCGCCTTGCCGGTAATGAGAGCATAATTGGCGAGTCCATCCATGAACGCTTCGCTCTGGGCCTGGCGAGCATTGATTACGGCGGGGGCGCGGCGGGTATTGAGCTCGTAGTAGCGGGTGAGCTCTTCTTCGGAGATGTTGCTGGCAGCCTGGAGCGTGCCGAGGACGCGGAGCTCGCCGGCGTCGTCACCGGCCGCGTAGTAGGCTGAACGGGCGCGGTGGAGAAGACCGGCCTTGTCCTCACTGTTTGGATAGACGCGGTGGTAGCCCTCGATCTGGCGGCCGAGTTCGGCGAACTGCTGGCGCTGGGTCTGCAGGCGGGTGAGTTGTTCGAGAAAGCTGGACGACCTCTCGCCACCGGGGGCGGCGAGCAGCGCCTGGTTGAAGATGCGGGCGGCAGTATCGGCGAGGCCGGCCTGGAGTGCGGCGGCGGCGAGGATTTCGGGGGAAACGGCGGTGCGCTGGGACTCGAGCCAGAGGCCGAAGCGGACCTTTTCTTCGGGCGCATAGAGCGGCGCCGCGGTGGCCGCGGCGGCTGTGAGCCAGCGTTGGCGGTAGGCGGCGGCGCGTTCGGGTTTCATGCCGGTGGTCTTGGCGTTCAACGCGGGGGCGATGTTGTCGAGTTGACGGAGACGTGTGGCGGCGCGGGCGAAGAGATCGGCGGCCGAATCGACGGCGCCGTTTTTATCCGTGGCTGCGGCCAAGGCCTGCTGGATCTGCGTACGGGCCTGATCGACGGCGCCCCAGTCGAGCAGACGGCTGGCGACGGCCAAATTATTGTGCGGGGAGGCGGGGCGGTTGTCTACCAGCGCTTCACGAAGCCATTTGACACTTTCGTCGAGCTTCCCCTGGCGGGCGAGGACGCGAGCGCCATCTTCGAGCCACGCCGGGTTGCGGAAGCTGATTTCGTAGAGCTTGCGATAAGAGGCGGTGGCCTTGTCGAACTGCGAGAGACGCTCCTCGAGGCGGGCTCGGTTGGTCAGGAGATCGACGCGTTCGGGACGCAGAGCGACCGCGCGGCCCCAGGCGGCGAGGGCGGCATTGAAGTCGCCGAACTCGTTTTCGAGGCGGGCACGGACGATGGGCCAACGCGCGTCGCGGGGCGAATCCGTTTCGGCCTTGACGAAGTAGCCGTTGATGCGGTCGCGCTGGCCGTTGGCACTGGCGAATCGGGCGGCCTCGCGTTGCAGGCTGTCGTCTTCGGGGAACTGTTTGAGAAGTTCTATGTATTGGTCGGCAGCGCCGGTGGTGTCGTTCAATCGGATGAGCGCTGGGATCCACGAGCGGCGAAGGGCGGCGACCGGGCGCTGGGCCTTTTGGAAGGTGGCGAGGGTGTCTTTGTAGAAGGTACTGAGCGCGGCGTCATCTTTGGCGCGCGAATAGATGTCGGCTTTCAGAGCGATGACTTGTTCGTCCAGGGGATTGGCGGTTAGGAATGGCGCGGCTTCGCTGTGGGCGCGCGCGTAGTCTCCGGACTCGGATAGTTTGCGGATCGCTTCGAGCCGAAATTGGCGTTGGAGATCGGGATAGGCGTTGGGCGCGGAGGCGAGCAGGATATCGGCGGCCCGTGCTTTCTGGCCGGAGCGCCAGAAGTAGTTGACGGCGGTGCGAATGGCGCCGACTGAGCGCGGGTTTTCGCGGAGCAGCGTCTCGACCGCCTGGGTCGCGGCGGGCTGAGCGTTGGCAGCCTCTTCAAAGCGCATGCGCTCGGCGAGGGCGGCCATCTTAGCGGCGGGTTGATCGGCGAGGGCGTATTGGCGGTCGAGGACGCGGCGCTCGACGTTTACGAGGCCAGAGCGCTGGGCGTGCTGGCGGATTTCGATGAGGAGATCGGCGTTGGCCGATTGTGTGGCTTGGGTGAGGAGGTTTTCGATGTCCTGTTTGCGGGACTGCGATTCGAGCAAGGCGACGCGCAGAGCGAGTGTTTTGGCGTTATTGCCGGAGGCGGAAATCGCGGTATCAACGGGCTGGCGCCATGCGGGCCGGGTGGCAACTTTGATCAAGCGCTGGCGGGCGTTGGATTCGGGCCCTTCCTCCATGGCTCCGTTGACGTATTCACGGGCGGCGCTGGCGAGATCGCCCTGGTTCTCGCGGATGGCACCGGCTTCGAAGGAGAAGAGGCGGGGCGAGTTGAGACGGCGGCGGCCTTCGGCGATGCGACCGAGCGCTTCGTCGTACCGGTAATAGTCCCAGTGAAGGGTAGCGGCTCCGAGATAGTTGGCGGGGCGGCCGGGAGCAATGGCGATGATGCGGCTCCAGTATTGGCCGGCTCGGTCATAGCGCTCTTGCTCGGCTTGCATTTCGCCAAGGCGGGTAAGGATGCCTATATCGGTGGGATGCGCCTGCGCCAGAGTCTCTTCGAGTTGGACGGCGGTGTCGATCTGTTGCAGGGACCGATGCATGGCGGCGGCTCGGGTGACGAGGGGACGATCGGCTGGGAATTCGGCGGCGACTGTTTTTAGCAGCGGAGCGGCGGCTTCAAAGTGGCCTCTGAAGGCTTCGGCTTCGGCGACCCAAAGGGCGGCAGGAAGGTTATCCTTCGTTTGCGATTGGAGAGCGGCTAGCTCGGCGTCGAGTTTTTTCGTCCGGGAGAGATATTCGAAGAAACGGGCTCGGAGGGCTTCGTCATAAACCCAATTGGCGCGAAGGAGTCGTTCCCATTCGACGGGATCGGCGGTAGCGCGGTTTGAGTAAGCCGCCAGCAGATTGTTGACGAACGGCAGGTGGTGCGGGAAGCGGCGATAGGCGTAGAGGTTGACCTGGCGATAGAGGACGGCGTCGATCCCGCCTTGCTGGGCCGAGGCAGACAGATAGTCGGATAGTTCGGTTCCGGAGAAGACGGCGGAAACTTCGCGCGTGTACTGGTCGAACTGCGCGGTCATCTTCTGGCGCAGGAAATAGCGGGCGAGTTTGTGGGACCAGGTTTTGTCGGGGAACTGTTGGATGGCGCGGCGGTAGGTGGCTTCGATCTCGCCGGTCATTTTGTTCTGTTCCAGGAAGGCGGCGAGGCGCTCGTAGATGCCGGGATCGTTGGGATTGCGGTCGAGTTCGCGACGGTACAAGGCGAGGGCCGGGGTGAGTTGTTTCATCGCCACGAGGCGGGCGATATAACGATCGAGAACACGGGGGTAATCGGGGTTGCGGGCGGCGTCGGCTTTTTCGCCGATAGGAACGCGGCCGGACTTGGCGGCGAGTTCATTGAGGAGGGCGTCGTAAAGGGCGAACTCGGGCTGGGTTTGGTTTAGGCGGGCGTGGGCGTCGGCGGTGAGCAGGGCGATCTGCGTGCGTTCGGCGGCGTTGGGGAAGGCGGCGAGGAAGGCGGTTCCCAGGCGAACGATGCGATCGGATTCGGCGTGGAGCGTTGATGCTTCGATGACGCGGGCATGCAGTTGAGACCGGCGCGGGGATTGGGCGAAGCGTGTATCGAAGACTCGGAGCAGTTCAGCGGCTGAAGCGCGGTGGAAATAGGGGATGGCTTTGCGTTCCTGCTCGGCAAGTTCGGCCGCAGGGGTTTGGCCGTTGAGGATTAGAGAGACAATGCCGTTCCAGAAGCCGGGGTTTGTATCGAGGGTAGCGATATCGCGATAGAAGGAGAGATCGCCGCCGCCGAAGCGGAAGGGTTGGGCGGCCTGCTGGATCAGGAGTTGAATGAGTTCGGCGAGGCCGCGTTCGCTGGCGGCGGGGTCATTGGAGACGTAGGCGGCGTGGTAACGGCGAGCGGCTTCTTCGGTGTTCTGTACGGAGGCGTAGTAGCCGGCTAGAAGGAGTTGCTCGGCGGGATTCCAGCGGCCGTTGCGAGCTTTGTTGAGTTCGTGGAGGACGCGCTGGGCACTGGCGGTGTCGTTGCTTTGGCGGTAGTGGAGGAAAAGGCGGGCGGCGGGGTCGAGGGCGGCGGGGTCGGCTTGCTGCTGCTGCCGGGCCGCGGCGGCGAAGCGGCGGCGCCCGTCGGTGGCGTCGAGGAGGCCGAAGTAGGCGCCGAGAATATGTTCGGGCCAGTCGTTGCGGAAGCTGCGGTCATAAAGCGCGATGGCGGCTTGGGCGCCGTTGCGGCCGCGTTCGATGGAGGCGCGAATTTCGAGGGGCCAGGCTTCGTCGTTGGGGAATGCTTTTTGATAGCGGCCCATCAAGGCTTCGACATCGGCCCAGCGCTGCCGCGCGGTCAGCCATTGAGCGTAACGGGAGTACGATTCGAATTCATTGGGGAATCGGGCCTCGCGGGCGTTAAAGACTTCGATGGCGCGATCGTCGGCGAGGAGGTGATTGGGTACCAGTTGAGCAGCGCGTTCAAGGGCCTGCCAGGCTTGCTGGGAGCGGATGGGGCGATAGATCTCAGCCCCGGTAGCGGGGAGTTTGGCGGCTTCGAGCAGCGCGGCGAGTTCCTTCTCGGGTTCGGCGCGGCGCTGGTGGAAGGCGGCTTTATCGCGCCAAGCTTCGGCGCGGGCGGGCGCGATTTGCACGTACTTGGCCAAATCGGCTTCGGCGGCGGCGAAATCGAGTTGGGCTTCGGCTTCACGGGCGCGGAGAAGATAGAGTTGGGCTTCGGCGGGGCGTTGTTGAATTTGTTGGGAAAGGGCGGGGCGGGTTTCCTTGGGCGGCTTGCGCCAGGAAATGACGTTGGAACCGAATGTGACAGAGCGATAGAAGACGTCTTCGAGCTGGCTGAGCACTTCAATGGTTGAAATCCATTCGGGCAGGCCGGCGATTAGCGTAGCGGCAAGGCCGGCGCCCAAGAGGAGCTTACGGGAGAATCTCAAGGGACACCTCCTGTGAGCCGATATTGTGAGCCATGTCTTCGGCGGTGACGGTGATGGTGTAGCGGCCGGGAGAGATGTCGCGGGGCAGGATGAACCGGCCCATGTTGGTCGATGATTTGGTGTCCCAGCGGAGGGCGACGGGGGCAACGCCGTACATTCGAGCGCTGACGGTGCGGGTGGTGGCGGAGGCGGAGGCTCTTATTACAACCGCGTCATTGGCGCGGTAGCTCTTCTTGTCGAGATGGGCGCGGACGATGGGCGGTTTGCTGGCGATTACGAACGTCCGGGATTCTTTGTACGTGTTGCCATTGGCGTCGCGTAGGACGAGGTTGACGCTGTGGGTGCCGTCAGGCATGTCCACCGGAGCCAGGAAGCGCGTTTGCCAGATGTCCTCGCCAGGGAGGAATTTCAGCGGCTTGACGAGGCCGAACGGGAAGACGGCAATGACGGAGGAGATGAGCTTGTCGGTGCGGACGCGGAGGACGGGGTCGCCGGGGCGGATCAGGCGCGGGCGAAGGAGCGCGCGCGGCGCGGCGAGGAAGGAGGTGTACGGCGTGACGAATTTGTACTTGCGGGAGAGGTGGATGATTTCATCGATGGTTGCCTTGTCCTCACCATCGCGTTCAATTTTTTCGAGGAGAGCGTCGACGCGGGCTTTGGCCCATGTGCGGGGCAGTTGCGGGTGGGCGGTCTCCTGCGCCGGGAGGGCAACCGTTAATTGAGCGGGGCCAGTGCGGAAGTTGGTTCGCGTGGGCTGTTTGTAGCGGCCGACAAAGGCGGCCTCGGAACCCGCGTAGGTCTGTTCCTGTAGCGGGTAGACGTCGACGAGATTTGCGTCGGTTGCGAGGTTCAGGCCAGCGGCCGGGCGGCGCTGGAGTTTGGAGAGGAAAGCGTTGAGCTTGAAATCCGGCGTTTCGGTGGAGTTGATGGTTTCGAGAACACCGTCATTGCGGGCCAGCGCGCGGAGCAGGTTGACGTTGGCGTCGTCGCCGACGGCAAAGACAAAGGTGCGGGGCTTCTTTGAGGCCGCCCATTTCTTGGCGTAGGCATCGGCGATTTTGCCGCTGCGGATTTCGCCGTCGGAGGCGCCGCCGTCGGTGAAGAGGACCAGGGCGGCGTTGTCGGTTGTTACGGTGGCGAGCGCGGCGTCGAGCGCGGCGGAAAGGTTTGTGGAGCCACGAAGGGGTTGATCCTTCAGCCACGCGAGCGCCTTTTCGGCTTCGGCGGAACCGCCGGCGGATGACGCCGTTCCGTAGCGAGTGATGGCGGAGTTAAAGACGAATAAATCGAATTGGTCTTCGGCGCGGAGGGTGGTCAGGAGCTTGGCGAGGGCGGCGTAGGAGCGCTCCAGCTTGTCCCACTGCATGGAGAGCGAAGCGTCAAATACGGCGGTGACGCGGCGAGGCGGGCCGGCTTGCGCTGCGGGCTCGGCGGGGAGGACCAGCGAGGCTTCGAAGTAACCGGGTTCGGTGGTGACTTCTCGTTGGGCGGTTACCGAGAGAGCGGCGGCGCGAGGAGCCGTACGGCGGAGCGTGAGGGCGAAGTCTTCGCTGAGGACGAAGTTGCGGACATCGAGGGAGGCGCGGATTTTATTGGCCGTTTTTTCGGTGACTCTCAGGGGGTAGGACTTGCCGGCCGATTCGAAGGCTTCGATGGCATGGGGGGATTGGGCTCCAACTGTGATGGTTAAGCGGCCGACAGTTTGTTGGCGGTAGGCTTCGGGTTTTAACGGAATCGCAAGGTAAGAGACCAGGTTTTCGAGCGGGAGCCGCTGGTGGTACTCGAGTTCGACGCGCTTAGTGCCGAATGGGGGGATGGGCACGACCTTGGCGCTAAAAACGCTGGTGCGGCGGCCGGCGTCGGAGTCGGTTTCGCCCATTTGGAGAAGGCCGGGATCAATGGCTTGCAGTTTGATGTTTTCGTAAAGAGCTTCGGCGCGTTTGCGTTCGAGGATAACTCCGGGGATGCGGACGGCGTCGTCCCAGACGGCGAAGTCGGAGACCAGCGCGCCGCCAGGGAGAGCGAATATATAGTTGCCTTCGGAGACGGCGGAGACGTGGCTGGCGAAGTTCTGGCGCATGCGTACGCGCGCGTTACTGCCGTCAATTTGGATATCGATTGCCATCTCCTCCATGGAGAGAATGGCGGGATCGGGCGCCTGTTTGGTGGTTGGAATTAACGTCCCTACGTCGGCACACAGGCAGCCGGCAAACGCGAATGCGATCGAGAGTCTATGCCGCATCAAAGCCCCAATACGCTCTCCGGCACTACGGCCAATCCATTGTCGGTGCCAAGGTAGAGTCTGTTGTCATGATAAAGGATTGCCGTCACGTTTGATGACGGTAATCCGGCGCGAATCGCGCGCCAAGTCTGGCGCTGCGGATCGAGGACGAGAAGGCCGTGCTCCAGGGTTCCGGCATAAATTCCGTGGGCCGTAGCGACCATGGCGTTCGGGTTGATGACGGCGTTGGCGGGCATGCTGTCGTAGGTGTGCCAGTTGCCGGCGGCGTCCAGGCGCTGCACGCCGCCGCCGTAGGTTCCGGCCAGCCATTCGCCGCCGGAGCGGACGATGGCGGTGATCCAGTTGGTTTTCAGTCCGGAGTTGGCCGTGGTGTAGCTGGATTTGACGCGTTCGCCCTGGAGGAGAGAGAGGCCACCCAGAGTGCCGGCAAGTAGGGTGTCGCCATCGCCGGCGACGGTATAAACGTGGTTATTAACCAGGCCATGAAAGGCGTAGACGCTACGAGTGCCGCCATCGAGGAATGTGAGCCCAGCGGGCGTGGCGGCAACCCAGCCTTTACCGTGCGGAAGTATGTCAGTGACGTGGGAGGCGATGAGGCCGTCGGCGCGGGTCAGAACCTGGCGCTGTTGTGCGGCGCCGTCGAAGAAAACGAGACCGTTGGCTGTCGCCACCGCGATCTGTTGTCCGTTCGTTGCCCGCTGGATGCGATTCACGCAGAAGATCCGCTCATCCTCTATTGGCGTAATTCTTCGTCGATTCGTTTCAACGATATCCAAACCTTTGTCGAAATATCCGACCCAGAGGCGGCCGGAGGCATCCATTTCGAGCGCGCTGATGTTGGAATGGGTTAGTAGCGCCGTCTGGCTGGTAATGGCTTTCGAGAGGCGGCCGGCACGGAGGACTTCCAGCCCGGATGGTTTGAGGATGTAAATGTCGTCGCCGACCGGGAAGACGCGTCGCACTTCCCCGCCCTGGCTGGCGTCTTCGCCGGGGCGGCGGGCCGGGCGGCCTTCGGTGGGAATGCGCAGCCAGCCGTCGGAGAGCGTACCGACCAGGATCTGATCGCCCTGAGCGGCGATGGATTTGGCGAGCAGTCCGTTGGCCAAAGTACGTTGGAACTTTCCGGCACGGAAAGCGGCGATCCCGGTAGAGGTACCGACCCAGGCTCGGTCACCGGAAACGGCAACGGAGTGGACGGATTTGTCGGGCAGACCGTCGGGCTCGTTGAAACGCTCGGCGTGGCCGGCATGGAGATGTACTACCCCGGCGTCACGAGTACCGATCCAAAGGTCGTCTTCGGCGCCGGCCATCGCCGTCACGGCGAGGCCGGCGAGTGACGGGTGGAATGGGCGCAAATGGGTGCCGTCGTAGCGAAGAACGCCGAATTCAGCGGTTCCGAAAAGAACGCCGCCGGTGGCAAGGGGAAGAATCGCACGAAGTTTGCGGGCGCCTTTTGGCGTCGGCAGGATGCGGCGGAAGCGGGCGCCGTCGAAGGAAAGCGCGCCTTCCCCTTCGGTGGCGAGCCAGAGTTCCTCGCCTGCCGCCAGAGCGATCAGAGGGGCAGGCGGGAGTTCCATTCCGGCGCGCCAGGTTTGGGTGAGAGTGCCTTCGGCATCGTAGCGGAACAGCGTGTTGGCGCCAGCGACGTAGAGATTGCCGTTCCAGACGACGGCATCGCGGAAGTCGGCGGGGCTGGCGAGGGTTTCCCATCCGGCGGGAGGCGGATCGCTGAGAGTTCGTTGTTCGAAGGCGACTTCGCGGTCGCCGCGGACGGCTTGCAGGGCATCGCGTTCGGCGCGGCTGGCCTTCCAGTACATCCAGCCGGCGAAGGCAACGGACGCGGCCACGGCGCCGAGTATGTAGCGGCGCATCAGGAGACCAGCAGGAGGCTGAGTTCGGGACGGCAGTTGACCCGTATGCCGATGATGTTGCCGACGCCTCGGGTCGTGTGGATCCAGCGGTCCTTGTACGGATTCAGGCCGACAGCGTAACGGGTGTCGATGACGGGGACGATAGGCGGGCCGTAGAACGGGATCATGACCTGGCCGCCGTGGGTGTGGCCGCAGAGCATGACGTCCCAGCGAAAAGGATCGCAGTCCTCTTTGCCATCCGGATTATGGTTCATCACAATAACAGGCGCGCCATCGTTGGAAACCTTCTCAAAGGCGAATCGGGCGCGCAGTTCTTCGGACCACCAATCGCCTACGCCGACCATCCACAACGGCATGCCGTCGATTTCGATCTTCGCTGCGTCGTTGTGCAGAACCTGCGCACCGCCGCGGGTGACGAGTTCGCGAATATAGTTGTTGTTCGGCAGCCAGCCCGATTGCGCGGCCCAGACTCCGCCGTCGTGGTTGCCCATAACGGCGAAAGTCGGAACCTTCGCGGATAGCATTTGCAGCGCCGATTCGTATTTGGGTTTGTCGAAGTCGTTGTCGGTGGTAACGAAATCGCCGGTGATGCAGACGAGATCGGGCTTCATCGCGAGAACGCGGCGGAAGGCGCTTTCCAGGAAGGAGATGGGGACGATGGCGGCCGCGTGGAGATCGGAGATGTGGGCGATACGAAGCGGCCGCCGCAGTTTTCGGCCGGTGGCGACGTTTTTTTGCGTCTCCTCCAGCCAGCGGGGTTCGAGAAATCGGGCGTAACCGTAGGCGGACAGCGCCGCCGTCGGCAGGCCGTAGAGGAATACTCGGCGATTCACTAGAGCTACCTAAGATGGTAGACGAGAATCAGGCGACGATTTGGCGGCAATAATCGACGCATTTGCGAATTTCAGCAACCGTGTCGACGCCTTTGTATTCGTATTCGATGTTGGCGGGGATCGCGATGCGGTTGGTTTTCAGCCAGGTCAGTACGTCCTTGATGGGGGTATCGCCGTCGCCGAAGGGCACGTTGGGACCCTGGTTCTTCTTGCGGTCCTTGATATGGATGGTGACGATGCGCTGATACCACTTTTCCATGAACTCGACGGGGTTGAAGTTGGCGGCGACGAAGTGGCCGATGTCGAGGTTAATGCAGATGTACTTGCTCATCCCGTTCATCGCGGCCAGAAAGTCTTCGGGCGTAGCGAACTCATTGGCGACGATGCGGGAGTGGTTGTGCATGCCGACGCGGATCTTGGCCTTTTTGGCGAAGGGATCGACCTTTTTAGCGGTGGAAACGTTGGAGGACGCGGTGATGATTTTCGCGCCGAGGGCGTCGGCGAATTCGAAGCCGCGGGCGACTTCTTTGTCGGTGTAGTCATCGCGAAAGCTGTAATTGTAGGCGTGAATGGTGACGCCGGCGTCGTTGTATTTCTTGCGAATGTCCTGAAAATGGCTGAGCGGAACGGTTTCGCGCCATTTGCGAACCTCCTCGCGGGGCGTTCCCCGGGGGAACGCAGGTTCGGCGTGTCCGCTGAACATTTCGACGGTGTTGATCTTGAGTTCGTTCAGGGCGGACAGGGCCTTATTGACATCGCGATCGCGCAGGGAATAGGTCTGCGCGCCGATGATGACGCCCTTGAAGTTCTTGTCCGGTTTCACGGCGGCCGAAAGCGCCGCGCCGGCGACGGAGGAGAGGAATAGACGACGGGAATGCATAAGCTAGGGCCTATGCTATCACTGCCGGCCGGGAAGCATGTAGCGGGCCTTGGCGTATTTGAGAAACACGTAAAGGGCGCCCATCCAGGCGATGGCGAGACCTTCGGCGCCGTCGCGGAAGCCGCGCTTTAGGAAATAAGTGCGATTGAACTCCCACCAGGGCTTGAGGAAGAGCTGTGTAAGCGAGATTTTGGCGCGTTGTTCGACCAACTGCTCGGCGGCGAGCGTGGTGTAGCGGTCCATGGTGCGAAGGTGTTCGGAAAGCGACTGGCAAGTGAAGTGGAGGAGCGGGCCGTCGAAAGATTCCACTTTGCCTTTGACGGCGAGGCCTTCGTGGACATACTTGCCTTCCCATTTCGCGCCGCGGCGGTCATAGAGCCGGATCTTGCGGTCCGGATACCAACCGGAATGAAGAATCCAGCGGCCGAGATACTGGGCCAGGCGGGGCATGGTGTAGGCGTCGGCGGTAGGACCGTTCTTCTTCAACTGCCAGATTTCGGCCTCCAGCATTTCACTGACGGCTTCGTCGGCGTCGATGGAGAGGATCCAGTCGTTGGCGGCCTGGTCGGCGGCCCAGTTTTTCTGATCGGAGTAGCCGGACCAGTTGCGGTCCAGGACTCGCGCGCCAAGCTTTTCGGCAATGGAGACGGTGCGGTCACTGGAGCCGCTGTCGACCACCAGGATTTCGTCGGCACAGCGGAGGCTCTCGATGGCGCGGGCGATGTTGCGCTCTTCGTTGTACGTGATGATGGTGGCCGAGATCTTCACGCGCGCCTCTTCAAAGGTAAACCGAGCCGCGGACCGGAACGGGTGTGAACGACAGCGCCAGAATCAGAACCGCCAGCGCCGCCACGCGAATGCGCTTTCCGCCGACGGGGCTTTCATCGATGATCGGGGGATGGCGCATGCCGGTCCAAAGGAAAAATGCGGCCCAAAGAATCCACCCAAGCCAGCCAAAGACTACTCCAACGAGGGCGAGGACGATGGCGAAGATTTGGGAGAGGCGCCGATGTTGTTTTCCGAAGAAGGCGTAGAGGATGTGTCCGCCATCGAGCTGACCGATGGGAAGTAGATTGAGAGCGGTGGCCAGCAGCCCGACCCAGGCGGCGCGAGCGATGGGGTGGAGATAGAGATCAGCCGACTGCACGCCGGGAAAGATGAGGTTGGAAGCGAGCCAGAGCAGGAGCGGCGAGCCGAAGACGAGGTCGCCCTGTTCGGCGATGCCGGGGACGACTTTGGAGTATGCCAAACCGACGCCGAGCGCGGGAATTAGGAATGCGAAACCGGCGAGGGGTCCGGCGACGCCGACATCGAAGAGTTCGCGGCGGGAGAAGATGGGGGCGCGGATGCGGATGAATGCCCCGAAGGTTCCGATAAGGGTTGGCGCGGGCAGGAAGTATGGCAGCGAGGCGTCGATGCGGTGAAACTGACAGGCCCAGAAGTGGCCCAGTTCGTGAGCCAGGAGGATGGTTAACAGCGTCAACGAGAACGGCAGCCCGGCGATGAGGAGTTCGGGAGTGTTCCAGATGGCGACGAAGAAGCCGAAATCTTCGTCGATGACGAAGGCCGGGCGGTTGGCTTCAAAATTGACGGAAAGGCGCGCCCCTACGATGGTTGTGGTTAGTACGGTGAGCAGCAGCAGGAGCGCGTGGAGCCACCACCGCTGGCGGGAGGATCGCAGCCTGGACAGCGGACGGTGCTGAGGTGCGTCCAATTCCGATGCCATCAATGTAGCTGCTGAAGCTCTTTTCCGGGCTTAAATCGCACGGCCTTACCGGGCGGAATCGCCACTTCGGCTCCGGTGCGCGGGTTGCGGCCGATACCGGTTTTCCGGGGCCGCACGTTGAAGATCCCGAAGCCGCGAAGTTCGATGCGGTCGCCGTTGGCCAAGGCGTTCTTCATGCTCTCGAAGACGGTCTCAACCGCCATCTCCGCCTTGGTCTTAGTGATGCCGGTCCGATTGACGACTTCATTAATGATATCGAGTTTGATCATCCCCGCCTCCTGCGCGCTTACTGAAAGCCAATGATAAGATTAGGCTTACGGTTCTGTCAAGCAGCCCATGAGTCAGCCTTTCGACCCCGGCCAATTTCGCCTTGCCTGCGCCCGTTTTGCGACGGGGATCACGGTGTCCACGGCGCTGGCTCCGGATGGAACTCCGCATGGATTTACGGCCAATTCGTTTACCAGTGTGTCGATGGAACCGCCGCTGGTATTGATTTGCGTAGATCATCGGGCGAACGTATTACGGCATTTTGAACAGGCCACGCATTTTGGGGTAAACGTGCTGGCAGCGGACCAGGAGGCGCTTTCGGTACGATTTGCCGAGCGGGGATTGGACCGGTTCGAGGGGATCGACTGGCATGCTGGAGCGACGGGAGTGCCGCTGCTGGGGGGAGCGTTAGCGCGGTTTGAGTGCGCTACCCGGCAGACGGTTTCTGCGGGGGATCATACGATTATTCTCGGAGAGGTGCTGCATGCGGAGTGGGAGGAGGGGACACCGCTGTTGTACTTTGCCCGTGCGTATCATGTGGCCCAGCCGCGCGCGAAGGAGTAGGAAGCAATCGTTGCCGGTAGTATCCGAACGACTACGCTTGGAAGGCCGCACCTGTGAAAGGTGGGGGCAGGCGTGACCGCAATTCACACAATTTGGGCCAAGTTACACATTTTAGGGAAGATATGTTTACTTTTGGGGCCCTTGACGCGCCCGCTGACGGTGATAGAATCTTAGGTAGCGTGGAAGGGTTTCTCTACGCGGTAGGAACACCTCTTATGAAAATGCGCCGTTACCTGTTGATCCTGGGCGTGGTTCTTGGATTCTCGCTGCTAGCTCCGCCCGCTATCGCAGCCGAGAAAAAGGGCAAAGCCGAAGGGCCCCGGGAAACCGTCGCCAAACCTCTTTCGGAGAAGGAGCGAAAACGGCGCGAAGAGAAACTCCGCAAGGAGTTGGAGGGTCCTTACCGGAAGTGGCTGAACGAGGATGTGCTCTACATCATCACCGATGAGGAGCGGGCAGCATTCAAGCGCATGTCCACCGATGAGGAGCGCGAGCAGTTTATTGAGCAGTTCTGGCTGCGCCGCGACCCGACGCCGGATTCGCAGGAAAACGAGTACAAGGAAGAACACTATCGCCGGATTGCCTACGCCAATGAGCGTTACGCCTCCGGTATACCCGGTTGGAAAACAGATCGCGGACGCATCTACATTACGTTCGGGCCACCGGACGAAAACGAATCGCATCCCTCCGGCGGAACCTATGAACGGCCCTTTGAAGAGGGCGGCGGCACGACATCCACCTATCCGTTCGAGAAGTGGCGGTACCGCTGGATTGAAGGCATCGGATCCGACATCATCATCGAGTTCGTGGACCCGACGATGACCGGCGAATACCGGATGACGATGGACCCGTCCGAAAAGGACGCGCTGATGATGGTACCCAACGCCGGCTTGACGCTGATGGAACAGATGGGACTCTCGAGCAAGGCGGACCGCTTCACCCGCACCGACGGCACGCGCCTGGGCACCGGAAACCAGCCGCTGCCAATGAAGATGAATCAGTTTGAGCGCTTGCAGCAGTACACCAATCTGCAGAAGCCGCCGGCAGTGAAGTTTAAGGACTTGGAAGCGGCCGTCAGTTCGACGATCAAATTCAACCTGCTTCCCATTCGCGTTCGCGCCGACTTCATGCGGATGACGGCGAACTCCATTCAGACCAATATCACGATCCTGATGGAGAAGAAGGATCTGCAGTTCCAAAACAAGGACGGCGTATCCAAGGCGGCGGTCAATATCTATTCGCGCATCACATCGATGTCGCGGAGGGTGGTGAACGTCTTTGAGGATGTGGTGACCTCGGAAGTGCCGACTGAGATGTTAGAAGCCGCGTCCAAGGGTTCCTCGCTGTACCAGAAATCGATTCCACTGCCGCCCGGCACTTACCGCATGAATATCGTCGTGAAGGATGTATTCGGCGGGAACATGAACAACTACGAGATGGCTTTGAGCGTTCCTCGAATGGAAGACGATGTGTTCACGCATTCCAGCGTGGTACTGGCCGATTTGATCGAGAAGGTTCCCACACGGTCGATCGGCACGGGCCAGTTTGTCATCGGCAGCACCAAGGTTCGTCCCCGTGTCAGCGAGTCGTTCACACGCGACGAGAAGATGGGGATCTACGTAAAGTTGTATAATTTTGAAGCCGACGAAAAAACAAGGAAGCCTCTGGGCCAGGTGGTCTATGAGGTGAACAAAGTCGGATCCACGGACAAAATCTTTGAATTCACGGAAGAAATCAAGGACGGCACCCCCACGGAAGTGACGATTGAGAAGCTGCTCCCGCTGAAATCGCTCGCTCCTGGGCAGTACGAACTGAAGATGAAAGTGACGGATAAGATCCGTAACCTGACCGTAACCCCCTCCGCGAAGTTCACCGTTACGTAGCTCGTAGCGGTTCTTGGCGGTTCCTCCGGAAGGTTGGATGCCTATGTTCTTACGCTGGCGCCAAATCGGTTTACTTCACGCCGGGCTAATTGCCGCCGGGTGCATGGCCTCGGCTGGCGATATGCCTAAAACGGCCGGGACTATTATTGGGATTGTTGCCGACCCGGGCGGCGTAGCACAAATGGGCGCCACGGTGCTGCTCTTTAACCGGTTCGAGAAACTGGTACAGAAAGCGATTACGAATGAGCAGGGTCAGTTTGGTTTCGACAACCTGATACCGGACGCGTATGTTGTCCGTGTTTCGCTGGCGAGTTTCGTACCGGCCGTTCGGGAAGGCATTCTGGTCCAGCCGGGAATGCGCAGCTTCTTGAACATCAATTTGGCGAGCGTCCTGAGTTCGGTGGAGTTCGTATACTCGACGCCGCATGCGCCACGCCTGCTTTCCGACGACTGGCGGTGGGTGCTGCGAAGTTCGATGTCAACGCGGCCCGTCTTGCGGCTGTTGCCGGTTCATACTTCGAAACCCGAGAACATATTCACCAACACGCGCGGCATGGTTCGTGTTTCGGCCGGCGACGGCTCCAACGCGGCACAAGGCAATCAGGCGGACTTAGGGACGGCTTTCGCTGTAGCAACGTCGCTCTACGGCGTTAATAACGTGCAGGTATCAGGCAACGTGGGCTATGTGTCCCATGCCGGAATGCCGGTGGCGGGGTTTCGCACGCGGTATAGCCGTGACTCCATTTCGAACGGGCTGGCGGTTTCGAACTCGCCCGAAGTTCAGTTGACCGTGCGGCAAACTTTTCTGCCGACGAGGACGGGCGCTATGCTGAACGGCGAATCGGCGCCGTCGCTGCGAACGATGACCGGGCTGGTGCTGGACCATGCCAAGTTGGGTGACTTTGCCGAACTGACCTATGGGGCGCAGTTGGAGTCGGTCACGTTCTTCGATCGTTTGAATTTGCTGAGCCCGTTCGCGCGGCTGGACATTACGCCGACGAAGAAGGATTCGCTGCGGGTCGCATGGTCTAGCGGCGCGGCTCCGGAGGAAATGTTCGTCGCCGGACCGCTTCAGGATGGAGAATTGCGGCAAGATCTGTCGACGCTGAGTGCTTTCCCGCGTGTTTCCATGCGCGCCGGACGAACCCATGTTCAACGGATGAACCAGGCGGAAGTTTCGGTGTCGCATGACTTCGATACGAACACGCGGGTTACACTTTCGGCGTACGTTGAAGACGTTGCTAATGCGGCTTTGACCGCTGTCGGGGATACGAGCGATTACGCCACCAGCGAGATGATGCCGGACCTCTTCACCCGCTCGAGTATTTTCAATATCGGAAGCTATCAGCGGCTGGGAACGATGGTATCGGTTGACCAGCGGATCACCGAGGCATTGTCAGCCAATGTTGCGTTTGGAAATAGCGGTACGCTGCAACCGCGCGGCGAGATGATTGAGGCGGGCGATCCGGAGAGCTTACGCGGTGCGCTCCGGCGGACTCAGAGGAATTGGGCGAGTTTGCGGGTTGCGGGAACGGTACCGGTGATGGGTACCCGGATTGCGGCGGCCTATATGCTTACCGATTATCGGGCGGCCCTGCCTGCTCACCGATACATGACGAACCGCAATTCGCCTGATTTAGGGCTCAATTTGCAATTACGGCAACCAATTCCGAGCTTCGGGCTTTGGGCTGGCCGTGTAGAAGCGGTGGCCGAGATGCGCAACCTGCTTCAACAAGGCTACTTGCCGCTGCAGGGAGCAAATGGCCGGCGCGTGGTCCTGCTACCCTCCCCCCGCACGGTACGCGGTGGCCTAGCCTTTATTTTCTAGAGAATATTCTATAGAGGATCGGCCTCGCGACGATGAGGAGTATCAGGGCGCGACTGGCGAATAAACTGCGAAAGCGCACCCCTGATCTCGACAACTGAATATTGCCAGCTTTAATAGCGGAAGACAGTCAACCCGGCTGTACCCTCGTTTCCTGCGGTGTCTTTCGCGATTATCTTGATGGTGAATGTACCCACTGGCAGGCTGATGTTTGGAATGTTCCATTGAGTAGTTCCTTGTGCGATGCCCTGCGAGCCACAGGAACATTCCCACCGAACTTCGCTTACGCCCGAGAAATCAAACGCGGTACCGCGGACCGATAGCGAGTAGATGCTGGTCATCAGGAACTGCGTGTTGGGTGAGAGGATCGATATCCGCGGCGGAAAGACGTCCGCATCCGGATCAGGTACGGTGTCGACCTTGTATGTGACGCGGAAGGTGCGGACGCTGGAGCGGTTATCGGAATCGGTCGCGGTGACAGTAATCGTGTTCGCGCCGGACAGAAGGGCGATGGGGGTGATGGTCCAGCGATAGGCGCCATTACCCGCGGCCGTTACGACCGCGGTACCGTTGAAGCCGCGATCGCTTACCCAGCGGACGGTGGGGCGGGCAGTGGCGCCGTCGACAGACCCGGAGGCTGAAGTGGTGTTCGCGGTGACTGTCGACTCCGCGGCCGGTGTGGAGACGGTCAGGTTGAGGGCTGGGTTCGGTGCGGGTACGGGAGTCGGCGTTGGTGCCGGAGTGGGTGTAGGTGTAGGAACCGGAGTTGGAATGGGGGTGGAGTCGTCCGGGTCTTCATCGTTGGGGTATCGATAGACGACCAGCAAATTACGCCAGCTAGTCCGGTTGGCGGCATCGGTTGCAGTTACGGTGATGGAGTTGAAGCCCATTTGCAGGTTGATGGCGCCAGCATCCCACCGGTAGCCATTAGAACTTGCGGTTACGGTCGCCGATAAGTTTAGTCCTCTGTCACTGGTTAATCGAATTGTCGGCTGCCCGGTTCCGCCAGCCACAGAGCCATTGGCGGCAATCACACTGCGCGTGACGATGCTATAGCCGGCGGGGGAAGCAACGGTCAGACTGAGCGCGGTGCCCGGGTTCGGGGAAGGAGCCGGCGTGGGAGTCGGAGGAACGGGCGGGGTGGGTGGCGTGGGAAACAAGGGAGTGTCCACTGTTGCTTCGCGGCGGACTTCAACGCTCCGGGTGACCGATCGGTTGGTGCCGTCGGTCGCCGTGATGGCTATGACGTTCTCGCCCATGCTAAGCGGAACTGCGATCAATTGCCAGCGGTAGGCGCCGCCGCCGTCGTTGGAGAGAACACCTGTGCCTGACTGCCCTCGGCCGTTCTGCCAGTTAAGGGCCGGAGTAGTGGTTACTCCGGTGAGAGTACCCGTGATCGTGATGGCAGAAGCGGTCGTGGTGGCTGGCGCAGCCGGGGATGTAAAGTTGATCGCCAATGGGGGAGGCGCCGGCGTAACGCTATCGTTGGAAGCCGCGTATAACAATCGCACGGCCGCGATGTCTTCGGGCGTCAGGCCGGAGGCGCGGCGGTAATAGGGGTACATGACAGCGTTGGGGACATCCGAGTGTCCCAAGCCGAGCGCGTGTCCAATTTCGTGCAACGCGACGCTATACAGATCGATATCGGCGCCGATGTTCCAGTTCTCATCGTTGTCGAAATGGAGATCCCCGGCTAGCGGTTCGGGATTGGGCAGCGATGGGTAAAACGTATGCGCGAGCACCTTCCCGGCGCCGTCGAACGGGTAGGGATCGCCGTGCTCGCGCGAGCCGAAGAGAATGTTGATATTCTTCGATGCGTTGGTATTGACGGTCCGTTTGAAATCGACTTTTACTACGGCCGACCATGCGGCGAGCGCGCGCTCAATCTCCGAAAGCGCCGCCGTTTCGGAAAGACGCGAGGAGACTCCGCCTTGCATTGAGAAGGTCAGATTCGCACCGTTCAAACCCGGACCATCCCAGCCCTCGCCGATCCGTTGCGTTAACTGGCCGACATGGCCGGCTTCGGTGGCTCCGCCCATGCAGCCGACGAGCGGAAGTCCCGCCGCCAGTTCGCCGCTAGCGGGAAAGATGTAGGCAACTTCGTCCCACTCGGCTAAAGCCTGCATCTGCTCCAACGACCCTCGGACCAGCATGTGGCCGTTGGTCAAATCGCGGTGGTCCTTGATTTCCGCGCCTGATTCGGAAATCAACGCGCGGCGTTCTTCCCAGGGAATGTCCGTGTGGAATTCGACGATGTAGAAGGACCGCCGGTTCCTGAGCGACCTTCCACGGCTATCGCCTTGGGAAGCCATCGATAGTTCCTGGCTTAGCTTGTCCTCCGGACGCAAAGCGTCGAATCCAACAACGTTCAGCCCATCCAAGTTCGCCTGTCCGTCAACGGCGACTATCAGACCCGTGACCGGCAGGTAGCCAACGACCTGCATCCGACGCGCCGCCAATCCACCGATTGTCTCCGGAGTCGGCACTTCGGCGAAATCAAGGATCAGGTGCGACCGGAGCGCTACACGGGTCTTCGCCGTGCTTATCCGGTTGCCTAAGCGAATCTGGCCCGGCCGTGTTTTCATTTCAACCTCCGCCCAACTCGCCGGGGAGGCCATTAGAAACAGAAGCGCCGGGACCAGACGCCTTGCGATGCCGAAAGATCTCATGAATCCCCATATCGAAATCCGCTGAGAGGAATACGAAGGGGAACGCACTTACAGGAAGGAGGGATTTTTTCGTATGGCCTATGGCCTTTGCTTGCTTCTGGGGATAGTGGCCCTGGGGGCGGGAGCTACCTCCTTATCGGCCCAGCCGTCGTTTCGCGTTCAAACTTTGGCGGGTTCGAACAACGCCGGAGACAGCGGGCAGGCGTTGCAGGCCGCTTTGCAACAGGCCGAAGGCATCGCAGTCGCGGCCGATGGAACGGTGTACGTGACCGATGCCGCGGATCATAGAGTCCGTTCTATTTCACCACTTGGAGCGATCTCGACCGTCGCCGGGGACGGGTCGGCAGGATTCTCCGGTGATGGGGGATTGGCCCGAAATGCACGGCTGAATAGTCCCTATGGCCTTGCATTAGATAGGGATGGGTCTCTTTACGTAGCCGACTTGGGGAATGCGCGTATTCGCCTTATCTCGACCGACGGGCGAATACGGACGGTTGCCGGCGGCGGAGAGATCGCCGCGTCCGATTCGACCGAGGGAAGTGCGGCCACGGCGCTTAGGTTCAAGTCGCCGCGCAATGTGCTGCCCGATACCAATGGCGGTTTTTACTTTTCCGACTTTGATGCTCACCGGGTGTACTACGTCGATTTTCGGGGTGTAGCCGCTAACTTCGCCGGAACCGGAAATCCGGGATACGGTGCCGATAACGTGCCCGCGAATCGTTCGGCGCTGCGGAATCCGGCGGGGCTCGCCTTTGAACCGCAGGGCGGGCTAGTTATCGTCGAGAGCGGCTCCCAGCGGCTACGGCGCGTGGCCCGGGGAACCGTAAGCGCCTACCTGAGCGACGCATTGCGCAATCACCCGCTATATTCTCCGACCGGCATCGCGTTTGACGCCGCGGGCAATCTCTACCTGGCCGATGCGCGGGCGACTGGCGCGTTGAAGCGTACGCCGCAGGGCGAGGTGACGGCGCTGGCGGTTTCAGGGCGGTCCGTAGCGGCCGACCCTCGCGGCGGAGCGTACTACGCATGGAATACAAGCGTATACCGGGTTGACGCAGCCAACAAAGTGACCTTAACCGCGGGCGCCGCGGCCGGTACGATTGGGGAACTTACGGGCGATGGCGGACCGGCGGAAACGGCTCGTCTTCTTTCGCCTTCCGCCGTTGCTTACGACCGGGATGGAAATCTCTATATCGCCGATGAACGCGCTCACCGGATTCGCCGGGTGACACGCTCCGGCGTGATCACTACCATTGCCGGGACGGGCAAGGCGGCTTTTTCCGGCGACGGCGGACAGGCATCGAAGGCGGGATTAAACGCACCGCGTGGGCTGGCGTTCGACGCCGATGGATACCTCTACGTTGCCGACTCGGGTAACCACGCCATTCGCAAGATTTGGCCGAGTGGACTGATTACCTCCGTAGCGGGGAACGGCTTCAAGGGTTCCGCGGGAGATGGCGGCCCGGCATCAGCCGCGCTGTTGAATGCACCCTCGGCGGTAGCGGTGGATCCGAATGGCGATATCTTTTTCGCCGACACCGCCAACCATCGGATTCGCCGGATCAATCGTAGCGGAGTTCTCACGACTTTCGCTGGAAACGGGACGGCGGGCCTTCAATATGACGGATCGGCCGCCGTGTTTGCCCAGCTCAATGAACCGCGCGGACTGGCGTTCGATGGGGCCGGCAACCTCTATATCGCCGATTCAGGGAACCACCGGATAAGGCGCGTCGATCTGACCGGACTCTTGACAACGATCGGAGAACCGCTTTTTGAGTCCCCTCGAGGAGTTACGGTTTCGATGGATGGCACCGTTTATGTCGCCGACACCGGAAAGCACCGAATATGCCGGCTAACGGATAAGGGAACGATAGTACGCGTGGCGGGAACGGAGAACGGTGGATTCAGCGGGGATGGCGGGCCAGCCTCCGATGCGCAGTTCCTTTCGCCAGCCGCCCTGGCCTTCGATGGGCTTGGTAATTTGAGCGTTGCGGACCTTGGCAATGCCAGAGTGCGCCAGTTGCGGCCCGAACTGGCGATCATTGCCCCGTCGCAAGAGGGAGTTCGCGTTCTTAACGCGGCGTCCGGCGCCGAAGGGCCGGTAGCGCCCGGGATGTTGGCCACGCTGACCGGTGAAGCGTTTGGGCCCGCAGAACCGTTCCCTGCACCAGGCGGAGCGGCTTGGCCATACCTGCTCGGCGAGGTCGATGTCTACGTGGACGGGCTGGCGGCACCACTACTTTACGTCTCGCCCAAACAGATCAATCTTCAAATTCCCGTTTCCGTAGCGGGACGAGGCGAAGCTCGCATTGACGTGTATCACCGCGGGACGCGGCGCGCACAGGTGTCGGTACCTGTTGCACAGGCCGCGCCCGGACTATTCTCGCAAGTCGTATTGCCGGATGGGTCCATCAACGGCCCGCAGAATCCGGCGGCGCGCGGAGGCGTCGTGAGTCTCTTCGCGACCGGGACCGGAATCGTAGCCCCGGAATTGGCCGAGGTCAAGATAGGTAACATGCCCGCTCAGGTTCTATGGGCGGGTCCAGCTCCGGGATTACCCGGATTGTTCCAGATCAATTTGCGCTTGCCAACGGGTTTCTTCGCTTCGGGCAGCCAGCCTGTTTCGTTCCGCATCGGCGGGTTTGCGGCGCCTGGCGGAGTCTTCGTCTATCTACAATGACTTTCGGGCCTCATCGAGAGTCGCGAAGAGGAGATCGATGTCCTCGGGCCGTGTATGAATGTGGGTGGATACCCGGAAGCGTTCCGATTGCGTGATCCAGATCCGGCGATCCTTGCAAAGCGCGGAGAATTTCTGGAAGTGTTGCGGCGTCATGCGGAAAGTCACCAGCGATCCGAACATGCGGTCGTCATCGGGAGTCAGCATTTGCAGGCCGGGCATGTTCCTGGCGCGGTCGAAAACGATGCGCGCCAGTTGATGAATGCGGGCGTAAATTCGGTCCGGGCCGATCGCTCTTGCGAACTCCAGGCCGGCCATCATCCCTTCAAAGAGCGCCCGGTTGTTAGTGCCGACCTGCATGAACCGCGCGGCCCCCAGTTCCGGATTGGACCAACCGTCAACAGTAACCGATGGCCACAGGCGATCCTGCATCTCTTTGCGCACATAGAGCAGTCCGCATCCGGCGGGAGCGAAGAGCCATTTGTGCGGGCTGCCGGCCATGAAGTCGCAGTCCATATCGGATACGCGGAAGGGAATCTGGCCGTGCATATGGGCACCATCGACGAGAGTCAGCACGCCCTTTGCTCGCGCGGCCCGGCAGATATCGCGCACTGGAAGAACCATGCCGGTGGTAGTGGTTATGCCGCTGAAGCTCAAAACGCGTGTGCGCGGTCCGATTGCGCCAATTAGCAGATCCGCGATCTGGCCAGGGTCCTTTGGCGGTAGCGGCAACGCGATTTGGCGAACCTGGATGCCGTGACGTTGCTGGCGTACCATCCATGGGCCTCGGCCGGATGGGTGCTCCTGGTCGGTGATCACGACTTCGTCACCGGCTTTCAGATCGAGTCCAGACGCAACGATGCCCATGGCTTCGGTGGCGTTGTGGGTCAAAGCCAACTCATTTACAGGGCAGCCGATATAGTCCGCCAGGGCAGTACGATGCGCGTCCATGCGCTCGTATCCCCACCGCGGGTACTCTTCCATTTCCAGCGCTGCGCTCCGTTCCAGGTAGGTTCGGACAGCAGCGGTCACGGGCTTGGGAGCAATCCCGAGGCTTCCGTTGTTCATGAAGGCCCGCCAGTTCGGCAGATGGAACTGCTCATCCCGAATTCGCTTCCAGTAAGCTTCCGGATTGTCTGCGGCCATGGCGGCGGCAGGCAAACCTGCCAACCCCAAAAACAAGGAGCGTCTATGCATGTCCCATTCTATGCTGGAGCAGGGTTTGGTAGCATATCCCCAGAATGACTCTCAACCGAAGACAGTTCCTGGAATCGGCCGCAATGGCGAGCCTGGCAGCATCGACCGGACATGCGGCAGAACCGGGTAAGCTCCCGACACGGGTGCTGGGCAAGACCGGCGTTCGGGTTTCCGTGCTTGGAATTGGGGGCGGCAGCCGTTTCCTGGCCTACAAGGACGAGGACAAAGCGCTGGCGGCACTAAACACCGCGATCGACTCCGGGATCCACTATGTCGACACGGCACAGAGCTACGGAAATGGAGTGAGTGAGTCTCGTGTCGGCAAAGTGATGGCGACTCGTCGAAAGGAAGTGTTCCTGGTTACGAAGATCCAGGAACGGGACCCGGATAAAGCGATGGCCCGACTGGAGACCAGTTTCAAGAATCTGCAGACGGACCGCATCGACCTTGTCCATATTCATTCTCTGACCACCGAAGACGATTTGGCGTTAATCGAGAAGAAGGGCGGCGTTCTGGAACGGCTGCTGAAGATGCGGGATGGCAAAGCCATCCGGTTCGTAGGGGTCACAAGCCATACGGACCCGGGTGTGTTGAAAACTGCGCTGGAACGGCATGATTTCGACTGCACCCAAATGGCGCTGAATGCGGCGCTGGTCGGCATGAAGAACGGCAAGGCCGGCATGGAGATCAATCCCGAAATGATCCCGAGCTTCGAGACTATCGCGCTGCCGGTTGCGCTGAAAAAGAAGATGGGCGTGCTGGCGATGAAGGTGTTCGCCGCCGATGGGATTGTGGGGCAGGCACCGCTGGAAAAGCTGTTGTACTACTCGATGTCGCTGCCTGTTTCAGCGTGCGTAGTCGGCATGCCGAAGCTGGAGTTCATCGAACAGAATACGGCGATGGCCAAGCAGTTCCGGCCTTTGCCGGAGGCCGAACGCCGGGACCTATCGCTCGCCCTTTCGAGCAAAAACAAGCAGGCGCTGGACCGGTACTTCCGCCGGCACATCGACGCGTGACCGGGTTCAGTTGGGCAGGATCTGAGAGAGCGGGCCGAAAGAACTGCGGGCAAGATCAATCGCGGATTTCTCCGCGGCTTCCAGCCCGGCGGGTCCTACCGGAACCGTGATACGCACTAATGCGGTGTCCGTTCGATTGAGGCGCATGGCATCGGACATGACGTAGAACTTCGCCTTGAATTCGTCGGCGACTGTGCGTCCGTGCGACTGATACCAGTATAGGACGACGCTCTTATTGTCCCCGCGCTGGATGCGGTAGAAGTTGGATTCAACGGGCTCGGCGCGTCCGGGAACCGCAATGGAGATAACGCTGCTTACCTCCTTAACCCATCCGTTGCCGGGCAGGCAATTCTTTGGGGAGTGGGGAGCCACACCGGCGCGCTGGGATTTGAAGAAGGCGACAAACAATCCTGCCCCTTCAGGCGAACCGGGCCGGACGTAGTGCCGGGACACGCTGTCGTCCGATCTAAGAACGGCCTGTATCTCGGGTTCCATCGGCCATTCCTTTACCATCGTCCAATCGTCGAGAGTCTGCGAAAGGGTCGCGAGCGCCGTCGCCTTCGGCACATACTCCTGCCGCGCGTTCAAATAGTATCCTGCCGCACCCTGGCCGACTGCTACCAGTGTGAATATCAGCATGTTTCGCGAAGAAAGCAAGGAAAGCATATTTACCTAGGAAGCCGCCGGCGCAGGAGTACGCCACCCGACGATCTTTTTGACAACGATATGGAAAAGCACCATGAGCGCAAACGCGAACGCGAAGGCGACCGTGCCCTCAAGACTATGGAAGAATCCTTGGGCCATGTCCGGGTTGTACTCGCTTATGATGCCAGTCGCCGATACGCGGAACGCGTTGGCCGCGACCGCGATGGGAATTGAGGCGAGAAAGATTGCCCAACGAATCCAGAGTTTCTCTTCGGACATATACCCATAAACAAGGGATAAGAAAGTGAGCGAAAGCAGCGAGCGAATACCACTGCAGGCTTCGACAACGGACAACTTCTGGTTGGCAAGTTCCAGGACATTGCCATCGCGCAGAACGGGGATACCCAACAGTAACAGGACGTTTTCGGCGACAGCGCTTGCAAACAATTGAAGCGGGAATGTGATCTGGTTATAGATCACCGCAGGAATCGGAACCATCAACGGCAGCATGAGCAGCGGCAAGGCCAGAATTCGAACATAGACCCAGCCACCCAAGAACAGGACGGCGCCCCAGACAGACCCTACGAATGCGGAACGCTGCAGAAATAGCTCCGCCCCAAGAATACCAAACGCCATTTGTATGAATGACCAGAGCATAACAAAGAGCCCCAAATAACTAGGAGCCGGCTTTGCCGCCAGTAGTTCTTCCCTCCGACGCCATGCGATGTACCCGGCGATCGCAGGAACGAAGAAACCATGGCTCATGTCATCGTCGTTTGTCCATTGGGTGGCCATCCGGATCAGGATTGGGAGATAGGCGAGGACCAACAATCCCAGCACCCAACCCACACGCACCCAATGGACAGGGAGGGGCGTTGAACCCGCGCCTGCCGGTACGGCGACCTCAGCATCTTTCATTCACCCTAAGTTTGGCACAGCTCGGAAGGCCGCAACAATTACCTCGTCTCGGCGATACGGTGTAACAACATTAAATTCGTCGTTCCGGACCGCCACATCGGTTGGCCCGCCACCAGAATCACGGTGTCCCGCGGCTTAAGGAGCCCGCGCTCCAGCAGCGCACGGTCCATCATTGCTACCATCTCATCGGTCGAAGTTTCCGATGGAGTTACCACCGGATGAATGCCATAGACCAAGGCCAACTGCCGGGCCACCGATTCCTTCAACGTAAAAGCGTAGATCGGTACCGGCGGACGATACTGCGCGACCAGCCGAGCTGTGGAACCGGAGGTGGTGAAAACAACGATGGCGGCTACATTGGCCGACCGAGCGGAATGGTAGGTGGCGTCGGCCAGGATTTCAGCGATCGAAGGATTCGACCGTTGGGGCGGAGGCTGGTATCCGCGCGGGCGCATGGCCACTTCCGCCTCCGCCGATATCCTGGCCATCATCTTTACGCTCTCCACAGGAAAAGCACCGGCCGAAGTCTCGGCCGAGAGCATGACGGCGTCGGTGCCGTCGTAGATCGCGTTGGCAACGTCGGAAACCTCAGCCCTGGTCGGCACCGCGTTCTCGATCATTGACTCCAACATCTGCGTCGCCGTTATCACAAACTTCCCGCTGTGACGGGCTTTCTCGATGACCGATTTCTGAATAAACGGTACCTTTTCGCACGGTAATTCCACGCCAAGGTCGCCGCGCGCCACCATGATGCCGTCGGACTCCTGAACGATTTCATTGATGTTCTGCCAGGCTTCCGGCTTTTCAATCTTGGCGATGATGGGAATCATGCAATCGCGCTCTTCCATGAAGAGGCGCAAGCGGATGATGTCGGACGCCTTTCGCACGAAGGAGAGGGCGACGTAGTCGATTCCTTCGTTGAGGCCGAACTGTAAGTCCGCCATGTCTTTTTTGGTTAAGGATGGGGTCGAAACATTTACGCCGGGGAGGTTAATTCCTTTTCGGTCGCCAACGGCGCCCCCGGAGACTACTTCGGTTTTGACGGAGACGCCATCGGTGGCGAGAACCTTCAGTTCCACGGCGCCGTCGGCCAGCAGAATCCGGTCGCCGAAGGTGACGTCGCGCGCGAGATTCTGATAAACGGTGGAGGCGCGCTGGGAATTCCCCAGTGTTTCTACTGTAGAGATTTCAAAGGGGTCGCCGGAGCGGAGTTCCGCCCTCCCTCCTTCGAAAAGCCCCAGACGAATTTTGGGGCCTTGCAGATCCAATAACAACCCGGCCAACGAGCCTGCTTCCTGGCAGACCTCTCGAACCAGGCGAATACGAGCACTATGATCTTCGTGGGTGCCGTGAGACATGTTCATTCGGAAGACATTGACACCGGCGGCTAAAAGTTTCGCGATTACCTCGCGGCTATTCGAGGCCGGGCCAAGTGTGGCTACGATTTTTGTTGTTCTCACGCTAATCTGAATAGACCTCTCACCCATCATGCCATTAGTCCAAGTCCTCGTCCTTGCCATCGTGCAGGGAATCACTGAGTTCCTCCCCATTTCCAGTTCTGCTCACCTCGCATTAACGCCCTGGCTTTTCGGGTGGGCCGACCAGGGCCTGGAGTTCGACATTGCCCTTCACTTCGGCACGCTCTTTTCGGTGCTCATTTACTTCTTCCGCGACTGGCTCCGCATTGCCGCAAATGGCCTCGGCTTCGCCGGAAGAATGTCGATGATCGACCCGGACCCATCGCTCGATCGCAATCCGCGGATGCTGTGGTATCTGGTAGCAGCGACGATTCCCGCCGGCGTTGCCGGGCTGTTATTCAAAGACAAAATCGAATCCTCGCTGCGCTCCCCGTTTGTGATGGGGACAATGCTGATCGTGGTTGGCCTGGTGATGTGGGCTGCCGAGAAGCTGGCCAAACATGAGCGAACGATGGCCGAGATGGGTCTGGCGGATTGCCTTGCCATCGGTTTCGCTCAAGCACTGGCGCTGATTCCGGGTACCTCGCGTAGCGGTATTACAATGACGGCCGGACTGTTTCGTAACCTTGACCGCGCGACCGCCGCACGATTTTCGTTCCTGTTATCAACTCCCATCGTGGCCGCCGCGGCATTCAAGGGACTCTTCGACCTTCGTAAACATGGCGGGTTGAGCCCGGAAATGCTGCCTTCCCTGGGAATCGGAATCCTGGTCACCGCGATCACGGGGTGCTTCGTCATTGCTGTACTCTTGAAGTTTCTGCGGACCAATTCGGTTCTGCCGTTCGTGGTTTATCGGGTTGCGTTCGGAATCTTCATCATTGCCTTGGCGGTTTGGCGAGGTTGACGAAGCTGGAACAACTCGTGGAGCAAGCATGTGTTCATAGCACTACCTGTCGTATTCGCTCTCGCCAGCGGCGCTCCGCTCTTTAACGGGAAGAACCTGGACGGGTGGGAGATCATCGGCGACGGGCAATGGACGGTGATGGCCGACGGCACGCTGCTCGCGCAGCGGACCGCCGATGTCCGCAAACTGCTGGAGCCCGGCGCCCGGTTTACGAAGAAAGTAGATTACACGGCCTGGGAAAATACGCAGTCTTGGCTGTATACCACGCGCAACGACTTCGGCGAATTCGATCTTCACGTGGAGTTTTGGACGCGGACGAGCGGCAATAGCGGTATATCGATCCGCGATACGTCCCGTGCGAAGTACGGCGTAACGACTCCCCCCGACTACAAGCGGACCCCATCGAAAATCGGCTGCGAAATCCAAATCAACAACCGCTACCCCGATCCGCACCCCACGGGGAGCATTTACGGTTTCGCGGACGCAAAGCCCGCCGCGATGCGGGAAGACGATTGGAATTCGCTGGACATCATTTCGCGAGACGATAAGATCTCCATCCGGCTGAACGGCAAGCTCGTAGCTGAGCATGCGGGAGATCCGGCGCGTCCCAAGACCGGTCCCATCGGACTGCAACTACACGATCAGTTCTCCATGGTGCAGTTTCGAAATATCCGGATTCGGGAGCTGAAACGTAAATAGCGGCGGCGCGGGCTTTTTGCAATAATAATAAGGCTCTGGCTATTGCGCGCTCCTGATCGCGCCCCATGCACATTCTCAGGCCATCTGCCGACCGGCGGCTCAATATGCTGACGGGACTTCTGTTCCTGATCGGCTCATGCGTCCTTGCGGCTAGCCTAATTTCGCATTCCCCCGAAGATCCGGCCTGGAATACCGCTTCCGAAGCGCTGCGGCCGCACAACTGGATCGGCTATCCGGGTGCGTTGTTCTCAGACATTGCATTGAGCCTGGCCGGATTTGCCTCATGGCTCATTCCGTTTATGGTCTGCCTGTTCGGACTGCGCCGGATGCGTTCGCAATCCGTTGAGGCCCCGGGGCTTCGGCTGTTCGGCGCCGCGCTGCTGGTTTTGAGCGCTTGTACGCTGTTGTCGCTGGCACCGGATTGGAAGCCGCTCCACGATACAATGCCGCCCGGAGGAGTGGTCGGGCTGGCGCTTTCGGCTTATCTCCTGACCAATCTGAACTACGGCGGGACGCTGGCACTGGTGGCAGTTGCCGTCCTCATCTCGATCTATCTCACGACTTCGTTCACCGTGGAGACGGTAGAAGCCTGGATCTCCGTTCCCATGGCGTGGTGGGACACTCGCGTGGAGGGCTATCAGAACTGGCAGGACCGGCGCCGTGCCCGCGCTGAACAGAAACGGCTGATCAAGGAAGCCAAACGCCAGTCCAGTTCCCTTCCCGAGCCGCCGCCGGAAAAGAAATCGCGTAAGGGCCAACGGGAAGAGACGCCAATTGAAGCGCGGCCGTGGGAACCGGTTGCCGAATCCAGGACCGAGGCGGTTGCGGTTGCCGAAACCCAGCCCGAACCCGGCCTGATTCCCATCGTTCCGCTGGAAGATGTGGTGGAGCCCTATTCGCAATTCCAGACGCCGATGCCGGCCGCCGCAGCAGCAGCGCCCCCGTGGGAAGTTCCGCGTCGCAAATCCCGGAAGACGGACTCCTTCTTTCAGCTTCCGCCCACGGCGCTATTGAGCGAGCCCCCGGCCCGGTCGCAGTACGATGAGCAGGAGCTTCACGATACGGCCGCCCGGATCAAAGTGAAGTTCGAGGAATTCAATGTTACCGGCTCAGTGGTTCAGATCAATCCAGGACCGGTGGTTACGACATTTGAGTTTAAGCCTGAGGCTGGTATCAAGGTAGCCCGGATCACCCAACTGTCTGAGGACCTGTGCCTGGGATTGCAAGCCGAGTCCGTTCTCATTGAGCGAATCCCTGGCAAATCGACTGTGGGCATCGAGGTTCCCAACCGGAAGCGCGAGGTGATCAGCCTGCGCCAGATCCTGGAGTCGGAGGAGTTCCGCGATTCGTCGTCGAAGCTGACGATTTCGCTCGGTAAGGACATCAACGGACGTATTAAAGTCGCTTCGCTTGAGTCTATGCCGCACGTTTTGATCGCCGGTTCCACGGGCTCCGGAAAGAGCGTGATGCTGAACACGCTCATCATGTCGGTGCTCTACAAATCGACGCCGGAAGACGTGCGGATGATCATGGTGGATCCTAAGCGCGTTGAGTTAGGAGTCTACGAGGGGATTCCGCATCTGCTGACGCCGGTTATCACCGACCCGAAGAAGGCAACGTACGCGCTTCGGAACGCCGTGCTGGAAATGGAGCGCCGGCTAAAACTGTTAGCTTCGCAGGGCGTGCGCAACATCGATCAGTACAACAAGAAAATTCGCGAGATCGTTTCGAAGCCGCGGGACCTGTTCGCGGACCCGGAAGAGAACGCAGAACTCGATGAGCTTCGGCCGCTGCCATACATTCTGATCATCATTGACGAGTTGGCCGACCTGATGATGCTGGAACGGGCTGGCGTGGAAGAGAGCATCACCCGGCTGGCGCAGATGGCCCGCGCAGTGGGAATGCACCTCGTGCTGGCGACGCAGCGTCCTTCCGTGGACGTTATTACCGGTCTGATCAAAGCCAACTTCCCGACGCGAATCAGCTTCCGGGTGGCGACGCGCGTCGATTCGCGCACAATTCTCGACGACATGGGCGCCCAGCATCTTTTGGGTAAGGGCGACATGCTGTATCGTCCGCCCGGTACATCGCGGCTGACGCGCGTTCACGGAGCCTACGTGTCGGAGGATGAAACTTCCGCGGTGGTTGAGAACTGGAAGGCACAGGCGCAGCCGGATTACGATCAGAGCTTCCTGATGGCTCCGCCCAATGAGGAGACGGACGAAGAGGATGCCGACGGCGACACGGGCCTGACGGGACAAGAAGATCCACGTTATCAGGACGCGGTTCGCGCCGTGTGCGAACTGGGGAAGGCCTCCACGAGTGTTTTGCAGCGCCGCTTACGGTTGGGATATGGGCGTGCCGCACGGATCCTGGACATGATGTATAAAGACGGGATTATTGGACCGCCCGACGGCAGCCGTCCCAGGGAGGTTTTAAAGCGGCCGGACTGGTTGGACGAGGTGGGCGGCGAGGAAGATTAAGATAGATCGGGGAAGGTGCGGTAAACGCCCTTCCCCGATCGGTTTTACGGATTGGCTTGAGCCGGGTAGCGTATCAGCGTGAACTGAACCAACCGGAGGTTGTTTCCGCCTGCGGCGGTGCTGCCTTCGAACCCAAAAACCAAACCGTCGCTCAAGTTTTGGGTGGTTCCCTCGACGAACGATGTTCCCGAGTAGGAACCGGACCCCTTGGAAACGCCATCCAGAACCGAGACGCCGCTACCGACGGCGATCTCGCCCTTCTGATCCAGCCATTGAACGTTGCCCGGCACATCGAGTGATCCGGCGATACTCCCTCCTATCGTCCAGCGGACTTGATAGGCGGCGGTTCCATCGAGATTCCACGTAGCTCGCACCGCCACGCGGTCGCCCGGCTTGATGAGCCCGGCCGGAATCGTGCAAGTGCCCAACGGAGGCGATGGCCGGCGAGGAAACCGACGACCCGGCCGCCGCGCAGATGACTTGCGGCGAAGTGTGGATCTGGCCGCCATCATACGTTTTGCGTGTTCTTTGACCGGTGTGATACCAGGCATCGCCGTTGGCTCGATCGGATGGATCGGTAGCCGTACCGGCTTCGCGCCAGGCGGCCTGGGTGGAAGTCGAGACGGCCTCGACGGACCGGACAGCCATCACGCCATCCGGACCGATACTTGCCATCTCTTGGCCGGCACCGTTTTGCCAAGCTTGAAGCGCGGTATTGCCTTGCTGAGAGCCGCCGCGAACCGTTAGGGTCGTTGTGCCGCCAGACGCGCCGTCATGAACTGTCATCGTCGACAAATTGAGATTACTGCCGACCGAAAGGCGGCGATTGGAGTTGTCCCAAGTGAAGTGCATCGGAGATTCCGCCAATGCGCCATCGGCACCGGTGAACGGCACCGCACCGTTGTGGAAACCGGCAAACAAACAGGTATTCCAGACAGCATCGGAACCATTCGACATCAGGCAACGGTTTGCTCCACCAAGCGGGAGACGCGTCCACTTGGCGGTTCCCGTAGCCGTAGAGCCGATGATCAGATCGCCACGCTGCACAACGGATGCCGTGGTATCGCTATGCGCCGTGCCGAGCAGCGAATGGCTCTGTGCAGGACGGGCATTCGATAACCGCGAGTCGGCGTCCGTCACGAACCTGTTCGAGGACGACGGCGAACCGCTTGTGCCCTCAAAGGCGGCCTTCTCGTTTGCGGAAGGGTCGTTGGCATTGGAGTGGGTCGGGAACTGCAACGCGAGCTTTGACTCCGCGATAGCGGCGTTCCCGGCAACATGAACGTTGGCAATTGCGCCTTCCGAGATCTCGCCCGCCATGATAGGACCCGAGCCTCCGGTACCTACCCGATAGCTCGCCAACAGGACATCGCCAGTTTGCGGGACCGAGAGGGCAGCAAACGTAACAGTTGAACTCGCCAGCGTGTAGTCGAGTCCGGCTTTCATCAGAATGCCGTTTCGATGGAGTTCCAGACTGCCTGCCGGATTCGGAGCCTGCGCAAGTGTATACACGGTGTTGGAACCATTGATAGCGCCCGCGGGGACCTCCTGATCGGCGAAACTGGGACCCGGGTTTCCAGAGTAAACCGTACCGCAGGGACCCGCGGAACCATCTACGTGGACACAATCAGTCAAGTCTCCCTGGACCGATTCGAGCGCTCCGGTGGCCCCGGTTTTGAGCACGCGGTCGGTCGAGTAAGCAAACCCCTTAACCGGCCGGGCGCTGAGTTCATCGGACAGGCCAGCGATCTCAGAGATCGACAGGGAGCTTGGCGGCGTGGAACCGCCGCCGGTAGACGCCCCATTGGCAACACGAACCGCGGCTAAATCGACTGGAGTCGCCGACGGAATCACGTTCCAACTTTCGGCAAACTGTAGCCTGCCGTCGGCGTTATAGCGGACGTAGTAATGGGCACCGGCGCTGGCATTGCTGGTTGGAACCAACCGCACACGTAGCGCGCCATCCACGATAGGAACCACCACACTGGACGCGGCAATAGCCGAGGAATCCGACGCCTGGAAAGACTTCCATTCGATATAGGCAACACCATTGAAGCGGGTGCCATCGGCTTTGTAGAGTGTGTCCTGGATCGTGGTCAAGGCAGGCGCCGCCGCGACGCGATCCGGAATTAAAAAGAGAAGGGTTAAATGGACCAGACAGATCCACAGTTTCAAACAACGCATGGAAAACGACCTCCAGAAAAGCAAAAACCCGCCGTCCCCAAAGGGGAGCGAGCGGGTTGCAAACGTACTCGTTGCTGGTCTGAATCTAGCAGGTGCCGTGCAACTAATCGCGCTGGGACAATTCGCCTGATTCCGCGCATCTAGATGATTTTGCTGGCGTTATTGAATTGAAAATATTTTTCGATCGTCAAGGAATGTCAAAGATCTCTCCAGCATTTCGGCGCGAAAATGCTGAAACGCAGCCGGATTTCGGTCGCCGAAAGGTGGAGAGATCGGACGGTGAGCTAAAACGCAGGACGAAGCCGCTGCTATGGGGTTTGAA
>Ga0315912_10000688_pt1 | contig 53322 bp, 58 predicted proteins | sample VfabasoilMG_FD_204469 | JGI IMG/M metagenome (GOLD analysis project Ga0315912, IMG submission 204469) | Garden soil microbial communities collected in Santa Monica, California, United States - V. faba soil | ecosystem: Environmental > Terrestrial > Soil > Garden | place: USA: California...
CGGTCTTGAATCTTCTTCTCCGCTCGAACCTTCTCGTTGCGCTTCGCGATTTCGCTTGCAGTCACACCCCCGACATGATCTTCTGGATCCTGAAAGTCAACCCCTTTATTTTGCGGCAGCCCCTTAGGGCTAATCTGCAATAAATGGGTCGTTTTGCCAGCAATGTCATCAAACCCCGGAAAACACTCGCTGTAACGCTTGACCGAGCCAAGACGGCGGCACTGGCGTTCGACCGAGTCTATGGGCCGTCAGAGGCCAATATCCCCGGCGAAATCGGCCCAGGTTTTGCTTGGGCCGCGGCCGCGCATCCGCGGGGTTACCTGATGCACGTGAAGATGACTCGTCCTGACGGTACAGAAAACCCCTCGGCGATGGCGGTCGCCAATGTGATGGAGACATTGCAAGGCAATCTTCGTGACCGGAAGGATCAACTGTTTGCTGCGCTGAAGCGCGAAGGATACCGCCCGGTCGAGGTTCTTGATGAACCGGGTCAGACTTACTCTGAAGGCGACGATCCCTTCATACTTGCGGTTCTTGAGGGCATCGTTCGCATTGATGAAAGCGCTCTTACGTGGGCACAGGTGCAGGAGTTCAGAAAAGACCAGGGGGCGTTCGCTGACTATCGCTCACTGGTCACATGGTTCAACAAGGAGCTCAAGGGAGTGAATGAGCGCGAAGCAGAAGAGCGATTGTTGCAGGCATATGAAAATGGGAAGGCCGCCCTTCGAAAACATGGGGTCGTTACTGTTCTGGGTTCTATCGCGACGATCGCATCGCCAGCGGTGTTGTCCTGGCTAGATCCATCTTCAGTGATTCTCAACTCTGGAATCATCCTTGGAACCGCGGGCCTTGGAGCTCTCGCAACCGTGAGGCAGGTCTTCTTCAAGCGCAAGGAGCTAGCGTCGTCAGGTCCTACCGCCTATGTGAGCAGACTTGGTCGATGGGCCGCAAGACGCGAGTGAGTAGGCCGGCGGTTCACAACCGACCGTTTGCACGGGCGTGCGCGGGGCACAGTGACGTCCGTGCTGGTTGACTTCGAGCGATTGGAAGTCGACGCGACGACAACAATGACGAAGCTTGCGAAGGAAGGCGACGACAATGACGCACGCCGATCGTTGCGCGGGACGAATCATCATTGTAGTACTTTCCGATCTGAAATCCGCCACTCGTTGCAAAGTCCGCCTGTTGTAGTTTGCGAGCGGACAAAGTCGAGAGGCGAAGGACTGGGCGTACGCGTGGTGGGTGACGCTACCAATCTGCGGGTGCTTTTCCGAAGTACCCGATAATCACGTGGACGCGTCGCGCGTATTCTGTGAATGCTCGCAGGTTGAGGAAGACGGTGTCGGCATCGACGTTTCCAGGAACGTCAGGGTGACCGGCTGAGTTGCGGCATCGTCGGAGCAGTTCGAAGCCAGATGGCAGCTCGCTCGCAACGGTCTCAGTGTGATCCTGAGGCAGTTTTTTTGCGGCGACCATGAGATTTAGACGGTCACGTAGCGTTGTATATTTGTGTGAGATCGCCCACTTGGCATTTATGTCCTTGGCGAACTTAACCTTCTTCTTCGGGTCCGAGATCGCTGCTTCAAACGCATCACACAGCAGGAGGAGCATCTTCTCGGACGCGCAGCCCAGCATGACGGCCGCCGATCGCGTGCAGCCGCTGTTGAATGCGAGCACCGCCTCGGTCACGTAGCTGCGCACGGCGGGCTCGATGCCTGCGCAGGTTGCATCGAAGTGCTTCATGAACCCGTCAGGATCGTAGGGTTGCGGCGTCGCGCCGTTGACCGCATTTGCGCCGAACTCAGTGACTCGATAGAATGGCCAGGCGGAGTTCGCATCATCCATTCCGAACACGATGAGGCGCTTGAGTAGGCATTCCCACATCGCCTCTCGCACCAGCTCCGGTAGTCGCTCGCGCTCGGTGTGGCCGAGGGCCGCTCGTGCTGTGACGCCGCGTGACTGCGACGTTCCGGGGATAAGCCCCTTCTGCTCTGCAGCCGCCAGTGTGTGGTTGACCAGTTCTTTGTATTGGCCCTTCGGGTGCTGTTTCAACTGCTCGAGGGTGAGGGCGAGCACTTCACGATATCCAAGCGGACCACTCATTCGTGCAAAGGTATCGCGACGAAAGCCGATCAAGAATGTTTCCAGCGATGAGAAGTAACTCGCGGACCGATGGCGTAGGTCCAGCCACTGACTCGTCTGGCCCGCTCCGGTACTCGCTGCCGTTCAGAGCGACGCAACGCTGGCGAGTTACCGGAAATGTCCGGCTCGCAGCGCATTTCGGGTACGCTGCCAAGATGCCGCTCCCGCCCAAGTTTCTCGGGGACGACTTCGACGTGCTCGGCTCCCTGCTAGAGTTCGATGTTGCGAAGAACTTCGGTCGGAAGATTCAGGCGCTGCATGCGTTCCTGAACGCTGACTCCGCGGTCAGCAATGCGCACGAGGTGCGACGCCGTGAATGGAAGGCACGCGCTCGGGGTGAGTACTCCTTCGAGAACCATGGCTTCGAGGATCGGCATTGGTACACGTTCAACGCCGGCGGCAGGAACGAGGCGCAGCTCAACGTCGGCATGTTCGGCGGTGAGAACGGACACGTTCGTGTTGGGCTCGGCTTCGAAATGACTGAGAGGAAGGGGGGGCAGCCCGCCGTCGTGCAGTTCATCTATACCGCGTTCGTCAAGCTTCTGAAGTCGCGCAGCGACGTCGCACAAGCACTTGCCAAGTTCGTCCAGGATGAAGGCCTCGAGCTGGAGTTCTTGGGTCCATCGTCGAGTGAGCTCGAGATTGTCTCGACAGCGGACGTGCTGGAGTTCCTCACGAGTCTGACGAGAACCACTCAGTGGGTGTTCCTCGGCAAGCTTCTCCGTCGGAAAGCGGACGCCGAGATCCTGGCCGAACCTGCTAGCCTCGCAGCGACGATCGATCGAGTATTTCGTGGGCTTCTACCTGCGTGGCGAGAAGCCAATGTCATCGGCTCCGCGGGCTGATGCGGTCGCCCACCAATGCCGTCGCACCTGCACGAAAGCCTCGTCAAGCTCCTCCGCGAGCAGCCCTCGTTGGCCGAGCAGTTGCTGCGCGCCGTTCTCGGGATCGAGATCCACGGCAAGCCGTCACTCTTGGCGGGCCCCGAGAACTTCGCCGACATCAAGCCCGCGGAGTTTCGAGCGGACGCGGTGATCGAGCTGCGAGGGGAGGGTGGCAAGGTCGAGCGCGCGGTTTGGAGACCGCCGCCAAGCTATTCGACGCTATCGAGTCGAGGACCCTGGTCGACGCGACAAACTTCGTGGAGGCCAAACAATTGAAGGGGCACCATAGCTACACGTTCGTCGCGGGAGGTACGGCAGGCTGGGCGTGCAGCGAGCCCAAGCAAGTCGAGACAATTAGGTTGGTTGAGGTGTTGCCCGAACGCATTGTTGCTGCGGGCGATGAAGCCGTCCTGAACGTGGCAGAGCGGGCCACGCAAGCAATGCTTAGTGCCCATCCGTCGCTTTCGGACAAGGTCGAAGCTTTACGGGAATCTGCTGACATCGTCGCTTCTCGAGTCACTTCTCCAGATGTAAGGGAGCGGCTCCGAAAGTTTGCCTTCGTGGTCGAGGTGTGCCAATTGCTCGGGATCTCCTGGTTGATCGCCACATGAATCCCACGGCGAACTGCAGGGTGTCGTCATGGATAAAGTCGCTCACTTCGGAGAAGCGAATGCTTCGATCCGGACCCTTCATCCGGCGTTCAGCCGAGATGAGGTTCCGCAATCCGTCGGAGGTGTGAATCGTATTCGGTTCAAGATGAGGTCGAGAAGGTCCGGATACGTCCTCGAGCAGGAGACCGGTCGTGAAACTTGTACGTTTTTGAACCCGTTCTTGCCTATGGATCCCAACTCGATTTGGGGTTACATGCGGAAAATGACAGCTCTTGCCGTTTGTCGCACCGCCGAAGGGGTCTGCTTAGTCGTGGACTCGCTCCGTGGGAGGAGACACGCTTCCAGTTACGAATGGGTCCCTGGGAACAAGCTTTTCCATTGGGACGGCCAGTTCTGCTCCGTGGTCGGCGATGAATCTGTGGTCTGGGCCGCCGAAATGGTCTATCGCTGGCAGGCCCCCACCAAACTCGACCTTCGAGTCGAGACCACCGCAATCAGTATTGCGGACGTCGCAAACCGCATTTGGCGTCACTTTCCAACGGACGAGAGCAAAACCACGAGACAAGGTGCTACGTTAGTCTGTTGCACTGCCGAAGAGGTTGTCTTTCGCAGGTTCGAGGTTGCCAACAATGATACGGCCGCCAATCAGCCTGCGATCGAACTCGAAATCGGTGAAGCGAAAGTTCTATACGGAGGGGCACGCCGCGGCTGCGTCTGTCCTACGGTGCTGAGTGAGGCAGTCGACACGCTCATTCTGCAAATCCAAAATGAGGATGCTCTGGCTCGTAAACGGGACGATAAGAGTGCTTTGCCTTATGATCTTCCAGAAAAGAACTGGTGCGCGCTGACGGCAGCAAGGGGTGCTCCTGTTGTAATACGAATGCCATTCACTTGCATTCAGGACTTCGTGGACTCGTACCTGACAAAATAGTCGGGTTTTTCCCAACAATTCATCGGTGTAACTTGGCTTGAGCTGCGACGATGCTACGACCTAGCGACGCCACGCGAGTACGATTTCGAGCGCGGGTCGGCAGGCTGCTCGCACGTCTGCACCGAAATAACGGCGTTTTCAATATCTGACGGTGGTTCTGGTCGTGTTCGTGCGCTGCATAGCTCGGCCGTAGGGACGCGAATTCAGCTCTGTTGCCGGATTTTCATGATTGCTACTCCAACCCCGCGACTGTTTCGGGGGGCACGCATCCGAACGTATCCCGGACGGAAGTGTCCGCGAGCGTTATCTCCACGGGCACAAACGCGCCACCTCGAGCGAAGCTCGATGAACAAAGGAATTTCCAATTCATCGACGGACTTCCCCTGAACCAATGAGGTACTATGCACAATGCATGCTCGAACTATACGATGAACTCGTCGGAGGGGGTAACGGAGCCAGGCGGGAGCGCCTAACCTACCACAAATGGTACTACGATCCCTCGACGAAAGAATACCTGAGATGTGAGCGAGTCGAGATTGACGATGTCCCTTACCGAGGGCCTCATACCGTGGAGGTGATCCAAGAGGGGGATCTGGTCGGAATTCCTCCGAGTGAAGTCCCGGTGCTTGCCAAGCAACTTGCCGCCATGGCTGTATTCTCATCCCGAGGGCTTCCACCTTCCGACGATGAAAAATCACGCTGAGCGGCACCAGCAGCTCGACTTCCTCGTAGGGGGGCTGCGTGGCGCCGGGGCTATGTCGCGGCCACCGACCTGCTGACGCGGACCGGGGAAGAGTCGGACTTCGCTACGGACACGGTCACGTGAAGTATCGAAACCGGGACTGCACCGGCCGATCCGGTGCAACGTGCTTCAGGATGTCTCCGACACGCCGTGCTGCTCGGATGGTGATTGGATCGCCGCTGTCGAATTGCGTGTTGTTGAAATTCAATTTGGAGAGGTCGAGCAGTTCCTTGGCCAGTTCGATCGGCGCTGTTTCACCGTCGTCTCGTGTAAACTCCATAGCTCGAGGAACGTACATGCCAGGGTAGGTCCGGAAGTAAGGCACGGTGCCCTTCAGATAAATGATGCCGCCACGTTCATCGAACGTGAGCGTCGTCCCTCGAACGACTGCAGGAACAGCTGATCGCAAGAGTCGTACGCCGGCGCGCCGCACTGAGACCAAATCGAGTAACTCAACTCGCTCAGCCTTCGCTGCTTCACGGCATCCCTCCACCTCGGAGCCATTGAAATACGAAGTCTTGTGGATCAGGACGCGAGCCGGCATGTTGCGGTGCTCTCGTCGGTAAGCTGCGAGGCCCGTCGCCAGCAGCTTGTTCGCGTCCTCGGCCGACAGATGTGGGGTCAGGTCACGCCGATCGATCGTCGCGTTGCCGCCCTGAACGATCAAGCCTTCACCGCGTTCGTTGAAGACCTGCGCCACGCTCGTCGCCAAACGGTCGCCATCGATGCTCTTGAAGAAGCTCGCACCGACGTAACAGGTGGAAAGTGCTGACGAGTGCTTGACGAGTCGCCAGGGCACTCCTCCTGCTTTGTAATAGAGGGCCGTGTGAAAGTTCCAAGCGCGTGTGGCCGGGTCTTGAAGCGTCGCCCGTCGAGTTCCGCGCGCGCGAGTCGATCCCCCACCGTAGGTGTCTGGTCGAACGAGTTGGCAAGGGGCTGCCAACTCCAGAGCCTTTGCCTTGAAACTGTCATGGAAGTTGGGCGTGTACTTCGTGGACCCTGCGTCATTTGCCTCATCCAATTCATCAGCGGATGGGGTCCTCACTTCGCTCAAGGCGAAGACCTCAACCGGAGGGGCAATGACGAGCACGTTGAGATGTCCTCTCCCGGCGAGGTCCCGAGCGTGGTCCATGAAGACCTCCACCGCCCGCGCCATTGGATTGGAAGCCGAGAGTGCAGCCTGTAATTCGTGGCGAGAGATGGTTCGCGTCGTCGCATCGGACATCGCGAACTGCGTACCGAAGATATCGTTCCGCATCCCGGGAAATGGTGGACGGAGTTCACGGAGTTTTTCCTCCCGCGAGGAGACACCGTCCCGGCAGGACTCAATCCAGTCGCGAACTTTATCGACCGTTGCTGTCGTTCCTACGAGGCCGACCCCGATCGGGACGGGCACATTCGGAGCACCTCGATCGAACGCTCCATAGGTGGCTAATCCTGCACGAATATCAATGTGGACGCCATTGTTTCCGAACTGAAGTCCAGGTTCTGGGAGGACTTGGACCTTCATCCAACCTCTATGGCAGGCTGATCACTTGGCGTTACGATGTTCGAACCGTCGAGCGCATCGATCGAGGTCAGTTCTTCGTCAGCGATCGGTCGCTCAATTTGGAACGACAGAACGGAAGCAAACTGAAGATGTCTTACTGGCCCGGCGGGCGGTGGCTGCTCGCGAAGCATATTACTCCACGCTAGGACCTGGCTGAGGACCGCCCGATTCCCCTCAATGCGCTTGATCCCGCTAAGGCGGTATTCGTGGAGCCAGAACTTCTGTCTGCCGTCAGTTGTGAAACGGTAGGTGGGGACGATCTCTAGAAGCCATTGGTGGTCCAGGAAACGGAAGCGACCATCGAATGCGAGATGCCGCATGTACATAGAATGCATCCCGTTTTTCGCTACATGCGTGTACTGAGCGACCACGGTCATCATGCTTGAGAGGCGCACATTTTTGTACCGATACGTCCGAGGAGGATCTTCTAGGCGCCCAGCGAAGAAGTAGACCCTGTCATCACGCGCGTGACGAACACCAAAGATCGCGAGGTCATCGCGTAACGCACCATTCAGAAGCTGAACAAAGAGTCGGCGTTGATCGGCGTCTTCCGTACTCGCCCATTCAGCCGAGTCGTGAGCTTCGACTGCAGTCGAGTCCACGATTCGGGCGAGGTACCCGGTCGAGGGATCTTCGAAGCTATAGACGTTTTTCTCATGGAGCACCCATGCCTGCGTAACGTAGCTAGTCGCACCATCTCGAAGACGTTCCCACGCCTTCTTGTAGGTCGCGCACGTGGCTGGCGCGATGTAGAGCGTCTTCGGATACGAGGTAAGAGGGGCGAGGTTTGAATAGAGCGTGTCGAGAACTGGCGCGCTATCAATGGAAGCCGTATCGGCCTTCGGCGCCCTTTTGGACGGCTTGGCGCTTAACTTCGGTGCAACAGGCTGCGTGCGAAGAAACGCTCGCGTGAAGGCTGCGGCAGAGGCGCAAGCATACTTGGTCCACGCCTCGTTTCGTTTGAAACCGACGATGTCGCTTATACCCCGGATGGCAAGCATCAGGCATCGATCACGCGCCGCTCGATATACACCTCCCGACTCCATCTCGATTGCGAGAAGATGGCGGGCTGTCTCGATCCAAGGGAACAGGACCGCTGGGTCCTTCACGAGCTTGTCGCTTGAGGCGATTGCTCCGGCCATAAAAGTGGGAGAGCAGCGCTTGGCGCTTGGACCAAAATGAGCCTCCAGCTTCTCCTTTACCTCCGCTTGCCAACGTTTCGGCCCATAGAGTGCACCCTTCCGATTCCACGAGACGTTCGGTCGAGCAGGGAGTTTTGCGGTCCAATTGCCGAGGTCGCGCCCTCGGCCCGCCAGATTCGCGACACGAGCTTGCAGCTCTTTCGCGATTGGTCCACCGGAAAGACTATACGTAGGCTTGGTCTTGGTCTTTCGTGCCTCGACGCTGTAGTCATTCACCCGGGTCGAGACGACCACGTCCCCCAACGTTATGTCGTCCGATGGTAGGCTGCCCGCGATTCCCACGACGACGAGAAGCGAAGGGTTGAGATCGTCGAGAAGATCGCGGGCAGCGTCCTGTGCCTCTCCGTTACCTTGTTCGATTTGACGAAGGATCGCGACCGTGTACCGCGCCCCGTTCGCCGTTTTGGCGTACCGAAGTGTGTATTCACGGCGCCCCTGATAGACGCCGGCGCTGGTGGAAAAGGCATCGAGAACCGCACGGAACTCGTCGTCCCTGATTGTGAGGATCCCGATGTCGACGACAGGAGGGGAAGCAGCACACATGCTGTCGATGGCCTGTGAAGTGTGCGAGCCTACGCGCATTGACAACCCTGATCAACCCGGCAAGCTTGTCGTTCACGAAGGACGAGAAACATTCGTGTGCTAACACTTAAACGGATGGAACCTTTGACGCTCGATGCCACTACCAATAGTTTCTGTTGCGTCCAATTGACAGGGAGACGGTCAGGGGAAAGCAAGCTCACCCTCTCGCTATTATCCAGGTGAACCGACGATCGGAACTGCGCCATAAGCGACGAGAGCATTTTGGAGCTGCAGCGGACCGTTCACGGGCGACTGAGAGGGCTGCTCCTCTACTGTTTCCGATCCCTCGGGGGATTGGGATCGTTCCCAGGTGCGACCGTATCGGAGTCGCGGATTCGGCCGTCGCGACCTTTGATCACTACCTCACCTCCGCCGGCGTTTTTTACGATCTCCTTGGCCCGTGCTTCAGCCTTGGTCTGGGTCGGCTGGACGGTGCTCGCCCGCTTTGCCTTCGGCGCAACCGCTTCCCAATTCCCGTCCGGACGTTGTTGAACCACGCGCTTGTTCGAGGCTGACCCCTTGCCACTCTTCGCCATTACAAGAAAGGTAGGTCCGCCGGGGCGGCCGTCCAGTCTTCAAGTAAAGTCCGCAACCGGAGGGTGCCGCCCCGAAAAATGTTGCCAGGGTCGGAACAACTGTGTTCCTGAGAGGCGGGTGTTCCGCTGCTCGTCGATCGGCTGAGAGCATGGAGAAGAGATCTCCTCCGCGGATGGCGGCGCCATGCAGGTCCGATCGAACGCGACCCCAGTTCGAGCGTGGATGGATCGCAAACACCCCGAGCTCGGTGAGACGGATCCTGAGTGACGTGCTCAACCCGGTTTCATGCTGAGATCGCGAGCAATGACCAACCCTGACCATCAGTCGCTCGTCTGGAATCACGCCGACGGGATGCGTGTGATACCCAGCTTAGGAGAGAGTCACGCGTTCCACCCCGGGCTAAACTTGGTCAGCGTCGCGAAGTGGAACGCGATGCGACCCCAGGTCGAACCCTGGATCAAAGCCGGTGACGTCGAGCCGCTGGGTGAAGATCTCGGAGCCATGGACCCGCTCGTGCTCATTGCTGCGATCCAGGACACGACGCAAAAGCATTGGACGTTCCGGACACGGCCGGGCATCGAGGCCCTGCGTTGGATCGAGAAGCATGAAACGCGGCTCAAGGTGCTCGAAGCCGTGCGAGAAGTTCTTGCCGCGGCTGGTCCTCCCCGATAGCTCCGTTCTCGGATGGGGGGTCTTGTCGGCCTCCGCAGCGTCGAGCAGCGTGGCGACCGATCCAAGGTCTTGCTCGTTGGACTTGCAGCGGCATGGGGTGTGGGGATCGCTTTACCACCTGGCAATCAACGCACCCACGGTTGACGCATCTGATCGAACGGATCGCAATCCCGTATGCTCGGAAGCGATTTGGCTTCGCACCTTCACGAAAGCCTCGTCAAGCTCGTCCGCGAGCAGCCCCCGTTGGCCGAGCAACTGCTGCGCACCGTCCTCGGGATCGAGATCCACGGCACACTTTCACTGCGCCCGGGCCCCGAGAACTTCGCCGACATCAAGCCGGCGGAGTTTCGGGCGGATGCGGTGATCGAGCTGCGCGGGGAGGGGAGCGAGGTCGAGCGCGCGGTGATCTTCGAAGTCCAGCTCGACTGGGACGAGGACAAGCTCTACTCGTGGCCGGCGTACATCTGTGGGCTTCGGTCTCGGCTTCGCTGTCCGGTGCTCCTCATCGTCATCACGATGAAGCGTAGCGTCGCCCGTCGGTGTGCTGCACCCATCGACCTCGACGGCCAAGGACGCTCCACGATCGCGCCCTGGGTCATCGGCCCTTCGGAGGTCCCCGCGGTGATCGACCCAGACCAAGCCGACGCCATGCCCGAGCTCGCGGTGCTGTCCGTCATCGCGCACGCCGAAGACCCCGAAGCGGTCGAGATTGGTCGGTCGGCGCTTGCGGCCGCGGCGAAGCTCGACGAAGAGCGCGCGAGGTTCTACGCTGACATGGTCTACGCCTACATCGGCGAGGCCGCGCGCAAAGTCTTGGAGGCCACCATGGGACTGCAGAACTACGAATACCAAAGCGACTTCGCGAAGCGGTTCATCGCCCAAGGCCGTGCCGAGGGCCGCGATGAAGGTCGAGCTGAGGGCGAGGCCAAGGGTCGACGAGCCACGCTGCTCGCCATCGTCGAGGCCCGTGGTCTGACGCTCACCGAGGACCAGCGGCAGCGCGTCGAGGCGTGCTCCGATCCCGAGCAGCTCGACCGATGGGCTCGTGCGGCCGCAGTCGCGACGACTTCGGATGCGCTGTTCGCGGCTGATTGACCGCCGGAAAGCCTGGTCTTTTCGGCCACTTCCGTCTTCTACTTGACATAATCTATATTATCGGCGTTGGAGCCGTCCGCGCAGCTAAGCTGCCGCGGTGAAACGCGCGGCCCTCGCGGTGGGTTCGGTCGCCTGATGATCGACGTCCTGCGCGCTATGCTTTCGGACGTGCGCTTGTTGGTGAACCATCCTCCCGATCCACGCCCTGCGCTGGTGGTTGAGACCGTCGAGCGCGTGAACCCGGAGACGATCGCTCGTCTTCAACACGAACTGTATCGTCTCGGCTGTCCAAACGGGCTGCTCTTCGACGAGAGTTCGTGTGTCGTTCTGCGGGATACCTATAGCTCGATGCGGCCCGACTCGTTGGTCGCGGATAGCCGCGTCAAGACTCTCGATGTGCTGGCGCGTGTGGCCAACGGTCGTTCGCTCGATCGACGGGTTCTCGATTGGGTGCGATCGATGGCCGCGAGTTGGAACGATGCGCTCCCCTCAGAGCCCGACGTGGCCGCACCGTTCATCACGGATATCGTGACGGCGGTTTCCGGTTCATCGATCCACCAGGTTGCTTGACGAACCGATGAAGCACGTTTTCGTCGAGGCGACCTGTGTGGTCGTTGTGCAGCTCCGTGGTTGATCGCGTTGGGTGGCAGCGCGTTACTCGCTTCGTCGGTCACCGCGATGGTTCTGGGCACGGCGGAGAACGTCGGCCTTGGGCTCGCGGCTCTCGGTCTCGTGGGGATCGGCGTGACCGTGGTCCAGCGCAGGCGCTCCAGCGATGCCACATGTGGATGCGCGTCGACCTGTTCGGTCGACGGCCGGAACGCTCAGGTCTCATGCACCCTCGACCACGCCGGTGGTCTCCGACGGATCGCCGAATTCCGGGAGGTCTTCGACCGCGCCTATTTGGGGAGCGAACGCGTCGGGGACGCTTCTCGATGGCGGTTTCAGAATCAATCGGGTCTCGTCGATGAACTGCAACAACTCGCCGCAAAAGAAATGGCTTGTTGTCAGTTCTTCGATTTCCAGGTCCGTACGGTCGGCAACGAGATCTGGTGGGACATCCGGACTCCGACGACGGCCAAACCCGTGGCCGAAGAGTTCTTTGCCCTTCCGCAGCGCGTGGCGACCACCGATACGGGGGAGCTCGTCGAACGACTCGGGAAGACGTTCATGGCCGTGGGTGGACATTTCGGACCGGGCAAAATGGAGGCACGGCCATGACGAGCACAATGCCGGAATACGATTCCATCGATACGACCTTGCCGGTGGCTTGTGAGCCCCACGCGATCCCGGAGTCTGAACGCGAGCCGTGGTTGGCGGCCGCGAAAGCAACCTACGCTGCGGTGGATGCGGTGCGCGAGCTCCCCGATGGCTATGCGCTTCGTCTCGATCCCCATCGGCTCGTGCTCGTCGCCGAATACATCAGCCGAGATCGGCTGTGTTGCCGGTTCGTACGATGGTCGATCGTCGTCGAGCAGAGCGGCGGACCGCTCTGGCTGTCGATCCGCGGGCCCGAGGGTACGAAGTCGATGATTCGACAAACCATCGAGCAAACGGACCTGCTTCCCATCGCTGTGGCGCAAGCAGCCGGGTTCGCGACGTCGTCGCGAACCAGCATCGATCGCGATACTGTGGCTCGAATGGCTAAACTGCCTGAGCCCTAGCGAACGGTTGCATGGTCAAGACTCTCGCACTCTACGTCGTAACGGCTTTTGCCGAGATCCTCGGTTGCTACCTGCCGTACCTGTGGCTTCGACAATCCGCTTCGCCGTGGGCCCTCGTTCCCGCGGCACTCCCCCTCACCGCCTTCGTCTGGCTCCTATCATTGCATCCGACCGCGGCGGGAAGGAGTTACGCAGCATATGGGGGCGTTTACGTAGCCGTTGCCGTGATGTGGCTCTGGTTCGCGGAGACGCAACGGCCAACGACCTGGGACCTCGTGGGAGCTGGGCTATGCATCGCCGGGACTACGGTCATCGTGCTCGGCGCGAGCAGGTGACCAACTCGGCCGCGCGCCGCGGGTCACTGGGTATCGACAGGCCGAGGGCAGCAACCTCGCTCTTCACAACCGCACTCCGAACACGAGCGGGCACTCGTCGTGCCGCAGTGCGCCGCGAGCCGCTGCTTGAGGGCTTTGCGAGCACGGTGGAGCCGGACCATCGCGTTGTTGGGTGTCAATCCAAGCTCGGCGGCGACCTGAGTTGCGGACACACCGTCGACGATGATCCTTCGCAGAACGCTGGCGTACTCCGGCTTGAGTTGGTCGACCTGGACGAGTACGCACCAACAGTCGATCCCTCCGCCCTCGTCCAGGCTACCGAGCTCGAGCTCATCGAGTGGCAGGACGGGTTGTGGGCGTTTCCGCAACGCATCGAAGAGCACGTTCCTGACGACGCGGCCAATCCAAGCATGGGCCCGGGCTGGGTCCTTTACCTGCTCCGAGCGCTCGAGAGCCCGAGCGAGCGCGACCTGTAGGACCTCTTCCGCGTCAACGCTCGCCCCACCTCGTCGGCGAACCATCGCAAGCAGCTGCTCTCGGTTTGCCGCGAGGGCCTCCCGAACGGCCAGAGCCGCCGTCCCGAGATTTGCGTTCGTCTCCATGAGTTCGCAAATTCTCGCACACGAGGGTCGAATGTGTCCGATCGTTTCGCGAACGTGCCTCGCTGTGAGCACGCCGGCGGCCTTGCTCCTTGCTTGACGGGTGTTCCGCCCCGAACGTTCCAGTTCTGGTTTGGCGCTGCTGTAAGGTTCCAAGCGAGCTCGCGTCAGCACAGGTTGGAGACCCAAACCATGAATTCCACGAACGCCGCCACCGAGGTATGCGGCTGCCATACTCCTTGCCCCGCGTCGCAGACCGCACAGCGTCTTGGATCCATTGGCCGCGCGCTCCGCCTGGAGTACCTCACGGTCGGGTGGAACGTCGTCGAAGGCGTCGTTGCCATCGCGGCTGCGGTCCTTGCGGGAAGCGTCGCCATTCTTGCGTTCGGAATCGACAGCTTCGTCGAATGTGCGTCCGCGGCCGTCATGATCTGGCGCCTTCGCGCCGAGCAGAGCTCTCGAGTCTCGGGCGAACGACTCGATGTCATCGAGCATCAAGCGCGCAAGCTCGTCGCAGGGTCGCTCTTCCTCCTCGCGGGCTACGTCTCCTTCGACGCGATCTCGACCTTGTGGACGGCCGATCGCCCGGCGTTTAGCACCGTGGGTGTGGGTCTCCTGAGCCTTTCGATCGTGGTCATGCTGTGGCTCGCCGGGGCCAAGCGGCGACTCGCGCACGAACTCGGCAGTGCAGCGATGGCGGCCGATGCGTTCCAAACGACCGCATGTTGGTGGCTTTCGGTCGCCGCTCTCGTGGGCGTCGGGCTCAACGGAGCTTTCGGCTGGTGGTGGGCCGATCCGATCGCCGCTCTCATCATTGTGGGCCTCATCGTTCGCGAAGGTCGTGAAGCATGGAGGGGCAAAGCATGCTGCTAAACTAACTGGGGCGCCGCATGCCCACGGAGGCGAGCGCTCTCGAGCTCCGCAGGTCGTTCCATCGCCTGTTCCCGTAACAGGCAGCCTCGAGCAAAATGTAAGGGAACAACGTTTGCAGCGAGCTTTGGCAGACTGATTCTGAGTTAGGCTATGCTCGCGCGATTTCAATGGAAGAACGTTTGAACTTCATATTCAGAAAGGGCGTAATCCGTCTCGGAGGGCCTGTTTTCATCGTGTTTTTGGGATGCGATGGCGGTGACCCTTCGACGATATCGGATCCGCTGGCGGGACTGGAAATCATCTCGGCTGACCCGAGTGATTCCCCCCTCGAAGGTTTGGACCCCATGTGGCGAGAGCGCTTCGACAAGGGTGATGTGGCGTTCGAAGCGATCTTTCGATACACCCAAGGGCTCGGCCCCGTCTACATTCGTCATTCGTGTGGTTCGTGCCACGTAGACGATGGGCGGGGGCCTGGAGCCGTACGCAAGATGGTCCTCGTCGAAGACGACGGTATCACCCCGGCGAGCGACCAGTCCGATCTTCCGCTTGGACATACCGTTCGGCCCCAGCTCGTCGGTGATGCCACCCTGGGTGTCGAACCTCCAGACGTCGACAACTTGCTCGTCACGACTCGCTTCGGGCCCGCGGTGTTCGGTCGAGGCTATGTGGAAGCGATTCTCGATGCGGAGATCGAGCGAGTCGAGTCCGAGCAGGCTACGCGGACGGACGGCATTTCTGGGCGCATCAATAGGGTTCCGTTTCAGTCGGAGGCCAACCCCGATCGGCAGTTCCATGCGTACGTTCGCGGAGAGATTGGACTCATTGGACGATTTGGTCTGAAGGGGCGGATCGCAACAGTGGACGATTTCGTCGCCGATGCCTACCAGGGCGATATGGGCATCACGTCACCGCTTCGTCCACAAGAGCTCCCGACCCCCGAGGATTTTTCCGATGGCCTGGAAGGAACGGACGTCGACGTCGACACCGTCAACTTCGTAGCCGACTACATTCGCGCGCTGCGGATCCCTGATCGCGCGGAGCCTTCACCCGATGGCATCGTGTTGTTTGAAGCGACGAACTGTGCAGTCTGCCATGTTCCGAGCATGCGCACGCGGCCCGATTACCCAATCCCTCAAATCGCGGGCGCAGACGCGGAGATCTACTCGGACCTCCTCGTCCATGACCTGGGCACCGAAGCCGCCGATGGTCTCGTCGAGTTCGGTGCGTCCGAGCGTGAATGGCTGACCCGCCCACTCATCGGTCTTCGACACTTGCGCAACTATCTTCACGACGGTCGCGCTCAAACGGTCGAAGAGGCCATTGCCATGCACCGAGGTGAGGGATCTGAAGCCAGCGATTCGATCGATCGCTTCGACGCTTTGTCGCGCGAAAATCAGGAAACCTTGGTCGCCTTCGTTCAAGAGCTTTGAACCCTCGCGGTTCTCATGATCGGTTTGCTTCAACACCCTGGCGAACATCAAGCGCGCAAGCTCGTCGCAGGGTCGCTCTTCCTCCTCGCTGGCTACGTATTTTTCGACGCGATCTCGACCCGAGCGCCTGGCAGGCCAGATCGCCGACCCGGACCGGTCGGCGGGTTCGGGTTTCGAAACTCGTGGTCAACGGAGCGGCCGTGTACGCCTGCAAGGCCCAACTACGGGCGCTGCAGCGAGAACCAGGCCACTCTCGAGAAGGAGCTCGCGTCATCCTCGGCGAAGCTGCGAAAGTGCGAGCTCAGTCTGCCAGCGAAGTAGCGCTTGCGCTTGGGGGCGAACACTCCTCGAAACGCATCGTGCTGGCTTCCTGAAGGATGCGCACCACCTCTGCGCTCGGTGGCTTCGATGTCTTCTTTGAGATCGCGCCAGAACGTCGATAGAGCAGGTCCTCAATCGTACGCCGCGCGAGCGTCGTGTCGCCTTTGCGACAGTAGTACCGTGCGAGCTCGAAGAAGGCTCGCAATGAACCCTCATCGTTGGGGAACTCTGCAACCAGCAGCGCGGCTGAGAGCGCGACACCCTCATCGTCGCCGGACGCAAGGGCGGTGTCGAGCAACTCGGACAATGCGACCTTACGGTATTGGTGGTTGGTAGGCCGATTCGTCGTGAGGTCGACATACTCCACGAGGATCGCCTTTTTGGAGGCATCGTCCGCAGGGGCAAACTCGCAGTAAAGTTGCGCGAGCTCATAAAGATACGCCACCCGATCGTTTCCCATGGCTCCTTGAAGCTTGGTGATCGTGGCCTGGAAACGAGCGGTCGTAGGTTCATCGACCGGCGGAATCGTGTAAGGAGAAGGTGAGGCCTCCGGAACGCATGCGCCATTGACTGATCGCGTGCCTTCGGGGCATTTCGGTCCCTCGGCTGCGATCCATCGCTGCGGAACAGGAACGAGCTGGATCGTCACTGGAATGCGACATTGCGGAGCCCAGATGGCCTCGAACACCGAACGCGGATCGGCCCCGATCTGCAGATCCGATTCCGTCGGATTTTTCCTCACGTCGTCCGTGACGTCGTCCAGCTTCGAAACCAGGGACAAATGCACGCTCGCCTTTGTGTCAGCGAGTGGGGCGACCTCGGAGTCCGGACTTGTTTTGGCCGAACGCTCCACCTCGTCTTCGGGCTCGGTTTCGCAGGCTTCCATCGAAGCACCTCGTTCGATCCCGTGTTTCGTCTGGATCGTGGCATTGACCGAGAATGCACCGACGATCACCTGCGCAACCACGTGGGTCGCCTCGTCACATTCGGATGTGAACTCCCGAGCCGGATCCGCAATGCCCACAGCGCCGCGCTCCAGGATGTGAACGGACGACTTTTGCTGGAACGGTTGGCCGTCCGCGACTCCGACCAAGGTGGCAAAATCGGACATAACATCGCTCGCATGCACATCCACTTGATGATTCATGGACCGTACGTAGGGCTGCCCTCGAACATGACAACTTTCGACGAACTCCACGCGGCAGCCGTCGAAACGCACGGCCGGTGCATCGCCCCTGAGTAACCGATCGAGCAGATCCTGAGTCGCCGACGCCGGCCAGAACACAATGTGGCGAGCCTCGTAGTCGTGGGCGATCGGGCAAGAACCTGCGGGTGCCACACTCGTCGTCAAGTTGCACCCGAGCGTCGCGAGCGTGAGCGTTGCGAACGCGGCGCGCCAGATCGGTGCTTCGAACACAACGCGAGGTGGCGTTGGGCGAAGGCTATCTTGGAATGAAACTGAGTTCACCACGGGATTCGCTCCCAGCATCCTCGACAGCAAGTTTGGTTTCAACTACTATGGTGGGTAGTAAATGATCCGCCACCCGTGGAGCTTCCGGTGACGTTCCGCCTTCGACCAGGGAAGAAGGGTCTCGAGCTTCGTCTTCACGAGCTCGAGGCGGCCATCATGGATGTGGTCTGGAGCAAGAAATTCAAGTCTTTCTCGGTGAGCGACGTATTGTCGGTACTCGAGCAACAGCGAGATATCGCCTACACCACCGTGATGACCACGGTTGCGCGACTCCATGACAAGGGGCTGCTCGACCGACAGCGGGATGGCAAGCGCTATCTCTACTCGCCCAAGCTCACGCGGGAGCAGTTTCTCGAGGCGACGGCACGCGAAGTCCTCGATAAAGCGGTCGGAGGGCACCAAGCCATGGCCATGCTCGTCGAGAAAGTCTCTGTGGCATCGACAAGGGAGCTCGATGAGCTCGAAGCCCTCATTCGGCGGCGACGAGAGGAGCTCGACAAGTGACCGAAGCCGTCTTCCCATTGCTGGGCACCGCTTTCGTTGTGGTGGTCGTTCTGCCGGTTTTTGCACTGCTCGCGAAGATGGGGCTCATGTTGGTCGAGCGCGACGAGGTGGGAGGGGCCCTTCACGGACTCAACCTGCGCTACGTCATCCTCACCGGATCGAGCGCCATGCCGCTCGCCTGGTTCGTCTCGGCCGCCCTCCATCAGGCTGAAAGCGGTCGGTCTGCAATCGCATGTCTCGTCGACCACGACGGGGCTGCACGTTGCTTCGAGCCGGGGTTCTTCGCGTTGACTCTGGCGCTCGTGGTGCTCGTGGCGTCGAGTCCCGCCCTCCGCAGATTGGCGAACGTGCAATGTTCCGGATCGGTGCCCGCCTCGGTCGCACTCTCCAGGATCAATGCGCTCATCGAGGATCGTCCCGCCCTCCGGCTTTTGCGCGGGCGGGTTGGCGTCACGGATCTCTCGGGCTTCGCCCTCGGAACCTATGGACTCGTCAACGCACGCGTGTTGGTCGGTACGCGATTTGCGGATCACCTCTCGGACGACGCGCTCGCGGGCGCGCTCGGCCATGAAGTCGAGCACGTCCGAGCATTCGATCCCCTTCGTTACTTCGTGCTCCGTCTCGCGCTTGCCGTGAACCCGCTTGGGCGGTTTCTGCTCGAACCTCACGTGGCGCGCTGGCAGGCTGCGCGCGAAGCCCACTGTGATCGTGAGGCCGTCATTCACGGCGCGGCCCCACTTCCCTTGGCCGAGGCCATCGTCCGAGCCGCTCGATCCGATGTCCTCGGAGCGATCGCGCTCGGGCCTCACGATGCTGTCGTCCTCAGGTTCCGCGTCGAGATGTTGCTCGCGTTCGCAGAACGGATTCCGGCACGTTGTTGTCACCGCGGTCCGGCGGCATTCCGGACGGCATTCGCTCTCTTGATCGTCACGCTATTGCTGCCGCATCAGACGAGTACCGCTGCACTGGATGCGCTCCACACGGGTGCAGAGAACACGATCACTTATCTCTGGCGTTGAGCAACGATGACCCAATCGCAGGCAACCCCTTTTTTGCCCTCAACTACTACTGCGCGTAGTAGAATGGTGTTGGCATTTGTCCTACTCCTCCCAGCGTGCGCGCGTGCTTCGTTCGACACTCGAAGTGCCTTCGATCGACGAGAGGGCGGACCGCCCGATCTCGACGGTCCCGTCGAAGAGGGTGCAGCACATGATCCCATCGAGCCTACCGGTTCTCTTCCAAATCCATCTGAGCAGAGTGAGGTCTCGCTCGCAGGAATTCTGGGCTATGCGGACGAGCGGTCGCCCGTTCTCATGGTGGCCCGGTCGACACGTTCACGCGCAGAAGCGGCCCACGTCGCGGCATCGATCTTGCTGCCCACGAATCCGGAAGTTTCGATCGCCGTGGGTCCGCGCTTCGGCATCTCCGGAACAGGGGTCGATGTCGATGCGTCGATCACTCAGCAACTCCAGATCGCGGGCGAACGAAATCTGCGCATCGATGTGGCAGAACGCCTTCGTGATCTCACCGACGCGGAGATCGAACAGATCCGTTGGGTCGTGCATTGCGACGTCCACGCGGCGTTTCACCGTGCGCTGATCGAGCGGGAGCGTGCACATCTCGCGGAGCGTGTCGTCGGATTCCAGCGAGACGTCTTGGCGGTCGTCGAACGTCAGATCTCCGCAGGGGAGACGGCTCCCCTTTCATTGCGGTTGGCACAGGCCGAGGTCGCGCAGGCTCAGCAAGTATTGGTGGCTGCGCAACAAGCCTTTTTTGCATCTCGCATCCGCCTCGCACAGCTCGCTGGGTGGCCGGTCACCACCCCCCCATTGCCAAGCGGCACGGTCGACACCCCTCGCGATCCACCTCCTCTCGATCATCTCGGTGAGATCGCACGTGAACGCCAGCCAAGTTTGCGTACAGGGACAGCTCGCATCCGTGAAGCCGAAGCTCGTGCCAGCCTCGCGGATCGCGAAGTCTGGCCACGCCCGTCCGTTGGGGTGCAATACCGGCGCGAAGGCAACCCGACGAGTGAAGGCGCGTACGACATCGCCATGGGGGTCGTTTCGATCCCCATTCCGAGTTTTCAACTGAACCAGGGGGAACGGGCTCGAGCGCACGCGGACGTTACCGTTGCAGAGGCCGAGCTCGATGCGGCTCGTCGACTGTTGGAGGGCCAGATCGCCGAAGCACGCAGTGAAGTCGCCGCGGCTGCACAGCGAACGCTGGCGTATGGCAGCGAAATCGTGCCGCGCTTCGAGGAGAACCTCTCGTTGCTGCGGCGATCCTTCGAGCTCGGCGAAATCGACATCCTTGCCCTCTCGACCGGACGAGAACGGTTTCTGCGCATTCAGAGCGACGCCCTTCTGGCACAGCAGGATTACTTCGTCGCGTTGGCTGGACTCGAACGGGTCGTCGGTGTCGAGCTTTGGCGCGATGACCACCATCAGGATGACACGCCATGAATCGAACCCTCCTCATCCCCTACGTGCTCGTGGCGTTGGCTTCGGCCTGCAGCAAGAGCGGAGACGCAGCCCCGGACTCGGTCGAGCACGTGGAAGGCGGGCATGGTGATGAAGCGGCGAACGGGCACGGCAACGAGGTTCGCCTCTCGGCCGAGGCGTTGGAGCTCGCCGGCATCCGTGTCGCGGTCGCGGAACGACGAGCACTCACCGGAGGCGTGGCCATCCCAGCCGAGGTGCAATTCGAACCGAGCAGCACCGCGCATGTTGGCCCGCTCGCCACCGGTCGCATCACGAAAGTATCGGTCGCGCTCGGCGACCGCGTGCGCCGCGGACAAACGCTGGGTATGGTCGCATCGAGCGACGTCTCGACGGCGCGAGCTCGGCTCGACCAAGCCCGCGCTCGGCTTTCGGCGGCAGAGAGCACGTTGCAGCGTCAGCAACGGCTCGCGAGCGAGGGCATCGGTGCCCAGCGCTCGCTCATCGAGGCCGAAGCGCTCGTCGGAGAGCTTCGTGCCGAAGTCGAGGGGATCCGTCGTCAGCTGTCCGTTTTTGGCTCGGGGAGCGCAGGCGAACTCGCCCTCTCGTCACCCATCGACGGAGTTGTCGTCGCCGTTCACGCCACCCTCGGCGAGGCCATCACACCCGACACGCCTGCATTCATCGTGACCGACCAGACGAAAGTATCGGTGCGAGGCAATGTACCGGAGCTCGAGCTCAGTCGCATCGAAGCAGGGTCGGCCGTGGTCGTGCGCCTCCACGCATTTCCCGACCTCGCCATGCCGGGAACCATCACCTACGTCGCGCCTGCGCTCGACGAACGCACGCGCTCGTTGCCGATTCGCGTGACTCTCCAGGTACCGGATGCTCGTCTTCGGAGTGGGCTGTTCGGCAGCATCGAACTCGTCGGTGGTGCGATCGACGAACGAGTACTGGTCGTGCCAATGGATGCGGTCGCGACTCTCGATGGCCAGACCGTGGTCTTCGTCCCCGCGGATGAACCTGATGCATTCCGACCGCGGCCGATCGCGCTCGGCCGACGAGCGGGCGGCTTCTTCGAAGTTCGTTCAGGGCTCGAAGAGGGCGCTCGGTTTGCGACGAGCGGAGCGTTCACACTGAAGAGTGCTCTGCGTAGTGGGGAGCTCTCCGAAGGTCACGTCGACTGAAAGAATCGCGATGAAGAAGCTTCTCGAACTTTGTCTGGAGTGGCGTCTCCTCGTTTTCGCATTCGTCTTCGTCGTCGGAGCGGTCGGTGTCAGGAGTGCTCAGCAACTACCCATCGACGCCGTCCCCGACATCACGAATGTCCAGGTGCAAGTCCTCACGAACGTCCCCGGGCTCAGTCCGGTGGACGTGGAGCGTACGATCACATTCCCGGTCGAATCGGCGATGAGTGGGTTGCCCGGTGTCGAAGAGATCCGCAGCGTCTCGCGGTTTGGCCTCTCCGCCGTCACGGTCGTGTTCGAGGAGGGCACCGACCTGCTTCGCGCGCGGCAACTCATTTCGGAGCGCCTCACCCAAGCCCGGGAGCGCCTGCCCGGAGACGCTTCGCCGGAGCTCGGCCCGCTCAGCACGGGGCTTGGAGAGATCTTCCAGTTCGAGGTGCGTGCGGAAACCACGTGCGAACTGAACCAGCCCGACACCGAGCAGTGCTACACGCCGATGGAGCTGCGCTCGATCCTCGATTGGTTCATCGCTTACGAGCTGCGTTCGGTTCGGGGGGTCGTCGAGGTGAACTCCTTTGGGGGTGAACTCAAGACTTACGAAGTCGAGGTGCTGCCCGAACGTCTTCGTGCACTCAACGTCTCCCTCAATGACCTCTTCGAAGGACTGGAAGAGAACAACGCTACCGCGGGGGGAGGCTATCTCGTCCGCTCGGGGGAACAACTGCTCGTGCGCGGCGAGGGGCGGATCCAAAGCCTGGACGAAATTGGCGACGTGCTCATCGAGACTCGGGAAGACGGCGTTCCCGTGCGCGTGCGCGACGTGGCTCGTGTGCATCTTGCACCGCTCATTCGGCAAGGCGCGGTGACACGTGACGGTCGCGGCGAGGTCGTCACGGGCATCGTGATGATGCTCGTCGGAGCCAACGGTCGCGAGGTCGTCGAGGACGTCAAAGCAAAGATCTCACAAATCGAGCCGTCGCTTCCATCCGGCGTACGCATCGATGTGTTCTACGACCGTGCCGACCTGGTGAATCGTACGATTCACACGGTTGCGAAGAATCTCGCCGAAGGAGCGCTGTTCGTCATCGCGGTGTTGTTCCTGCTCCTCGGTAGCATTCGTGGCGGGCTGATCGTCGCTGCGGCCATCCCGTTCGCCATGCTCGTCGCGTTCACGGGCATGAAAGCGCTCGGTCTGAGCGGCAATCTGATGAGCCTTGGCGCCATCGATTTTGGCATCGTCGTCGATGGATCGATCATCGTCGTCGAGAATGCTGTGGTCCACCTCGCCGCCGCGGCGCGAGGACAGGGGCGCCCCATGAGCTACGCCGAAGCGGCCGACGTCGTCGTCGACTCCACGCTCGACGTACGCAAGGCCGCTCTCTTCGGCGAAGCCATCATCGTCATCGTCTATATCCCGATCCTGACGCTCGCCGGTATCGAGGGGAAGATGTTCAAGCCGATGGCGATCACGGTCTTGTTCGCGCTGCTCGGTGCCTTCATCGCCTCGCTGACGTTCGTACCCGTATTGGTCGCAACGTTCTTGCGCCAACACGCCGAGGAGAAAGAGCCGTTCATCGTCCGATGGCTCCATCACCTGTATCCACCGTTGCTAGCCCCTTTGATGCGCTGGCCGAGATTGGTCATGGCCGTTGCGCTCGCGCTGCTGGCCGGCTCGGGTGTCCTCGCCTCTCGCATGGGCGGCGAGTTCGTACCGCGCTTGGATGAGGGCGCCATGGCGATTCAAGTGCTCCGCCTTCCGAGCGTCTCCCTCGAAGAGAGCGTTCGAGGCTCGACGCGCTTCGAGCATGTCCTGCGCGAGTTTCCTGAAGTGCTCACCGTAGTTTCGAAGACGGGGCGGGCCGAGATCGCCACGGATCCCATGGGTGTGGAGCTCTCCGACTGCATCGTCATGCTCAAGCCGCCGGACGAATGGACCACCGCGAATACGCGGGAGGAACTCGTACAGCGCATGGCCGAACGCCTGAAAGCAGCCTTGCCGGGGCTCGGGTTTTCCTTTTCGCAGCCGATCGAGCTACGCATGGCCGAACTCATCAGCGGCACGCGATCGGACGTCGCCATCACCATCTACGGCGACGACCTGACCACCCTCGAGCGATTGAGTCTCGCGATGCAGAGTGCCGTTCGTGAAGTGCCGGGCGCCTCGGACGTGCGGGGTGAGCAACTCGCCGGGTTACCGACCCTGGAAGTCACCGTAGATCGAGCCTCCGCATCGCGGTACGGCGTCTCGGTACGTGATGCCCTCGATGCGATCGAGGCGATCGGGGGCCGAGGTGTCGGCGACGTCTATGAAGGTGAGCGACGATTCCGCCTGCAGGTGAGAATTCCTGCGGGGCTACGGGATGACATCGACCAGGTGAGGCATCTACCGGTGAGCGGGCCGAAGGGTCCGCTCGTACCGCTCGGCCAGATTGCCAGCATCCAAGTCGTCGACTCCCCCGCAAGCGTCAGTCGAGAGGCGGTGCGGCGGCGGACGAACGTCGAAGTGAACGTGCGGGGTCGCGATCTCTCGTCGTTCGTCAGCGAAGCACAGGCGCGGGTGAACGACCAAGTGCAGATACCCGCCGGCTACGTCGTCGAGTGGGGGGGGCAGTTCGAAAATCTCAACGCAGCGTCGGAGCGCCTCGCGATCGCCGTGCCGCTGGCACTCGGCCTCATCTTCATTTTGCTGTACATGGCGTTCGGTCAGTTGAAGCCAGCGCTCCTCATCTATTTGAACGTTCCATTCGCAGCGGTGGGTGGAGTGTTTCTCCTCGCCATTCGAGGAATGCCGTTCTCGATCAGCGCCGCCATCGGCTTCATCGCGCTATTTGGCATTGCGGTGCTGAACGGTGTTGTGTTGCTCACGACCATCAAGAAGTTGCGCGAGCTCGGACGCACGCCCCTCGAGGCCGCACGCGAGGGCGCGGAGTCGCGACTACGTGCTGTCGTGATGACGGCAACGGTGGCCGCTCTGGGATTCATTCCAATGGCACTATCGTCGAGCGCCGGTGCCGAGGTGCAGAGGCCCTTGGCGACGGTGGTCATCGGCGGCCTCGTGAGCGCAACGTTCCTGACCCTCTTCGTGTTGCCGACGGTCTACGCATTCGTTTACCGGAAGGAAGAGCACCGGCCCGACCCGGCACCCCCGACTCCTGACCGCGACCCCACCGATTCGAACACAGATTTGGCGATCGCATGAAGAAGCACAAACTGGATCTGGCCCTCACTCTCCCGAGCGACGGAGGAGCTTGCGATGCCTGTGTCGACCGCCTCCTGCGGGGTCTTCGAGGGATGAACGGGATCGAGGAGGTGCACGTCGACCGCTCCCATGCCGACGCTCCCAAACTCTGTCTTCACTACGACCCGACGGTCCTCCGCCTCGGTGCCGTCGAGAAACTCGTTGAACGGGCAGGCGCCGAGCTGCGAGCAAAGTACGACCATATTTCGGTGCCGCTCGGAGGCCTGCGACACGAACGACAGTCCAAACTCGTCGAAGGGGTGTTCGCCAACCAGCTAGGCGTACTTCACGTGGCTGTGTCGTTCGGATCGCGCAGGCTCTATGTCGAGTTCGACCCCACGGTGACGAATCGAACCACATTGATGGCCACTGCGGAACGCGCGGGCGTGGTGACGTGGGAGGAATCTCCGGCGGCTTCCGAAGCCTCGCGAGAACGCGACAAACACGATCACGATCACGGCCACGGCGAACCGTTCGGGGAACACTCCGAGCTAGCGTTCAGCCTCGTGTGCGGCGCACTCACGAGTGTCGGCTGGGTACTTTCGAGGCCGTCGGTTCCCGAGTGGGTCTCGACCCTACTGTTCGTCGTTGCCTACTTGTTTGGGTCGTGGTTCACGCTGCAGGAAGTCGTGGTTGCCCTACGGGCGCGGCGTTTCGAGATCGACTTCCTGATGCTGTTGGCGGCCATCGGGGCGGCCATGCTGGGCGAATGGTTCGAGGGCGCACTGTTGCTCTTTCTCTTCACGCTCGGGCACGCGCTCGAGGGCTTCGCGATGAGCCGCGCTCGCAATGCCATCGCCGCACTCGCAAAGCTCATCCCTGAGACGGCAGTTCGGTTGAACCCCTCGGGCGACGAAGAGGAGGTCGCGGTCGCGGAGCTTCGAGTTGGTGACCGGATCCTCGTCAAGCCCAACACCCGCGTCCCGGCAGATGGTTTCGTGGTGGCGGGGACGAGCAGCGTCAACCAAGCTCCGATCACCGGCGAAAGTGTGCCGGTCGACAAGCGTCCCGTGGACGACCCGGAGGCCGCGCGGCAAAAACCCGAAGCGCTGCCGGCGGAGGCTCGCGTGTTTGCGGGAACGATCAACGGTGCGGGCGTCTTGACCCTCGTCGTCACCAAAGCGGCCGGGGACAGCACCCTCGCCCGGGTCGCGAAAATGGTCGCGGAGGCCGAAACTCAGAAGTCCCCCACGCAGCAGTTCACCGACCGTTTCGAGCGAATCTTCGTGCCGATCATCGTTACGGTGGTCGTGCTTCTGCTGTTCGCATGGCTCGTGGTCGACGAGCCATTCGCACAGAGCTTCTATCGGGCCATGGCAGTGCTCGTGGCGGCGAGCCCTTGCGCCCTCGCCATCGCAACGCCGAGTGCCGTCCTTGCAGGAGTTGCCCGAGCTGCACGAGCTGGAGTGCTCGTGAAAGGTGGGGCACACCTCGAAGCGCTTGGGCTCATCAAAGCTGTCGCATTCGATAAGACCGGAACCTTGACGGAGGGACGACCGAAATTGACGGACGTCGTCCCGTTTGCGGGAGTCGACGTCCCCGAACTGCTGCGCCTATGCGTGGCGATCGAGAAACGCTCGGATCATCCCCTCGCGAGCGCGATCGTCGATGGGGCGCAGGGGTTCGGTTTTGACGGGATCACGCCCGAAGCCACTGGCGTCGAGGCGATCGTTGGATACGGGATCCGAGGCCTGATCGACGGGGCCGAGGTGCTCGTCGGCAAGCCCGGCCTGTTCACACGTGAGGGTGGGCTTCCGCCGGAAGTGCAACGCGTGGTTGAACAGGTTCAATCCCAGGGTCGCACCGTGATGGTCATTCGCGTGGGCGAACGGTTCCTCGGCGTGCTCGGTGTCATGGACACCGCACGCGGCAGCGCGAAGGAGGTCGTCACTGAACTCCATCGCCTGGGTATCGAACAGACGATCATGCTGACCGGCGACCACCAGCAGGTTGCCGAGGCGGTGGCGAAGCAAGTCGGCATTCGGGTGGCGCGCGGGGATCTCCTTCCTGAGCAGAAGGTCGAAGCCATCGTCGAGCTCGCGCGTTCGTCGACCCGCGTGGCCATGGTCGGAGATGGCGTCAACGATGCACCTGCGATGGCCCATGCCACGGTCGGAATCGCGATGGGAGCGGGAGGATCGGATGTCGCGCTCGAGACCGCAGATGTCGCTCTGATGGCCGATGACCTTCGTGCGCTTCCGTTCGCAATTGGGCTGAGTCGCGCGGCGCGGGCCATCATACGTCAAAACCTTTGGACGAGCCTCGGGATGGTGGCGCTGCTCGTGCCCGCGACGATCTTTGGCTTTGCCGGAATCGGGGTGGCGGTGGCGTTTCACGAAGGATCCACATTGCTCGTCGTCGTCAATGCGCTTCGACTGCTGGCGTATCGCCACAGGAGATACGAGCAGTAGCGGTCACGCTGTGTCGCTTGTTCAGCCCCGACTTGAGTGACACGAGGCTCGACGCCGGACTCGCCAAGCTCCGGCCGCGAGCCATATCGCGAACCATCCGGCGGCAGCGTGATGGGGAGCACGCTTCGAAACGATGCAACCAGAAGCGTTCTCGTCGTTCGTTGCGGAGCCGTCCAACCCCGTTTCGGCGGTGGTCGAGGGCTCGTTGGAAGCATCCGTTTCGCTGCCGCCACCCTCGAGGCAATCGGGGGGTAACACGAACCCTGCATCGCACGCTGAAGGGTCGACACAACCAGGCGTACTGCGTTGCAGGATCACCCAGAGGCTGGGCCCATAGGCGACGTAAGTCAACCCATTCGGATCTTCGAAGCTCATGCGAAGGGTGATCGTTTCACCGCCGAGCGTATCGGGCACCATCCAGGGGATCGAGAGGGTGCTGCCGTTGACGGGTTCGTCTACGGCAAAGGATTGCCACGTGAGTTCGAAGTCTGGGCGCTCGCTGCCTTCGGCACCCGTCACTGCGTATTCGGCCGTCACTGTGGTGCCGGGAACCGCATCGACGCAGGCTCGCACTTCCACCGTCTGTCCAGCGCACGATTGATCAGTCGACGGTCGCTCGAGGGCCGCGGCCGGACCGAGCCGTTGCGGATCACCACCGTCGTAGACGCGCACGATGTTGCCGCTTCGGGGACGCCACAGGTTGAAGGTTGGTTCGTACGTATAGCCCTCGAGGGTGTACGTACCTGCCGGGACCTCCGTCGTATCCCAAACGACCGGTTCGTCCGCCTCGGTGAGCGAGATCGAGCGACGCTCGTCGTCCCCGGTGATCCGAAACCAACAACCCGCCCATGCGGCGCTCGTCTCGAACAGGTCCTCGGCATCGACCGTGGCAGGGTCGACGAGCCCGAGCACGGCCGCGTCATCCACATCGATCGAGGTAATCCACCGCGGCAAAAACTCTTCGGTGGAATGCTGCCGGCAGAACGCGAAGAACTGATGGGTTCGGCTGTTTGAGACCTCGTCCACGGTGACGTCGAGATCCTCGAAGGGGATCCCGTAAGCGAAGGTGTAGAGGGGGTTGACGCTGCGGTCGACGAACTCGAGGCAGGCCAGATCGGCTGGCCACTCCACGGGCGTTCGCAGGTGCGTCATGTTGCCAGCCTGAGTTGCCCGAGGTGGCATCGAAACCACGGCGAGCACGCCCACCGCGATGAAGAAACGGGTGCGCATCATCCAACGGATCCACCTGCACTCTAACACTCCGATTCGGCTCCGCATCGGCCACCTCGGACGCTCTTCGACAACAACGGTCACGTCCGAGGAGATCGACCGAGCGGCGGTGCGGGCGATTCCAGGCCGAAGCTTGCCGAATCCGCGCTCACACAAGTTCGTCCTAGCCGGCATACTCTTTGCCGATGGTTCTGCGTCTCATCACTGTCGCACTGCTCGGAGTGTTCCCGGTCGCTCTGTTGGGATGCGACAAGGACGATTCGGACGACGACGTCATGACGACGCGGAGCTGCGAAGTTGAACAACGAGATGACACCTACGTGCTCGGTCTCGAGAAGACCGGCACGAGGGTCCGGGTACAGTTCGTCGATGCCATGCCGGCACCGCCCGATCGCGGCGACAACACGTGGACGTTGCGCATGCTCGATGTGGCCACGGGTGCGCCGACGGAGAACGCGGAGCTCGTCGTCGACCCGTTCATGCCCGACCACATGCATGGCACATCCATCCCGGTCGAGGTGACCCCCATGGAAGAGCCGGGCGTGTTTCAGCTCGACCGGGTGAACCTATTCATGGCCGGACTCTGGGAGGTCACGCTCGACCTCACGCTCGCGGACGAGACCGAGGACGAGGTGGTATTCAGGTTCTGTGTCGACCCATAGTCAGCGGGGAGCTCATAATGCTTCGAGCTCGCATGCGAGCCACTCGCTGAGCTGACGCCGCTCCTCGAGCGTTGGCGTGGGCGCGCCAATCGGCATGAATTCGTTGGTCGCGGCCGGTCCGGCACCGGCCTTCTCGTCGATGTGTTCGGCGAGCGGGAGGATTTCCTCAAGCGTATCGAAGTTGTGATCGGCCGGTGCGCTCATGCGCGCGTCCCCGCTGACCTCCGCGCTGTGGCAGCGTGTGCAGTACATCTGCATGAACGGCTGCCCGAAGCCCTCGTAAGTGAGCATCGAGTCGGTCGGACATACCGACTCTGTCGGTGGTCCGCTTGGCGCCTCGGTCTCGCACGACTCCTCTTCGCTGTGCTCCTCGCCCCCATCGTTGGCACATTTGTCGTCGTCGCCGTCGTCGTCGCACGCCAAAGCAACGAGACAGGTCATCAGGGCCGCAGCCTGCAAGCTTCTTCGCATGGTCCTCTGTTGCCCGAAAGGAGCGCACTCGTCAACGCGAGGGGTCGGGGTCAGCCACCCGAGACGCCGTAGCGTTGGATGAACAACACGTTCGGTGCGCGTCGCCATGTGAACGGATCGGCCGCATCGACGGCGGGGGCGGACGCAGTGAGATCGGTCGTCGCCGTCACGGGCGAGGCTTCGCACGGATCGATCGCGGGGTCGAGCTCGACCCACACCACGCGGCCGAACCCCGGCTCATCGTCACCCGGGTCGATCGGGCCGGCCCCGATCGCGAGCCCGCGTCCTCCCGGCTCGAGTGCGAGCGCGTACGGATGGAGGTCTCGACCGTCGTCACCGCGCCACTGCTCGTCGAGAGCGACCAGACGCCCGCAGATCTCGGCCCCCGTCGCGCTGTCGCGGATCACGTGGATGCCGCGCTCGGATGTGCGGCCGGACGCCATCAGCCAGCGAGCACCGTCGCCACCGCCACCGGAGAGCCGTACGATCTGTCGAATCTCGAACAACGACCCAGGGATCGAGCCTGGAGCGGCGAGCATCGAGCAATCGCTCGCGAATCGATACATACGGCCCTCCTCGCCCGTCGCAACCGGTGCGTGCTCGACCAGCAGGAATCCACCGGTGCCGTCTTCAGCGATCGAACGTACGCGCTTGTTCGGGAACGGAACGTCCGCAACACAGCCCTCGATCGTCGCTGCCGCGTCCTGCACGGTGCCCTCACCCACGCGGGAGACATCGAGGACGACTGCGCCTTCGTTTCCGTCGCACGCGAGCGCGACGCGATTCACCTCCGCATCGAGGGCGATGAGCGACCATGCACCGGTACAGCGACCACCGCCGACATCGTCGAGCACGCGCCGGCCAATCGCGCCGGGCATGCCTGGATCGACGACCAAGAGCTTGCCGGGCGCAGTCCACTCTGTTTCGGCGGTGAAGAGATCGTTCGCGAACGAGCCGATGAGCAGGCGACCGCTCGGATGAGTGAGTGCAAAGATCGGCTCTTCTTCGCCCAACTCGCGGGCGAACACCGCCGACGTGAACTCATCGCCAACGAAGTAGTCGACCGCGGGAATCGTCGCGCCGACCTCGTAGCCGGAGAGGACCTCGTGAGGGAATACGATGAGCGAACCGCGGTTGCGCTTCGGATAGTGACCGATGAGCACCGCGAGGCCCGCAGACGTCATTGCGACTCCGTACGGCTCGTCGAGGTTTTCGCCCTCGTTATTGCCACCGGGATTCCGCTTGAGGTCCACATCGATCGCACCGCGGTACACGGGCCCTGGGCCGCGTGCGGCAAAGATCTCGACGCGGTCATCGAACGCCTGGCTCGCGACGATCAACGTGCATGATGAACCAGCTGGACACATGAGTGGTCCCGAACCCGAAGCAGGTTCGCCAGCGTCGCCGATGGATCCGTCAGCGATTGACAACGCATCACCTTCGTCGTCAGCACCACAGCTGGTGAGCACGAAGAGCAGAGGCACGACCGCAGGGAGGCAACGCATGGAGATCCTCACGAGTGTGCACCGCCGCCCTTTCGACGACGCACGACGATGAGGATGAGGCCGAGCGCCGCGACAAAGGGAGGGGGATCGTCCGTCGCGTAGCGACAGCCTCCGGCGTCGGTCTCGGGTCCTTGCACCACCGGCAGCGCGTTCGGTCCATAGGCGACGTAGCTCGATCCGGTTGGATCGGTGATCGTCGCGCGCAGCCGCACGAGCATTCCTGCAAGCTGCGCGGGAGGTACGAACGGGAGATCGAGCACTCCGGTCGCGACGTCCATGTCTTGCTCGACCACCTGCCACTGCGGCTCGATGGTGCCCTCGACGACACCGTACTCGAGCGTGAGTGTGCTACCGACTGGAGCATCGATGCAGCCGGGAACAGGATGCTCGACGCCGGTCTCGATCTGTACTTCCTCGGGCAGCAAGAGCACGCTCGGGCCCGCCCCATCGGCCTCGACCGCGCTCGCGATCACTTTCACCGCTGCCCAACGCACCGCCCAAAGGTTGATGACGGGCTCCCAGGTGTAGCCCTTCACGAGCCAAGTGCCGGGACGGACGGTCGCGACGTCCCATTGCACGCCCATCGCAGCCTGGTCGAGGGTGATCGGTACGCGCGCGTCATCGGCGGTGATCCGTACCCATTCGTCCTCGTGCCAACGCGACGTCGTCGCCAAGACGTCCTCGGGATCGATGGCGGAAGGAATCACCATCGGATCGACCCTCGAGGCGCGATCGATGTCGGCTTGGCTTACCCAACGCGGCGGTGCAGCCTCGAACTTCTGCGCCGCGAACGCGAAGAACTGATGGGTGCGGCTGTCACCGACCTCGTCCGAGGTTCGCTCTCCGTTTTCCTCGCTTGGGACCATGTACTCGAGGTGAACGAAGGGCGCCGTCGAACGATCGACGATCTGCATGCACGGAGCGTCGGTCCAGACGACCGGCACCCGTGGCTTGTTTGCATTGGCCGCCTCGACCGAACGCGTACCCGCAAAGGAGAGCAACGCAATGAGGGCGAGCCACAACGGAGCTATGGATGTGCGTGTGTGCATGCGGCCTCAGATGCCGATATCCATCGAGATCACATCGAAGCACGACGCGCTCTTCACACACGGGCCTTCGAAGTCGGTCACCTCGGCAGTGTCCGGGGTCCACTCGAGCACGGTCGCGCCGAGCGTATATGTCGGGATGCGTTCTTTCACCGAGGGATCGAGCCCGTCCGCTTCGAGCTCATCGACGAGCTCGAAGGGGATCGGTCGCAGCTTCATCGCCACATTCGCGCGATCGACGGGGCCGTCGACGTGCCAGGTCCGTGTCGCCCATGTTGTCCTGTCGTACCTCACACCGGCCATCGCGGCGACGACGAGCAAGTTGCTCGCGATGCTCTCGACCTCCCAGAACATGCTCTCGGGCTGACCGGCGCCATTGAAGGTGTAGTCGCGGAACAACCACAGCGTGGGATCGACCGCGGCTGCGGCGTCGATCGACGCGTCGTCCGGCACGACGCCGGTCTGCAGCACCGGAGCATCCGCGGTGAACGCTTGCAGCTCGAGCCACGCGCGTCGATCTTGCGCCGCGCCGCTCGGCCAAGAGTGCCCCGACGCTTCGTTGTGCAACCACACCACGATATCGGTCCCGTCGCCTTCGGCGGGCGGACGCACGCACAGCCCGACACACACCGACGGCTCAAGAAGCTCGTCGATCGCGGCGCGTTGCTCCGCAACGAGCGTCGGACCGAGCTCCGCGTCGGGGAAGTCCGTGAGTGCGAGATCCACACCGGCAAACCCGTGGTCACGCAACCGTCGCGGTTTCACCCCCGGATAGTCGGCGACCGGTGCATTGCTGCCGGGCATGTGGCAGCTCACGCAGGTATTGCCGTAGTAAATCTTGAGCTCTGGGTTGGCCGGATCCGGTTCGTCGTAGAACGAGTCGACCCATTCCTTGTACGTGCGCTCGAGATGAACGCCGTGACCATTCACGATATCGTGACAGCTGCCACACATCTGGCCGGACACGAGCGCGCCGTCATCCGTGAACCGCGAGTAATCCGAGTCGTGGAAGTCGTTGTCGACGGCATCCGCAAGCTCGCCACGTAGCACGCCATCGAACGCGAGACGGATCGGGTTGTTGTGCGTGCCCTCGACCGCCTCCACGTTGTGGCAGAAATAACACGTCACGCCTTTGAGGTGCTGCGGTAGCTCGTCGAGGTTGAGTCCGTCTTTCGTTTCCCCGAGCGCGACGGCGATCGGAGCATGGCAACGCACACAGAAGTCCCCGAGCTCGCCTCCGGTCTCCCGTTGACCCCGAGCGTTCATCGCAACGAAGATCGGGTCGTCAGCCGAGTATGCGTGCATGCTCCCGAGCCACTGTCGGTACTGCTGCGGATGGCACCCCTCGCACGACTTCGGATCGAGTAGCGCCTGGCGGAGTCCATCGGCTTGCTGCTCACACGCGGTGAGCCCGGTAATGATCACGATCAAAGCGCGTTGCAGCGATCCGCGTTCCACCTTCGGCTCCAACGTTTCATCCTAGCACGACTGGGACGGTTCCCAAATGCAGGACTCGGGGTATGAAGCGATCGCGAGGCCCCACCGCGATCCTCGGCCTTCTCCCCCTTCTGATCCTGTGGTTGCATGGCGTCGAGGTCCCCAAGGTCGACGGTCTTCACCCTGCGCCGCCTGTCGACGTTCCATTCGTTCGTTCATCACCTTCGCGAAAAGATGAGAATTGCCATGAGCACCACCGACCGAGATCGGCAGTACTGGGAAAAACATGCACGAAAGTACGACGCGTCCATGCGGCTCCTCGGGAGACCGATGCCGCGCATGCTCGAGTTGACGGGTGCTTCGGTCATGGGCGCCGGGCGAGTGCTCGAGGTCGCGGCCGGCACGGGAATCGTCACGCCCGTGTTGGCCCGATCGGCCGTTGAGGTCATCTCGACCGACTACGCCGCTGCGATGGTCGAGGTGCTCGAAGCGAAGGTCCGCGCCGAAGGGCTCACCAACGTTCGCTGCGAACAAGCCGACCTCTACGCGCTCCGCTTCGACGAACACTCGTTCGATACGGTCGTCGCCGCTAACGTCTTGCATCTCGTACCGGACCTTCCAAAGGCTCTCGCTGCGCTCTGTCGTGTGCTGAAACTCCGAGGACGCCTGATCGTGCCTACGTTCTGCCACGACGAGACCGCACGCTCATGGATGACATCGCGACTGCTGGCGCTGACCGGGTTCCCAAGCCACCGCCGCTTCACCACCCGCTCGCTGGCCGAGTCGCTCCGAGCGAACGGAGTCCAGGTGGAGCGCATCGAAGTTCTCCCGGGCCTCATCCCGATCGGGTACGTCGATGGCATTCGGATCGAATGAACCGTTCGAGTCGTCGCCCGTCGCAGTGACCGGGCGACTCCACGCAAGACCGCATCACTGGGATCCCGTAGCAATCACGAAAAATCGGGCGGTAAGGTCGATTGCGGGTAGCTAGACTGCATTCGGAACCGTCCGAGTAGTGTTAAGCGCCCCCGTGACTGCTTCACGGCCGCAGAAACACTCATCGCAACATCCACGGATGTGCAATGAAACGCATTCATTGCGCCACGATCGACCCCTCCAGCATGTTCATCCCGCAGGTGAAGGCCAACGTACCGGATGCAGGTACGAGGACGTCCACGGTGACCGCTTCATTGAGCGGGAGGTCTCGGCGGAGATCGAGCGACGGGAACACGAGCTGTTGTCCACAACCCTCGTCGGAAGTCCGCGTGAACACGAGCTGAGCCCGCTGTCCGGCGGGGGCAGTCACTGAGGGGGGGTGATATCCGGTGGCGTCGACCGTGATGGCCACGGTGGTCGTTCCGGGGCTCGGAGCGTTGGGTCCCGGTGGCTCCGGGGCGCCAGCCTCCGCATCCACCTCGCAGGCCTGCATGAGGACGAGGACTCCGAAGAGCCCGAACCGAGTGAGTGTCATAACATTTCTCCTTCTGTCGATTGGTTGTTGGTTGGGGGTTCCGTTCGTTCCAGCCGGCGTTGGGCCTGGGTTCGAGCAAACGCCGTCGCAATATGCCCGCGAAAGGCCTCGAGAAGCCGTTCTTTCGCAAAGTGAGTATCTGCCGAGAACGCAGGAACGGTGTTCATTGTCCGGATGTTCCGGGAAACCGATAATGGCGAAACGCGTTCGTCGTCACCCACAGCAGCACCACTCCGCGAGGGGGCGCGTGCGATCGCGGCAGCGCTCCACGGCAACCCGCATCTGCCGTCGATGCTCTGCTGCAAAACCTGCAACGAAGGCCATGGCGCAAAGGATCAGCATGCGAGTTTCCCTCCTCCGTGACTCCTGTCCTCACCCGGAGAGGAATAGGGCCATTTCTTTCGTCTTCGTGTAGTCGGCCGTCTTGTACAAGAGATTGCCCTTCGGATCGGTCACGATGAAGAACGGAAGGCCGACGCGCAGCTCGGGAAACCTCGAGTCATCTCGGTATTTCGCAAAGGTCGCGGACGTATCGTAGATCTTCACCAACACTGCTTTGCGTAGAGCGGCATGGAGATCTTCGTCTGCAAGCGTTCGCCGTTCGAAGGCATGGCAGTTGGTGCACCAATTGCCGTAGAAGTCGATGAACACGAGTTTGCCCGTCCGTTCGGCTTCGGCAAAGGCGAGCTCATCGTCGAGGTACCAACTGAGATCGCCGTGCTTTTCCGTGCCGTCCTTGTCGGTCGGGACTTCCGCGGTGGAGGTTGACGCTGCGTTCGTCAGGCCTCGATTCATGAGCAGGAACCCGAGCATGACGGCCACGATCGCGAGCGACCCGCGAGTGCGCTCGGACGTCGGTTTGTCAGGGTGGAGCGCGAAGCCCCCACACCATGCGGCGGCGAGTCCAACAAGTATGAGTTGGATCGAGGTCGCGTCGAACCCCCATCCCGACAGGCCTTTGCCCATGTAGCCGATCGCGAAGTAGCCGATGAGCAGCGCGAATCCCCATTGGACGACCAGCATCCAAGGGCCACTGCGAGGTAGCCGGAGTCCGAACACCCCGATGAGAACGATCGGTAGCCCGACGCCGAGGCCGAACACGAACATCTTGCCAGCCGCGACGATCAACCGTCCCCACGCGAGCTCTTCGGTATGGGCGGCCATCGCTACGAGAACGCCGACGACCACGGGCCCGACGCACGCGCTCGACATGAAACCTGCAGCCGCACCCATGAGCCAGGTCGAACCGAGACTCTGCTCTCGGTTCTCCGTCGGGTTCAGTTGCATCATGGGAAATTCGAGCAGTCCTGCGGTCGCGAGGGCGAGCAGGCCCAGCAACACCCCAAGGCCCAAGTTGACGGTCGGACTGCGCATCCATGCATTGAAGGCACCGCCGGTCACCGCGGCGATGAATCCAAGTATCCCGTAGACGCACGCGAGGCCCACGAAGTAGGCGGCCGGGTGAGCGGCCGAGCCGAAACGACTTCGACGCGATCTCAGGATCGCGGCGGTGATCGGGTAAAGCGGATAGACGCACGGGAGCAAGCTCGCGAGCACGCCTCCCACAAACAAGAAGAGGAAGCCGAGCCCAGCCGACGATGTCGAGAGTTGTCGACCCACCCAGTCGTTGAGGACGTCGAACATGGGCTCATTCCCTCGCTACGCCCGCACACGCGAGAGCAGGTAAAACATCTCGGTGGCGATCTGCTGGGCCCGTTCGTCGTAGGTTTCGGCCTCGTGCGGAGTCCCGTCGGACGCCTTGGGATCCTCGTACGGAAGCGAAATGCGAAGCACCGCGCCTGTGACGATGGGACAGTTCTGATCGGCTTGGCTGCATGTCATGACCGCAGCAAAGTTCGAGCTGGGATTGGGTACATCGTCGTAGCGTTTCGAGAACACTTCGAAGGTCGGTCCATCGCTTGCGTACGACACGCGATAACGGGGATTGTCCGTGCTCGGAGGGTCGGCCGCGATCTCGAAGCCCGCGCGTCGCATCGCAGCCACGGCCCGCGGGTTGAATGCCGTCGCCTGGGTGCCGCCGGAGAAGGCCTCGACACCATCGACTCCGTAGTACGCCGCTGCGGCCTGTGCCCACAGTTGGCTCATGTGGCTTCGCCGCGAGTTGTGGGTGCAGATATAGGTGATCTTGGCGGGTTCGCCGGCAGAACGCTTGCTTGCGATGAACAGCGCGAGCTTGTCGAGCTGCTGCTTTCGCTCCTCGGGGATATCCGCGAAATGCGTGACCACTTCGCCGACGTAATTCTGTAGACGCGGGTGCATCGAAACTCCTGGCTGGGCCGTCACGGTCGGTGGGGTGTCGCTCGCCTCGAGAGGGGCCGGAGGTGGGTTTGGATTCGGCGACTCCCCTGCACCGCACGCGTTCGTGACCATGACGAGGCTGAGCCATCTCGATACATCGATAAGATTCGATCTTATGGACATAAGGACATCACTGCAGAAGCGAGGCGAACCGACCGAGGCGCTCCAAGGCCGAGTGCTCGAGGGAGTAGTAGATCCACGTGCCACGACGCTCCGTGGAAAGCACGCCCACCTTCCGCAGGAGCTTGAGGTGGTGAGAAATCGTGGGCTGCGAAAGGTCGAAGTGTGCCTCGATCTCGCAAGCGCAGAGGGGACCCTTGGCCTCGGCGATGAGCGCAAGGATCTCGAGCCGCGTCTCGTCGCTGAGAGCTTTGAAGAGCGGCGCGAACGGGCGAACCTCTCGTGGCTTGGCTCGCCGCGCCGGCTTGCACTCGTCGACAACGGTCAGGCGGTGCTTCGGCACGGGCAGGACTATGCATCGAATATTTTCGATATTCAAGGGTGCCCCTCGCGAATCGACCCTGCCCTTGCCTTCGCCTTCGCGGTTCACGACCCCTCGGAGCGCGGCGGGCTCGGGCAGCCGTTGCAACACCACTCGGGAAGCTTCCCATCCGGGCGTGGCTCGCAAGACATCACGCGCCCGCGGGCATCGATGGCAATGTGGCAGCAGTCTTCGAGGGCTTTGCGGAGGTGTCGACGGCCCCGCTGCACCCGCGACTTCATGCCCGAAAGCGAAACCCCAAGCATGATCGCGGCCTCCTTTTGCGTGAGGCCCTCGAGCTCGGTGAGCGTCAGCGCCTCGCGATACGGCGAAGGAAGCATCGCCACGAACAGCGCGACGTAGCTCGCGAGTCCGCGTTCCACTTCGCGCCCTTCGTCGGAGTCGACTTCGGAAGACAGCTCGCTCGATGGGTCGGCTTCGGTCACAGGGAAACGGATCGCCGTTCGCCAATGGTCGGCCACCGCACTGCGTGCCACCTGGTACACCCACGGCCCGAACCGCTCGTCGTCCCGCAGTGCCGACAAGCCTCGCTGCATCCGCAAAAAGATGTCTTGCAGCACGTCTTCGGTGTCGGTCGGCGACTGCACGCGACGCGCGACGAATGGGCGCAACTTGCCCTCGAGCTCTTGCCACGCGCCACGTGCAGCGGGGTCGATCATGCGGATGTCCCAGGTCCACAACATGAGGGCGCGCAGCAAGACTGGCCGCCGGGTTTGACCGCCTCCACTGTGGCCGAGGCGACGTAGTGCTCGGCGCTCACGCCGGGCATGCACTGCGCGATGAATTCCCCACTCCCCGCCTTCGTGGCGATCTGGATGCGTTCGAAACCCACGTCGCGTAGCAGCGCCTCGATATTCGCGATGGAGGCCGCCCCCGCGACGCAGCCAGTCAACGCCGCGATGTCGTTCCGCAACGAGGCGGGCATCGGCGCCGTCTCGACGACATCGGAGATCGCGAGCCGTCCTCCTGGTTTGAGCACGCGGAACGCCTCACGAAATACGGCTCCCTTGTCCGGGCTCAGATTGATCACGCAGTTCGAGAGAATGACGTCGACCGTGCCATCGGCGACGGGAAGGTTTTCGATCTCGCCCAGGCGAAACTCGACATTCTCCGCTCCGAGCTTGGCTTTGTTCGCGCGAGCCTTCGAGACCATGTCGGGTGTCATGTCGACCCCGATGACGCGCCCCGTCGGCCCGACTTGCTTGGCCGCGAGGAAACAGTCGAAGCCGCCGCCCGAGCCGAGGTCGAGCACTTGTTCACCGGTCCGTAGCGCCGCGATCGCTTGCGGGTTGCCGCAACCGAGGCCCATGTTGGCTCCTTCAGGGACCGAGGCGAGATCGTCGGCCGAATACCCGAGCGCCAAGCTTGCGCTCGCTCCTGGGCCGCAGCAGTTGGGGCTACAGCCGACGGCTCCGGTCGTGCGGGCCACGCTTCCATATTGTTCGCGCACGGCCGTGCGGACTTCATCGTGTGTTGCGTCGTTCATCTTGAACCTCCTGCTTCAGAAGACGGTGACCCCTCCGAAAGGACGCAAACTTTTTTCGGGAAGCGGGAAGAACGAGGAAAAGCGGCCACGGAGGTTCCAAACCTCGGGTCGCTCGAGGTCCGCCGCGTCGCGAAGCCTCTACGCATGGTCGACGCTTCCGACCGTCATCGCTGGCTTCGATTCGGGGTAGATGGACTTCGCCCAGAGCGCGACGTGGACAAGCCCGAGCAACACAGGCACTTCGACAAGGGGTCCGATGACGGCCGCGAAAGCGGCCCCGCTCTCGATGCCGAAGCTGGCGATCGCGACTGCGATCGCCAGCTCGAAGTTGTTCGATGCGGCCGTGAACGAGAGCGTGGCGGTTTGTTCGTAGGTCGCGCCCACCCGGCGGCTCATCGCGAACGACAACGAGAACATCACGACGAAGTAGAGCAACAACGGGATTGCGATCCGCAGCACGTCGAACGGGAGCCGGACGATCGTTTCGCCCTTGAGCGAGAACATCACGACGATGGTGAAGAGCAACGCGACGAGCGTGATCGGGGCGATCCGTGGGACGAAGGCTGTTTCGTACCAGAGCGTTCCTTTGAACTTGGTGAGCACTCTCCGAGTGAGAAACCCAGCCGCAAATGGGACGCCGAGATAGATGGCGACGCTCTTGGCGATGTCGGCGATCGAGATGTCCACGAACGCACTCTCGAGTCCGAGCCAGCTCGGCAGCCACGTTGCGAAGACGTAGGCGTAGGCCGGGAACAACAGGACCTGGAAGATCGCATTGAACGCAACGAGGCCAGCGCAGTACTCGGTATCGCCTTCGGCAAGCTCGTTCCAGACGATCACCATGGCGATGCAGCGTGCGAGTCCGATGAGGATGAGGCCGAGCATGTATTCGGGCTTGTCGTGCAAGAACCCGACAGCGAGCACGAACATGACGATCGGGCCGATGATCCAGTTCTGCACGAGCGAGAGCGCCAGCACCCGCCGATTGCGAAGCACCTGGCCGAGCTCCTCATAACGAACCTTCGCGAGAGGCGGGTACATCATGAGCACGAGTCCCACTGCGATCGGGATCGACGTCGAACCGATGCTCACGCGATCGAGCGCCATCGCGAGGCCTGGCGCGGCGAACCCGAGCCCTACCCCTACTGCCATCGCAAGGAAGATCCAGAGCGTGAGGTAGCGGTCGAGGAACGACAGTCCTCTCGCAGGAGTGGTCGCGGTGTTGGATGGCACGAGCCGGAACTTGCATCGAAAAACTTCGATATTCAAGCTTTCCGCGCAACTCACATAGGGCATCGGATTTGTCCTGCGGCTAACCCCCCGACATCTCTATTGCATTGACAGCCGCTGTAGGCGCATCCATGCGAGACATTCGACGAGCGACCAAACCGCTTATCGCTCGTCCTTACCTGCAACGACAGCCTCACGCTCAGGTGCGCACACAAGCAGCGAACATGTACCTGTCTTGCATCGTTTCAGCACCTGAGCGATGTGGTTCCGCGTTGCTTGGAGAGACGCCAGTTCTTCATCGATGCGCGCGAGCACGGCTTCGAAGCGTGGCTGCTGGTTCTCGCAGGTCGCGGTGCCCTCATCGAACATCCGCAGGAGCTCGACGATTTCGTCGAGCGGAAGACCGAGCGATTGCAGGTCCTTGACCAGTCGAATCCGATCCACGACGTTCGCGGCGTAGATGCGATAGCCGGACGAGCGTCGTTCGGGCGCGGGCAAGATGCCGCGGCGTTCGTAGAAGCGGACTGTGTCGACCGTGACCCCTGCGCGCTTTGCGACGGTACCGATGCTCAAAGGTAGGCTCACGCGTTGAGCCTACCTTGACTCTGGTCTAACTCCAGGGTTCAAAGTTCAAGGCCATGAGACTCCAAGCGATGGTGGGGCGGAGCGGTCGATGGGCCCTCGGCCTCGGATTTACGACGTGTGTGGTTGCTTGCGCGGCGCCCTGGGTGATCGCGTTGGGTGGCGGCACCCTACTTCTCTCGTCTGCAACGATGGCCGTTCTCGGCACGGCGGAGACCGTCGGTCTCGGGGTGGCGGCTCTCGGCCTTGCGGCGATCGGGGGCGCCGCATGGCGGCGGCGTACCGCCGCCACGTCCTCCTGCGGGTGCGAATCGGCGTGTTCGGTCAAAGCCAGCAACGTCGAGCTCTCGTGCACGCTCGACCGCTTCGGTGGCATTCATCGGCTCGCAGAATTTCGCGATGTGTTCGAGCGTGCATACCTCGGGAGCGAGCGCGCTGCAGATGCGGTTCGATGGCGATTTCGCGGTGCACCGGGCCTGCTCGAGGAGCTACGGGCCCTTGCTGCCAAGGAAATGAAGTGCTGCCAGTTCTTCGCGTTCGACGTCCGAACCGTCGGTGACGAGATTTGGTGGGACACCCGCACGCCCGACACCGCGAAGCCAGTCGCCGAAGAATTTTTCGCCCTCCCCCAACGCGTCACGAGTACCGATTCGCAGGGGTTCATCGATCGGCTCGGGCACACATTTCGTTCGATTGGTGGGCATTTCGGACCGGGCCAAACGGAGGGGCGGCCATGACGAGCACGATGAAGCCCAAGGATGCGATCGAGGCAACCCTGCCGATCGTCTGCGAACCGCAGTCGATCCCGCCGCATGAACGCGAGACATGGCTGAGAACCGCAAGGGAGACCTATGCCGCAGTCGAAGCCGTTCACGAACTTCCCGATGGGTATGCGCTTCGTCTCGATCCCAGTCGCTTGGTGCTCGTCGCCGAGTACGTCAGCCTGGATCGGCTGTGCTGTAAGTACGTGCGCTGGTCCATCCTCGTCGAGGAGGGCGGTGGGCCCCTTTGGCTGTCGATCCGCGGACCCGAGGGGACCAAGACGATGAGTCGGCAGACGTTCGAACAGACGGACCTGCTGCCGATCGCCGTGGCGCAAGCAGCCGGGTTCGCGACTTCGTCGCGCACGCCGGTCGATCGCGATACCGTGATGGGTATGGCCGAACGACCCAAGGCGTAACGATCGCGCTGGTATGGTCCAGACCTTCGCTCTCTTCGTCGTCACCGCCGTCGCCGAGATCGTCGGCTGCTATCTGCCATACCTGTGGCTTCGGCAGTCCGCGTCGCCCTGGCTTCTCGCTCCTGCGGCGCTGTCGCTCGCCGCCTTTGTCTGGTTGCTTTCGTTGCATCCGACGGCCGCGGGACGAAGCTACGCTGCCTACGGAGGCGTTTACGTGGCGGTCGCGTTGATGTGGCTGTGGCTCGTGGATGCACAGCGGCCCACGACGTGGGACCTCCTAGGGGTTGGGCTATGCATCGCAGGGGCCACCGTCATCGTGCTAGGCGCGAGCAGATAAGCGGCATCGATGTCTTGGATGCACCGAGGTGGTCCCTGTCCTTCCGTCTCGCTCGCCGCCGGTTGTTTGAGCCCAAACGCAAAACGGAGGTCACCGCCAGATCTCGAAGTGACTCACCGCTGCCCCTCGTACGCCTTTCGTGGGCACGTACTGTTCCTGTGGTTGCCGGTGCTTCCGACGCCTACGACGAAGGTTTTCGTTTTGGTCCGGTTCGGGTCCGAAACCGGACATCTCTATCTTGCGGCAAACCGGACATTCCTACTTTGCATTGACAGGAGCCGTCCGCGCAGGTGGAGCTTGCCGGTCTACTGCCCGCCCTGCTCCACTTCACGCTGGCTGCTGCTTCGCAGCATCGACGGGGTACCCGACGGTGTCGTGCTCCACTATGGCGAGATCCCGGACCGGGATCGGACGTGGTCGAGCTGGCGCGGAGCGGGCTGTCCCCCGAACATCTGGAACGAGGCACAGCAGGCGCTCCGACGAGGTCTGACGACCTTCAACGAGATCGGTGCATCCAACGAAGATATTTTTTAGAACTCTCCCAGATTAAGCTCCTTCGAGACCTCTTGAGGAGACAGAGCGGTAGATCACCACCACCGCCCAAGAAAGCAGTTGCAGATGTCCAAGAAAAATCAGCATGTTGTACCCCATCCCGGAGGCTGGGCGGTCAAGCCCGAGGGCGCCACAAGGGCAGGCTCGGTACATCCGACTCAACGTGAAGCAATCAACCAAGGACGAGAACGAGCTCGCAACCAAGGAGCGGAATTGCTTGTCCACGGAGAGAGCGGAAGGATTCGGGAGCGAAGTTCGTACGGAAAAGATCCTTTCCCACCGAAGGGCTAGGACCGAGTCTTGCTCGGGGCGCATACAATGGAAGTCTTTGCACATTGAACTTGTCCGCCCCACGAGTTCTCCTCGCGGGGCGGCGCTCATCTCGAGCTTGCCGTGCCATGCCCATTGACAGCTTTCTGGCGTCCGCGAACTGGACCGAGCTCTCGATCCGGTTAACCGCCTACGCTCAACGCCGTCTCAGAAGAGTCGGTGTAGTGAAGGTTATGGATGCCGAAGAGGTCGCCCAGGAAGCTCTGCGTCGTCTTTTCGATCCAAAGTACCGGTTATGGACACCGCTGGAGCCCACGCTGGATGGGCTCATCAACCATCTTGGCAGCGAGGTCAACGGGATTATTTCGAATTTGCGTCGCCGACAAGCCCGTTGGGGTGATGCGCTTTCGTTCGAAGATCGGACGTCCCATAGGTTGCCTACGGCTCAGGGGCTGGACTGCGCTGCCGACATCTTGGCGCGACTCGAAGCGACGGGGGAGGACGACGCGGCAGATATATTCAGGAAGATTCTGGAAGGCAACCTCGTCCCTGCAGAACAAGCTGAATCGTTGAGGTGGCCCCCTCAACGGGTATATGAGGCTCGCAGGCGCTTGAGAGATGCGGTACGTGTGTTGCATACTGGAAGACGAGAATGAGCAAGCAATCCGAGCCTAGTAGTCCTGCAGACGTCGAAGATCTGCTCGATGCAGATTTGCTGTTCGGCCCGATTGAACTCGCGTGTTATGAGCTCAGTGAAGCTGGAGAGGATCCACATGATGTGGGAGTCCGTGGAGCTCAATTCGTCCAGACTCTTCGGGACCAACAAACCTCCTGGCAAAAACTGAGGGGAGTTGGACTCAGAACAAATAGAGTAAACGTTGATTTGGACGCATTTGCGGAATTTGCCCTTAATGCTACGAGCACATTCGCGGCGGATCGGGCATCCCTTATTAGTCTGCTTAACGAAGCGTGTATGGATTCGCGCTACGTGCAGCAACTGAACATGGCATTTGAAGGTCGTCGAACAGAAGAAATTGACGAGGATGAGCTTCGTCGTTTCCTTGAGGACGTTGGGGCCATCGAACGCTTAGAGAAGAGTGACGACGAGTGAGTAAGCGGGAACAAAACGAGTGTTTCTGCACAGCAGCTCACACAACCAGACTCTCGGATCAGTGAGACGGTATGGTTGTTCGACGTGGGGAAGTCCTGATCTGGTACAGACGAAGGCGCGTCTCCGGTCCACGTTCGGTCAGCGAGGTCAATGACCACTTTGGTGCCCTTCCTTCCTCCAAACTCCTCGACTCCCGTTGCGTGGGGCGCTTTCGTACTGGCTCGCTGGGTCGGGTTCAAGTACAACGCGGGTCAAACGAACTGGAAGCGGGAACGATTTTGATCGCGGGGGCTTGTCGCGATCGGCGGCTTTTGTAAGAATCGGCGCCAACGTGTCTGGAAAGACAAAACGCCGTCAGAAGCAGCGAGGCAAGTCATCTCAACCGCGTCAACCGAAATCGCAGCCGAGCACGCAAAACGCGGCTCAAGGGACGTCACAGTGGCAGCTAAACTTGCGCTTGCGTAAGGCCACATCATTGCTTGATCACATGCAGGACGGCAACGAGTATGCGAGCGTTGCAAACCTCGCACCCGAAAACGTTGATTTCAATGCTGAGATCCGACGCGCGATTGCGGATCTCGAAGGGATCCGCGGTCGTCCGTGTGCGTGTTACGTTGGCAATGTCATAGGTACTGCGTCAGAAGGTTCAGCGATTGAGGCTGCCGATGATTTGCCCTTCAATGAAATGATCGCATCTATCCCGGGTGAAACTGCGATCGATGTGTTTCTGGCATCCAATGGCGGCTCTGGCAGCCAAGTTGCGCGCTTTGTAGAGCTTCTCCACAGCCGTTTTAGCTCTGTGCATTTTTTGCTGCCTGCAGCGACGATGAGCGCGGCAACACTATGGGCCTTGTCCGGTCACGAGATCTGGATGGACAGTCGAGCCCATCTGGGGCCGATTGACCCGCAAGTGCCGGGTGCGGATGGTCGCTTGTTGCCGGCGCAAGCCTTGCTGGCGCTGTTGAGGCACATCCAGGAGGAGGGGCAGAGGAAGATCGCAGCGGGCGGAGGTCCCGATTGGTCCCACGCTGTTCTGTTGCGAAGCATCGACCAGACGAAGTTGGGCGCGGCTATGACGTTATCGCAGTACTCAATCGGGCTCGCGCAGCAGTACCTCGAGAAATACAAATTCCAGGGTTGGATAACTCGCTTGTCCGGCGAACCGGTTACCTCGGAGTACAGGCAAACGCGGGCGCGAGAGGTTGCTGCGGACTTTGGAGACCACATCCGCTGGAAGGCGCATGGTCATGCTATCAGCCGCGCCGTCGCCGAAACCGAAATGCGGTTGAAAATCGAGCATCTAGAAACGGTTACTGGCTTGGAACGGGCGGTCAGGCGCCTTTGGGCGCTGTGCTATCTTTTGCAAGACAAGTCTCGCTTTACTAAAATCATTGTGTCGAAGTCCTACAGTTTCTTCAGAATTACAGCTCAGGGTGTGCCATGATCGACAATGAAACTCTATTCGCACTTGGCTGGTCCAACGCCCTTATTGATGCAATTCGAGCCGTCGAGCCTAGTATTAACTGGGACGCATTCGACCGCTCCATCAATCAATGTGTGGGCGCTGCCGACGTTGAATGCACGATAGCGGGACTACCTACGCCGCCGCGGCCAGATACTGCATCCGATATCAGCTTCACGTCCGAATAAGACGCTTCATTCTGCGGGTGGGTCAGGTCTTGGCTTGCCACACCCCCCTCTCGAGATTTCCCTTCGGGAAGCTGCCAAATCTCGTCCTCATCTTGCGCGAGGGCCGCAGAAGTCGAGGCTGCTCACGTCGTGCCTGATTTCGCTCATCGGGGCCGTGATCCTGCGTCAAACGCGAGGGGAGCCCCCGTCCATAGAAGAAACTCGGGCAAGGTCGCCTAAATCCTCAGATTCGCTGCTTTGACGCCGCTTGGGGCGCTTGGAGAGCGGTCCCAGCGAAAAAGGCGCCGATCCAGAATTTCGAGAGAGCACGGCGCGGTTCCCACGGAAAACTTCTTCAGCGGGTTGCGCTTCGGCGACTAGGATCGCAACCTTGACTTCATAAACTTCCCGGAGAGACCGTGAAGAACCCACAACAAAATCAACGCGCTGTGTTCCAGCGTCAGGCCCAAGAGGCGGTGGTTTCTTCCAGTTATCCTTCGGACGAACGGCGGAGCTCGTCTGGTGGTGCGGCACGGCGACATGCTGACTCACGCCTTGAAGGGTTGTCGTCCACTCAAAAGGTCGAGCGAGCGCAGGTATTCAACCGCCAGATCGTGGACCTCGTAAAATCCGGTCGGTTTGTAAAGTAGTGGTTGATAACGACGACGAGTTCGTCCGGCCAACTCCAACTCCAGTTCAGTTTGTCGAACTTGCCGAGCGTGTTGTCGAAGTGCTTCAACGGCACGAAATCGAGGCGCTTGTGATTGGTGGTTTCGCACTTGTTGCTCACAACTATCCACGGGCCACCGAAGACCTCGATCTCGGTGTGAATGCGAGCGTTCCTCAACTCAAGATCATTCGCGACGAGCTTGAGATTCTGGGATACGCAGCGACGCTACGCACTCCGGACGGCACGGATCCTCTTGGCGGGGTTATCGATGTAGAGAATTCCGAGGGGGCCCTCGTTCAGATCGTGAACTTCGACAATAGTCCATTCGGAGGATTACCGAGGGCCATCACCGATGCGCTTGCATCTGCCCCCGCGGGGGACGCCAAGCTTCGGATTATTCCTCTCCCGCATCTAATTGCACTCAAGCTCTACGCTGGGGGACAGCGATCGATTTCCGACATTCGCGAGCTATTGCGTAATAATCCGGATACGGACGTCGACGCGATCCGTGAGCTTTGTAGAGAGTATGGTTTAAACGTCGGTGGTCTATTCTAATCGGCTCTCGGCGAGCGCAAAGCGAAGTTGATCTGCTCGTCCATAACCACGACCAATAACGGGAATACAAAACGGTTCATGTATCAGTCATGTAATGGTGCGTGGTGGGTTTGCCCGGAATGCGAGGGTGCATGGCGAGACGCACCTATTCACCTTCAGGACGATCCTGACGCTTGTCCACGTTGCTGCGTCCCATGTTCATCTCCGCCAGGTTATGTTTGCCCGGCCAAAGATTCGAGGTGGAGCTTGATCAACAGCTTGGAGGAAGCGGCTATGCGCTGAGAAGGACAAAGTCCGGCTCGAAGTCCCCTCCCCCATCTTCCATAACGAAACTTATCGGTGTCGGCTGGTCCCCACGACCCCGTAGCGCCCGACTTCGGGATTAGTAGGAGTGCCCGCATGAGATGACATGTATGCAAGAGCACGACGCACAACGTCGCCCGGCTGTGCGCCAAGCTGATCGACCTCGATGGCTTGGGAGGCTCGTGGATCATCTTTTGGGCGATCGGACCCTAAAAGGTGCCCGTGGTGACGGAGGAAGTCCAGCCGATGCCATGCCCGAGCTCGCAGTGTTGTCCGTCACCGCACACGCCGAAGACCCCGAAGCGGTCGAGATCGGCCAGTCGGCGCTGGCGGCTGCGGCAAATCTCGAAGAAGAGCGCGCAAAGGTTCTACGGTGACTTGGTCTACGTCTACATCCACCAGTTACGGATTGTTTTCGCCGACCGTGGGCAACGGCCATCGTTTGATTACAGTTGACCCGGAGATTTTCCATTCGCGCGCATGAGCTTCGGCGTCTGAAATAACCTGCTCGTAACTTTTTCCCGTATGCGCTCCGAGTATGATGCTTTCACATTTGTATGACTCATATCGTTTTGTGCCGTGCGTTACTATCGCATGCTCATCCTCGGATACCAATTTGACTGTTGGTGGGTCCTGATACGGCCTATTGTTGCCGAATGGATAAGCGGTTTCCACCTCATTCTGAATCTTTTGATATAGTTGTGGACGGTTCGTTCCGGAAACGGTGGAGAAACGTTTTAGTTCCGCGATCGTGCAGAAGGAATCTGTCTTCTTGCGGACAATTACGATCTGCAGATAAGTCTTTGTGCTAGGGTCTATACTCTCAGACCCTAGCATAAGAAATAGACCCGCGAGTGCTGACATCTGTGCGATGGATACTGGGAGTAGTGAGGAGGGCATGGTTTTCACGATAACATGTCGTGGAACGACCTGGAACATCCGAGTGCGTGCTGTGGGGCCATTCTCGGCGCTCCTGACAGCGTACGTAGGAACGGGAAAGCGGAAATCCTACAAAAACGATCACGTCCTTCGTTACAAGCCAGCGCGATGTCGTTGGTGCTCATCGAATTGCTCGCTATTAGAGCCAAGCGTGGGGTATGCGGACGGCGTAAATGTCCTGTGGATCAATGATGAAGCGCAGTTGCGCTTTGGTGAGGACTGCGAGCAGGCGCGTTCGGCTCGAAAACTCCTCTGGTTCTCTAACAACGCGGTTCTCCATTGTGCGAACGCGCGCCCATCCTCCCGGCCGGCCCGAACGGAAGTTCCACCCAGAAGAGGGTTCTGGAGAAAACCTCGATGGGCGTCCGAGGCGCATCCCCTGAACGTGGGATGGCGGGCAGAGGGCGATACGAGCATCTTACGTTCGTGCGCTGACGCGTGCTCGGCGTGGTCACGGGGAAACGACTTCAGCGCTCGTCAAAGCTGACCCATTTTCGCTCTCGAGAAGTGACCCATGAGCGATCGGAGATCCGGAGCCTGTCGGTCACGACACGAGACGGCGGGATGCTGGGGGCATGAAACGACGAAGGCCCGACCGGGTGAGCGGACGGGCCTCCGTGGTTAGCGTCTCCTGCTGGAGCGTCAAGGTTCGGTATCTGGCGAGCGTAGCGAGGGACCGTTGATGCGAATCGTATTGCAGTGGTGGCGCAGGCGATCGAGCAATGCGCTGACCATCTCTTTGTGGCCGAGAAACGCATACCATTCGTCGTAGTCGAGGTTGGTCGAGATCATGGTCGCCTTCTTGCCGTAGCGCTCCTCCATCAGTTTGAAAAATATGTTGCTCTGCTCGGGGCGCAGGTTGAGATACCCCATCTCGTCGATGAGCAAGACATCGATACGACTGAGACGGTCGAGGAGTTTGCGCGACGAGTGGTCGGCGAGGCTGCGGTACATTTCGTCGAAGAGTTCCTGGGCCTTCATGAACAAACAGCGGTATCCGGCCTGGAGTGCCTTGAGGATGAGACCGCTCGCCAAGCCGGTCTTGCCGACTCCGGTTGGGCCGATGAAGACGAGATTGGCGGCCCGGGCGACGAAGTCGAGCTGCGCGAGTTGCATGATCGCAGCCTTGCTGACACCCGGTTGGCGTTCCCACGGATACGTGTCGAGCGTCCAACGCTCGGGCAGCCGCGCTCGCCGAATCCGATGCTCGAGGAAACGCATTTGTTGGGTCTGATACTCCTCGCGAAGCAAACGCACAAGAAATGCCGAATAGCTTGGTGCTTGTTTTTCGGCGTTCTCGAGTTCGCGGGGCAGGATTTCCTTGAGCCGTGCGAGCTTGAGGTTGTCGAGGAGCTGTTCGAGATCGTCATCCATCATCACGGTCCTTTTGGGGGTCGTGGTTTTCTTCACCGTTTTCACTGTTTTCACCGGGTCCGCCGAGTTCAAGTTCGAGTTGCGGGTCGTTTGGCGCCCGATCGTCAGTGGCCAAACGAAAATACTCTCCACGGATTCGTCGCAGGACCATCTGCTCGATGCGTCCGAGGTCGCTCAGGTCATAGGTCAGGGCATCCGCGATCGCCCCCTCGAGCACTTCGGTCGGGTAATCGAGATACATCTTGTGAAGCCGTCGCACGGCCCGAAGGGCTTGCCCCCCATGGCGCTTGCGCAACCTGGCTGCGAGTTCGGCCAAGGTCGGCGATACCTTTTGCAGCAGCACCTCTTGTTCGCTCGGGCCGACGCGCAGACGATGCCGACCGTCGTGCAGGTGTTCGGGACGCGTGACCCGGGCATGAGCGCCAGGTTGACGACGGTCGTGCTCGACGATGAGCTGATGCCCATCGAAGAGTCGAACCTTCTGCATACTTTCGCGAATCTCGATCGTTCGACCGATGAGCGGGGCCGGGACCGAGTAGCGATTGGTGTGCAGATTGATGTACCCCTCGACGTCGACTCGACGGTTATGCAGATCATAAACCTCGGGCACGAATGCGGGCAGCGGTTGCAAGTGCGGACGTTCGGCGACGAGCAACTCGAACGGGGTCTTCGGCAACGACGACTTCGGGCGATCATTGACCCGGTCGCACCAAGCCCGAAGCTGGGCATTGAGGTCGTCGAGATCGGCGAACTCGCGACCAGCATAGAAGTTGCGCTCGATGTAGTCGAACGGTCGCTCGACTCGAGCCGAACGATTGGCATCCCCAACCGCGTGGGCTTCGAAATGAAATCCAAAGCGTTCACCGAGTGCGATCATGGGAGCAGAAACCACCGCATGGCGACCGCTGCCATGGGCGAGCACGACCGACGAGTTGTCCACCATGCAGCGCGAGGCAGCGCCCTCCGTATACTTGATTCCATCGACCAGAAAGGCCCGGCACTCGAATCGCGACCACCGAATGTAGCCTTGAGCAAAAAGGACGTGGGAATAACAGAACACGAGCGACGCACATTGCACGAGGCAAGGTCGACCGCCGATCGGGACTTTGTGCGGCGAAGTGTCGTGCTGCATCTCCTCGCCTGGCTCGAAGTGATAGCGACCCGCTCGCTGTTTGGTCGGCTGTCCGATGTCGTGCCGTCGACAAAATGCGGTCAGACTCGAGTAACCGACCTCGATTCCGTCCGCGAGCAACTCCTCGCGCACGCGCACGAGGTTGCCTTTACAGCGATGATGCAGCGTCCGGACTTTTTCGAGGTGCTCACCGAGCTTCTCATCGCGTTCGAGTCCGGGGACCTCGGCGACGCCGCTACGCAAGACTTTGCGGACCGCTCCGCGCGATACATTCAGGATCCGGGCGATCGCTCGCGGCCCGTGGCCTTCGCAGGACAGGCGCAAGATCGCTGTTCGAGTGTCGAGGTCCAGCATCGGTTGTTTCCTCCGGTTCGAAGTGCCCGCGCAGGGCTGCAAACGCTTGTTCCGCGCGTTGCCACGCACGGCGTTGCGAAGTGCGTGCACGTGAAGTCACAGGTCCATCGCTCTCGGTCAGTCTTCGGCACACGCGGAGACACACCGAAACGACGATCGACAGGTCGCGCATCGTCGCTGCGTGCTCGTCACTCTCGGGTTTGGCCTCGTCGTCCTCGGCTGCGCTTGCGCGCAGAAACAGTCGAGGCTCGTTCACCAAACGTTCGCGCTGCGCCTCGTCGCCCTGTTTCCAGGCGACATACAACTTTTCCATTTGGCGCACGCTCGTGTGCTCGCCATGAAGCGCATTCACCAAACGCTCGCATTGCTCCGTGTTGGCCCGGGCCAACGGCACCAGGTATTTGGTTGCAGCTTGGACCGATAGCGTTCCGTCCCGCACCGTGTCCTGCACTACCTCAGGGAGCGTGTTCACGAGCCCGAACCGGCGGCTCACCCAACTCGTCGAGCGATCCAATCGACGCGCGAGCTCGCGTTGCGCCATGCCATGGCGTTCGCACAGTTCGCGTAATAACCAGGCCTCTTCGAGGGCCGTACGCGCGCGGCCATTGTCGAGCCGATGTCCGAGCACCAGCGCCTCGGCTTCGGACACATCCAATACCGCCACATCGATCAAGTCGCGGGCAAGTTTGCGTAGCGCCGCCGCTCGGGCATAGCCGTCGATCAGCACGCTCGCTTCGCCAACGCGCACGATGAGCACCGGCGTCTGCTGACCGTGTTCGAGCAGCGAGGCAACGAGTCGTCGCTCCCGAGCTGCATCGTGGATGCGCAGGGCCGCGTAGCGAAAGTCCAGCTCGCAAAGCTCGAGTTGCACGGCCTCACGACGCTACGGAGGCACGCGCCCCAAGGCGATGTCGTCTCGCGCTCGTCCCCCGAGTAGTCCAGCCGATTCCTCAACGATTCCAAACCCTTGTCCCAGCACTGAGTCTCGCACCCAGTCGCCCACAACTCCTCCCGTTTCCTCAATGATCACGGCCATCTCCGGCCCCACTGCGTCTCGAACCACGTCCAACCGAAGTCCGGCCATCACCGCGCGAGCCCCCGGTTCCACCGGCCGACGAAGCCGCTCCCGAAACCGCTCCGTCTTCTCCTCGCCTGCGTTGCTCCGACGCCAGTCCGCGCACGAACGTCGATGCCGTTCGCGCTGACACTCGCTTGCATCGCATACCCGCTGCCGATCGCCGGCTCGCGGATGCGGCTGAAACCATCGACGGCAGATCCGGCACGGACGCTTGCGGGTCACCCCCAAGCGTCGCCCGGCTCCTTCGGGAGCACGCCGCCCTTACGGTATCCGCTTTGCCGTCCGGATCACGTCGGCGCCCGAGCAACCGAACGAAGACCCATCACGCGCATCGCAGGTCATCCGCCATGCATCGGCCGTTTCCCGCGAACGCCCTTCATCGCTCATCCATGTATCGCCCCAGCCGCACCAACCCATTCACTACTGGGTCACTTTGCGCGAGCAGAGGCGGGTCATTTTTCGCAAGCGTCGAAGGG
>Ga0315912_10000689_pt1 | contig 53278 bp, 39 predicted proteins | sample VfabasoilMG_FD_204469 | JGI IMG/M metagenome (GOLD analysis project Ga0315912, IMG submission 204469) | Garden soil microbial communities collected in Santa Monica, California, United States - V. faba soil | ecosystem: Environmental > Terrestrial > Soil > Garden | place: USA: California...
CGTAGTTAAAAGATCGCTTTGAAGCTGATCTAAATACTCTTCCTTTGTCATTTGTTATAAACCTTCTTAATAGTAGTATCAATTGCAGCTTTCTTCGCAATGACCAGCAACCTTGCCAAATCTTTAATAAGTACTACGGTCGTTCTAAGTGGTGTCAGCGTGGGAGGAAGATGCTCAAGGTCATTTAAAATATCCGTGAGGGTACTCTTGTCGTCAACTATGAAAAACAATTCATAGGCTTTTTTATATTTAAGAGGGTTTTTTACTATATCAGAATATTGAGTTGCCTTGGCCCATTCTTGTGTTTCATAATAATTCCGGGCCAAAAAGTCAGCAATAAATTCATTTGGCGCTTGTTCGTCTTTCATCAAACTATTGTGGGCGATAACAGTAACGTGCGAACTAACACCTTGAATAGTTTCCTTCCTTAGCCTTAGTCTTGTTTTGATTTCGTAGTAGTGTAAATCAGTAATTGGAGCACTTGAATTATGCGCGATCATATCTGTGCAGAATACAGATCGATCCTTATTAAACTTGTACCTAAGCTTCTTAAGTGGAACTGTTAAGTTTTCAAAATAGGAAACAATAAGGCCTGCGATAATTTCTCCAAAATCCCCCTGCCAAACGTTTTTAGTAATTGTATTTTTTTCAGAAGAGATTACATATTGCTTGATATATTTAACAAGATTTGCTTCTGGCTCATTTTGATATTCAACCTTCAGATATTCTAGATTTCGATAGGAGCCGATAATTTCCTCGCCTATGTAACTAAGTATTGCGGAATCCGGTTGCTTTTTTTCCGATACATCAATCAATCTAAATTTAGTATATCCGCAAGGAAGTCGTTCGGCATAGTTCAGCCAAGTGTCAATCATAACAGGAATTGATTGTGGAAAATAAATGTCAGGACTCCGAGTGGGCTTGTGATCGAGTGGATCGGGTGGGTCAGGGAATCGTTACTAAAGTAAGCAAAATCCGGTCAAGCGGCAATACCCACAAGTGCGGAAAATCGGTCCCACCTTCGGGCTATAGTGTGAAAGGCCCGAAAATCAATGTCACAGTTTTGAGCCATAACAATCAATGTATGTGCTCTCAAATTTCATCTTCACCAACAAACCGTAAGCAGCGCAAAATATTTCTTTCCCAGCTGGGACCCAGCTTGGTTGACGTGACTAATCTTTTAATACAAATTGATCTCATAAGTAGCGAAAGAAAAATAAATCGTCCCAAGGTGGGTACCAACTGTGTAGACTTTCATTTGTCTTTATCAGAATATTGATTCAAATGAAGCTTAAATAAATCGAACGGAAGTCGGTAACAACTTGTGAACAACATCAATTGAATCGAAAGAGTATTGTATCAAACTAAAACCATACAATTATGACGTACGAGATAATCACACACGAGGACCTGCAGAAATTCAGACTGCAGTTGTTGGAGGATCTGACACGGCTGATGTCAGGCGCGGTGCAGCCACAATTCAGTAAAGAGTGGCTGAGAAGTTCGGAAGTGAGAAAGATGCTCGGTATCTCTCATGGCACCTTGCAGAATTTACGGATCAAGAATATCCTGCCGCATCGAAAGATCGGTGGCTTGATGTATTACAAGTATCAAGATATTCTGAAGTTGTTGGAAGGCGGTGAAGAGAAAACCATGAGTTATGGAAAAGCAGCTTGAGCAACTCTCCTGCTTCATCAACCGGGTGGCTTCAGATGTTCGTCTGAAGCCCACTCATACTTCTTTGTACCTGGCGCTTTGTAATTCCTGGATCGGTAGTCGGTTTGCAAATACGTTTCAGGTATCAAGACGTAAGCTGATGAGGGCAGCGCATATCCAGTCCATCGTTACCTACCACAAGGTGATCAGCGAGCTTCAGGCATTCGGCTATTTGCATTACTTACCTTCTTATCATCCTTTGAAGGGAAGTGCGGTGACCTTACGCGAAGTTTCAGCCACCTAAACCCAAATTGTGATGACCTTGGAAGGTTTTTACATCACCTTTTGATGTCGGCAACAACCTTAGAGACTGCCGGTGGAACAGAACCAAGATAGCAAGCTTAAAGAGATGGAACGCTCCTAAACATCGTTGAGAAAAGTGCGTCAAGCATTCATGTTCACTATGAAAACAAACTGAAAATGAATAACGACACTCACTTTCAGACACTGACAAAAGCAGCTATTTGATAGGAGTTGTCGAGAGGAGCAAGCCATGTTTTCGCTACGCGAAAACGCTTGTAGAGACAGTAACACTTCGTTTGTAAAATTATTCTTATGGGAAGACCACGTGTAGAAGATCAGAATAAAAGAATCGTTCAAGTCAACATTCGCTTGACTCAAGAAGAGCATAAAACCGTTACGCAGTATGCTCAGGCCAGTGGATTAAGTCCCGCCAACTGGATGCGAAGAAAAGTATTCACTGGAAAATTTCCGCCAGTCAAACTGTCGCCTTTAGAAGCATCGATGTATAATGAGTTAAGATCAATTGGCGTGAATCTAAATCAGATTGCCCGCAAGGTAAATCAGGGAGAAAGTCACGAACCACATTTCGATTTTCTGATGGATACATGGATTACGATCAAAGGAATGTTAAAGCAGTTGACCAATGACCGGCAGTCAGGTTAAAGGAAGAAGCTTTCGCGGTGCCTTAAGGTACAACCAGGAGAAAGTCGCTGCCGGCAAAGCTGAAGTTCTGGATAATTCATTCGTCAATGTCACAGAGCGGAACATTATGAAAGAAGTTGCTATGGTAAGAATGCAGCGACCAGATCTGAAAAAGTATTTCTATCACACCTCAATCAATTTTCCGAAAGACGAAAACGTAAGCAATGAACTCATGATCAAGATAGGTCGAGACTATTTAGATGCAAATGGATTCAATCAACATCAATACATCATGTTTCGACACCACGATGCCAGCCATCCGCACTTTCACATTCTCGTGAATCGGATTGGTTATGATGGATCAGTAGTAAGCGACAGCAATGATTATATACGAAGTGAAATGGTCTTGCGTGACCTTGAAAAGAAGTACAATCTCACACAGGTGGTATCCAGTAAGCAAGCTCAGGAACGCGGCATGACCAAGAACGAGATCAAGATGATCGAAAGGACGAACGATCCATCTGCTAAGGTAGCTATGCAAGTCATCTTAGGTGAGGTTCTGAAATCAGGAGGTCAACTCAATACAAATGAATTTATCTCCAAGCTTGAGGAACGAGGCGTAAAGGTTCTTTTCAACCAGGCATCGACCGGTTACGTCAGCGGCATCTCTTACAGTTATCAGGGTATGGTGATGCAAGGGTCCAAACTTGGAAACGCATTCAAGTGGTCAACCATTAAAAACACAATCAACTATGAACAAGAAAGAGATCGCCAAAGAATTCACGAGACAAATGCTCGATCAGAATACGCCATCAATCAACTTCGAGCAGGTAACAAACATCCTCAAGCAAATACAGCAAACACATCAGGAAGTTCTCAACAATATGGACAGCTACCGAACAAAACATCGAACCCTGAGCTTTTCATTTACAGACCATCATTCACAGCTCAACTTATCAGAGCAGCAATTACAGAGGCTGACCGAAACGCTGAGCGAACAGTTGACGGAGCTATCAACTCGATTCTCAAAATACCAAAAGTCATCTCGCTTAAAACGTTACTTGACGCCCACAGTCGTGGGAATAATCTCAGCGCTGGTAACGAACCTGATATGGTGGATCGTGAGTTGAAAGAAAAGCAGAGGAAGAGGAGACGCGGGTTGAGGAGGTAAAAGTTGTAAGATTCTACTAGGGTAATCGGTGAAATTCCGATTATCCTATCATTATTTTACATTCTTATCCGATGGCTTACCCTTTGGCTTTTTAGATGATCCTTTAGAAGTCAGCTTGTGTTGAGCTATACTTTGCAGGAGGCGCTGTTTATTTGCTTTGGTCGATAAGAGGTGTGCGGTTGTATTCATATCTAAAATTCAATTTTAAATGACTGGCAAGAATAACCTTTGCGTTTTTATCGTTCCGTAATTCTTCAATGCATGCTTCAATTTTGCAGCATCAAATTGCTTAGCCTTCTCAAGTGTGTTGCCAAGAATTGATTGATTGTCTTCTGCAAGCCGGTCAATGATATTTATTAAATCAACTAACAGAAATTCAGGAGTAGCAGTTTTAGGAAAATGATGCTTCACCTGAAAAAGAAATGGGTTGTTTCCAAGCGTAATCTCTCCATGCCGCTTATGATTATAAACGATTTTTATGTTATGCAATTGAGTTGTTCCCACGCCTAAGCTATTGTATGAATTAGGCGACATAATCAAGAAGCGATTATCTTTTAAGAAACCTCTAACCATATCTTGTTCATCTGGGGGAGCAGCACCAAACGCAGATTGCTTAGGTTGATAGTAGAGTCCCTGGGAAAGTTTCTTCAAAGAGCCATCCTTTAGCAGAGCATCAAGATCCCTGTCTATTGACTTTGACCACCTCGCTAGCTCTTGCCTTCGATACACCTTCCCCGGCCTTAACTGATCTTTTATCTCTTCTAACCTTGACATCGAATTTTATTCATTACCAATACAAAGGTAGATTAGTGCATGTAAAATAATTTAAAATTCATGCATATTTCAAGTGTAATTACCTGGATTACTGAATCTTATTAAACAGAAAAATCGACCATTTGGTCGGTTTCACTCCTTTGAAATCACCCCCCATTGTGCTTTTTACCAGCTTTTTCGCATATTGCATATCGCGATTCGCGAATCGCGAATTGAGATTAAAGTCGGTCAGTTATGAAAAAGCACACTGGAATGAGACCTCAGGACATTCCAATCCTTCTTAAGATCATCTCTTATAATAAGAGTAAAGAATGGCAGGAATGGCAAATGAAACATCTTGCTTTCCATCTGGGTATCAGTCAATCGGAAGTAAGTGAATCATTGAACCGTTCAATGGAAGCAGGACTTATTGACGAAAGTAAAAAGCACGTCAATCGGATTTCGTTGCTCGAGTTTTTAATTCATGGGATCAAATATGTTTTTCCGCAAAAGCCGGGAGCAATAACTCGTGGGGTTAAAACCGCGCATAGTGCGCCACCGCTTGATAAAAAGATTTCATCCGAAATGAAATTCGTGTGGCCAGATGCGTATGGTCAGGACATGGGGCAAGCAATTGAACCACTATATCCTACTTTAGTGCAGCCATGTCGCGTTGATGATATCTTGTATCAGTCCCTTGCACTGGTTGATGTGATGCGGGTTGGAAAAGCGAGAGAGCAAGAACTGGCAAGAAGAGAGTTAGAGAAATTAATAATGAGTGATGGAAAATAAGACAATCAACATCGGTGTGGTGAAGAAGATCGCGGTTGCGCTAAAACACCTGCGATCCAAAGTCGCCTTTGTTGGTGGTGCTATGATTAGCCTGTATGCTGACGATCCAGCAGCGGACGAAGTTCGTCCTACAAAAGATATTGATCTTAGTCTCACGCTTGAAAGTTATGGAGCATGGGCTAAGTTACAGGAGGAGCTTGCAACGCTTGGATTCCAGCCGGATCAAACTTCAAAAGTAATTTGTCGCTTTCTCTATGATGATGTAACTGTTGATATCATGCCAGACGATGAAAAGGTCATTGGTTTTTCAAATCCCTGGTATCGTCCCGGATTAGAGAACGTCCAAAGCTATCAATTACCCGGCGGCCCGGACATCAACATACTTCCACTTCCCTATTTCCTTGCTACAAAATTTTCAGCATTCCATGGAAGGGGGAAAGGAAATCACGTTACGAGTCATGACTTTGAGGATATTATTTATCTAACGGACAACGCTACGACTGTGGTTAGTCAGATCAAAGAAGCTGATTTGGATGTTAAAGATTATTTGAAGAAAGAATATCGAGCGGTATGGGAGAATTCTAATCGGACGGAGATCATCTCATGTCATTTGCAACCACTTATACGGACTGCGAGGTTGAAGGAAATTGAAAGCAAGATCGCACAGATAATAGAGAGTTGATAATGAAGATTGGGAAAACAACGTTACCTCGAACTTTACAGCTCGATCTTTTCAAGTGCTTGTTGAGCACCCCGGTGGAAGCGTTTATCGAGCAGGAAGGTATCAAACAGTTTCATGCTTTGTGATAGCAGGTGGTTGTTTAATTGGGATGTATGTTTTAATGAATTGTATGCTGCCAATAGAGCTTTGACTCGCGCATCCTCCATTTCTGCAGGTTCAGTATTTTTAGGTTTCTCATGCTTTCGGAAAATCTCAAGCAGTAAAAGACATTCTTTTGGATACTGCTTGGCGCATTTAGCCAGATAAATAAAGAACTGATTAGGCGCACTTCTTCCGGCTACGGATTTACTGTAAAACTTAAGTAATGGAAACAAAACCGGAAAGTTCTCTTCTGTAAGTTCAAAGAATGCGGACGCATAAGCCAGGGTAACCTCCGATGACCGATTATTGAGATATCGTTTAAATAACGCTGTTGCCTTTTTCCGTGTCGTTAGCTTCTTATCGGAAATAAAATGCAAGGACAAATCAATCATCCGGCTCTTTGCTTTGTTACTGGATTTTAAAACCCTCTCCAGAAGTGGTTTACTTTCCGACTGGTTCAATAGCCAGGCGTTACCAAGGATAAAAGCAATGTTGTCGGTGATAGGCTCCATGTTTAATGCGTGCATGAAATAATTTTTCATTGCCGGAAAGTTCCGCATCGCAAGCCAGTTCGCAGTCCACGGAGAAGATCGATATATAGCGTCATCCGGTTTAGCAGTTGCCTCCAAGAAAATTCTTAAAGTTTCAGGTTCGTCTGTGTTCATCAGGTAGGCTAAGTGGCGGATGGCAGCCGAGCGCACACAAGCAACCGGATCGGAGACCAATCTGCGAAGCGCTCCAAAGATTAGCAGTCGTTCTTCAGACTGGTACCAGAGATATGGCAGAATATCTGCAACTGCACCACGTACTGTATTTTTACCATGCAACTCAGCATTTTTTGAATCTTTGTCTCTGTCGGGGTCGGGATGAGTAGTGCCTAACGTACAAAAATACGTTACAATTTCACGATCAGTCGCGCGGGTATCGATTAGGTAGTCGGCCATCCAGATCACGTATCGTGTTTCATTGGTGTCTAGTTCCTGGCGGATAAGTATCTTATATAACCGCTTGAATTCCGATACTTCATACCGCGCAGCTTTCAATCCATTCATTCCGTGAATAGCATACGTCATATCAAATGACCGGTCACCAATCAGCTTTTCAATGAAAGGAGCGAAGTAAGCTGGCTTACGAGTTACAATAGTTTCAAATTCACGTGAATGTTCTAGGATAGAGCCTTTTAATGTCCAGAAATTCTGTTGAAAAGACTTATTGTATTTTCGAATAGATTCTTCCCATTGTTCCAGATTCATATGCGGGTATGCTCTCCGGTCTAACGGTGGCCCCACCATGCCACTTCCGCTTCTTGGTGCATATCGGTCTGAAGGTTCTGGAAACTTGCGCATCAGTTCAGCATAAACTTTCTTCAATACAGAATCCGCACTTCGTTCCCGCTCCGGAATAGCTTGTAAATAATAAAGTTTGGTCTGGCCACGAAATTTCAGATTATGCTTCCTTTTTCCATGACGAAAGAAAACTTCATCTTCCCTTTCAAAACGGAGACTCAGGATGAACTCATTAAGCGACTGTTTTTGACTATGGGTCAGATACGGATAGCACGCGGTAAGGGCTTGACGGAAAACATAGTTGATCCGTGAGTCGCGTTCAAAGGCGCCCTTGTCTATCAATAGGGAAGTAAGTTGAAAAAAATTCACACTGTAACGCTCAGGGTTTTGAACCATTGCGTACAAGACAATCGTGAGCAATGTTTCAGAGTTACTCTCCAAATGTTTAAAAACCACATTATCCACCCACGGAATATTGGCATTCGAAAGTGCTCGTATCCGATTCACAAGCATGTGGAGCAGCGTATTCTGATCATTCGGATTTTGCCGGTCTTCATGGTCGAACATGTGAAACGCGAAGTCAGTTTCAAGAATGCCATCATGGTGGTCGTTTCTGGTTTTCTGCACAAGCATCTCGATTATGTTGAGAATACTATTCACCGTTTGTTCTGGCGCAGCTTCAAACAAAGCTTTAAACATCTCTTCATCATCATGATTAAATTCGACCCTGTATAGATTTTGTGGAATGGTGATCTGTTCTAGACGTTGCATCAAAATCGATTGGTAACGCTCCAGTGCCCACAGAGGATTATACTCACAAATTGTTTTTAGAATTTGGTAATGCCAGTATTTTGTCAAAATAAGTGCGCCTTCATACCGATCGAAAAGTTGAAACGCAGTAGGCGTATCCCATATCTTTAGATAGGCTAGCAAGCGTGAAACAAATTCGTCTTTCGATTCAAATTCTTTCATGTTCGCCATGAAATTCAATACCTGTTTGTGTTCCGTTCGCATAAACCGCATCAAGATTCTAAAGCATTGGTTCAAGTTCTCTTGGACAAGCTTTGCGTGGGCAGCCTTGTGCCCAACGGACTTTCGCACACGAGTTGAGATAACGCCCGACTGTGGTATCAACTCGTCCAGTACGTTGTTCTGAAGACAATAGTCAAACCATGCCGGTGTTGAAATGAAGTCAAGGAAAATTGATCGGTACACACGGTGTTTTAAAATTTTAGATGCCAATATCAGCTCACCACGCATCGGATACTGTTGCCGGCCAAGCAACTCTAGAACAAGCAATTTGGTATGTACCCTAAATCTCGAGGTCGTTAATGTCTTCTTACTATTGTTACCCGTGAACAGGATTTCTTCATAGAATCGGATGTACGCATTGAAATTGGACTCCCGCAGAAAGTTGATGATCATTTTTAGGCTTGCTCGGATATGTAAAGCCTGCCGGTTATCCGTTAAATACGAAATAACCTTTTTACCAGACTCAATAAATCCCTTCGCAAAAGCATAATCATAAAAGGTCTGATGAAAGAATGTGAGTTCACCTTGCTCCTCTATCACAAGCCCGTTGCTTTTTAAATACGCTAGTGCTTTTGCATGGTCTCCCTGGAAAGAGGTTTTGCTGACCACAATCCGTTGCTCGTTATACATTTTTGTGGCAAGTGATAGAATCAGCTTCTTACAGTCGCCTTCGCCTAGTCGGGCGGTGTATGGGGTTTGATTGATCTTTTGTTCCCAAAGAACATGATACAGATCTGTAAGTGATTTAATTTCATCAAACTTCAGAACCGGCTGATAGATTTTGCAAAATACATTTAGGTGATTCGGGATCAGAAGCAATTCCAATAAAGATTCCTTCAGCGCAAGGTCTGGATTGAGTTGGGAAATAACCTTTTTGACATCCTCTTTTTCCAGCGACCCAACTGTAAAGATTTTCTGATGCTGGTAGTATTTGAGGTCTTGATCATATTCAAGATCATAGATCCTGCATGAAATAATTATCCGTACGCCATCGAGTGTAGACAACTTTCGTACGAGCTGGTTGAAAGTATCTAGGTATTGCCGGTCTATCGAAACAGACTGAGACAATGCATCGATCTGATCGATTAGGATCACAACTTTATCAAAGTCCATTTGTAGCTTTAGGATCATTTTGGTAAGAGAGTCTTGAAGATCCATTTTTGCCTCGAGCGACCTGATGGAATCAGCATAAATCCGATCCGCCTTGATGCCCAATGTCGGAATTCCCGTGTGTTCAAGATCCTCCAACAATTCTTTTAATATCACAGTCTTACCTGTACCCGCACCACCGACCAACAGAGCGATTGCCATCTCACTTTCATGCGACTCATTATTTTCTGCAAGCGGTTGCAATATCCAATCCATGAGGGCAGTACTTTCCTTTCTTCGGATATGAGATCCTGGCAGCCCTTCAAATTCATGAGATGAATTCAGTAAATGAAAGGAGGACTCGCGAAAAGACTGCTGGATCTTTGAGATTGGTACGGAGGAGACTTCTTTATACTCTAGAACCTTTTCAATCGCTTTGTCGATCATCGGTTGGAATGCCTCTGGATCAAGTACTGACTTATACTCAAAGAATGTTCTAACTACATTGACATTTGAAGACTTATTCAACAACAGGTCAAGTTCCTGCGGAACGATTGGAACTACCGTTAGTCCCGTCAAAATCTTCATTAGCTTTCCGGAAACCTCAGCACACACTAATCCTCTTAATCCATCATTCGAGGTTAGTACGGTCTGAGTCCATTTCTGAATGTCACTACCCTCTTCTTTTATGATTGCTGTTTTAAAATCGGCGAGTAAAAGTTTTGCAGGTTCGTTAAATGCGTGCGAAACCGCGAAGTAGTATGTAAAACTTTTTACATCTGGCAGGATGGTTGGGTCAATGATTGAATGCAATACAAATTTGATAATTTCTCGGATGCACTCAGGCTTGTTGACAGCCTCATCACTGTGAATACTATGCTTGCATTGAATTACACCGGTTGCTATTCGATTTCGGTGCAAGATACAATCTCGACCACGGTCCCGGACACCCTGCAGCAACTGGATCTGATCATACATTCCGCTCCACGAACCGCCATTGATCTCCTGGCGATAGATAGAGTATACCAGTTCTTCAAACCTCCAATGATCGGACAACTGGCTATACCGATAGGATTGGTTTGAAAAAGCCTCCGGCTTTACCTCATCATGTTTGATGGACGGCGTTGAATATTGTAGGGCCATGTAAAGAGGTAGTAATAGTCACTGGTTGTAATCTAAAGCTAGGCAAAAGAACCATAGCGCGGAACCAATCATGGTGTCTGTGTCATAGGTTGACAGACGCCAAATTGAAAAAGGGTAGCATTGAACTCCCGATAATTTTGGTGCAATTCCTTACCTTTGATACACTTTGATGTTCTTTGACTCCCTCCAAAAAGTGAGCAATTCGGGAGCGGCAGTATTTAAAACCCGCAAAACAATTAAGCGTTAGCGCTTTAAGTCAGTCATAAAAATCCTTTTGGTAACCCAGCGGGATCACGAGTAAAACAAGCAACGCGCCCCGACTTTGTCGGGGCGTTTTTCATTTCGTCCGTTCTGGGCTAATGTTTAAGAATTTTTAGAATTTCTTTCCTATGCCGAAACCAAACACAAAGGCATTGTACGCACCTATTTTTAAATCCGTCATCAAGCTAAGGGAAACCTCCCAATCCTTCCGGAGTTCCCAACCATAATCAGCACCGATCCGGATGAGCGCAAGGGTTTCTTCACCACTGGATACTTCAAGTCCTCCACCGCCCATCAATGTAAGGTGCTCGCTTAATTTTCGGGTGGCCATCAATGCCAGTGCTAATGGACTCTTACGCTCTTTAATCGCATCGCCATCTTCATATTGGAAATTTTCAATCACGATATCGCTGTGCAACCCGACGCCCCATGCCGAATTAAAGTAATGGTCGTAATCGAGCCCCCAGCTGGCCAAGGATAACCACTTCTTATCACCGGATTCACCAATGGCGGTGGGTACGAAAGTGTGCGTAATGGCGATTGAAATTTTATTGTGCCTATTGTCCCCGACCTGGTTTTCAGATTGGGCGACAACACCGAGCGGCAAGAGAACCAAAACGAGACAGGTTAAAGTCTTTCTGTGAACGATATGTAATAGGCAATTTTTCACGGCAGCATACTTTAAAGACGTTTTCTATTTAGGAAACAGAAAAATAATTACAGAACGGATGCCCCAATCCGCTTTTGCACCATGTGGTGCATCAAGGTTGAAACGTGGACCGATGGCCAGTTGCACCTTTTGAGTTCCGAGAGCGGTTACTCCGGAAAGCACGGGGTTAAACCAAAGCACACTTGTATTTGCCGTCCAGTTCACAGTCCATTCGAAATTACCACCAAGACCAGCACCGCTTTTCCAGTTGTGAACGAAGAACGGTTGTAAAAACATCTGGCTTATGTCTGGATTTGATTCTTCGCCCCCAACGGTCCATATCTGATTAACCAGGGCTCCGTAAGTCCAGCCGCTGCTTGTTTGTTTTAAGGCAACAGCTGTTGGTCCAATACCAAATTTATCGCCCGTGAATGCTTTTGATCCTATCGGCAACAACAAGACAGGGCCTGCACCCCATGTTAATCCATTCTTTGATTCACTTGGGCCGAGAAATCCACTCAACACGGCATCACTCACACCGGATTGACTCTCACCTGCGCCGGTAATGTTGTATTGCGTGATCATGGGAACAATCACACGTGTTATCAAATTCAGTTTGGGTGTTAACGAGATCGGAACCACCGGTTGAATGTTTAACGTGTTGCGCGTTCCCTTTACATCACCAATACCAAAATCAGAATTGTTTTGAAAGGGAACACTAATGAGTGAGGCAATGGGATTCGCTAGTTTCTTCGCCAATTCTGCGGCATCGTCTTGCGCCTGCAGCTCATTGGAAAAGAGTATTGCGAATAGCAAGAATAATCTGACTACCGGTGTTGTAGTTATAGCTTTCAATGTTCCATAACAATGCCTGCAGTGATTCATCAGTAGGATCGCCCTTTACTTATCAAGTTGCCAATTACGTTCAATGCTGGTAGCGTGAGCATATACGCCTGAATTGCGCTCTGTTCGAGGAAGGCATCATAGTTTTTTTGAATTTCATCTTGCGAGGGCCATTCACCATTGTAAAGTTTCTGGACAAGAGGTGAAGTTGTTTGGGCAGAAACAAGTGTTACTGCGCAAAAGGCCGTTGCTATTGTCAGCATGAAGCAAGACATGTTTTTTTTCATAGCGTATTGCATGTTTTAAATTATCATCGAATACTTTTCACAATTTTTCTACAACAGGTGGAATCCATGTTCCTGCCGTAATACCTTCCTTGCCCCAATAGGCGCGGATGTAAAGCGAGAAATCTCCAACCGGTGCAGGAAGCCAGTTGCTCTCCTTGTCTTTTCCCGGGCTTTTGTTTCCGGCATAAAGTGTTAGTGAGCCATCATCATTGTATTTGAGCGCTTTGTTTTTTGTTCCCAATGAATATCGTTTCAGGTCATTGGCATGGAAGAAATGATTTTCATTATACATGGTAAGGGACCAGAATCCATTTACCGGTGGAAGTTCCTTGAATGTAACTTTATAATTGAACTTGCCCTGTAACTTTTTTCCATCCGTAGTAAAGTCAGTGTAGAAATACTGTGTTTCGGTAGGACGGTTGTCGAACATATTCGACTTTGATGTACCTGCACGGTTGTAATAGTCCAGTCCCCATTCAGCATTGTTTTGAGACCGGTTCCAGCTATTGCCGGCAGGTTTACCATTGTACCTCCATTGTATGAAATCTTTTACCAGCGTTTTGTCCAGCGCAATCACTTCATCAGTGATGAGTTTCTTAATCGAGGCGTCACGCTGTGCGATGGCAAGCAGTGCACGGAACTGTGAATACATGGCTTCTTCCCCAGGAAGCGGAGATACTGTTTCCAAAACTGTTCCGAATTCATCAAAGAATTTTTCCGGAATCACCCATTTGGTCTCTTCTCCACCAGCGCTGGCATTTGGATTGGGAATAATTGGGGCCTTTCTCCAGTCCGTTGTTTTCATCTTTCCATCGAATTCATCGAGTGGATATACAGCAATTTGATTGATCAACACTTGAATAGCTTCACGGTCTTCCGGAGTATCATCCATGAATGCACGGGGAATGCAATTGGCGAGGGGTGTTGAGCTGGTAAATACACCCGTTATTCCTGCAGGTACATCGCCTCTCCAGTTTGGACCTTTTAATAAGTAGAATCCTGGCTTTGAACCATACGGCTTGCCTAATTCACCAATCTGATCCGTACGTGCATCGTACATGGCATATACCCAAAAGCGGTCTCCAAAATCTGGCACCTGAATAACAACCGGTTGCTCATCAAGTGAAAAGAAACCGAGACCATATACAACATCTTGATTGGGACATGCAATGAAAGTTTGACCCGGATCGATGTAGTCATATAACATCGCTATTCTTCCGGTAGGTGCAACGGGCAACACACCGCCCAATCTTCCGGGCTCCGGTGCCTTGGCTAATGTGTTCTTTCGGTTGAGCATGTTCACCATCGGGTATCCCCACAAGTAAGCTTGCCGTGCCAGTGCTTTTGCATACTCAGGATGAAGGTTCACATCGACACTTGCCGCAGCCATTTTTTCCTGAGCTGAAGAAGCTTGATTTTCAACCCTGGTGGTGGTTGAATCCGTTGTCGTGTTTTGGTTTGTTGAAGGTTGGCTACAGGCCAATAGCATGACTATTGGCACTAAGGTGAGGGTCCTTTTCATGGCCATAAATATTATTTGTCTTTAATCAAAACTAAGAAAAAACCATCATGAATTTACAGGCCTCAAACCAGCTGAGTTGACATTCATCGAAAGAATTTGACTCGTGTCGTCGAGTGACTCTCTTCGACATGCGATCGATGAAGTGATTTTATCAGGGGTTGCAGACTGGGTTACGTTATGGCGATCTGTGGAAAATGAGCTGCAATAAAATATTAGAGTAATGAGTAAGAGGTTGTCATAGGAATACAGAGGAATGTTAAGCTATCCGGCAATATCCGAGCGGCCTACCAATCAACGTTACCCGTTTGTTGGTCAAGAAGACCAACAAACCAGCGAGGCAATTCTGAAAGTTATTCTTTAGTCAGTAAGTAATAAATGCATAGTTTTATGATCTTACTGCCTTTTCCGCATGGACATTACCGCATTTAAAAGAAACCGAGTTTCGATCCTGGTAACGCTGACGCTAATCACCGGACTAATCTTTTTTGTTTATAGCCTGTATTCAGCCATGCGCAAGAGTGACCAGGTTGAAGAATCCCAATTGCGACTTATTATCGATAAGCTTCAACTCGAGAATCGTGTTGTATTTAGCGGCATCGAGTCGGCCATGAAACTTGAGGCCAACAGGATTGAATCTGGCACACACGAACTGCTCACCGGAAAATCGGATATTTCTTCGCTGAAAAACCTGATCGATGTTACGGATAAGGTCGCAGCAATCGGAATTATCTCAGCGGATGGTGAAGAGTTTGCCATCCAAAAGCGGAATAATTTGTGGGCTACCTATTACTACAGTTCCAGTTCGGATTCGCTTGCCGACGTTACCATTTGGGATGGGAAGAAAAAGCAAGTGACCGACACGCTGGTGGGAAACCGCATGTACAGTGCCGATCTCTTTCGTGCGCCGGCGAGCAGCAATTCAAACAATCAATTATGGAGACAAGCCTCTGATCTTCCGGGATATGCCGGACGTAAAGGATTGTCAGCTTCCATGATGGTCACCAATCCGGCCAATCAGAAGAAATACACCATCATATTTTTTGTGCCTTTCAAAAGGATCATGACCAACAAAATCAATATCGGTTATAAAAAGGACGAGGTGTTTATTTTCCGCACGGACAGCCTGTACTTTAATTTCGATGGTACTGACGATTCTGCCAGTGGCTTTGACACCACAAAATACTTTGTATCCTGGAAGGACATTTCGGTTAGCAAACATGCTGAGGCCATTAAGACCTGGCAATCCCTGGAACATCACGATTCACTTCAAATAGCCAGATTTGAAAGTGAGGGCGTCAATTACTGCGCTGCTTTCAGCCCCGTTCTTGCGGGCGATGATGGAACGTATTACGCGATGGTAGTCGCTTCGTCATCATTGCCGACACTTTTTCGTAGCCAGTCAGGTGTATTGGTATTGATCGCCTTTATCATACTACTCGGTGCAGGAATCATATTTACGATCATGTATGTTAAAAACTTTAACAAAGTCCGTTTTGTGCCACTCACCGCAGAAGCTGTCAGGCAAATGATTGCTCTTGGCGAAAGTGATTTGCTTGAATTTAAATCAACGATTCGCGCCAACCTCAAGGCTGGAAAACCCGGAAAGGAGATTGAGTTGGCCTGGCTTAAGTCGGTTGTTGCTTTTTGCAATACCGAAGGTGGTACGATACTCATTGGCGTGAATGATGATGGGCAGATTCTTGGTCTTGAGCCAGATGGTTTTCAAAATGACGACAAGTGTTTGCTTCATATTCAGAACCTGATTGGGGAACATGTTGGTGTTGAGTATTTGTCGTATGTGCGGTTCCGTTTACTCGAGATGACGGATAAAAAAATATTGGCGGTTCAGTGTATCCCGCTAAAACGGATTATGCTGTTGAAATCGTCAGGGAAGGAACAATTTTATGTTCGATCGGGTCCGTCATCCATTGAACTCCCCATGAGTAAAGTGCTTGAATACGTGAACGACCGGAAGAAAAAATTCTGATGGCTAATTGTCTGTATTAGGATTTATTGGATTAGATGATTTTAGGATGGGTATCCTACACTCCTAACCTGACTATGGGCATTTAATCCTATAATCCTTTGAATCCTAGTCGTTCTGGCTCGTAATTGCCCAATACAAAAACGTTGTTATCCATATAGGATTAAATGATCCTTAGGGTTGACCCTACAAATCCTAACCCGATTTTAAAATGTTAATCCTAAAATCCTATAAATCCTATAAATCCTAATCCCGTTGTATGAAACACGAAGAACTCACCCACAAAATAATAGGCTGTGCCATGAAAGTGCACTCCGCCCTCGGAAGCGGATTTCAAGAAGTTATCTATCAACGCGCCCTGGCTATCGAAATGAAAAAACAGGCATTGAATTACCAACGTGAAATGGAAATGGGCATCTATTATGATAATATTAATATCGGATCACGAAGGGTTGATTTCTTTGTGGAGGGCACTATCATGGTCGAATTGAAAGCGGTTACCAAACTGGAGGACCTGCACCTGGCCCAAGCGATGAATTACTGCCAGGTATACAACCTCCCGATTGGACTGCTCATCAACTTTGGCTCTCGAAGCCTCGAATTCAAAAGAGTTTACAACGTCAATCACCCCGAAAACAAAGACTACAAGAAGTAATAGGATTTATAGGATTAGATGAATTTAGGATGGGGAGCTAAATCCTCAAATCCTACGAATCCTAATACGGGCAGTTGTTATTTCTGATACTCAATCTTAACCACCTTCCAAACAAACTCGCCTGCGGCGGTCTTCACCACAACTTCGTCACCAACTTCTTTGTTGGTCAGCGCCTGCGCCATGGGTGAGTCCATAGAAATATAGTTTTTGGCGTTAATGATTTCCTCGGCGCCAACGATGCGAAAGCGAATTTGCTTGCCTTTGTTATTTTCAATGTCCACCCATGCGCCAAACATTACTTTGCCTTCCTGAAAGGGTGAATACTCCACAACTTTCAAATCGTCAATGCACTTCCGCAGGTAAAGCAAGCGCCGATCAATTTCGCGCAGGCGTTTCTTGTTGTAATGGTAGTCTGCATTTTCAGAACGATCTCCGAGGCTTGCTGCCCACGCTACCTTTGCGGTCGTGTCAGGCCGCTCGACGCGCCACAAATGATCCAGCTCAGCCTTCAACTTCTCTAAGCCTTCGCGGGTAATTAAGAGTGTTTTCATTTTTGATGCCCACAAATATAGTGTGATCAATCAAGAACACTCTCGGGAATTTCACATTCCCTCCAAAGAGATCAGGCGTTTGTTGGTCAAGAAGACCAACAAACAACAGAAGACCAACAAATAACAATTAACAACCTCCAGGCAGTTGCAGGATTCTTTTAACAAGACCATCTTCTTTGTTGACCGCTTCAATCACCAATTGATCTCCTGGCTTAGCATGTCTTAAAATTTGAGACAATTCGAATCGGGTCTGGCCTGCCTCGGATACGCTGGTGCATGACGTCGAAAGCTTTTTCCCATCTCGCCTCAGATACAAGTAAAATGGAACTTGCGTTGGCTGACCGCCGTTTGGCGCACCTTTGATCACGGTCAATTCACCTGTCAGATCCGGCGTGAATTCGCGGTAATCAAACGGTCTTCCATTTAGCAAGAGTGGGTTATCGTAAAATTCTCCTTGCTCAAAACCTGTTTTCTTGTATTCATTGTCTACCAATACTTCTTCGGGCCGCGCTACTATTTTTATGTGATTAACGGGTTTTACACTGGAAAAAAAATCCTGGGCCGATACCCTTGAACCAACCATTACCGTAAGAAGCATTAAAAGGGCGTACTGCTTTTTCAAATGTTTCATAAAAGAAGTTATTTTGGTTTTTGTACAACCAAACGTACGCACCGAAGGGACGAACAAGTGTAAACAGCTTGTAAAAACAATGTAAATGAAGGTAAAATCTTTTAGCACCGCCCTTGGAAGCCCCAGGCTTAAGCTTTTTACGGCAATCGTAGCGTCGCTTTACGCTATTCTGTTTTTGGCTGCTTTCGTCACAGACAAGTCAAAGATTGAAGCAATTTCCAAACGGGCGAATATTGCCGTGCGCGCCATCGGCGATCAATTGCTTCTTCGGGCCGGTGATGCGGCTACAGTGGTACCGCCAGTCATCGAAAGACCCAACGGTGTGTTCATGCTTGAATTCAAAAATGAATTTTCGTTTCAACCCGACACCTTGGTTGAGATCGCGCAACGCGTTCTGAGCAAGACAGGTTTATCGCGATATACCGTTACCGTTTACAAATGCGAAAGCCCGGCCATTGTTTATGGATTTGAAATTAATCCTCCCCTCAACAACATCGAGGCTTGTCGTGGCAGGCATCAACCAAAAGCCTGCTATAATATTGAAATTGCTTTTGCTGATTTTCCCAGCCCTGCGGTGCCGTATTCCACCACGATGATGGTGATTGGCGTGCTCTCCTTGCTGTGCGTTGTCGTGATCGTTACAAACTCTCGCTCCGGGAAGTCAGCACCGCGCGTTGCACCGCAGGCTATTCTACATGAAAGTCACACGATTACAATTGGACGATTTGTATTTGATACCACCAATCAGACGCTGAGAATAGGTGAAGAAACCTTTTCATTGACCGATAAGGAATGTAAAATATTAACGCTGCTGAATCGAAATATCGGACGCCTCACCGCACGCGATGAACTCATTCAGGAAGTATGGACCGACGAAGGTGTTATCACCGGTCGCAGTCTGGATATGTTCATTTCAAAACTCAGGAAAAAATTAAGCGCCGACCCCGATCTTCGAATTACCAATGTACATGGTAAAGGCTATAGACTCGAAGTGGCGGCGAGCGAAGGATCAGTAGATTAGCGATGAGTGATTGGTGATTTAGGATTAGTGATTTACCGTAGCCGAATAATTACTGCTGAACATCTATCCAGCAGGAGTCAGGAGTCAGGAGTCAGAAGGAAGTGTAATGTTGAGCTTCGCGGGGGCGGTCATGATTTTTGCTGAATGCTTCGACTCCATCCAACCCGCACCCTTTTATTCCCCAAAGGAACCCGTCAATTAATCAATCACCACAAACCCAAATCGCTAATCTCTAATCACCAATCAATTCAAATTCCCATTCTCCCTTCCCCACCAAATAATCGCCCATCCCCGCCACTTGCTCATTCCCCCTAAGACAGGAGGATTACCGACAATATCTTCGGATCACCAAAGCGAAGATCCATGAAAACAATCCTCTTTTTAACCGAAGATTTTTCAGGTTTCTACCAAAAACTGCTGGGCGCGACTTATCAAGTCCTGACCATCATAAACAACAAAGTGACGTACGATTTCCTCACCAAGCCGGCTTCCGCCGTCACCGTCGCTATGAGCAATTTGGACATCCATAATGTCCACGAACTTTCGCGACTTTTCTTCCGATCCTAATTAAGCGACTTGCTAAATAGGCCGTTGATGCTGCACCGGCCCATGTTGATTTGATGACTCCCTTAAAGGGCCCCCACCCGCCAACGTGTCCTTTGATCAAGAAGACCAACCTCCAAATCTTCCCCCAACCCCAAATCGCCAATCGCTAATCACCAATCCCTAATCGCCAATCAATTCCCCAAAAACGCGCCGTCCTCCCTCTCCCCCCACCTAATCGCCCATCCCCGCCACTTGCTCATTCCCCCTCAGACAAAAGGTTACGCTCCAATATCTTCGATCAACAAAACAAAAAGACCGAAAGAAAGACCAAAAAAAGACGACGAGAAGACCCGATTAGAACACCCACAAAAAGACCCTCTCTTATGAAAACAATCCTCTTAATCGAAGATTTCTCCGGCATCCGCCAGCTGCTTTGCAAAAAGCTGCGCAGCAAAGGTTATCACATTCTTACTGCCGCCACGGGAAAGGAAGCCTACGACTTGCTCACCAAGCCCGCTTCGGAAGTAAGCCTCGTGATCAGCGATTTCGACATCGTCGATGTCCAGGAGTTCGACTTGCTTCGAACGATCAAATCAAATCCGAAGCTCGAAAACCTCCCCATTATATATCTCGACCGCGAATTGCTTTCAGAAGACAAAAAGAAAAAATCCCGACAGCCCGGTTTCGACGAAAAGTCCTTCCGCGACGACTACTTCTTTCGCGAGGTGGGGCGCGCGATGCAAAAGAAGGGCTCCATTGTAAACCTTATTAATTAGATCATGGCCGACACGACCAACCCGAATACGATTTTGGTGGTTCAGCAAGCCGAAAACCAGCGCATCCTTACGTGTGTGTCGCTGCAACAAAAGGGCTACGACACCATTGGCGTAGGCAGCGTTGCCGAGGCGCTAGAGTTCCTTACTGTTTGCAGTGGCAACGTCCGACTGGTCCTCACCGACTACCAGCTCCCGGATTACACGGGATATGAATTGAAAGTGAAGATGGAAGAGTTGCCTGGGGTAAGAAGGATGCCGGTGGTGTTTCTTGATAGATATGTCAGCCCATTCATCTGCCACTGATTGCAGAGACGTAACTACCAGGGCGTGCCCTGCAAGTCCATCACAAACTCGTAATCCGCATTTCCACTCTTCGGTTCTGCGTTCTGCCTGCCGGCGTGTCGTTGGAAGCTACCGGCCGATCCGGACCATAGCCTACCGCTACCAGCCGGTCTTCGGCAATGCCCGCGGTTACAATGAAGTCTTTGCATGCTTTGACACGCTTGTAAGAAAGTGACTTGTTCATGCTGCGTTCACCTTCCGATGAGGTGTGCCCAGACAGCTCGATCTGCGCGGACGGGTTGGCTTTCATAAACGCAATAACTTTTTCCAGCTCGGGTTTTGATTCCGCCTTGATATCGGCCTTGCCCTGGTCGAATAAAATATTGTTCAACGTGATCGCCTCTCCCACCTTCACCTGCTTGTTATCAAACTTCGCCACTTTACCTTTTACCAGGTAGACGATCACTTCGGGGTTGTCATTGCCTTCACCGACATCTGTTGTAGTATTCCCGTCGGCATAGCCACTTGCGGAAGCGCCAATCACTTCGAATCCGGTGGGAACGTCTTTGATTTCAAACTCACCACGCGCATTGGTTTTCACCGTTACTTTATCTACTGTAAATACCTGCGCTCCCACGATGGGTGTATCCGTATCTTTGATCAGCACACGGCCACGCACGGTTCCCCTGCAACTGCTCTCGCGCTTGCGATTCACCAGCAGGCGCAGAAAGTCAACGGCGAAACCATCAGCACTGCCGGTGGACTCATCGATCAGCACGCTTAAGCCGGTGCCGGAAGCCAGCACTGTATAGAACTCTTCGTTTAACGGAATGGTTACGAGCTTGCCCACAGGACCAGTCTGATCAATCGCATTCAGTACGCGTTCACCTTCCACGAAGCGTTTACCATTCATGAACATTTGAAATTTTGAACAGAAGGTTAACGCCTGAAAGTCGTCGATGAAGATCTGCAGGAATGCATTTTGAATGGTGACGTCTTTCAACGCCGTTGTGGGAATCTTCCACGTCACCGGCTTGGAGGTAGCGGCATCATAGGATCCACTGTATCCATCACCACCGCAGGGCACATCTTTACCCGGAACATATTTCGACGACATGAGGATGCGGTCAAAGCCGGCCATGTCGGCCGGGTCTGGTGTCCACGGGTAGCCATGGGCCTCCGTCATGCGCCCACAAAATGGGTCAAACCCATCCGGCCACCCGAAGTTCAGGTTGTCGGCATCACCGAGGCGGATGATGTAATCTGCTTCTATTGTTTTGGTTAATGCAACTTGTTGCTTTTTCCATTCCGTATCGGATGAAACGGTTTTAACCTGAGCTTCAGCTAAGGGGACGATGCAGGTGCATGCGAGGAGAATGAAATAGTATTTTTTCATGTGGAGAAATAGTTTATTGCTAACCCAAATCGTTAATCGCTAATCAACTTCTAACTTCCGAGCAGGAGCGCTCATTTCTTTAACTCCACATACACTTTCCGCGGTATGCTAACATCCAGAATTTGTTTGTACTCCTCGCCTTCTTCCGAATCGCGCTCCAAATGGATTTCCAAGGACTCCTCATCTTCGGAGGCGATGGAGCCTTCTTTCAGAATTTGTTTGAGGGAAGTCAAGAATCCATTCACGCGTTCAGTGGATTCGGCACCAAAGGTCTCGGGTAAAAGCGTCGACGACATCTGCTCGCCTTCGCCGGTAGGTTCAGAACGTTTGCCGCCGGTGGACTGGCACCAGATGGTTTTCTGGTAGCCGTCGTCTTCCTGCATGCAGGTAACGGCGTCGTTGTCGATGAAAAATTCCCGGATGCCGGCATTTCCTTCCGCATTCCAGGTTTGCGAAAAGTACTTCGGCTTGATGGCAGCGTCGAAGTACCAGTTGCTTTCAACCTCCGCCTCATACTCCGTTGACTTGATCGTCACGCGCAACAGGGTGCTCCCGAGTTGGAAGGCTTTCATCCTTTCATTGTACACCTTATTCAACTGGCTCGTGTCCGACGCCGATGTTGCTTCATCATCGGGAAGGTCAGGTATATCTAGCGTATCGGCGAGGGCCAGGGAATCGGTGGCGGTGGTGTCCTTGCTTCCGGATGGAGAGCAGGCGATGAATAAGAGCAGGAGGAAAGTGTATTTTTTCATAGGTTATTAAAGGTAGTGTTCAATGAGGCAATTATCAATGTGAAAATTGGAACATTGGAATATTTTAAAATTGAAAAATTATGAGGGTGTGGATGGGGGCTGGGGATTTAACCGCGAAGGCGCTGAGGCGCAAGGGCGACGCGAGGTAAATAAAAAAGTCCCCCTGGCAGGGGACTTTTCACCTCGTAAGGTAAAAAATAAGGGGACAACGTTCCCCTTATTTTTCGAAGGCTTGTTATTTCCTATACAACGAAAACGTCGAGTTATCCGGATTATAAAATTTCAACTCCCAGTACCGCTCGCCAGTAATCACATTGTACATCGCGTTGATTTCGTAGCGCAACGTTACGGGTGAAGTTTCAACCTCCGTATCCACGTTCTGCGTGGCATCGCAGGAGCTTTTAAACATCGAGCGCCAGTAGTTGAGGTTGAACGTCACTGTATTGTTTGGCAGAACTGCCGTGTTGCCCGTCATAAATTCTGCGGTGTGCGAGGGGCACTCGAATACACCAAAGTACTCAACGTTTGTCCAGACAAATTTCCCTTCGTGCGTGATCTTGAGGCCGTATCCTGCGTTGGGGGCGGAATAGGGATCGGCGCCGCCGCCAAACCATTCGCCGTTTTCACGATCATATAAGTTTTCGTCGATGGTGTTTTTGCCATGGTTCAGCGTCCATTGATCTACCCAGGTACCTGTGAGCGTTGGCTTTTCGATGGGCGCCTGCGACGGATAAGTCGGACCTTGTGCCAAATTTTCAAAAGTGTTTGCTGTCATCAGATCGACATTCAGGTTTCCAAAATTCTTCAAGACCACACCATACCCATTTCCATTTCTGATCGTCGAATTCGTCACAGTTACATAGGTGTCAGCGCTCACCACGATATTTCCTTTTTGGGCGGCGCCTGCAATCGTGTTGCCGCCGGCATTGGAGATAATGCAGTGGTCAAGCTGATTAAACAGGCTGCTCGAGTTGAACGCTATACCATTCCAATACTTCGTGGGATCCGAAGAAGAAAATAAAATCTTGTTCTGCGCAGTTCCATTCGCGCTGATGCGTCCTACGCCTGACACAATCACGCTCACGTTTTCGTCCATCACCAGTGCAACACCTGGTTCAATGTTCACACCGGCACTAATCTCCAGGTTACTGGTAACACGATACGGTCCGGTGATTGTCCTTCTCCAGGTCACATCCGCGCCTTGCACCACGCCACCGGTCTCTACGCCGTTAAATTCATTGTAGCTTAACGCATTCGTTCCGTCAAGCTTGTGCAGCTGTTGCGCGGGGATATAGGCAGCCGCCCTGGCATGATGGCTGAAGATATTGTCGGCCACCGTGCCGATCTGCGAAAGTCCCTGAACATAAAGGCCATACCCGCCACTTGCTGTAATAGTCGAGTGCGTTAGCCGGAGGGCTGCGCCAGAATAGGCATTGCCTGCGAGCGCTATGTTCGCCGGTACGCCAACATCACCGTACGCACTGCTGCCACCGCCTTGAATCATACAATACTCCAGCGTATTACGCTCACTGTTCGCATACAGCAGCAATCCTTTCCACCATGCGGGGTCAGCTTGCGTACCTTTAAAATAAATCCCTTCGGTCTCGGTGCCTATGGCGTAGAGCGACCCGGAAATAACTTGCAATCCCTTGTCTTGTTCGAAGGCAATGATTACACCGGGCTCAATCACCAGGTTAGCGCGCACTTCGATGTCGGTCGTAACGATGTAGTCAACGACCGCCGGATCAGTAATAATGTTGGCCAGCGTGGTGTCCTTCAGAATAGGTGTGCTGAGAACAACCGGCGTGGGTGTGGGTCCGCCGTCAACATGAATGGTCAATTCATCTTGCGCTGACCGTTGGCCCTGGTTGATGCGCAATCGGATCACATAGTCACCTGCCATGCTGGCGGTGAACAAAGGGCGGCTCACTTGTATGTCATCGAACTCAGCAACGCTGCCTCCAGGCTTTGACGTGACGGACCACAAGTACGAGAATGGTTTTCCATCCTCGCTGGATGACGCTCGACCATCGAGCTCGAGGAATTCGTTAATCAACACGGTCTGGTCGGGACCCGCGTTGGCAATAAGACCCGTCGCGCCGGGTTCAATCGGTCCAAGCTCTTCATCACAACCTGTCACGGTTATTATTAAGAGCAAAAGCAATAGCGATGTAATTTTTAAGTAGGCTCTCATAAAATATTTTTTCTTCAGACCAGAACAGTTGCCTTGCAGTTGCCTGAGACAAAAAAATATTTTTTTTCGAAGCCGATAAAAATAAAAAAGCTTACCATCATCGCTGACCGTAAGCCTTGCACCATGTGCTACGATGTTGCTATTTCTTTCCGATTGTTTTAGAAAGCATGAAATGAATACCCATCGACTGCTTGCTCATGGTGTACGGAACGGCTGCATTTTTGATATTGCCTGCGAAGTATCGCCAGGACGGGCGAATCATCAGCTCAACACCTTTATACAGGTTGATGTTATATCCGGCACCGATCGTAAAACCGAAGTTGATTTTATTCGCGGCGTCATCCAGGTTCACCCATTCACCATTCACGTTCTCCTGGGTCTTCACGGACAACAGGTAATGCATATCGACGGCGGCCGAAAGATTGAATCTTGTTTTTGCACGCTGCCAAAAATAGTATGTTGCGCCGAAAGAAACGTTTGCATAGTGATGCGCGCTCTTGATCTCACGATTGATAACGTGGTAGACAGGAGTCACATTTATACTTCCGTCCGATTGTCTTACACTCACCAACGTATCCACTTCACCCGTCGCATAAGTGTGCGCCATGTCCTCGCGAAGATTATTATACGAGAGGCGGGCGTCGAGGTACCAGTTGTCAGACAATGATCGTGCGGCGCCCATCCCAAATTCTAAACCCGAGCGTGTCGGAGACGTGTTCCCTTCCACCTCAGTAACAAATACTTCATCTGTGGCGAGTGGTTGAATTTTACGGGTAACGTATTGCGGCATCACGAAGACGTTCATCCTCCACGTAGGGCGTGAATCCTCTTCGGGTTTCTCGGCTTCACGTTTTACCAAAACTGAATCCTCTTTTTCAGTCTTGGTTTCAATAACCTGGACGGTGTCATGCTTCACCGTGATAATCGATTCATTTCCTCCGCCGTTCAACGTTGAAATTTTTTCTTGTGCGGCATCCTTTGCATTGGTGTTCCCTTCAGCAACTGGTGTGGCTACTTTATCCGGCAACCCATCACCTTGATTAGCGATTGACGTTGACGACGTATTCTTGGTTTCCATAGCTGTCAGGTTTGAAGCATTGTTACCACCTGTGGCGATGGAAGTTTTTTCACGGGCCCCTTCATCGGCACCGGTTACCGACGCCTGTTCGCCATTGACTACCGCCTTCCATGCTTTTGCGTCTGAATCATTATTTCTCACAGTCGAAGTCGAGACAACGACAGCATCCTCGTGGCCGGCACGGTCAATTTTATCCGACGATGCGTCATCGTTTCCACGAACAGCATTGGCTTTTGATGGATTCTTATCTGCCGATTGTTTTGCAATGTTCGAAGTGGTCGCGATAGACACCGCGCCCAGAACGTGATTGTCCGCCTTCTCTGGCGCCTTACTATCGCGGTCATTTATCGTTTGCTCGTTTTCTGCTTTGGAATCTGCCCCTTTGTTCTCAACGTTCGAATTCAATAACACAGGCGATTCTTCGTGAATTGTTCTATCCGCGTTATCCAACGAAGAATCACCATCGCCGCTGGCTGTTGCCGGTTGGTTCGAAGGGCTGCCATTGGCGGCTTTATTCTCACCGGCCAAACCCTTTACGATAGAAGCTTCTTCCCGAATTGTTCCCGCTCCACTGTTGGATTTCGTTTCTGCTTTCGACAAACTCGAATCTTCAGGCAGCGTACTACGCCTTTCTGCTACAACCGGATTCAGCTCCGATGAGGTGTCGGGCTGCTCGCCCTTACCAGCGATGGTTTCCTGTCGCACTGTTCCTTCATGAGCGCTTGATGACTCGGCGGCGACACCAGCCGGCAATTCTTTGCCAGGGGTAACCGGATTTCCTTCATTTAAAGCTGAAGGAGCTTGAGTGACATCAGCCTTCGACTCGGCTGTTGCGTTACCGCTGCTCAGTTCATGGTATCCAACATACGAGATGACGGGAACGATCAACACCAGCGGTATCCACCAGTATTTCCGAATCCATACAAACCACCTGCCAGTCGGATTCAATGTCCCTCCAATCCGCTTCCATCCATCGTCCGGGGGGTCGGCCTCCAGATCGTAGAGGCGTTTTCCGATTTCATCAAAATCTTGCTCCTTCATGCTGCGGAGATTAATTGGTTCTCAATAAGTTTTTTTAGGTGAGCCTTCGCCTTGGAAAGTTGTGACTTGGAACTTCCTTCAGCGATGTTCAGCATTTCACCAATTTCCGTATGGCTGTATCCTTCCACCACGTGAAGGTTGAAGATCAGCTTGTAACCATCCGGCAATTGGTTAACCAGTTGCAATAGTTCCTGTGTCGTCAGGGTTGAAATAATGTCCTCTTTAACACCGACGACATACTCGCCGTAGGACGCATCGACGTGATCGAAATATTTTTTATTCTGGTGGTAGTGATTGATCGCGGTATTGACAAAGATCTTACGCATCCATCCGTCAAATGATCCTCCCTGCCACTTGTCAATGTTCTTGAATACTTTCACAAAGGCTTCGTGAAAAATATCCTCCGCCTCAAAACGCGATTTCGTATAGCGTAGACAAATGGCCATCATCCGCCTGGAGTAAAGCGCATAAAGCTTCTCCTGCGCGGAAGCTTTATGCTTTAAACATCCATCTATGATTTCGGACTCGGTCATCGTTCGGTCAGGCTGAGGCGGCGGAAGTTTATGGAATGACGTTTATCGTGCACGTTACCTGGACAGTTCCCGTGTCGGTGAAGATCCTGTAAGTGAACCGGTCGGTTCCGACAAAGCCCGAGGGCGGATAGTAGACGTATACCGTGTTCTTATATCCACCCGCATAGGAATACGTAGCAAAGGTTCCGTGATCCGGAGCGCTAAGGCCCCAGCCGGTCATTGGACAGATCACATCGTTAGAAAAGAGACGTATCTCGGTAGGCTGGTCTTTCTGCACGGTGACGGTTTCACCATTCAATTCAGGGACGCAACTGCCATCCAGCGGTTGCTCGACGTGCAATTTGATCTGCGCTGACTGACATTCCGCACCGTAACACGCCGTATACGTTAAGCTGTCGTCGCCAAAGAAGTTGTCGTTAGGTTTATAAAACCATCCTTCATTATCGATGAAGGTGACGATCCCGGAGATCGGCGTGCTGTAGGTAATGTTTACGGCCACCTTAATGCTGTCATTCAGCAAGGGATCGAGTCGCGTGCCTAGTGTGCTGCCGCCGTTATAGACATAAATCTCATCAGCCCTAAGTTCGATTTGTTCAAATTTTTTCGGGATGATATCCGGCTCGACGTCGTCGCCCGAACAGGACAAGAAGACCAGCGGCATGAAAGCCAGCGCCATAATGAGCAGTACATTTTTCATTGAGGTTCCTATTAAACTGCGGCTAAGACCGAAACTTTGGGCCAGGGGTTGCCCAGGTGGGGGAAAAATTTATCAATTTATTGACCGAGCTGATAATGAACAGCTTACGGTTCATTCCAGGGGGATTGAAGGCTAACACAGTTCAAATATAATTCGCCGTCATTTCAACGGCGCCAATGCGCGTCGCCTTTTCAACAAGCGGTTAAGAAGGGAGTCCCTACGGCTTCGATACCTGCGCTAATTGCTGCTTGTAGTTGTTCGACGCCTCGAAATCACGCAACCCAAAGTAAATACCCGCAAGTCCTTCAAGTGTATTGGGATCTTTTGGATTAGCGCGGTAGGCGCGCTTCATGTACGGCAACGACTTGTTGAACTGTTTGATCACCTCGTCCTCGAATGAGCTGAAGTCTTCGAAGTTTAGCGCGTCGTAATCTAACGCGAGGATCTTGTTCACGGCGTCGTTGTAGTAGATCACGGCGATGTTGTAGTTGGCTTCACGATTCAGGGAATCAAAGGCCAATACATTTTCAAAGCAAGCAATCGCCTTGGGGGCGGCGAGTTTCTCCTGCTTCTTTTCTTTTCCGGAACGCATAATGGCCGAACCCAGCGCCAACTGGAAACTGATCTTGTTGTCAGTGCGATTCAGCTCTGTCTCTTTAACGGTCAACGCCACCTGTTCGAATTTTCCGTAGCTCTTCGCAGCCTCATCAAACTTTCCTTCCTCAATGTATCGCATGCCTTCGTTGTAGAACGAGGCGCCGAGGAACCTCAGGTTCTGCACGGTTTCCTTTGCGTATTTCTGTTCCTTATCCAGTTCGCGAAGCCTGGTGAATGATTCAATCGCTTTTTCGCGGTAAGGATAAGTACGGGGGTTCGCTTTGAAGAGATCTTTGTAAATAAAACCCTGCAGGTACCAGGCTGTCGCCAGCTGCTGATACTCAGCCACCACCATCGCGGAGTCAATGACTTCCTTAGCGTGCGGAAGGTCGCCCGCTTTGTAAAACTGGAGCGCGCGATTCAACGGGCTGCTTTGGCCAGCCGCCGCCAGCACCGTGCCCATGAAAACAAAAAGTAGAAGTGTCAGTCTCATGGCTAGTCAATTACTTTGGCAATGGAACTTAACTTCGTGCTGATCTTCAATCCCTGCTGCTTGGCATTCTCGTTGCTGACTTCAAAGCGTTGCTTGTTGTCCTCATAGTAGAAGTTGATGCAGGATCCTTTCTTGATCATCCCATCTCTGTCGGTGACCAACAAAGTACTTTTCCCTTTTACCTTTTCCAGCACTTTCGATATTTCGCCGTCACTTTCAGGGGTAAGGTACAGTACGTGGCAAGGCTTTATCTCGGACAGTTGTTTATACTGCACGATAATATAGGACTGATCGCCCCGCTTTTTTTCAAGGGCCATCTTGTTGAGTTCGCTGAGCAATTCCGGATAGTTTCCAAACACACCAATGGTAAAGCCGTTCTGCGTCGGTTCGACCGGCCACTCCACGTACTTGGAAATCTGATACAGGAATAAAACCTTTACTTTGGCGTTTATGTCCGGCTCGATCATCCGGTAAGATGAAAACAGAAGCCAAGCACAGACAGTTAACAGAAAGGCCAACGTCAACCGCCATGCCTTATGCCGCAGTATAGGTGGCGTGTCAAATTTTAACCTGGGGTTCATAGGTTTGTTGTTGTTGATATTTGAATAATTCTCTATTCGCTTTATTTGAAAACTTGTACACGGTGCCCCCATTCTTATTCTGGGCCTCAAATTCCAGATTCAAGAATTCATCACATTCGTCGAGCAGAAAGAAACTGTTCACCTTACTGAAGGAAACCACGCCAAAATCGAATTCTCCGCGGTTATTCGTTGTCGCACAACCCAGTAGGTTCCCTTTTTTATCGAACAGCCTTACAGTATGGTCAGAAACACCTAAGCCATGATCCAATAGCGTACCACAAATTCGGAAGCCGTTGCCAGAACCGCCCTTTGCAGCATAAGTCTGCCGCGGCTTTGCATGAGCCGGCCGCGCCTTGTACCCGAATAGTTCTGCCCGGTTGTCGCTTGAAAATGCGTCCAGTACTTTTCCGTCCTTATCGCGGATGAGCACGCGAATGGTACTCTCCGTGTCCCTGGCGTCCAGCATGAAACCATAATGATCGCCCGCCTGCAATTCTCTAAACTCAAAATCGCCGCCTTTCCCGGTAGCCGTTACTTGTTGAACTTTCTTTTTCTCATCGACGAGGTACACCTTACGATTCGAAAGCGGATTGCCGTCGTCAGCGATCACCATTCCTGAAATGGTTGCGTCATCTGCGGATATTGTCACGACCGATGACCTTACATCATCCAATGTTCTGAAGGCGAATACTTCTTTTCGCTCGTCGCTGTTGAATGCTGCGGCGCTCTTGTGTTTGTCGTCAGCAATGTTGATCAGTACGTCGAGCTGGTCATCTTTCTCATCCATCAGGAATGAATAGTTACCGGAGGACGGTAGCTCTTTAAATTTGAATTCTCCCTTCTCATCCGTGTTGGCCTCATCGATCACCTGACCTTTTTCGTTCACGAGATAAATCTTCTTTGAAGCAGCGGGCTTACCATCGTCGAGGATGGTTCCTGAGATCGTAGACTCTGCCGCATCCAATTGAACGGTGCCGCTCTCGACGTCATCGAGGTTGCGATAAGCAAATACTTCCTGACTGCTTTTGTTATTGATGCGTTGAACAACATCACCTTCTTTATCCGTGACCACCACACTTACAGTCATCGCCGGATCGTCCTCGCTCAAAACAAAACTGTACTGCTCCTGCCCTGGCAACGTTCTGAATTCAAACTTTCCATTTTCATCCGTTTTTACCTTGTCGACTACATTACCGCGCTTGTCGACCACGAGCACTTCTTTGTTCGACGCCGGTTTATCCTCCATCATGGCGACACCTGAAATAGCAAGGTCATCCGCAGGAAGCGTAAACGCGCCAGACTCAAATGCTGACAACTCGCGATACCGGAACGCCTCGGGATTTGTAGTACTGGAGAAACTGTCGACCTGGCTGCCCTTGTCGTTCACCACCACCACATCCATTTTAATGGCTTCATCTTCCTCCGCCAGCACAAAAGTATATTGCCCCTTCGACGGCAGTTCGCGGAATTGAAATTTTCCGTTGGCATCCGAAGTGGCCGTGTCGATTACCTTGCCGTCATGATCCACGAGAAGAACTTTCTTGTTGGACGCAGGCGCTTCGCCGAGGCTGAGTGTTCCTGCGAGTGTGGCATCTTCCACGTCAATGGAATGTGCGCCACTTTCGTAGTCAGACAAGTTTCGGTATTTGAATACTTCGCGGTCGGCTTCATTGTTGAGTCGCGCGACTGCATTTCCTTTTTGGTCGGTGACCAACACATTGATGTCGATATCTTCATCACCTTCTTCCAACACGAAAGCGTATTGATCGCCGGCATCCAGCTTACGGAAATGGAAAGTGCCGTTCGCGTTTGTTCTCACGGAATCGATGATCTCGCCTTTGCCGTTCACCAGGAATACCATTTTGTCGTTCAGGTCCTTGCCTTCGCCGGAGAGTTGTCCCACAAAGTCGGCGTCTTCGGTTTGCAAGGTCCATACCCCTACAGCATAGTCGTCCAGGTTTTTATACCGGAACATCTCCGCCTGCTGATCACTGCTCACCACGTCCTTCACGTTTCCGGATTTATCTTGAATGGACATGGTGACATCAAGCCCACTATCCTTTTCATCCAACACAATTCCATATCGCTCACCAGCCTGCAGGTGACGGAACTCGAAGTTGCCTTTGGTATCGGTAACGGTCTTACCCACCACCTTACCATCGTGGTCTGTGAGCATGATATTCTTGCTTTCAGCGGGTGCGCCATCGATCGTGGCGAGGCCGATCAGACTGCTTTCTTCTTCGAGGATGAGAACGCCCGGTGCGGTGGAGCCGTACACGAGTTTCTTGTATTGAAATGCGCTTTTCAAATTAAACGGCGCGTCGGATGCTTCGAAACCACCAATCTGAACCAGTTGATCCGGCAGCTTATCAAAGTAAAACGGGATAATAAAATCAACCCGGTAAGGTTGATCACAACAAGAGGACTCGCGATTGGACGTCAGGTAGCCGCGTGATGTAGGGCCGTGCAAATAGAAGAAGTAGTCGTCAACACTCGAGTTAACCGGACTGCCCAGATTATAAATCCTCGCGGCGCCCTCCAGGTTGGTTCGAACCATCAGCACATCCATCTGGCCTAATCCGGCATGACCGTTGGAACTGAAAAATAGAATGCCGCTGTAGGGATCAAAGTTGGGCGTCACTTCATCGCCTGTTGTATTGATCTCTTTGCCCATGTTGGTGGGGACAGGAAAACTACCTTGTGCCATCTTGCTGACCCACAAATCCATTCCACCAAAACCACCTTCACGGTTGGAGGAGAAAAACAGAATTTCCTCTCCGGCGTCGTTGGTGGTAACAAAAGGGTATTTGCTGGAAGCGCCAGGAGGGTTGATGGCTTCGTTGAGCTTGATGGGATCCGACCACTGATTATTAGCCCGCTTCTCACTATAATAAATTGCGCAGTTGTTTTGATCCTCAAACTGCGAGCAAATCGTGTAGTACAATTTTGTGCTATCGCTATTCCAGGAAGGGCTTCCGATGTTGTAGGTTACATCCGATGGCTCAATGGGTAGTTTAACCAAGGAGTTGTCGTCAATCTGAAACATCCGGTTCACGAAAAGGGTATCGACTCCGATGATCATTTCATTGGCGAGCCTTACATTTCTGTTGTACGGAATGGCTTCTACGCCCGTAACGATCATTCGCGATCCCTGAAAAGGTGACAACGACAGCACGTGATCCGGCTGCTGGTGTCCCGTCCAGTGCGTGACGTTGAACTTAAATTCCCGGGAGCTAATATCTTTCGCCATGGAAAGAACGCGGAGCCTTTGTTGCACATCTTGTTGGACAGCCGCATCGCCGGCAAATTTTTGCATGATCGAATTGTATACTGCCTGGGTCTTATCGTAGTTGCCCAACGCGCGATAGACATCGCCCAAATAGAAATATACCGGGGCAGGTTGCGTGGAGTCATTTTGAAGAATGGACAAGAAAAGTTCTTCAGCCCCTGCATAATCCCGGTTCTTCAATTTTGCTTCTGCCAGATGCACGCTGTCTTCCTTTGTGCAGTCCGCCGCTTTTATTTGTTCGTAGCTGTTCACGGCGGCAGCATACTGCCCTGTTCGCAAAAAATACGCCGCTGAATTTCTGAGCTCGGCAGTGGAAGCGACAGCCGTGGAATTTTGTTTAGTTTCAATCCGTTGGGCGAATCCCAACATGGAACCCAGGCAAAGTAAAAACGATATCGGGATAAATCTGCGGAGCATCAGAATCGTGGGCTTGGGTTTGATCGGTATCTCGTTGCGCCTTTCTGCTGCTTTAAGAATTTATATCCTACCTTAAATTCAATACCACCTTGCGTTGAGGATTCTTTAATAGAAGAAAGCATAAGGTCATAGCTTCCGGCCGCCCTGAATTGACCGTACTCCATTTCGGCCATCAACGTGCACGCATCGAGGTTCCTTATCCAGGCACCACACGAAAAGCTCTTGATCTTGTCCATGGCGTATTCAAACTCCGCACCGGGATATATAACAGCGATTCCATTCTGAAAGGACGCCATCACCATGGGCAGCGCAGTCACCTTTTTGCTCAAGGGGAAACTCGCGCTGGCATGCGCCACATACTTTTGATTAAGCGTATACGATTGCCCCAGGAAACTTCGATTGACCGGCAAGCAATGGAAAGCCGCGACGCCAAATAACAACGTGGACTTGTTTGGTAGAAACGAATACCACAATGCGCCCGCTTGAAAATCAACTACTGAAACAGATTCGAAACGGAAACTCTCCCCCGAGGGAAGGTCGCCATCGTAACCCGTCGGTGTCCATTGGCTTTGTGTGGAAAGACCTTGATAGTTCAGCCTCGAATTGTCTATTCCTGACTGAATGCCGATGGCTACAAAGTTCTTGCTGTCCCGACCCAATGATTTATGGTAAGACACGGTCACCATCGATTTCAAATTTTCAAATGTTCCAGCCTTGTCCTTCATGATGTGAAGTCCAACGCCCATGTAGTCAGGGTTTCGATCATTCTCCAGGAGCGACATATCCGCAGCAATGGCGCTGGTCTGGATTTCATCGAATTGATTGAGCGAGGTTCTATGATTGAGGGATGTGCGCACAGCACCATAGGAAGTTCCCGCTAAAGCAGGATTTAGCGTGAGCGGCGAGTTATAAAACTGGGCAAAGAAAGGTTCCTGGGCCCGGGCCTGAATAGAGATAATCAGTAAACAAACAGCTAGAATTCTATTCATATCAAAACCTCATCGTACTAATTTGAATGAACCTCTCTTCGTTACCTGCTGACCGGAATACGCTTTTGCCGAAATGAAATACACATAGGTATCCATTTTCTGCAGCGTGCCATTATACGTTCCATCCCAACCCTGACTCGAATCATTCGTGGTGAAAATTTCTTTTCCTGTTCGGTCGTACACTTTGAATTCAAACTGTTCAACCCCGCGGGTGTTCACAAACAATACATCATTTGATTGATCCTGGTTCGGAGAGAACATCTCCGGAATGAAAATCTCAAAGGCATCATCCACGGTAATCACGGCGGTGGCCGTCGCGCTACAGTTGGAAGCATCGGTACCCGTTACCGTATAAGTAGTCGTTGCCGGCGGCGACGCTATTGGATCAGCAATCGACGCATCATCCAATCCGGTGGATGGCGTCCATAAGTAAGTTGTCGCGCCCGTTGCTTGCAATTGTATTGATCCACCGGCTGTAAGGGCGGCAGTATTGGGCGTAACCGAAACTGTGGGTAAAGGATTCACTGTTACGACTACCTGGAGCACGCGGTCAGGACAATTCGACCTGCCGACGGTGACATTGTACGTGGTGGTGCTCGCTGGCGTGGCTACAGGATTTGAAATCGATGCACTGCTTAGTCCGGTGGAAGGAGACCATGCAAATGAATTACCTCCTGTTACAACCAATTGTACCGATTCGCCTGCACAAAGCGTTGCAGCCGCAGGTGCAATGGTGGGAACAGCCGAAGAAGTTATGACTACGTCATCCGTCTTGAAACAAGCGGCGCTCGTAGAGACCGTCCAACGCAGCGTGGCCGAGCCATTGATGCCCGATACCGTTGCCTGTGGATCGTTTATGTTAGGAGAAAATGTTAGCCCTCCCCCACTCACGACGGACCATACGCCAGTTCCAACAGTAGGTGCAACAGCCGTCAGCGTCGTAAAAGTTTCACCGTTACACAGCACTTGATCCGCGCCCGCCTGCGCTGTGGAAGGAGCCGTGGCAATGCTGACCGTTTCTATGTTGCTTTGTAAACTGGAACAACTTCCATTTCCGACGGCGACCTGATAATCTCCACTCGCCGTGTTCATGCTCAGTGTAATGCTTTGGCTCGTTAAGGCAGCGACGACCGCGCCATTCTTATACCAGGTGTATGTTCCACCCACGGGAGCAGCGCTTGATGTTAATACCACATTCGTTCCTTCGCAGACTGTACTTCCTGAAGTGGAAATGGTTGGTGTCGCCGGAATGGCTTGAATGGTGACCACCTGAGACGTGCTTTGTGGGCTCGTACAGTTTGGTGGAGTTCCATCGGTAACCGTGACGGTGTAGGTTCCGCTTTGTGCCGCCGTGCTCAATACAATACTTTGTGTAGTCAGCGTTGCGTCTATGGTGCCGTTCTTGCGCCAGGTGTAGGTTCCGCCATTAGGAGCTGCAGTTGACGTCAAGGTAACATTCGTACCCGCGCAAACATTGTTTCCTGAAGTAGCAAGCGTGGGCAGAGCCGGTGCTGTTTGAATGGTTACAACTTGAGCTGCACTTTGCGTGCTGGTACAATTCGGAGCAACACCGTTGGTGACCGTAACAGTGTAGCTGCCACTCTGGGCTGCTGTGCTCAATACAATACTTTGTCCGGTTAGGGTTGCATCAATCGTTCCGTTCCTATACCAGGTGTAACTGCCTCCGTTCGGAGCGGCAGTTGAAGTCAACGTAACATTGGTGCCGGCACATACGGTGTTACCAGAAGTAGTAAGCGTTGGCGTAGTTGGTGACGCTTGAATGGTTACTACCTGTGCGGCGCTTTGTGTGCTTGTACAGTTCGGAGCAGCACCGTCGGTCACTGTAGACGTATAACTTCCGCTCTGAGCAGCCGTGCTTAATACAATGCTCTGCGTGGTTAAGGTTGCATCAATTGTTCCATTCTTGTACCAGGTGTACGTGCCGCCGTTCGGTGCAGCCGTAGAAGTCAGTGTGACGTTCGTGCCCGCGCAAACATTGTTACCTGAGGTAGTTACCGTTGGAGCAGTCGGCGCTGTTTGAATGGTTACTACCTGGGCCGTGCTTTGTACGCTCGTACAGTTCGGAGCAGCGCCATCAACAACCGTGACGGTGTAGCTTCCACTTTGAACGGCGGTGTTCAATACAATGCTTTGTGTAGTGAGCGTTGCGTCAATGGTTCCATTCTTGCGCCAGGAGTACGTTCCTCCATTGGGCGCGGCCGTCGACGTAAGCGTAACATTCGTTCCCGCGCAGACGACATTGCCAGAAGTGGTCAACGTAGGCGTAGCTGGTGGTGATGTGATGGATACTACTTGTGCGGTGCTTTGTGCACTCGTACAATTTGGCGCGGTACCATCGGTAACGGTGACCGTGTAATTTCCACTTTGACCAGCAGCGTTTAATACTATACTCTGCGTGGTTAACGTTGCGTCAAGTGTTCCATTCTTGTACCAGGTGTACGTTCCGCCATTAGGAGCAGCAGTTGAAGTCAACGTAACGTTCGTGCCTGCGCAAACAACATTACCTGAAGTTGTGAGCGTCGGAGTTGCCGGCGATGCTTGAATGGTAACAGCTTGTGCCGCGCTTTGTGTGCTCGTACAGTTTGGTGCAGTACCGTCGGTAACGGTAACCGTGTAGCTTCCACTTTGAGCGGCGCTATTCAGTACTATGGTTTGAGTAGTCAATGTCGCGTCAAGGGTTCCATTCTTGTACCAGGTGTATGTTCCGCTGTTCGGAGCGGCCGTTGAAGTCAAGGTCACGTTCGTGCCTGCGCAAACAACATTGCCTGATGTGGAGAGCGACGGCGTAGTCGGCGGCGTTGTGATGGATACTACCTGTGCTGCGCTTTGCACACTCGTACAGTTAGGCGCAGCGCCGTCGGTTACTGTTACGGTGTAACTTCCGCTTTGAGCGGCCGTGGTGAGCACGATGATTTGTGTGGTTAGCGTTGCGTCAACGGTTCCATTCTTGCGCCAGGTATAAGTACCACCATTAGGCGCAGCCGTCGACGTGAGCGTAACATTCGTTCCAGCGCAGACCACATTGCCGGAAGTAGTAAGGGTAGGCATAGCGGGTGGAGATGTAATGGATACCAGCTGTGTCGTGCTTTGTGTACTTGTACAGTTCGGTGCAGTGCCGTCGATAACCGCTACCGCGTAGCTTCCGCTTTGGGCCGCGGTGTTCAATACAATGCTCTGTCCCGTTAAGCTTGCATCGATCGTTCCATTCTTATACCAGGTGTAGGTACCACCATTCGGTGCTACAGTTGAAGTCAAGGTGACATTTGTGCCTGCGCAAACCACGTTACCCGAGGTTGAAAGTGTTGGCGCAGCCGGTGCTGGTTGAATGGTAACTACTTGTGCGGCGCTTTGTACACTCGTACAGTTGGGTGCAGCGCCATCGGTGACGGTTACGGTGTAACTTCCACTTTGAGCAGCCGTGTTCAATACAATACTTTGTGTAGTCAGCGTTGCGTCGACGGTTCCGTTCTTGCGCCAGGTGTATGTTCCGCCATTCGGTGCAGCTGTTGAAGTCAGCGTGACATTCGTGCCGGCGCAAACAACGTTGCCCGAAGTGCTAAGCGTCGGGGTGGTGGGTGGCGACGTGATGGTTACTACTTGTGCAGTGCTTTGTGCGCTCGTGCAGTTAGGTGCAGCGCCATCGGTGACCGTTACCGTGTAACTTCCACTTTGAGCAGCCGTGTTCAATACAATACTTTGTGTTGTCAGCGTTGCGTCGACAGTGCCGTTCTTACGCCAGGTATATGTTCCTCCGTTCGGTGCGACCGTTGAAGTCAGTGTAACATTCGTACCGGTGCAAACAACATTGCCTGAAGTAGTAAGTGTTGGAGTAGCCGGCGGGGATGTGATGGATACCACCTGTGCTGTGCTTTGGGCACTCGTACAATTTGGAGCTGCACCATCGATAACCGTTACCGTATAGCTTCCACTTTGAGCTGCAGTGTTCAGTACAATGCTTTGAGTAGTGAGTGTCGCATCAATCGTTCCGTTTTTGCGCCAGGTATAAGTTCCGCCGTTCGGTGCAATTGTAGATGTGAGTGTAACATTGGTACCCGCGCAAACAATGTTGCCAGAAGTTGTAAGTGTGGGCGTAGTCGGTGGTGATGTAATGTTTACTACTTGTGCAGCACTTTGCGCGCTCGTACAGTTTGGTGCAGCGCCATCCGTCACCGTTACCGTGTAGCTTCCGCTTTGTGCGGCAGTATTGAGTATGATGCTCTGTGTTGTCAGTGTGCCGTCGATGGTTCCGTTCTTGCGCCAGGTGTATGTTCCGCCATTCGGTGCGATCGTTGAAGTCAAAGTGACATTCGTACCGGCACAAACAACATTGCCTGAAGTAGTAAGTGTAGGAGTCGTCGGTGGTGAAGTGATGGATACTACCTGTGCTGTGCTTTGGGCGCTTGCACAATTTGGAGCGGCGCCGTCGATAACGGTTACCGTATAACTTCCACTCTGAGCTGCGGTGTTCAGTATAATGCTCTGCGTAGTGAGTGTTGCGTCAATCGTCCCGTTTTTGCGCCAGGTGTAAGTGCCTCCATTCGGTGCGGCAGTTGAAGTCAAAGTAACGTTCGTACCGGCGCAGACAACATTACCTGAAGTAGTAAGCGTAGGAGTAGCCGGTGGTGAGGTGATATTTACGACCTGCGCTGTACTTTGGGCGCTCGTACAATTCGGAGCGGCGCCGTCGATAACCGTTACGGTATAACTTCCACTCTGAGCTGCAGTGCTTAGCACAATGCTCTGTGTAGTCAGCGTTCCATCAATAGTTCCGTTCTTGCGCCAGGTGTACGTGCCTCCGTTCGGCGCGGCAGTTGAAGTCAAAGTAACGTTTGTGCCGGCACAAACAATATTGCCTGAAGTAGTAAGCGTAGGAGTCGTCGGTGGTGTAGTGATGGATACTACCTGTGCTGTGCTTTGGGCGCTTGTACAATTTGGAGCGGCGCCGTCGATAACGGTTACCGTATAACTTCCACTCTGAGCTGCGGTGTTCAGTATAATGCTCTGAGTAGTGAGTGTCGCATCAATCGTCCCGTTTTTACGCCAGGTGTAGGTGCCCCCATTCGGCGCGGCTGTGGAAGTCAAAGTTACATTGGTGCCCGCACAGACAAGGTTGCCGGAAGTTGTAAGCGTTGGAGTAGTAGGTGGTGACGTGATGGATACTACCTGCGTTGTACTTTGTGCACTTGTACAGTTCGGTGCGGCGCCATCGGCGACTGTTACAGTGTAACTTCCGCTTTGAGCAGCGGTGTTCAATACAATACTCTGCGTTGTGAGCGTGGCATCAACGGTTCCATTCTTGCGCCAAGTGTACGTTCCACCATTAGGTGCAGCAGTTGAAGTCAGCGTGACATTCGTGCCAACGCAAACCAAGTTGCCGGAAGTAGTAAGTGTCGGAGTAGTCGGCGGTGATGTGATGGTTACGACTTGCGCAGCACTTTGTGCGCTGGTGCAGTTTGGTGCAGCACCATCCGTTACCGTGACTGTGTAACTTCCACTTTGAGCAGCTGTATTCAATACAATGCTCTGCGTAGTCAGCGTTCCATCGATAGTGCCATTCTTCCGCCACGTGTACGTTCCGCCATTAGGTGCAGCAGTTGAAGTCAGCGTGACATTCGTGCCAACGCAAACCAAGTTACCGGATGTCGTAAGTGTCGGAGTAGTCGGCGGTGATGTGATGGTTACGACTTGCGCAGCACTTTGTGCGCTGGTGCAGTTTGGTGCAGCACCATCCGTTACCGTGACTGTGTAACTTCCACTTTGAGCAGCTGTATTCAATACAATGCTCTGCGTAGTCAGCGTTCCATCGATAGTGCCATTCTTCCGCCACGTGTACGTTCCGCCATTAGGTGCTGCTGTTGAGGTGAGTGTCACATTCGTGCCCGCGCAGACCAGGTTACCGGATGCGTTAAGTGTCGGCGTGGCTGGAGGTGTTGTGATCGTTACTACCTGTGCAGTGCTCTGTGCACTCGTACAGTTCGGTGCGGCGCCATCCGTAACTGTTACCGTGTAGCTTCCACTTTGCGCAGCAGTATTCAGTATAATACTTTGTGTAGTTAGCGTTCCATCTATCGTTCCGTTCTTACGCCAGGTGTACGTTCCGCCATTCGGAGCAGCCGTTGAGGTTAGCGTGACATTCGTGCCAGCGCAGACCAGGTTGCCGGAGGTTGTAAGTGTCGGCGTGGCCGGTGGTGTTGTTATCGTTACTACCTGTGCAGTGCTCTGTGCACTCACACAGTTCGGTGCAGCACCATCGGTAACTGTTACTGTGTAGCTTCCACTTTGCGCAGCAGTATTCAGTATAATACTTTGTGTAGTTAGCGTTCCATCTATCGTTCCGTTCTTGCGCCACGTATACGTTCCGCCATTCGGCGCAATTGTAGATGTTAGTGTAACGTTGGTACCCGCGCAAACAATGTTGCCAGAAGTTGAAAGTGTTGGCGTGGTCGGTGGTGATGTAATGGTCACAACCTGTGCAGTGCTTTGTGCGCTCGTACAGTTTGGTGCGGCGCCATCGGCAACCGTTACAGTGTAGCTTCCGCTTTGTGCAGCAGTATTGAGTATGATACTCTGTGTTGTCAGTGTGCCGTCGATCGTTCCATTCTTACGCCAGGTATACGTTCCGCCATTCGGAGCAGCCGTTGACGTCAGCGTGACATTCGTGCCCGCACAGACAAGATTGCCAGAAGTTGTAAGCGTTGGAGTCGTAGGTGGTGCCGTGATGGATACTACCTGCGCCGTGCTCTGTGCACTCGTACAGTTCGGTGCGGCGCCATCGGTAACTGTTACAGTGTAACTTCCGCTTTGAGCTGCTGTGTTCAACACAATGCTCTGTGTCGTCAGCGTGCCGTCGATCGTTCCGTTCTTGCGCCAAGTGTACGTTCCACCATTAGGGGCAGCAGTTGAAGTCAGCGTGACATTCGTGCCAGCGCAGACCAGGTTGCCGGAGGTTGTAAGTGTCGGCGTGGCCGGTGGTGTTGTGATCGTTACTACCTGTGCAGCGCTCTGGGCACTCACACAGTTCGGCGCAGCACCATCGGTAACTGTTACGGTGTAGCTTCCGCTTTGAGCAGCAGTATTCAATACAATGCTCGGAGTAGTCAGCGTTCCATCAATCGTTCCGTTCTTACGCCAGGTATACGTTCCGCCATTCGGAGCAGCAGTTGAAGTCAGCGTAACGTTCGTGCCAGCGCAGACCAGGTTGCCGGAAGTTGTAAGTGTCGGCGTGGCCGGTGGTGTTGTTATCGTTACTACCTGTGCAGCGCTCTGTGCACTCACACAGTTCGGTGCAGCACCATCGGTAACTGTTACGGTGTAGCTTCCACTTTGCACAGCAGTATTCAGTATAATACTTTGTGTAGTTAGCGTTCCATCTATCGTTCCGTTCTTACGCCAGGTATACGTTCCGCCATTCGGAGCAGCAGTTGACGTCAGCGTGACATTCGTGCCAGCGCAAACCAGGTTTCCGGAAGTTGTAAGTGTCGGCGTGGCCGGTGGTGTGGTGATCGTTACTACCTGTGCGGTGCTTTGTGCACTCACACAGTTCGGTGCAGCACCGTCATTAACCGTGACGGTGTAGCTTCCGCTTTGCGCGGCTGTATTCAGGATAACGCTCTGAGTAGTCAGCGTTCCATCAATCGTTCCATTTTTACGCCAGGTATACGTTCCGCCGTTCGGAGCGGCCGTGGACGTCAGCGTGACATTCGTGCCAGCGCAGACAAGATTTCCTGAAGTTGTAAGTGTCGGAGTAGCGGGTGGTGATGTAATGGTCACTACTTGCGCAGTGCTTTGTGAACTCGTACAATTTGGCGCCGTTCCATCCGTAACTGTGACTGTGTAGCTTCCGCTTTGAGCGGCCGTGTTTAGTATAATACTTTGTGTAGTCAGCGTTGCATCAACGGTGCCGTTCTTGCGCCAGGTATAGGTTCCGCCATTCGGCGCGGCGGTAGAAGTTAAAGTGACATTCGTACCTGCGCAAACAAGATTGCCCGATGTAGAAAGCGTCGGCGTAGTGGGAGGTGATGTAATGGTCACGACCTGCGCGGTGCTTTGTGCACTCGTACAATTCGGCGCCGTGCCGTCCGTAACGGTGACTGTATAACTTCCGCTTTGAGCGGCTGTGTTCAACACAATGCTCTGCGTAGTGAGCGTTGCGTCGACTGTGCCGTTCTTACGCCAGGTATAGGTTCCGCCGTTCGGCGCGGCCGTTGACGTGAGCGTGACGTTCGTACCCACACAGACAAGATTTCCAGATGTTGTCAGGGTCGGCGTAGCGGGTGGTGATGTAATCGTTACTACCTGCGCCGCGCTTTGTGCACTCGTACAATTCGGCGCGGTGCCATCGGTAACGGTAACCGTATAACTTCCACTTTGAGCAGCGGTATTCAACACAATGCTCTGCGTCGTCAGCGTTGCATCAACGGTGCCGTTCTTGCGCCAGGTGTATGTTCCTCCGTTCGGTGCGGCTGTAGAAGTCAACGTGACATTCGTGCCAACGCAAACCGAGTTGCCGGAAGTATTAAGTGTCGGCGTGGCTGGTGGTGTTGTGATCGTTACCACTTGGGCGGTGCTTTGCGCACTCGTACAGTTCGGCGCAGCACCATCTCTTACGGTCACGGTATAACTTCCGCTTTGAGCGGCTGTGTTCAACACAATACTTTGTGTGGTTAGCGTTGCGTCAATGATTCCGTTCTTGCGCCAGATGTACGTTCCGCCATTAGGCGCAACCGTTGAAGTAAGTGTGACGTTTGTACCGGCACACACTAAATTTCCAGATGTAGTAAGTGTCGGAGTTGCCGGTGGTGAGGTGATCGTCACTACCTGCGCGGCGCTTTGTGCACTTGTACAATTGGGTGCAGCACCATCCCTGACCGTCACCGTGTAACTTCCGCTTTGCGCGGCCGTGTTTAATACAATACTCTGCGTCGTCAGGGTTGCGTCAATCGTGCCGTTCTTATACCAGATGTACGTGCCTCCATTGGGCGCAGCACTGGATGTGAGTGTGACGTTTGTGCCAGCACAAACCAGGTTACCAGACGTGGTAAGGGTGGGTGTAGCCGGTAGCGCGGTAATCGTTACGACTTGTGCAGTGCTTTGTCCACTCGTACAGTTCGGTGCATTTCCATCTCGAACCGTTACCGTGTAGCTTCCGCTCTGCGCTGCAGTGTTCAGTATAATAGCTTGAGTAGTCAGCGTTGCGTCGATGGTTCCATTCTTACGCCAGATATAAGTTCCCCCATTAGGTGCGGCGGTTGAAGTCAGTGTGACGTTCGTACCCGCACAGACTAGATTGCCCGAAGTAGAAAGTGTTGGGTTGGCCGGTATGGCTTGAATTGATACTACCTGTGCTGCGCTCTGCGCGCTCGTACAATTCGGTGCATTTCCATCTCTCACCGCGACCGTGTAGCTTCCGCTTTGAGCGGCCGTATTCAAGACAATAGCCTGTGTAGTCAATGTTGCGTCAATGGTGCCGTTCTTGCGCCAGATGTACGTTCCTCCATTGGGTGCAGCACTGGATGTGAGCGTGACATTCGTTCCTGCACAAACAAGATTGCCTGAAGTAGTCAGCGTCGGCGTTGTCGGGAGTGCACCGATCGTGAGTACAACATTGTCCATCTTCGCAGGGCAGGTGCCGTTGGTAATTCTCCAGCGTAGGGACACCGTGGTATTCGCCACTAAACCCGTAACGGTTGTCGTCGGGCTATTGGGATTTGTTATGGTCGCTGTTCCGGTGACGATCTGCCACACCCCGGTTCCAATAGTTGGGGTATTGCCCGCCATCGTGGTGGTACTACCGCACACACTTTGATCCACCCCTGCGTCGGGATCTGTCGGATTTGCATAAGAGACTATGTTTACATCGTCAAAGGATGAACAGGCGCCGTTGGTGACCGTCCATCGAACAACTGTAGTCGTTCCCTGCACCAGTCCAGTAACGGCGGTGTTGAGATTATTGGGATTCTGAATATTACCTGATCCGCTGACCAATGACCATTGCCCTGTTCCCACTGCCGGAGCGGTTGCCGTTACTGTCGCAGTTGGTGCGTTGCATACTTCCTGATCCAACCCTCCGTTTGCTGTTGGTATTGGGCTGCTCACATACACAACCATCGTATCTCGCGAAACCAATGACAGTCCGTCTGTAACCAGAAGAACGTATTGTGTCGTGGTTGTTGGCGATGCAACCGGATTGGCGGAAAGTGGATTACTCAAATTTGTAATGGGCAGCCAGGAATAAACATAGGGTGCGAGGCCGCAGGACGCCGATGGAGAGCCTCCTATCGTAACGCTACTGCCTGTGCAAATGGTCCGGTCAGGTCCGGCAGAGGCACGAAGGGCAGTCCCGACACTTACTGTCACTTGATCCTGATCCACACATGCGCTCGGTGTGCTACTATCTGTAACGGTAAGGGTGTAGGTCGTTGTCGCTGAAGGTGACGCAGTCGGATTGGCCAACGTAGAATTGTTCAGTGTGGCTGCCGGGCTCCACACGTAGGTATAAGGTCCGGTTCCACTACTGGCAGCCGGAGATCCACCAATGATCACGGGCTGGCTGCTACAAGTTCCTAAATCCGGACCCGCATTGGCAGTTAACAGAAAACAGCAATTATTGGTGACGGTCCCCGTTCCCGTGTTAGTAAACGTGACGTTGCTCCCGCAGACATAGGTCGTACCGTTGATTGTACCATCGTTTATCCAGGTGGCGCCGGTTGACCCGGAGACACCGCCGCCATATCCATTTATTATTCCTCCGTTGTCGAATGTTTTTGCTGTGGTTCCCGAAGGATCATCAGGATCGGACAGAATGATCTTACCATATAGATTGATAACATCAGAAGCATTCTGATTGGTGAGCGTCCCCGATACATACATCGTACCGTTAGGACCAATGGTCATCGTCCCCTGGTTCGTAAAATCACCCTTCACCGTCAACGTTGCGTTGTTGGTGAATGTCCCCCGGTTATTACCAACGGTGGTGATGGTCATCTTCCCTTCATTGGTCACGTTGGAATTATTATCCATGACCAGGGAAGGCACCGTTACATCACCGTAATTCGTAAAGGTGGCACTGGGGTTGACATTGATTTGTGTGGTCGCAGATATGCTACCCCTATTGACCAGTGAATTCGAGACCGAGAGCGTTCCAACCTGAAGGCTGCCAGTCGCAGCGACAACCAGCTGACCGGCGTTGTTCACGGTCACCGTACCAGTAATGTTTACGGTCGTACTGAGTGTTACCAAATGGCGAACAGTAACGTTATCCCCTGGTCCGGGCACAACGCCGCCTACCCAGGTGGTCGGACTGCTCCAATCGCCATTCGCTGCCGACTGAATATTGGCAGCATATAGTGGAGTAGCAGCAAACCAAAGGCATACAACTATACTCAGTACACGGAAGCGACCTAACATAATTAAAAAAAGGGTCTAACAATCAGCTTAAAAAATGGGCTCTTGGGGCCCGCTGGGGGGTTGATTGTTATGTTAAGTAATCCAAATAAAAAAAATACGCCGAGGGGGTCTTTAACAAAGAAAATTAAAATTCGGAACATATGTTAGGATAACGTGATATTTATTTGTTGCAACAAGTGTTGATGCAACGCGATAACGGGCCGTCTATGTCAAATCAATAGACGGCCTGTCATTCAAATCGCGATCAAGACAGTCTCTTTTGAATTTTGCTGAGGGCCTCTCCCATCAGGTCATCTTCGCTGTATTCAATCTTCTCCGTAAGCGCTCCCTCAGAAAGCAGGATTGCATACTCCAGGTTTTTAGCAACGCTATCATTCGCCTGCGTAACAACCATCATGCTTTTTGAATTCTCAATGATCTCTTCTGTTCTCTTATGCATCTGGTATGCCCACAATCCGCAGATAAAGAATATCAAGCTCGCCAACAGACCATGGATAATAAAAGTCTCCAGGCTCATATAGTCGAGCTGCGTAAAGTAAATCGACGATGCAGCGTTGGCTACGTAATCCTGATACTGAAGATATCCGAAGATGGCGTGATGAACGACCACCACCAGGGCAACCGGAATCTGTGTCTTCCAATTCTGATAGGTAATCATCAATGCTGAACCAACGAACGCGAAGAAGTGCATTTCAAACAATCCATGCATTTGATAAATGAATTGTCCCATGTAAACGCCTACCACCGCGCTGGCTACGTAATGGTGAATAGTGGACGATGGAAAAAGTTTTTTTGAAATGAAGTACGCCGCGAGACAGGCACCGCCTACGATCAGCGCAATCAGCCACGTGTCATAATAAAGTGCAAGTCCGAGGCCGGTAATGAAGTAGGCGATCAAAAACCATTCGATCAGTTGATCGGATCTTTTTGTATTGCGCGACTTGAATTTCTTTTCAAATTCTTTCGGGTCGGAGACTGGAGCAAGCGTTTGCATATGTTTAGGTATTGATTTCTTTAGAATAGATTGAATGAACTTTGTTTTGTCTGATACGCATCGTCGGAAGGCAGCGTACAACCGTACGGCTCCGCCACGGCGAATTGCATGAATGCGGGAAGAGGTTCTTCCTTGAGTAAATAGTCGAGGGCTATTTCTACGAACCTCGTTTCTTTCTGGGCGCAGAATCGCGCTTTGTTATAATTCCCTTTGAAATATATCGCTGAGTTTTGATCGAGAATAACCGCTTGTGGCGTTGCATAGATGCCGCATTTGTCGGCGATGGCGCCAGACGGATCCAGTATGATGGGCACGGTCAGCTCATACTTATCTTGAAATTCTTCAACTTCCTCCGCGTTGTCGGATTGGATAACCACAAAAAATTGAACCTTGCCACGATACTGGTGTTCCAAACGCTCGAACTCGTCCATGTTGAATCGCGAACAAGGACATTCGGAATTGAAAAAATGTAATACGGCAGCGCGACCTGAATCGATCTTCAGATCGTTTGAAAGATCTACTTTCTCACCGATGTTGATGTCCACGAAATTCACCGGCACAGGTGTCGGCAGAGAATATTGCACTTCCTGTTTCCAGAACGTCCAACCGATCAAGCTCGCCAATGAAAGCAAGGTGACGCTGAGAACCGCTACGCGATATGAAGGAGTCAGTGGCTTCATTAAAACGCGGGCATATCCTTGTTGTACGCTTCCTTGACGTGAACTTTCAATGCGGACATGATTTCCTCATTGAAATAGGTGCTTCCATCTATTTTGGCGGGAGATATTTTGTGCTTCAGCAACAGTTTCATTTGCTTCATGACAATGATTCTCCAACTTAAAGGTGGCAGATTGGTATCGATCCAGCTTACTACTTTTTCCGCTTTGACTTGCATGAGAAGGCTCAGGTTTTAAATGGGCTCCCTGTTAGTTTCCAATAACCAGTCCAGTTAAGGAACATCTGTTTAAACCATTTAAAGCCGGTTGATCCTGGCCTGATTTCCCAAATTGGCCCTAGTACCATAATTTTGGGAACCTTTATCTGAACGGTAGCAAGAGACGCATGGCCGGTAATCGGCGGGTTTTTCAAATCGGCTATTGCACAATAGACACTAAGGAGCACAAAGTTTCACAAAGAGTTCTCGGTGTACTCGGTCTGTGTCCACTGATGCTGATTTCTGATCACCTACTACCGATCACCGATTACCTTCTGTCTCCTGACTCCTGTCTTCTGCATTCCAATTTTCACATAGACCAATTGACAATTGACTAATTGGTAAGCTGATTTCTTATTTTTGATAAACCACCATTCTATGGGTTTCCTCAAAAACATTCCCCGAGAGAAGCGAAACAAATTTGCCCACACCCTTGCTGGCGTTGTGATTCTCATTCATGCTTATGAAAAATTTGTTCACCACTCCGATACCTGGTGGATCTTCTTTTTCTTCGGTCTTCTCATTTTTGCTCTCGTCATCTTTCACGACCGCATTCACCATCGTTTTCCCGGCATCGATGCAGCATTCTTTTTCATTGAAGGAATTCTGATGTTCGTCACGGCGTACTATTATTTCACCCATCACAAAACATACTTGCCCTACGCGTACTTGCTCACTGGAACAGTATACATGGTGCTGACGTTTTTTAAGTATAGAAAGGGAAGGAGATAATTGGTCAGAATACAGGAGACAGAAGTCAGGAGACAGAAGTCGAAGGTAAGTGGTAATTGATGAGGACTCAAATCCGCTATTGCACAAAGGTCACTAAGGAGCACAAAGTTGCACAAAGGGCTTTGTGAGACTTTGTGCCTTCCTTTGTGTCCTTTGTGCAATTTGGATTTTAACCTGTATGCGGCTGCACACTTTCATTACTTTGTTGCCACAACCACACCGCCATCAGTCCGCGAACGATCGGCTGAAACGTAATACTATATATCTCAAAAAAATTTCCAACTCCCTCGGAAGGAGAAAACAAATCATATAAACTCAGCATCCCGGTAAAAAACCAAAAGACGAGTAATGCTCCCACCACGCGTGCGAGCCCTTTTCTTTTCCAAAGCTCAAGGCCATAGAATAAGTTACCGAGTGAAAATCCTAAAGCAAAAACTGCAAACAACCCTCCGCCAACCTGCGAGAAGTTCTCGATATCTGCACGAAGGATGGACTTAATAAAAGGATCCGCCTGATCGACGAAACTTCTTCTCAACGACGCGAGGTAAGTAAGCGACAGCAGCATCCGCGTAATCTCTGCCCACGAGAACACAGCAAACGACATCAATCCCAGCCGCGCGTGAATATTATCGGCCGAGGTGATCACCACGTACACGCCCGTCATCGAAATGAACACCGCGATACAATGAAAGACAATCCACCAACGGCTGATCAGATAGGTTGTATTCTTGTACAACAAGACTGCTTCGTCAAAGTTACTGGCAGGAATGGGAATAAGATGTACGCCAAGTGTGGTGATGACCGTGATGAATCCAAACACAGCGCCGAGCCGGGCGGCGTAGGCTTTTGTAGAGATTGTTTCCATATCTCTAGATGCCGAAAAGGAATTAGCTATGCGTCACCCGGAAAGGGTTATTTGGGTTTGGTTAGTCCGGAAGTCCGAAAGTCCGGAAGTCGGGAAGTGTGTGGGTGAGGGGTGGGTGCGAAAAATCCAATTACACAGAGGGCACAAAGGTCTACGAAGTCTAACGTGCGGCCGAACATATCGCTTGTGACCAACCAAACTTTCGGCCTTTCGGTCCCGATAGCTATCGGGATCCCGACTTTCGGACTACATCCCAGGCTTCGGAGGTTTAATCGGACTTTCAAAATTATTCGCCCCCTTAACCTTCACCTTCCTCCTAAAAACCTTATCATGAACTGACACATACAAAATGTCAAAGTTCGGTCCGCCAAAACAAAGATTAGAAACCTGTCCTTTTGTTTTTGGCGTTGGAATGATCGCATTCACTCTTCCCAACTGATCCATCACCTGGATACCACTGAGTGTGGTGACATAAATTCTTCCATCGCGATCGCACTTGATACCATCACTCCACGCATTGTCGTCAGCATCACGCACGTGCAGCCAGCCGTATTTCTGTTTGTACTTCAAGGTACCATCGGGCTGAATCTGAAATACCCACACCCAGTGTGACGTAGATTCGGTTACATACAATTGACTTTGATCGGGCGAGAGACACAAACCATTCGCGAACTTCAATCCTTCATCAACCACAACCCGTTCGCCCGACGGTTTGATGAGATAAATCTTACTTGGTTTCTCGCGACCATCCGGGGAGGTTACATAGATATTATTCTTGTACGATACGGTAATATCGTTGCCCGGTGTTTCATCCGCGACGACTTCGTAGCGTGTAGCAGTTTTATAGCGATGTACTTGTTTTGTCGGCGGCTCTGACCAACCACCGGTGATGGTGAGCATCTCTCCTGCCGATGTAAATGCCGCGCCACTTGCTTTTTTTGAATCGGGATTATACAGTTCCAATTTTCCGTCGACACCTATTCTATAAGTTTTCGCATTGGGGATGTCGTGGAAGAAAACTTCTCCTTTTGCATTCACGGCAGTTCCCTCAGTAAAGCCGTAGCCTTCACCGACCAACTGCCATCCTTCTCCCGGGATGAGAATGTCGTTGAGAAATTTATTTTGCGTTGCTCCCGGCGTCACGGGCTTCGGATATTCACGCCACAACCACCGCATAGCCTCAGGAAAAACAGCTGTGCCATGCGTACCATTGTGTGCGCCTTCACCCCACACGTGTTTTACATCATAGCCAGAGAAAGTGAGTGAACGTTCCATCGACTCATTCGCTTTCCACCAGTCGCCGGCGTAGATGTTGAGATCGTTGGAGCCGTCTTGTAAAAAAATGCGGATGGGTTTGGGTTCATGCTTGCGCACAAGAATGTCGTAGTGGTCGGCGCCACGAAGTCCGATGTAGGTGCCGATGGCGCTGAACACTTTCGAAAATTCTTCAGGCCGCTCCCACGCCACCGTGAACGCGCATACCGCGCCGCTGCTGGATCCGCCGATGGCGCGATCATTTCCATTTTTGGAAAGTCGAATGACACGCCCGTCTGTTGCTTTCTGTGATTCAACAAATGGGAAAACTTCCTCCAACAGAAAACGCGCATAGTTACCATTCACGCCATCGTACTCGAAGCTGCGATTGAAACGATCCATATCAGTGTCGGCATTTTGAGCGACAACTCTTCCCGGCGTCACGAAGACGCCGATGGTGATGGGCATTTCCTTTTTGTTGATGAGGTTATCGAACACCGTCGGCGCTTTCCATTGAATGCCATCCTGGTTCACATACACGCACGCCGGCTGATCGCCTTTATACTGTACGGGTATATACACGCTGATCTCGCGCGTCGTTCCCGGAAATACCTGCGAGTTGTTAAATGTAAACTTCAGGATCTCGCCTTTGGGAACACCGGCCTGCTCTTCAGAAGCAGGATCGACCGGGTAATTTTCAATTGGCGCTTGAGCGGAAAGCGTTAATGAGCCGAGGATAAAGAGTGCAGAGAGGAATTTTCTCATAGGAGTCGGGGTTGGAAGAACAATTTAATACATGGCCGTGATTGAATTTCACTCATTCATCGCAGAGTGGTTTCTCAATGAGCGATTAGCGAGGGGTTCCGTGTCTCCCACGGTTGAAACCGTGGGCTGGATAGAGAGCCTCCAAACATATCTAGCCCATGGTTTCAAAACTACATTCCCTCCCTGGATTAGCGATATTTTGTTTATCATTGTCTTACGGCAACACAACATGCGGGTGTGCCCAACGTTTCTTTAATCGGTTGACATCATTAAACATTGTGTATCATGAAAACGCTAAAATTCAACAAGACCTTTCTATTCGTGTTCGCTTTGCTGGCGATGGCCGGCTGCTCTGACGATCCATCTCCATCCGGCGCTGATGGCAAACTCTGGACCTGGGGAGCAAACCGCTTCGGTCAATTGGGTAATGAATCTTATGAGGATGGATCATCCCCTAACAAAATACTTCCGAAGAGAAAATGGAAAATGGTCTCGGTGTCTTACCACAATATGGCAGCCATCCTGTCCGACGGAGCGTTGTTTGTTTGGGGAGATAACGACACCGGGCAGCTTGGGGATGGAACTGAAACGACACGTACGTCGCCCACTCAGGTCGGCGCAGATACCGATTGGGCCAGCGTGTCAACGAGTGGTTATACTACGTTCGCGATAAAGAGCGATCATACTTTGTGGGCCTGGGGCGACAATTCATACGGACAACTTGGAGACGGAACAGACGAGCAACGAAATCGTCCCGTGCAAATCGGTAGTGATAAGGAATGGGCCGTCGTTAGCGCAGCCACGCGATACACGTTGGCGATCACCACGACTGGTCAACTTTGGGCCTGGGGAGATAATGAGTCTTACGAACTGGGAATCGGAGATCAACCCAGCAGCGACGTTCCTGTTCGTGTTGGAAGTAGTTCCGATTGGAATCAAGTAGTCGCCGGCGGCAGCTTTGCCATGGCCATCAAGAATAATGGAACGCTGTGGGGATGGGGCAATAACTACTATGGAAATGTTGGCGTCAGCAGTGTGGACTTTATGATTAAGACACCGACGCAGGTACTGGGTAGTTCAGACTGGAAAGAAGTTTCCTGTGGTGAGCGTCATACGCTTGCTATAAAAAGTGATGGAACGTTGTTCGCATGGGGCGACAATTACTATGGAGAACTTGGATTAGGCAATGCTCAAGATTTTCCAACAAAGGTCGGAACAGATAACGACTGGGCGCATGTAAGCGCCGGCGACTCGTTCTCCGTCGCGCTGAAAACAAACGGCGCCGCATGGGGATGGGGACTTAATTCACACGGACAATTAGAAGACAATAGTCCCGGCTATGCTGTCGAAGCACCGGTGCAAATAGCTACCACCGTTACCTGGAAATGGATTGGGACGGGATCGGGGAGCATGTCGGTGGCGGGGTTGGAGTAAAAAGTCCGGATCCCGATAGCTATCGGGACCGAAAGTCCGGAAGACCGAAAGATCGGATCCCGATAACTATCCGGATGGAATTTGCTTTTTTAATCTTGAATTAAGCTTCTGTCTTCCG
>Ga0315912_10000690_pt1 | contig 53088 bp, 44 predicted proteins | sample VfabasoilMG_FD_204469 | JGI IMG/M metagenome (GOLD analysis project Ga0315912, IMG submission 204469) | Garden soil microbial communities collected in Santa Monica, California, United States - V. faba soil | ecosystem: Environmental > Terrestrial > Soil > Garden | place: USA: California...
TCTCGTCGGCGTCACGCTTCCTCCTCAAACGCACAGGGCTGACAGCTCGTCGCTGTCAGCCCCGCACAAGTCAGTCAGATCCGTTCGCCCACAGGGGGCTTGACGGGTCCGTCCATATCACCAGTCGGGAGCGCAGCCGAGCTCGCGGTAGGCCTCGGCCTCTGCGGCCACCAGGCGCGCCTGGATCTCCTCCGTCGCGCGCTCCAGGTCGGCGGGCGTCGCCTTGCGCGGCACGTGCACCGGCTCACCGTAGCGCATGACGACGCGCGCGCCGGGCTTGGGGATCGTGAAGCGGTCCCAACTCTTCAAGCGCCACGCGCGGTCGACCCCGAAGCCCAGCGGGATCACGGGGTAGCCCGTGGCGCGCGCCATCCACGCCAGCCCCGGATTCATCGTGTGGCGCGGGCCGCGCGGACCGTCGGGCGTGATGATCATCACCGCGCCGGTGTCGAGCACGGTCAGCATCTCGCGCAGGGCGCGCGAACCGCCCTTGCTGGTCGAGCCGCGCACCACGCGGTAGCCGAAGCCCTCCAGCAGGCGGCGCGAGATGTCGCCGTCGCCGCTCGACGACACGAGCACGGCCCAGTTGCGGTGTCCGTGGTGCGGCAGGCCGACCACCATGCGCCCGTGCCACAGCGCCATGAAGTGCCCGCGGTGATCGCGCTCCGAGGCGCCCAGGTGCTCTTCGCCGCGCACGACCAGGTGCCAGGTGCGCGCCAGCCGTCCGAGCACGAACGGCCCGCACAGGCTGACCAGCCACAAGCCCACGCGGCGCCGCGAGCGCTTCATCTTGCGCCGCCAAGCGCTGCGCTTGCGCAGCCGACCCGTCCCGGACTCGGCCGTCCCGGGCTCGGTCGACGCGAGTTCGTCCCCGTCCTCGGTCTCGGCGTCGGCCTCGAGCAGGGGCTCGTCTTCGGCAGGCTTCGTCATGATCACGCGGGTCCCCGGCGCGGATCAGGGCAGCGCGACGTCGTCACCCGTGCCTTGCTGGTCGATGCCGTCCGCGCCCAGCGACCAGAGCTTGTACTTGCCGCCCTGCGCGTCCGGCTCGAAGCGCAGTTCGCGCCCCCAGGCGTCCTTGGGCAGTTGCGGCGGATCGAGGAAGCCCTTGGGGAAGCTCTCGGTCGGCGCGAGCAGTTCCGCCAGCGTCGCCGGCGCCTTGCCCTTCTGCGAGCGGTAGACCGCGACGCCGGTCTTCACCGCGCGCAGCGCCGCCAGCGTCCGCTCGCGCGTGTCGTCGCGCGCGGGCTTGGCGCTCTCGGGCTTGGGTGCGGTGCCGTTCGCTCCCCCCGCCGCGCGCTCGGCGCCGCCGTTGGGCCGCGGAGCTCCGCCGGCCAGCATCGCGCCCATCGGCGACGCGTTGCCCTGCAGGCCGTCGAACAAGGCCAGGATGGTCAGCGGCGTCTCGGGGCCGAAGGACGACTCCGCGCGCGTGTAGAGGCCGTGCTCCGTCTTGCGCGTCCACGAGAACGACGGTTGGAAGAACTTCGTGAAGCTGGACGACGCGGGCAGGCTCGCGGGGTCGAAGGGCAGCGGCTGTCCCTGGCTGAGCATCGGAGCGAAGCCGCGCACGAGGTCGTAGAGCTTGCCGAACAGGCCAGACCAGTCGAGCGTGCTGACCTCGACGGCGTCCGCGGGACAGCGCGCCTCTTGCGCGAGCGCGTGGGGCGCGGGCGGCTTGCCCTCGGCGGCCTGCTTCTCGCGCCGCTGGATCTCCGTGCGCACGTGCGCGGGCTTGAGCGCGATCAGCAGCCGGTCCTCGAGCAGCGCGAAGCAGGGTGTCGGCGCATCGCTGCCGAGCGTCCCGAGCAGCGGGACGGCGCTGAGCACAGAGGCGCTCGCCGTCTCCTTCTTCTCCGCGCTGGCGGTGAAGGTCGTCAGCGGGATCTTGCGGTACGCACGTTCCTCGATCGCGATGTCCCGGCGCGCGCTGCGCACGTGCTCGACCAGCGCCTCGAGCGCGGCCGCGGCCGCCGCGCGGTCCTCGACGTCGAGCGACACCAGCACCTGCGGCACGAGCGACTGGATCCCGGCGAAGGGCAGCAGCGACACGACGGCGTTCGAGCCGAGGCCCTTCTCGAACAGCTCGCCCAGGCGCGCGGCTCGCGCCGGGTCGGGCGCGGACTTGTCTTCGGCCGGCGGCTCCCCCATCCAGGTCTCGAACAGGGCCGGGAGCTCGGACGCGCGCACCTGGCCGAGCCAGGCGCCGACGGCGGTCTCGGGGATCGCAGCCGCGCTCGCGCGCTGCACCGGCGAGCGCGTGACCAGCCGGTCGAGCGGGTTCTGCGCGTCGAGTCGCGTGTAGGCCGACTCCGTGACGAAGCGCTCGCCCTGCAACTGGATACGCCACACGCCGCGTGCGCCGGCGAAGGGCAGCATCGTCGACAGCATGGCGCTGAACATGACGTCGTCGGGCCCCGCGAACGGCACCGTCGCGAGATCCGAGTGGATGCGCGCCACGAGCGTGCCCTGCTGCGGACCGAAGCCCTGCTCGGCCGCGAAGAGCTCGGTGTGCGCGGGCAGGCTGCTCGCAGGATCGGCGCGACGGCGCGCCAGGTCCTGCGGTGTCGCGCGCCCCGCGCCAAGCACCCAGCGCGCGCCGAGTGTCACCGTCCAGGCCTCGAGTTCGAACAGCGGCGCGTCCAGGTGGTGGCGCGTCAGCACGGCGCGCTGGCCGTCGAGCTCGAGCTCCTCCGCCGAGCCGCCTGCAGCGGGGCTCTCGGGCGTCGCCGGCGCCGCCGCGGATTCGAGCCAGCCGGCACGCTGTAGCGCGGCGTCCATGTTGCGCGCACCCTCCGCGCTCGCGAAGTCGCAGACCACGAGGATCCCGACGCGCTGCGCGAGCTCGCTCGGCTCCCCCGGCGCGGGGTCGAGGCCCGAGAACGAGATCGAGGCCGCGCTCAGGTCGCCCGCGACGAACAACCCCTGCGCCGCGGGGTCGGTCGAGAGCCGCGGCGTCGCGGCGCGCAGGATCGCGCCGAAGTCGAGGCCCATCTGCACGGTCAGACCGCCGAGCTTCTGCACGCCCTCGTCGTCGAGGAAGCGCGCCGGCGGCGCCGTGCGGTAGGCCTGCATCATCGCCGCGACGTCCGGCATCTCGACGTACAGGTCCGTGGCGCGCGGGTGCAGCGCGGGATGCCCGGCCGTGCCGCCCGAGACACCCGCGATCAGGATCAAGGTCGGGAGCATGCGCGCTCAGATCCCCGCGAACTTGCGCAGTTCGGTTTCCTGCTTCTGCAGCTCGTCGGTGAAGGCCTTGAGCGCGACCGACAGTTCCTTCTTGTCCTTGCCGGTCTTCAGCTTCTCCTGGACCACCTTGAACTTCTCCGTCACGGGCGCGCAGGTGCCGTCGACGGCGAAGGCGACCAGCAAGCCCATCTCGTTCATCAGCTTGAGCGTGCCGTCGCCGGGCGTCAGCCGGCCGTCGAGGATCTGCTTGAGCGGATCGAGGCCGCCGCCCTTGACGATGTTGCTCACCGACCAGGCGCGCGCCCAGAGCTTGTCCTTCGCGGTCGAGTCGATGAAGTAGCGCTCGGCGTACACCGCGATCCCCATGCGCAGCCAGCTCGAGAGGCGCTTCTCCTCGTCGAAGTCCTTGAGGAAGCCCTGCTCGAGCGTCTTGGCCTTGCGCGCCTTCTCCCAGGCCTTCGGGCTCGGGTCGAGCGCTTCGACGAAGGAGTGTCCGAGCGCGAGCCGCACCGAGTGCGGTCCGAAGGCGTCGCCGTTCTTGGCGGTCGGATCCCAGTAGCCCGCGCCCGCCAGCATCGTCTTCCCGTCGAGCTCGGCCGCGACCTCCGAGAAGAACGCGTAGTGCACGCCCGACAAGCCGCGCAGGTCGGTGTTCGGGATGTCGGCGTCCTGGTCTCCGCCCGCGAAGGTGTTGTATTGCGTGTCGTCGCGGAACACGAGCGCGATCGGCGGGTGGTCGGGCTCGCAGCTGGCGGCCTTGACGAGGTCGTCCCACGCGCGGTCGAGCGTCGGTTTGAGCTTCTCGAGCGCGAACGTGCGCTCACACGTCGTGTAGAGCCGGTACTTGCCGCAGTCGAGACGCCACCACGTGTACAGGTCGGCGTGGTACTTGTTCGCTTCGTCGAGCGTCAGCCATTTCTCGCCGCACTTCCACAGGCCCTTCTCGATGTTCGCCTTCTCGTCGGGCTTGATCCATTCGAGGTCCTGGCGCAGCCAACCTTCCTGCTTGCGCTTGAACTCTTCGGCGTCGACCCAGTTGCCCGAGTCGTCCTTGACCAAGCCCTTTTCGAGGAAGGGCACGTCCTCGGGCGGGACGCGCTTGCCCTTGTAGTCGACCAGGCCGTCGGACTTCGCCGTCTTGCCCTCTTGCTCCTTCTTGTACTCGTCGACCTTCTTCTGCGACGGGAACCACTTGCCGTCGTACAACACGTTTCCGAGCGCAAGGTTGGCCTCCTCGTGCTTGGGGTCGATCTGCAGCAGCTGGCGCAGGACGGAGCGGCCCTTGTCGTCCTTCTTCTGCTCCTTGCACCACTTGTAGACGTCCCAGAGCTTGTCGACGTCCTTGCCGGCGGCTTTGCGGCGCTTCTCGAACTCCTCGTCTTGTTGCTGAGCGACGGGGGACGACTCGCGCGCGTCTGGCGCTCGCACGAGCTCGGGGCCGAGGGGGCTGGTCAGTGCGCAGAGGAAGGTGAGTGTGTGGAGCATGGCGATCGTGCGGGGTCGTGTGCTGGCGCCGGGCCACCGGACTGGGCGTGCGCAGCCTGATGGTATCCGGGCCCGCGCCTCGTTCTGCGTGCGCGGTGGCGAGCGGCGGGGGATGCTTGTGGCCGCCTGGACATGCTGGATAGAATTGCGCCCCCAAGACTGCGCCTACGCGCGGCCGAAAGGGCCGTGGAGCAGGACGCCTCCCCGCGAGCCCGGCCTCGCTGGACGCGAACGCCTCCCGACGCGCGCGGCCCACGCCGCGCGGAGACTCCCCGGCAGTCGCGCGGATGAAGATCCTTTAGAGAACCTCTGGTACCCATATGGCCCAACACAAGGCTCCGACCGCCGTCACGATCGCCCCGGTTTCCGAGAAGTCGGGCCTGGCCTTGTTCGTCGAGCGCTACTGGAAGCTCGGCGCGCTGCTCGCGCTGGTCGCCACCGCCGGCATCCTGTGGATGCAGTACCAGAAGGTCAGCGTCCAGCAAACCCATGCTCGCGGTTGGGAGAGCCTGCTCGCTGTGGCGCCGCCGGACCAGATGGGCGGCTTGACCGGCCCGCCCGCCTCGATCCTCGAGGTCGCGGACCGGGTCAAGGACACATCCGCCGGTCCGTGGAGCCTCTTTGTCGCCGCAAGAGCTTCATTGGACAAGCGTGAGTTCGATGTCGCAATTTCGGCCCTCGACCGCCTGCGCACCAACTACCCCCAGCACGCCCTGGTCACGGAGCCGCTGCCCGTCGGCAAGGAAGGCACCTCCGCCTCCGCGGTCGACCTGCTCCGGGAGCGGATCAAGCTTCAGCGCGGCTGGGAGACCTCCCGGCCCGCGCTGTTCAAAAACCCTGAACCTCCGGCCGACGCGCCGCGTGTGCGCCTGAACACCGACAAGGGCGCGATCGTCGTGCAGCTCTACCCGGACCAGGCCCCCAAGCACGTCGAGAACTTCGTCAAGCTGGCCCGCGAGGGCTACTTCGTCGGACACCGCTTCCACAGCGTTCGCCAGGGCTCGTGGGTGCGCAGTGGCGATCCGCTCTCGAAGGAGGCCGACGTCGCCAAGTGGGGCACGGGGGGACCGGGATACGGCGTCGACGCGGAGACCAACGACCTGCGGCACTTCGCGGGCTACCTTTCGATGTTCAAGCAGCCCGGTGAAGCCCAGAGCTCGGGCAGCCAGTTCACGCTGACGACCGGTGCGACCCACTCGCTCGACGGTCAGGAGACCGTCTTCGGCAAGGTCGTCGAAGGCCTCGATGTGCTGACGGCCATCGAATCAGCTCGCCTCGTCGAAGGCACGGATCGCCCTGAGGAAAACACCACGATCCAAGCGGTCGAGGTCCTCTGAGCCGGCGGTGTTCCACGTGGAACACCCGCGGGGCTAGAGCTTCGGGCGCGGAGCGATCGCCTCGGCGATGCGCTCGAGGTCGACGCGCTGGTAGAACTCGATCCGGACCTCGCCGCGGTAGCCGGGCCCGCATTCGACCTTGACCTTGGTGCCGAGGGCGCGCCGCAGACGCTCCTCGAGCTCTCCCACCCAGGCGGCCTGGGGAATCAGGGTCTTGGCGCCCGTCGAGGGCGCCTGCCGGGCCTCGGACTCCGTCTTCACCAGCTGCTCTACCTGCCGGACCGAGAGTCCGTCGCGCACGACCTTCTCCATCCAGCGCAGCTGCTCCTTGGCCGCCGGAAGCGCCAGGAGGGCCCGAGCGTGCCCCATCGAGAGCAGTCCGCGCGCGACGGCCTCCTGGACTTGCTTGGGAAGCTCGAGCAGTCGGAGGTGGTTCGCTACCGTCGAGCGCTTCAGGGCGACGCGTTCCGCGACCTGCTCCTGGGTCAGGTGGAGCAGGTCGATCAGCTGCTGGAAGCCCCTGGCGCGCTCGATGGCGTCCAGTTCCGCGCGCTGGACGTTCTCGATCAGGGCCAGCTCCAGCATCTGCTGGTCGCTGAGCTCGTCGCGCACGACGGCGGGGATGGTCGTCAGCCCGAGGCTCTTCGAGGCACGCCAGCGGCGCTCGCCGGCCACGAGCTCGAAAGCGGCCCCGGCCCGGCGGACGACGACGGGCTGGAGGACGCCGTGGAGGCGGATGCTCTCCGCCAGCTCGCGCAGCGAGTCCTCGTCGAACCTCGTCCGGGGTTGGAAGGGGTTGGGCCGAAGGGCATCAACGGGTAGCTCGACGGGCCCTGTCTGGGGGCCATCTTCTGCTTTTTGACCGAGCAGGGAACCCAAGCCGCGTCCCAATCGCCGTTCCATTTCGCACCCCTTGGTTGTGGCCGGTGGTGCAGGCTAGGGTTCCGGAACCGGGTGTCAAGCTTGCCGGAAGGGATCGTGGCACCCGTCCTGCCGATCGGATAGACCGGTTCCGGATGGCACTCGCGCTCGCCAGAATGGCTCTGCACCGGGGCGCACGGAGCCCGTGGGCTTGGGCCGGGCTGGTGTTGTGGTGGCTCGGCTGGCGGCTGCTGGCAGCCGGCGGGCCTGTCGAGATCTGGGTCATCGATCCCTTGAAGCAGGCCGCTTCATACGAAGTTGTTTTGTGGTCTTCGACGCTGATCGGCCTCGTCGCGTCGAGTTGGTTGCGCCCCTACGAGCGCGCCACGGCGCGCGTTCCCAGCCGGACCCTGATGCTCGCGCTCGGGTGCACCGCGGGCCCGGCGTGGGCGCTCCTGGTCGTCGCCGCGGCGCAGGCCCAGGGCGGGACGCCCTGGCCCGGCGCGGTCCTCGGAGCTATAGGCCTGCTGCCCGCACTCCTGCCGCTGGGCGTTTCGGCGCTGATGTTGGGTCTGCGCCTGGCCGCCGGCACCCAGGCCTTCGGCGTGGTGGCCGGCGCTGTGCTGCTCACCCTCGCGCGCGCTTCCAGCCCGTCGGGCGAATCCGCTCCTTGGTGGTCCGTGGTCCTGCCGATCCTAGGCCTGGGCATCGCGGCCCTCCCCGCCCTGCGCTCGAGTCCAGCACCGCGATGAAGTACGGCATCCTCGGCGACATCCACTCCAACCTCTCGGCGCTCGACGCCGTGTTGGCGCGCTTTCGCGCGGAGGGCGTCGAGTCGATCCTGAGCGTCGGCGACATCGTCGGCTACGGAGCGGCGCCGCGCGAGTGCATCGCCCGCGTGCGCCAGATCGGAGCGCACGTCGTCAAGGGCAACCACGATGCCGCCTGCGTCGGCGAGCTCGACCTGCGCTACTTCAACAACTATGCACGCGAGGCGATGCGCTGGACGCAAGGCGTCGTCGACGAAGAACAGTGCGAGTGGCTGGCCGGTCTCGAGTACACGCTCGACTTCGAGCACTGCTGCCTGGGACACGGCACCTACCACAAGCCGGAGCTGTACGACTACATCCAGAGCACGACCGACGCGGACCCGTCGCTCGACGTGATGCCGCGCAGCGTGTGCTTCGTCGGCCACACGCACGTCCCCGTGACGCTGATGCGCCTGCGCGACGATCCCTTGCGCACGGCCTACACCACGGACGTCGAGATCGATCTCTCCGAAGCCGAGAAGGCGCTGGTCAACGTCGGCAGCGTCGGACAACCGCGCGACGAAGACCCGCGCGCCGCCTACGCCCTCTTCGATTCGGAACGGCAACGCGTGTGGATCAAGCGCGTCGAGTACGACATCGAGCTCGAGGCGCGCCGCATCCGCGCCGCGGGACTGCCCGCCGTGCTGGCGGACCGGTTGTTCCTCGGCGTGTGAGCCGTCGGCGGGGCCTCACAGCGCCGAGCGCAGGTACTCGAGGCTGCGCGGCAGGGTCTCGATGCCGCGCTCGCCCAACCCGGCGTCGAACAGCGTCGCCAGGTCGCGCAACGTGTTGACGTCGCCGCGGAACATCAGCCGGCGCGCGTCGGGGTGCGAGCCCACGGCGATCATCAATTCGAGGATCGAGCCCGCGTTGCACAGGTGGTTCTCGACCTGCATCTGCATCGGCGTGGCGTGGCGGTTGACGACGCCGGCGATCAACGCGCACGGGCGCGCGTGCAGGTAGATCCCGTCCTGCAGGTCGACCACCAGCGTGCGCACGTCCGTGTACGTCGGCAGCAGGTCCTCGGCCAGCTGCGTCCCGCGCGCGACGATCAGGCTGGCCCAGGCGAGCAGCTGGTTCAGCGTCACGTCGCGCACCTCGTGGCGCGGCACGAGCGTCTCGATGCGCCTGTCGACGTCGGCGTGACGCTGTGCGCTCTCGTGGCGCTCGACGAAGTGCGTCAGGTGCGTCACGGCCTCCAAGAGATGCAGCGCCGCGGAGGCGTGTCCGCGCAGCTTCGGCAGGCGCGCATCGTCGGACTCCAGACGCGTGTTCTTGACCCACGTGTCGTACGCCGACTGCAGGTTGTGGACCGTCGACTCGAAGGAACGCGCGCGCTCCTCGGGGAAGAAGCGCTGCAGCCAGACCTCGCGCTCCTCCGCGTCGGGGATGCGGCGCACGGCGAGGTCCTCGAACAGCTTGCTGGCCTGCAGGTAGCGCGAGGCGATCTCGGCGATCTTCTGCTCGTCGTCCTCGAGGTCCGCCTGGCCGACGTTGCGCGGCAGCTTGTGCCGCGGCGCGGCCTCGTCGGCCAGCACCTCGGTCGCGCCGCGCGTGTCGATCGGCACACCGCGCTCGGCCTCCTCCTTGAGCGTCTCGCGCAAGAGGCGCACCAGCGCCTGCTCCAGGAACGACTTCGAGTGCCGCACGGCCGACAGCACCTGGCGCGACTCGGCCTCGCTGAGCACCAGGCCGTAGCCTTCGACGCGCCGTTCCAGGTGCGCCAGGCTGAACCCGGCCGAGGACAGGCCGCGCACCGAGGCGACCAGCTCGCGCAGCGTCCAGAACGAGCGGTTGTGGCGCGCGCCGTGGTCGTCGAGCAGCGCCTCCAGGTTGTCCGTCTCCTGCACCAGGTGGAAGAAGGTCGCCCGCGGCCAGGCCCCCGCGCTGCCGCTCAATCCGATCGCCAGCCGGTGGAAGGGGGCACCCCGGGCCGCCAGCAGCCGGGCGAACTCGCCTTCGGTCAGGACTTCCTCGAGGGGGTTTTCCGGCATGGCGCTCGGCTGGACCGGCCGGGGGGTCGGCCGGGCGATCCTACCCGAGCCCGGGCAGGAAGCTGCTTCCCGAGCCCGGCCTCTGATTGCAACTCCCTAAATTCCGAGCTAAAGAACGGCCCGCGCGGCCGTCGATTCGTGGCTCCGGGTCCGACCGACCCGCACGGCCCCGCAGCTCGTCACGCGGCCGTCCCCGGCCCCGGGTCCCGCGACGACCCCAACGGAGAAGCCACCATTTCCGCCGAACGCTGCCTCGAGACGTACCTCCAGGAGATCAACGAGGTCCCGCTGCTCACCCCCGAGCAGGAGATCGAGCTGGGCCACCGCATCCGGCGGGGCGACCTGGCGGCCCGCGAGCACATGATCCGCGCCAACCTGCGCCTGGTCGTGTCCGTGGCCAAGATGTACACGGAGCGCGGCCTCGCGCTCCAGGACCTGATCGCCGAGGGCAACATCGGCCTGATGAAGGCCGCCGAGAAGTTCGACCCGGCCGCGGGCTGCCGCTTCTCGACCTACGGCACGTGGTGGATCAAGCAGTCGATCCGCCGGGCGCTGACCAACACGGTCAAGCCCGTGCGCGTGCCCAGCTACATGTCCGAGCTGATCTCGCGCTGGCGCGTCGTGACGCAGGAGCTGGCCTACCTGCTCGGGCGCGCGCCCACCGTCGAGGAGGTGGCCGAGGAGCTCGGCATCCCGGAGGAGAACTGGCCGTTGCTCAAGCGCACGATCGCGGTCTCGGGCATGGGCCCGCAGGTCTCGCTCGATCTCCTGACCCAGGGCCAGGACACGGTCGAGGACGCCGGCGCGCAGACGCCCGACGAGCAGTTGCTGAACGCCGACCTGCTCTCGAAGCTCGGTGAACTGCTCGACGTCATCGACGAGCGCGAGGCGACGATCCTGCGGCTGCGCTACGGCCTGGGCACCAGCGACGGCGAGTCGATGACCTTGAAGGAGATCGGCAAGGTCGTCGGCCTGACGCGCGAGCGCGTGCGGCAGATCGAACAGGAAGCGTTGCGCAAGCTGTATGGTGTCATGAGTGACGAGTGACCCTGTCTCGCCGGCAGCGCGAGCGACGGCGCTCGGGCGCGGCGAGACGAAGTCCGACGTCACCGCGCTCGGGCCGCGCGAACGCGCCCTGCCGGGCACGCCCCTGTACGTGCACCTGCCGTTCTGTGCGGCCAAGTGCCACTACTGCGATTTCTTCTCCGTGCCCGCGGAGGGACATGACCGCGGCGCGTTGCTCGATGCGCTGCTGCACGAGGCCGAGCTGTGCGCGCCGCGCGCGCCGCGCACGGTCTTCCTCGGTGGGGGCACGCCTTCCCTGTTGTCGATCGACGAGCTGCGCCGGCTGCTCGACGGCCTCGAGCGCATCACGGGCTTCCGCTCTTCGGCCAGCGAGGTCACGGCCGAGTGCAACCCGGAGAGCCTGGATCGCGACAAGGCGCGCGCCTTCCTCGACCTCGGCGTGCGCCGCCTGTCGATCGGGTTCCAGAGCCTGTCCGACGAAGTGCTGGCACTGTTCGGCCGCGTGCACTCGGTCGACGACAGCTTCCGCGCCTTCGAGGCCGCGCGCGCCGCGGGTGTCGCGCAGCTCAACATCGATCTCATCTACGCCGTGCCGGGCCAGACCGAAGCGGGCTGGAGTCGCGACCTCACCCGCGTGCTGGCGCTCGGCTCGGAGCACCTGTCGGCCTACAACCTGACCTTCGAGGAAGACACGCTCTTCCATCGCTGGCTCGACCAAGGACGCCTGACCAAGTCGCCCGAGGAGCTCGAGCTCGGCATGTTCCACGCCACGCGCGAGCTCGCGCGCGACCACGGCCTCGAGGCCTACGAGATCTCGAACTTCGCGCGCCCCGGCGCCGCCTGCGAGCACAACCTGAACTACTGGCGCAACGGCGCGTACCTGGGCGTCGGCCCTTCGGCGGTCAGCAAGGTCGGCACGACGCGCTTCGGCAACGTCAAGGCGCTCTCGCCCTACGCGCGCCGCGCGCGCGAGAGCGGCGATGCGCGCCTGTGGGAGGAGCGCCCCGACGAGCGCACGCGGCTGGCCGAGACCTGGTGGCTCGGCTTGCGCCTGGCGGAGGGGCTGACCGCAGCCGAAGCGCTGGAGCGCGCGCAGGCCACCGATCCCGAGCGGCGCGCCGAAGCGGTCGCGCACGAGCTCGCCGGACACGGCCTGCTCGCCTGCGTCGACGGCCGCTGGCGGCTGAGCGCGCGCGGCCTGCCTCTGGCGGACGGCATCGCCAAGCGCTTCCTCGCGGCCCTCGCCCGTTGAACACGGCCGGCTGAGCCCTGCCGCGAGCGCCCGGCGGGTGCGCGTGGCGCGCGCCGCTGGCCGTGACGCGCCCGCATCCGTGCTCTATCCTGTGCGCCCCCGTCGCCCGGACGCACGCCGCTCATGCACTACGCCGACCGCCTGACCGACGCCATCGCCCGCGTCGGCAACCCCTGCCTCGTGGGTCTCGATCCGCACCTCGACGCGCTGCCCGAGGAGTTCGCCGTGGCGCGCAACGCCGAGGCGCCGCGCGCCGAACGCGCGCGCGCGCTGGCCGACTTCTGCTGCGCGGTGATCGAGCTGGTCGCCGGCCGCGTCGCCGCCGTCAAGCCGCAGTCGGCCTTCTTCGAGGTCTTCGGCGCCGACGGGGCCGCGGCCTGGGAACGCGTCGTCGCGCGCGCGCGCGCCGCCGGCCTGCTGGTGATCGGCGACGTCAAGCGCGGAGACATCGACAGCACCGCCAAGGCCTACGCACGCGCCTTCCTCGAGGGCTCCTCGGCGGCCGACCGCGCGCACGTCTGCGACGCGATCACGATCAACCCCTTCCTCGGCGGCGACTCGGTCGTGCCCTTCCTCGAGAGCTGCGCGCGCGCCGGCGCGGGCGTGTACGTCCTGGTGCGCACTTCGAACAAGGACAACAAGCTCTGCCAGGACCACGGCACGCCGCCGCTCTACGAGCGCGTGGCCGATGCGGTCGCGGCCTGGGGCGCGCCGCACGTCGGCGAACGCGGCTGGTCCAGCGTCGGCGCCGTGGTGGGGGCGACGCACCCGCGCGAGCTCGCCGCGCTGCGCGCGCGCATGCCGCGCACGCCGCTCCTGCTGCCGGGCTACGGCGCGCAGGGCGCGGGTGCCGCCGAGATCCGCGGCGGTTTCGCGGCCGACGGCCGCGGCGCGCTGGTCAACTCCTCGCGCGGCATCCTGTTCGCGCACAAGTCGCCGCAGTACGCCGGACAGCACTGGAAGGACGCCTCGCGCGCCGCACTCGACGCCATGGTGGGCGAGATCCGCGCCGCGCTCGGTGCGGCCTGAGGCGCTGGAGCGCGCCCGAGCATGCTGCGCCTCGCCCACCTCCCGGCCGACGTCCTCGAGCTCTCGCCCGCCGCCCGCGCCGCGCTCGCCGGCCGCTACGCGCCGCGCGGGTTCCCCGTCGCGCGCCGCCTGGCCGACCTCGCGCCGCCGCCGATGCAGCTCGAGCCCGAGGCGCGCGCGGCCCTGGTCGAAGCGCTGCAGACCGGCCTCGCTCCGCTGGCGCCGCACGTCGCCGTGCTCGACGCGCTGCGCACGCTGGCCCAGCCGCGCGCCTTGGCGGTGGTGACCGGACAGCAACCCGGTCTGGGCGGCGGGCCGCTGTACTCGCTCTACAAGGCGCTGGCGACGATCCGCCTCGCGCGCCTGCTCGCCGCGGCCTGGGAGCGGCCGGTGGTGCCGATCTTCTGGAACCACGGCGACGACCACGACGTCGCCGAGGTGCACCACCTGCACGTGCTCAACGTCAACCTCGACCTGCAGCGCATCGGGTTGGCGGGCATCTCCTCCGGGCGCCAGATGGTCTCGCGCTTGGTGCTCGACGAGGAGCGGCAGCGCCTGGGCGGCATCCGCGCCGCACTCTCGGACCTCGTGCGCGACATGCCGCACGGCGCGCGCGCGCTCGAACTGTGCCTGCCGCGGCACGGCGAGACGCTGGCGCGCGCCTTCACGCGCACGTTCACCGAGTTGCTCGGTCCGCTGGGCCTGGTGGTGCTCGAGCCCGACTGGGTGCGCGACGCGATGTCGCGCGAGCTGGCGCGGCTGGTCGAGCTCGACCCGCTGAGCGCGCTGCAGCGCGGCTCGGACGCGCTGCGCGGCGCCGGCCTGGAGCCCGCGATCGATCCGGCCGGCGCGGCGCTGCTCTTCGCGCTCGACGAACGCGGCCGGCGCGCGCTGCGCCCCGGCGGCGACGGTTGGAAGTTCGACGACGAGCCCGGTTCGCGCACGCGCGCCGAGCTGGCGGCCGAGATCGTGCAGACGCCGCAGGCCTGGTCGCCGGGTGCGCTGCTGCGTCCGGTGGTGCAGGACCTGGTGCTGCCGACGGCGGCCTACGTCGGCGGCTTCGGCGAGCTGGCCTACCACGCGCAGCTGGTCGAGCTGCGCGCCGCGGCTGGCGCGCCGAACACGGTCTTCGTGCCGCGGCCTTCGCTGACCTTGCTCGATCCCGAGACGCGCCTCGCGCTACGCCGCGCCGAGGCCGACGTCGCCGGCGTGCTGCGCGCGCGCGGCGCCTGGCAGGGCGCGCGCTCGACCGAAGCTCCGCCCGCCGTGCTCGAGCGCCTGCGCGCCCAGGAACAGCGCGCGGCGGCCGAGCTCGAGCTGCTGCGCGAGGAGCTGGCGGCGCTCGATCCTTCGCTGCCCGTGCTGCTGCGCCGCACCACGGACCAGGTGCGTCACGCGCTCGAGGCCCTGGCCGAGAAGGCCGAGCGCGTGCACCAGAACAAGAGCGGCAAGGGCCGGCGCCACGAGCGGCGCCTGAACAACGCGCTGTGTCCGCGCGGCGAGCCGCAGGAGCGCGTGCTGGGCCCGCTGCCCTTCCTGGCGCGCTTCGGCGAGGAATGGGTGCACGCGCTGGCGCTCGAGCTCGAGCCCTTCGGCGCCGAACACCTGGTGCTGTCGCTGGGCGACGATCTGGCAGAGGGAACCGCATGAAGCTCGACGTGCTGGTGATCGCGGCCCACCCCGACGACGGCGAGATCTGCGTCGGCGGCACGCTGCTCAAGCTGGCCGCGGCCGGCAAGCGCTGCGGCATCGTCGACCTGACGCGCGGCGAGATGGGCTCGCGCGGCACGGCCGACGACCGCGCGCGCGAGGTCGCCTCGGCCAACGCGCTGCTCGGGCTGGCGCTGCGCGAGAACCTGGAGCTGCCGGACGGCCGCGTCGAACACTCGCTCGCCGCGCGCGAGCGGCTGGCGGAGATCCTGCGCCGCACCGCACCGTCGGTGGTGCTCGCACACCACGTCGAGGACCTGCATCCCGACCATGCCCTCGCGGGCCGGTTGGCGCGCGAGGCCTGGTACCTCGCGGGGCTGGTGAAGCTGGCGGGGCTCAGCGGGGGCGGCGTCGCCCGGCGCCCGCCGCGGCTCTACCACTTCATGGGCCACGTGCCCTTCGACCCGACCTTCGTGGTCGACATCGGCGCGGTCTTCGAGCGCAAGCGCGAGCTGGTGCGCTGCTACGCCAGCCAGCTGACGCCCGCGGCGTCGACCGACAAGGGCGAGCACTTCCTGTTCGGCGCCGACATCCTGCAGCGCATGGAGACGCGCGCGCGCTTCTTCGGCGAGCGCATCGGGGCGCGCTACGGCGAACCGCTGCTGGCCCACGGCCCGCTGCCCTGCTTCGACCCGCTGCTCGGCTGACGCCGGCGCGCGAATCAGCTCCGCCCGCGCTTCGGGCCGCGCGCGGCGGCTGCTAGACTCCGCCCCGACGAGCCACGGACCGGACGCTCATGCGGCGCATCGCGATCATCAACCAGAAGGGCGGGGTGGGGAAGACCACCACCACGGCCAACCTCGGCGCGGCGCTGGCCGAACAGGGCCGGCGCGTGGTGCTGGTCGACATGGACGCGCAGGCCAACCTGTCCCTGTCGCTGGGCGTCGAAGCCGCGGACGGATCGCCGACCAGCTACAGCGTGCTGCTCGGCGAGCACGAGTTCGCCGCCGCGGTGCGGCCGACGGCGGTTCCCGGCCTCGCGCTGGTCGCCAGCCACATCGATCTCTCGGGCGCCGAGCTCGAGCTCGCCAGCCAGATCGGCCGCGAGTACCTGCTGCGCGACGCGCTGCAGCAGTGGGAACAAGCCGCGCGCGCCGCGACCGGCAAGCCGCCGGCCGACTACGTGCTCTTCGACTGTCCGCCGAGCCTGGGGCTGCTCTCGATCAACGCGCTGGCTGCGTCGGGTGAAGTGTTGATCACGCTGCAGACCGAGTTCCTCGCGCTGCAGGGCATGAGCAAGCTGGTCGGCGTCGTGCAGCTCTTGCGCAAGCGCCTCAACCCCGAGCTGGTGGTCACCGGCATCCTGCCCTGCTTGTACGAGAGCCGACTGCGGCTGGCGCGCGAGGTGCTCGGCGAGATCCGCAAGTACTTCCCGGGCCAGGTGCTGCCCGTGCCGATCCGCGCCAACGTCAAGCTGGCCGAGGCGCCGAGCTTCGGCCAGACGATCTTCCAGTACGCGCCCGAGTCGATCGGTGCGATGGACTACCGCTGCGCGGCGCGCGAGCTGCTGCGCAAGGAAGCGCGCGATCCCGACCTCGCCGGCCTGCCGGGCTTCCGCGAGGAGGTGCTCAAGGGCACGTCGTACATGGAGCTGCCCGCGCCGGTCGAGCGACCGGCGCCGCCGGGGCCACCGGCGGCCCCGGTGGCAGCGAAGGCGGAACCCGCGGCCCCCGCGCCGAAGCCCAAGGTCTCCAAGCCGCGCCGCTCGAAGTCCGTCGCGCCGCAGACGAGCCCGGCGCTCCCCGTCGCGGCCGCGCCGCCGACCAAGCGTGCGAAGCGCGCGCCGCCGGCCCCGCCGACGCCCGAGGTCGTGCTGACGCCCGCGCCCGCGCCGCAGCCCAAGCGCGCGGCGAAACCCGTTGCACCCGCTGCGCCCGTCGCACGGGGGGCCAAGCGCCGCGCCGCCGCGGCCAATCCGGCCGCCGCCGAGGCGCGCGTGCTGCGCGCGGACGAGCTCCCGCCGCTGCCGCCCGACGCCTTCGAGATCTTGTCGAGCTTCGGTATCGACCCATGAGCCCGGACTCGGGCGCCGAACGCCCGGCGCCGAAGCTCGGGCGCACCGACCGGCCGCTGCGCATCGGCGTCCTGTGCCACCCGACCTACGGCGGTTCGGGCGTGGTCGCCAGCGAGCTGGCGCTGACGCTGGCGGGGCGCGGGCACGCGGTGCACCTGTTCTCGTACAGCGTCCCGCCGCGCCTGGCGCGCTCGCCGGGTCCGGTCGAGATGCACGTCGCGCAGGGGCTGCCCTACGCGCTGTTCCAGTCGACGCCGCACGACCTCGCGATCGTCTCGTCGATCCTGAACCTGCACCGCAGCGAGGGCCTCGACGTGCTGCACGCGCACTACGCGATCCCGCACGCGGTCTCGGCCTACCTCGCGCGCTCGGCGGCCTTCTTCGACCACGGCCGGCCCGCGCCGCGCGTGGTGACGACGCTGCACGGCACCGACATCACGCTGGTCGGCAACGACCCGGCCTACGCGCCGCTGACGCAGTTCGTGATCCAGCAGTCCGACGCCGTGACCGCCGTGTCGCACGACCTCGCGCGGCGCACGCGCGAAAACTTCTGCCTCGGCTTCGGCGCCGAGCCCTGCGCGATCGAGGTCATCCCGAACTTCGTCGACGCCGAGCTGTTCCGCCCGCGCGCGGACGCGCGGCCCAGCGAGGTGCCGAGCTGCGTGCACGTCTCGAACTTCCGTCCCGTGAAGCGCGTGCCCTGGTTGCTGCGCGCGTTCGCCAGCGCCACCGCAGGAACCGCCGCGCGCATGACGCTGGTGGGGGACGGGCCGGACCACGAGGCCTGCCGCAACCTGGTGCGCGAGCTCGGGATCGCCGAGCGCGTCGTGCTGCTCGGCGAGCGCGACGCGCTGCCCGAGCTGCTCGCGCCGGCGGACGTGTTCGTGCTCTCCTCCTCGGAGGAGTCGTTCGGGCTCTCGGCGCTGGAGGCGATGGCCTGCGGCACGCCGGTGGTCGCGACGCGCGTCGGCGGCGTATCCGAGGTGGTCGAGCACGGCGTCACCGGCCTGTTGTCGGAGGCCGACGACCAGGCCGAGTTCGCCTCCAACCTGCGCCAGCTCTTGTTCGACCGCGACCGCGCCGCGCAGATGGGGCGCGCGGCGCGCCGCGTGGCGCAGGAGCGCTACGCGCGCGAGAACGTGATCGGCCGCTACGAGGCCCTGTACCGGCGCCTGGTCGACGGCACGCCAGCGCGCTGAGGCGCCGCGCGCGGCGTACACTGGCCCGACTTGGCCATGGCGCGCTACTACCTCGACCACAACGCCTCGTCGCCGCTGCGGCCCGCGGTGCGCGACGAGTACGTGCGACGGCTCGACCAGCTGGCGGGCAACCCCTCGAGCGTGCACGCCTCGGGCCGCGCGGCGCGCGCCGTGCTCGACGAGGCGCGCCTGCGCGTCGCGGCGGCCCTCGGCGTCCAAGAGGACGAGATCGTCTTCACCGCCGGCGGCACGGAGGCCATCCACTTGGCGCTGCACGGCCTGCGGCCCGAGACCCCGGGCCGCACGGCGGTCGTCTTCAGCGCCATCGAGCACTCGGCCGTGCTGCGCGCGGCCGCCGCGCTGGAGGCCGACGCTTGCCGGCCCTGTGCCGCGGAGGTCGACGCCAGCGGCCGGCTCGACCTCGACGCGCTGGTGAGCCAGATCGCGAGCGTCGGCGCGGGCCTGGTCGCGGTGCAGCTGGCGAACAACGAGGTCGGCGTGGTCCATCCCATCGCCGAGCTCTCGGCCCGCCTCGGTCCGGCGGGGCGTCCGGGGCCGGCCGGCCGCGAGCGACCGCGGCTCTTCACCGACGCCGTCCAGGCCCTCGGTCGGATCCCGCTCCGCCTGGCGGAATGGGGAATCGACGCGGCCGCGTTCTCTGCGCACAAGGTCGGGGGACCGCTGGGCGTCGGCCTCCTCTACAAGAGGAAGGGCTCCGAGCTCCGCCCGCGCTGGCTCGCCGGCGAGCAGGAGGGCGGCCTGCGCGGGGGCACCGAGAACGTCCCGGCGATCGCCGCCGCCGCGCTGGCGATCGAGCTGGCCGTGCGCGAAGAGCCCGAGCGCGGCCGCGCCTGGCGCCGGCAATCCGCCGACATGTGGCGACAACTTCAGGCGAAGGTGCCCGAACTTCGCCTCAACGGACCGGCAATCGACGCCCCCGATCGATTGCCCAACACGCTCAACCTCAGCCTGCCTGGGCGCGACGGGCGCATGCTGGTCGCGCGTCTCGACCTCGAGGGCGTCGAGCTCAGCGCCGGTTCGGCCTGCGCGAGCGGCTCGCTCGAAGCTTCGCACGTGCTGACGGCGATGGGTCGCTCCGACAGCGAGGCGCGCGCGGGCCTGCGCGTCTCCTTCGGCTGGAACACGAGCGACGAAGATGTCCACAGGGCTGTGGAGATCATGGGGAGAATTCTGGGGAATTCGCGCTAAGCGCGGCTGCGTGCGCACGCTTGCGCGCGCGGTGTGAAGACTTTGCTCGCACGGCGTTGACATCGCGAGGCACGCGGCAACAATGCCGCTCCGTCGACGCTCGCGAGTCTGGTCCTCCGGAGCCTCGCACTCCTCTGCACTGCGCGTGCGGCCGACGGCAGCGAACTCGTTCCCGGTACCGGTGTCGCCCCACCCAGCCTGCGTCCCTCCCGGGGCCTGGAACCCGCGGGGTCGATGCCTGGCCCAACGCGCGAACCGACTCCGTGACCCCCCCTCGCACCTTCCCTGCTGACGACGCCTCGAGCGACGGCCAGGCTGCCCGCGTCCTCGAGCACTCGGGCGCGCTGACCGACCTGTGGTCCGCGCTGCAGAGCCGCATCCGCGCGCGCATCCAGCCCGAGCAGTTCGAGACCTGGTTCCGGCGCGCCAGCCTGGTGCAGGCCGACGCGGAGCTGGTGCGCATCGCGGTCCAGAACACCTTCACGCGCGACTGGCTGATGAGCTACTACCGCGAGGTGATCGAGCAGGCCGTGGCCCAGACCCTGGGCGCCCCGCGGCGCCTGGAGTTCGCCATCGACCCCGAGCTGGTGGTGCGCACGCCGCGCGACCCGGTCGAGCCGGCCGCCAAGCCCGCGCCGCCCGCCGCGCGCCGGGTGGGCGAGGGTCCGGCCCTGCAGGTCGAAGCCTCGCACGGCCTGTTGTGGTCGAGCGACGTCATCCTCAACCCCAAGTACACCTTCGACAACTTCGTCGTCGGCCCGTGCAACCGCTTCGCGCACGCCGCCGCGGTGGGGGTCAGCGAGTCGCCGGGCAAGGCCTACAACCCGTTCTTCCTGCACGGGAACGTGGGGCTGGGCAAGACGCACCTCCTGCAGTCGCTGTGCTACGCGCTGCTCGAGCGCAACCCGAAGACTCGCATCCTGTACCTGTCGTGCGAGACCTTCGTGAACCACTTCATCAACGCGCTGGAGAACGGCGACCTGGCGAAGTTCCGCAACAAGTACCGCAACGTCGACGTGCTGGTGGTCGACGACATCCACCTGCTGGCCAACAAGGACCGCACGCAGGAGGAGTTCTTCCACACCTTCAACACGCTGTACCAGTCGGGCAAGCAGATCGTGCTCTCGTCGGACAGCCCGCCCAAGGACATCCCGACCCTGCAGGAGCGCCTCGTTTCGCGCTTCAAATGGGGCCTGGTCACCGAGATCGAGCCGCCCTGCTACGAGACGCGCATGGCGATCCTCAAGCGCAAGAGCCGCGAGCGCGGGCGCGAGATCCCCGACGAGGTCGCGCGGCTCCTGGCCGAGCGCGTCGATTCGAACATCCGCGAGCTCGAGGGCGCGGTGGTCAAGCTGATCGGCTACTCCGGCCTGGCCGGCTCGCCGGTGACGGTCGACTTGGCGCGCGAGGCGCTGCGCGACCTGTTCGAGCAGCGCAAGGGCGCGCCGGCGATGGAGGAGATCCTGGCCATCGTGACCGAGCACTTCGGGGTCAAGCTCTCCGAGCTGCAGTCCAAGCGGCGCACGAACGCGGTCGCCTACCCGCGCCAGATCGCGATGTACCTGGCGCGCCAGATCACGCGCCACTCGCTCGAGGAGATCGGCGGCTACTTCGGCGGCCGCGACCACTCGACGGTGATCTACGCGGTCGACAAGGTCGGCACGCTGATCCAGGAGGACGAGGCCGTGCGCGCGCTCGTCGGCGGCTTCGTGCAGCGCCTGCAAGGACCCTCGAACTGAGCCTCGACGGGGGTCTCCCGGAGCGCCTCGGAGGCGGCTCGGGGGCAGCTCGGATGACGGCTCCAACTGCTTGCCATGATTGGGTTTGAGCAGCACTCCCCGGCTGTACGCCGGCTCCGCCATCGCGTACCCTGTGCCGGCCCGAAAGTGCCCGTTTCAGGCCCGTTTTCCGCCCCCTCGACCCGCGTGGAATCGCCGCGCACCGTCTCTGGAGTCGCCTTGATACCGCGTGGACAACCCGACACTTCTCGACACGCGCCGCGCCGCTCCGCGCGCGCTTCTGGAGAGCTGTGCAGGACTCACGCGTTGCTGACGCTCCCTCCACGCGACTCCCGCACCGATTCGACACGCGCCGCGGACGTGCAACCCCTGGACGAGCCTGGTCTTGCCACCGGACGCGGCGCGGTTGTCCGCAGCGTTCGCGTTCCTGATTAATACGACGACGAAGATCTCTTCTTCTCTCCGAGACCCCCCATGAAAGTCACCTGCAACCGGGAACAACTCCGCGAAGGCCTGGCCGTCGTCAACAGCGTCGTGCCGGCCAAGAGCACCAAGCCCGTGCTGGAGAACGTGTGCCTGGTCGCGATGGACAACGCGCTGGAGATCGTGGGCACCGACCTCGAGAGCTCCGTGCGCTACCGCATCGACGACGTGCAGGTCGACGAGCCGGGTCCGGTGGTCGTGCCGGCGCGCGTGACGCTGGACTTCGTGCGCGACCTGACGGGCGACGTCGTCAGCCTGTCGACCGCCGAGCAGAACTGCTTCATCTCGAGCGGCGAGGACACCTGCGAGCTGGTGACCATGGACCCCGAGGAGTTCCCGGTCATCAGCCGCTTCGGCAGCGAGGACACCGTCCCGATGCAGGGCGGCACGTTCACCAAGCTCGTGCTGCGCACCTCCTTCGCCGCGGCGCGCGAGGCCGGCCGCTACGCCATGCACGGCGTGCTGACCGAGATCGACAACGGCATGCTGCGCATGGTCGCCACCGACGGCCGCCGGCTGGCGATGGCCGAGGCGCCGATCGACGCGCGCAACGCGCCGGCCAAGCCGGTGATCGTGCCGACCAAGGGCATGAGCCTGTTCTGCCGCGTGATCGGCGACCCGCTCGACCAGGTGCACATCTCGTTCGGCGAGAACCAGATCGGCCTGAAGACCAAGAACGCCGAGATCTTCGCGCGCCTGATCGACGGCGAGTTCCCGCGCTACTCGGCGGTGATCCCGCGCGAGTCGAAGAACGCCGTCGAGGCCGACACGGCCACGCTGATGCAGAAGTTGCGCCTGGTGGCCAACGTCACCGGCGTCGAGGCGCGCGCCGTGCGCCTGAGCATGAAGGCCGGCGAGATCGAGCTCTTCGGCCACTCCGCCGGCCGCGGCGAGGCGCGCGCGCGCCTGGACGCCGACTACAAGGGCGAGCCGGCCGACATCGCCTTCAACCCCGACTACGTGCTCGACGGCCTGAAGAACTGCGAAGGCCAGCACGTGCGTCTGGAGTTCAGCGAGCGCACCAGCCCGGGCAAGTTCCGGCTGGGCGAGAACTACATCTACATCGTGATGCCGATCACGATCGAGGCCTGAGCGCATCGTGCACTCTCCGCGCCCCGAGCAAGCGAAGCGCAGGAAGCGCAAGGACGCGGTGCCCTTCGGCGACGCGCTGTCCAGCTTCCTGAAGGCCAGCGGCCTGGCGCTGAAGCTGCCGCACCTCGCGATCTACCGGGCCTGGGACGAAGCCGCGGGTCGGGAACTCGCGCGCCGCGCGCGACCGGTCGGCTTCCGCTCGGGGGCGCTGAGCGTCGAGGTCGAGTCCGCCGCGCACCTGCACGAGCTGCAGAACTTCACCGGCGAGCAGTACCGCATCCTCGCCAACGCGCGCCTGGGCGCCGCCGAGATCAAGAAGATCGTGTTTCGACTGAAGAGCTGACATGACGCAAGACACGCAGAAACCCGTTTACGACGCCGGCTCCATCACGGTGCTCGAGGGTCTCGAGGCCGTGCGCGTGCGCCCGGCGATGTACATCGGCGACACCGACGTGCGCGGGCTGCACCACTTGGTGTGGGAAGTGGTCGACAACGCCATGGACGAGGCGCTGGCGGGCTACGCGAAGAGCTGCGAGGTCACGATCCGCCAGGACGGCGCGGTGGCCGTCAAGGACGACGGCCGCGGCATCCCGGTCGGCATCCACCCGACCGAGGGCATCCCGGCCGTCGAGGTGGCGCTGACGAAGCTGCACGCCGGCGGCAAGTTCGACAAGGGCGCCTACAAGGTTTCGGGCGGTCTGCACGGCGTCGGCGTGTCGTGCGTCAACGCGCTGTCGGAGTGGCTGGAGGTCTCGGTCTGGCGCGAGGGCAAGGCGCACCGCATGAGCTTCGCGCGCGGCGCGCGCGCCAAGGCGCTGGAGGTGCTGGGCAACAGCGACCGCACCGGCACGCAGGTGGTCTTCAAGGCCGACGACCAGATCTTCCGCACCACGGAGTTCCAGTACGAGATCATCGAACGCCGCCTGCGCGAGATGGCCTACCTGATGGGCACGCGCGGCGTGGTGATCGACCTGCACGACGAGCGCACCGGCCAGCGCGAGCACTTCGAGTTCAAGGACGGCCTGCGCACCTTCGTCGAGCACATCAACAAGGGCAAGGGCCCGGTGCACGCCGACGTCGTGCACTTCGAGAAGACCCTGCCGTCGCCCGAGAACCCCGAGCGCGAGTACGTGGTCGAGCTGGCGCTGCAGTACACGGACACCTACCAGGAGACCGTCTACACCTTCGTCAACAACATCAACACGCACGGGGGGGGCACGCACCTCTCGGGCCTGAAGACGGCGCTGACGCGCACGCTCTCGAACTACGCCAAGCGCGAGAAGCTGTTCAAGGACAGCGAGGAGCCGCCGGCCGGCGACGACTACCGCGAGGGCTTGACCGCGATCCTGTCGCTCAAGGTCCCCGAGCCGCAGTTCGAGGGCCAGACCAAGGACAAGCTCGGCAACCGCGAGGCGCAGGGCATCGTCGAGACCGCGGTGGGCGAGCTGTTCTCGACCTACCTCGAAGAACACCCGGCGGTGGCCAAGACGATCGTGCAGAAGGCGCTGCGCGCGCAGGCCGCGCGCGAGGCGGCGCGCAAGGCGCGCGACCTCGTGCGCCGCAAGTCGGCCTTGGCCTCGGGCAACCTACCGGGGCAGCTGGCCGACTGCCAGTCGTCGAACCTCGACGAGTCCGAGCTGTACCTGGTCGAAGGCGACTCGGCAGGCGGCTCGGCCAAGCAGGGCCGCGACCGGCGCTTCCAGGCCATCCTGCCGCTCAAGGGCAAGATCCTGAACGTCGAGAAGGCGCGGCTCGACAAGATGCTGGCGCACTCGGAAATCCAGCTGATCATCTCGGCGCTCGGCACGGGCATCGCCGACGAGTTCGACATCAGCAAGCTGCGCTACGGCAAGACGATCATCATGACCGACGCGGACGTGGACGGCTCCCACATCCGCACGCTGCTCCTGACCTTCTTCTTCCGCCACATGCGCCAGCTGGTCGACGACGGCCGGCTCTACATCGCGCAACCGCCGCTGTTCAAGGTGGCGACGAAGAAGGAGCACAAGTACGTCCCGAACGAGGCCGCGCTGCGCCAGATGCTGGTCGAGTTCGGCGTGCAGTCGCTGAGCATCGTCGACACGCGCACGCAGAAGGCCTGGAACGGCGTCGCGCTGCGCGAGCTGTGCGACGAGCTGCGCAAGCTCGAGGAGCTGTGCGGCGAACTGGCGCCGGGCTGGGCCCGGCTGCCGGTGCGGCGGCTGCTCGAGTCCTTCGACGGCACGCGCGCCGCGGCGCACTGGGCGCAGGCGCAGGGCAAGGACCACTTCTTCCAGACCCTGGCGGAGTACGAGAACTTCCTCGAGCTGCAGCGCGTCGGCCGTCCCGGCGGCGAGCTGCGCGTGTGGGACAGCCCCGAGCGCACCTTCGCGCGCGACGAGGCGCACGTCGTCGCTTGTCACCTGTCGCACGTCGACGAGCTGACGCGCGTGCTGCTGAGCCTCGAGAAGAAGGGCCTGGTCGGGCGCGGCGGCGGCGCCTGGGAAGTGCGCGGCGGCAAGGAACCGCGCGCCTGCTCCAACCCGCTCGAGCTGGCGTTGGCGGTGCGCGAGCTGGCGCAGTCGGACGTCGACATCCAGCGCTACAAGGGCCTGGGCGAGATGAACCCCGACCAGCTGTGGGAGTCGACCATGGACCCCACGCTGCGCACGCTCTACCAGGTCAAGCTCGACGACGCGATCGCGGCCGACCAGATCTTCACGATCTTGATGTCGGACTCGGTCGAGGAACGGCGCGAGTACATCGAGCGCCACGCGCTCGAGGCCACGAACCTGGACGTCTGAGCGTCGTCGCGGCCGGTCCGCGCACGCCCCGGCCGCGCCCGGAAGTCCTTTCCGACTTGCGGCCTCGCGGCGCGTGCCAACTGGTCTTCAGGCACGCGGTTCCGAGGTCGATAGAGCAGCGGATCGCGGCCTCGCGCGCTCCCCACGACCCCAGCGTCACCGCACCGTGTCCAAGAACAACCAACGCCTCGAATACGGCCGGCTCTCCGAGGTTCTCGCGGAACGCGGACTCGTCGAACCGCAGGCGTTGCGCGAAGCGCTGCAGTTCTCGCAGCAGGGGAACATGCCGTTCCCCGAAGCGCTGGTCAGCGCCAACCTCGTGCAGGACTGGGAGCTCTCGCGCGTGGTGTGCGAGGTCTACAACCTGCCGTTCCTCGCCATCGACCAGATCGATCCCGACCCGCGCGCGCGCGCCGGGATCGACCCGCAGTTCCTGCTCGACAACGCGCTGATCCCGATCGGCCGCTTCGGCCAGGTGCTGACCGTCTGCATGCCGGCGCTGGTGCCGGCCGAGGTGCTCGGGCTCCTGGCGGCGATGACCGACCTGTTCATCATCCCGGTCGTCGGCACGGTGCGCACCAACCGCCGCTGGCTCGACAACAACGTCAAGGTCGAGCTGCCCGGCGCTGCGCTGCCGGGCGAAGCGGGCGAACTGCAGGGCGCCGACTGGAGCTCGGTCTTCGACCAGGGCGAGGCGGCGGTGCTCTCGGGCATCCCCCAGCCGGCGCCGGAACCGACGCCGCTGCCGACACCGCATGCGCATCCCGTTCGCAGCGTGCTGCCGTCGGTCCCGCCGATGCCGCCGATGCCGCCGATGCCGAACTTCCCGCCGCCGCCCGGTCCGATCCGGCGCTGAACGGCGCTGAAGGGCACTGAACGGCACGGCCTGCTACTCGCCGTCGACGCTCCAGCCCCCGCCGAGGCGGCGCGCGAGCAGGCGATCCGAGCAGCGCGGGGCGAGCACCGAGAGCAGCGCCAGCGCGCGCCACTTCCAGCGCAGCGACAGCTCGGGCCGCGGCGCGCGATCGAGGCGCAGCACCGCCTCGGCCACGCGCAGCGCGGGATCGGCGCGCGCCAGATCCGGCGGCGGCAGGCCGGAGGGATTGGGTTGCGCCTCGAAGAAGCCCGTGCTGGTCAGGCCCGGCTCGAGCGTGCACACCGCGATGCGTTTGGCGGCCCACTCGACGCGCAGCGCCTCGCCGAGCGAGACCACCGCCGCCTTGCTCGCCGCGTAGACCGCCTGGCCCGGGATGCCGCGCCGGCCGACGACCGAGGCGATGTTGACCACCACGGCGCGCGCGCTCGCTTCGAGCAAGGGCAGCGCGGCGCGCAGCACCAGGAGCGGCCCGACGACGTTGGTCTCGAGCGTGCGGCGCACGAGCGCGGGATCGAGCTCCTCGATGCGCGCGCGGTAGCCGGCGCCGGCGTTGTTGACCAGCAGGTCGATGCGGCCGAAGGCGGCGCGCAGCTCGTCGGCCGCGCGCGCCAGGGCCTCGGCGTCGGTGACGTCGCAGACGAGCACGTGCGTGCGGTCGCGACCCAGCTCGGCGGCCAGGCCCTCGAGCAGCTCGCGCCGGCGCGCCAGCAGCGCGACGCGGTAGCCGGAGCGCACGAGCAGGCGCGCCGTGGCTGCGCCGATGCCGGACGAGGCCCCGGTCACGAGCGCGCAGCGCTCGGCGCCGTTCACGCGCGTCTCCGCAGGCGCGCGGCGTAGCCGCCGTCCATCGGGCCGGCGGTCGAGCGCTCGTCGGGCAGCGCGGCGTGCTCGGCCTCGAGCGTGAACTCGGGTTGCGCGGCGAGGAAGGCCTGGATGCGGCGCTGGTTCTCCTCGGGCTCGATGCTGTGCGTGGCGTACACCAGCTGTCCGCCGGGCAGCACGCATTCGGCGCCGCGCGCCAGGAGCTGGATCTGGCGCGCGCCGAGCTGCGCCTGGCGCTCGCTCGAGAAACGCCACTTCGACGACGGCCGGCGCGCGAGGACGCCGGTGTTGCTCGAGGGCACGGCGACGAACACGGACGCGTGGCGCGTGCCGGGCGGCGTGTCGGCGGCGAACTCGAGCGGCGCGCCGTCGGGACCGGGCGATCCGGGAGACGCGGGAGCCCCGGCCGGCGCCGGCAGCAGCAGCTCGCGTGCGCGCAGCGCGGTCTCGCCGCCGCGCACCAGCCGCCCCTCGCGCACGCAGGCGCTGCGCCGCAAGCTCTCGGCGTGCTTGCGCAGCACCAGCACGATGCGCGCGTGCGCGCCGGGCCGCGCGGCGATGCCGGCGGCCGCGAGCTCGGCCAAGAGCTCCTCGCGCCGGCCCTCCGGCGCGACCAGCGACACGTCCGCGGCTTCGAGCGCGCCGCGCGCCAGGCGCTGCGCCTCGGCCTCGCCGTAGCGGCGCACCCAGCGCTTGAGCAGCGGCACGGGCACGGCCAGCGCTTCCTCGGCCCAGAGCAGCGGGTGTTCGCGCGGGTCGGCGAAGACCGGCCGGTCGAAGCTGACGTCGCGCAGCACGAGATCGCGCGTCGGGTCGTCGCGGTGGCCGCGGCGGTGCGTGGCGTAGGCGGCGCGCAGTGCGCGCTCGACGACGCGTCCGGGGCGCTCGCCCAGCGTCAGGCGCGCGGCGCGCAGCGTCTCCTTGACCACCACGTCGTCGGGCAGGCGCTCCATCAGGAAGGCCTGCGTCAGTCCGATCGCGATGTGCGGCGCGGTGTCGGCGTCGGCGTTGCCGAGCGAGAAGGCGCGCGCCAGCGCGCGCAGCGTCGTCTGGCGCCGCACGCAGTGTTCGACCAGCGCCGCGAGCAGCCGGCGGTCCTTGCTCGAGAGCTGCGCCTGGCGCGCGACGGCGCGGGCCAGCCGCAGCGGGGCGACGTGCTGCGCACGCAGCACGCGCCAGGCGAGGACGCGCACGTTCATGCGCCGAACCTCGCACCCGCGGCCAGGCGTGCGCCGCGCAGCCAGGCGGCGGCGTCGAGCTCGCCCTTGCCCGAGGTCTTCAGGCGCTCGATCGCCAGCAGGCCGTCGACGGTCGCGACCTGCAGCGTGTCGCGCTCGGCGAACAGCGTCCCGGGCGCGGCGTCGTGGCGTCCCGCGACGGGCCGGACGCGCAGCAGCACGACGTCCTGGCCGTCGAGCGTCGTGCGCGCGCCGGGCCAGGGCGTGAAGGCGCGCACGTGGCGGTCGATCTCGACCGCGCTGCGGCTCCAGTCGATCCGTCCGCGCTCCTTGGGGATCTTGCGCGCATAGGTCGCCTGCGCGGGATCCTGCGGGGTGAAGCGCGCCGTGCCGGCGGCCAGTTGATCGAGCGCCTCGACCGCCGCCTCGCCGCCCAGCTGCGCCAGGCGCTGCAGGAGCTCGCCGGCGTTCTCGCGCGCTGCGATCGGTGTGCGTCGCGCGAGCAGCACGTCGCCCTCGTCGAGCGCCAGCACCATGCGCTGGATGCTGACGCCGGTCTCGGTGTCGCCCGCCAGCAGCGCGGCCTGGATCGGCGAGGCGCCGCGCCAGCGCGGGAGCAGCGAAGCGTGCACGTTGAGCGCACCCTGCGGCGCCAGGGACAGGAGCTCCTGGCGCAGGATCTCGCCGTAGCTCGCGACCAGCAGCACGTCGGGCGCCAGGTTCCCGAGCGCGGCGACGAAGGCCGCGTCCTTCGTCGTCGCCGGCTGCAAGATCGCGAGCTGCTCGGCCTGGGCGCGTTCGACCAGCGGCGAGCGCTCGACCTTCATCCCGCGGCCGCGCGGCTTGTCGGGCGGCGTCACCAGCGCGACCGGCGCGTGCGCGCTGCCGAGCAGGCGCTCGAAGACCGGCAGGGCGAAAGGCGGGGATCCGAGGAACACGACGCGCATGCGTCGCACAGGATCGCACGCCGTGCGCGCGCGCTCAACGCAGGGCAGGGGAGTTCGTCAGGCGCAGGCGCACTTTGCGCACCCGGCGCGCGGAGGTCTCGAGCACTTCGATCTCGCCCAGGTTGCGCAGCACGAGCTTCTGGCCGACCGGCGGCACCGAACCGTCGTGCAGCAGGAGGCACAAGCCGGCGACCGTGCTGACCTCGTCCTCGCCCGGCAGCGCGATCTCCAGCTCGCGGTTGACGTCGCGCAGCTGCGCCCCGCCCTGGATCAGCCAGCTGCCGTCGCCGTCGCGGCGCAGCAGCGCCTGCGGGGCCGGGTCGTGTTCGCTGAAGATCTCGCCGACCAGTTCCTCGACCAGGTCCTCGAGCGTCACGATGCCGGCCGTGCCGCCGTGCTCGTCGACGGCGATCGCCAGGTGCTGGCGCTGGGACTGCATCTCGCGCAGCAACTGGATCGCGGGCGCCGTCTCCGGCACGAAGGTGCAGGGGCGCACGAGCTCCTCGATCGTGAAGCTGCGGCCGGCCCACACGCGCTCGACCACGTCGCGCCACGAGATGTAGCCGACGATCTGGTCGATCGAATCCTGGTAGATCGGGATGCGGCGGTGGCCGACCTCGAGGATCACGCGCCGCACCTCTTCGGGCGAGGCGTCGCGCGCCAGGCCGGCGACGAAGCGCCGGTGCACCATCACGTCCTCGACGGTCAGCGTGCTGAACTCCAGCGCGCGCGAAGCGATCTCGCCGGCCGCCTCGTGCACCGAGCCGGCCGCGGCCGCGTCCTCGACCATGCGCCGCACCTCGGCCAGCGTCAGGCGCGACTCGGTGAAGCTCGTACTGTCGCGCAGCGGGCGCAGCACGAGGTTCGAGCTGGCGGTCAGGAACCACACCAGCGGCCGCGCCAGCCGTCCCAGGCCGAGCAGCGGCGGTGCGATCAAGAGCGCGTAGCGTTCGGCGTGGCGCAGCGCGAGCGACTTGGGGCACAGCTCGCCGATCACCAGCGACAGGTAGGAGATCACCGCCACGACGCTGATCAGCGCGGCCTGCTCGGCGTGCGCCGCGAGCCACGGCACGCGCTGGAACCAGGGCACGACCTCGGCGGCGAAGGAGGCGCCGCCGAACGCCGCGGCGGTGGCTCCGACGACCGTGATGCCGACCTGCACGGTGGCGAGGAAGCGCTCGGGGTCCTTGCGCAGACGCTGCAGCGCGCTGGCGCCGCGCCGGCCTTCCTGGAGCATGATGTCGAGCCGCGCCGGGCGCAGCGACACGACCGCGATCTCGGCGCCGGACAGCAGGCCGTTGACCAGGATCAGGGTCAGGATGATCAGGAACTCGCCGAGAATGGCCGTGCGCTCCTCGGACGCGGACTGTCAGGCTGAGGACGGATGCGCGCCGCGGCGCCGCGCGGGGCGGTTCAGCCCAGGTGCGCGGCGACGGCGGCCTTGAGCTTGTCGTACTGCAGCGCGCCGACCAGCTGCTTGGCGACCTCGCCCTTCTTGATCAACAGGAAGGTCGGGATGGCGGTGATGCCGTAGCGCGAGGGCACCTCGGTGTTGTCCTGCGTGTTGAGCTTGACCACCTTGAGCTTGCCCTTGTACTCGTCGGCCAGCTTGTCGATGTAGGGCGACATGGCGCGACAGGGGCCGCACCACTCGGCCCAGAAGTCGACGAGCACCGGCACGTCGCTCTGGAGGACTGCGGATTCCCAAGTGCTGTCGGTGACGTCGAGGGCGTTGCTCATGGCGTGGGGCGGTGGCGTAGGGCGTGAGGTCAGCCTCGCGCGGGGCGGTCGGCGTGCAGGAGGCCAAGACTATGGACCGCAGGCTGCGCCTCGTCCACCCCCCCGCGTGCGCCGGGCTGCGGCAGGTCGGTCGGAGCGCGCGCGCCGACCGCCTCCGGGGCCTCGGGCTGGGCCTCGTCGTCGAAGACCGAGCTCGCCAGCACGCGTTCGAGCTCCTCGGGCGCTTCCGAGCGGAAGGCGATGCGGATCTCCTCGCCGCGCGAGCCCTGGTCGATGCCCGCGATCCCGAGCTTGACCAGCTCGAGCAGCGCGCAGAACGAACCGATCAGCGACTCGCGCGTCGGCGCGCCGTCGAGCGTCAGGAACAGCTCGCGCAAGGTCACCGCGCGACGCGTGCGCAGCTCGCGCGCCAGGGCCTGCACGTAGAAGCGCAGCGGCCGGTGCTCGACGCGGATCTGGTGCGGCCGGTCGGCCAGCGTCTCGCGCATCAACTTCGAGAAGGCGGCCAGCAGGTCCCAGACCGTCAGCTCGCCGAGCTCGAACTCCGGCTCGCGTTCCTCGGCGTCGAGGCCGACCGCGCCGCGCGTGTGCTGTTGCGCGCGCAGCTCGTAGCGCTCGCCCAGGCGGTCGGAGGCCTCCTTGAAGCGCCGGTACTCGATCAGGCGCTGGATCAGCTCGTCGCGCGGGTCGATCTCGGCCGCCAGGTCGACCGACTCGCGCGGCAGGAGCGAGCGCGACTTGATCGCCATCAGCGTGGCGGCCATCACCAGGAACTCGCCCGCCAGCTCGATGTCCAGGTCGCGCAGCGCGCGCAGGTGCTCCAGGTAGCCGCTCAGGATCTTGTTGATCTCGATCTCGTGGATCTCGACCTCCTGCTCGCGCACCAGGTGCAGCAACAGGTCGAGCGGACCTTGGAACACGCGCTCCAGGCGCACCGTGTAGTCGTGGATCACCATTGGCCACCCAGCGTGACGACCGTCTCGAGCCAGCCCATCAGGATCCGCACCGTCTCCCACAGGAAGGACTTGAAGGCCGGCCACCACAGCAACATGCCGAAGACGATGAAGATACCCCAGCGCTCCAGCGCGACGTAGGGCTCGCGCAGGCCGGGCGGCAGGGCCCAGGCCATCACGCGCGAACCGTCGAGGGGCGGGATCGGCACCAGGTTGAAGACGAACAGCACCAGGTTGAAGATCACGGCCTTCTCGAGCACCTGCGGCAGGAGCTGGCTGGCTCGCAGGACGTCGGTCGGGGCCGCGTCCATGTACCAGCCGGTGACGACCATCACCTTCCAGAGCAGCATGAACAAGAGCCCCAGGAGCAGGTTCGAGAAGGGCCCCGCCAGCGCCACCGCGCTCATGTCCGCCCAGGGATTGCGCAGCCGGTTGAACATCACCGGGACCGGTTTGGCGCCTCCGAAGGCCATCTGGCCGTTCGAGACCCACAGCATCAGTCCCGGGACCAGGATGGTCATCACCGGGTCGATGTGCGGCAGCGGGTTGAGCGTCAGACGCCCCAGGTCGCGTGCCGTCGGGTCGCCGCAGCGCAGCGCCGCCCAGGCGTGAGCCGCCTCGTGGACCGCGCCGCAGAGGACGAACAGCACCAGCGTCATCACGATGTGGAGGATCAGCGCATTGCCCGCTGCGGCGGGCGGGGCGAGCGGGACCAGCAGGGCCATGCAGCCCGCGCCGAGCAGGGGCTGGGACCAGCGGTCGAGGAAGCGCGGGAGCGGGCGGATGGCGGATCTCCGTGGGGCCCGCGTCCGGGCGCGGCGCGCGGGGCGGGCAGCGTATCTACCACGCTCGCGCTCGCGCGACCACGTGTCTCACATCATTGATGCTCGCTCCGACACAGGCATAGAATCCGCCAGCGCGCGGGCCCGCCGAGGGGTGCTGGGATCCGCCGCCGAGCGGCGCTCCCTGGCGGCCCGTCGCTCGAAACTTGCGTCCGCACGGAAGCGTAGGGAGGCAAGCGGACCAGCGACCCCGCACCGCACCGCACGAGAGAACCGGAGATGTCCCACGTGGCCGCCGAAATCGATCGCACGAAGCTGCGCCTGGCGCGCGCCGCGGAGGTGCTGCGTCTCGAGGCGCGCACGATCGCGAACCTCGAAGCGCGCCTCGACGCCCGCTTCGCGCGCGCCGTCGACCTGGTGCTCGCCTGCCAGGGCCTGGTGGTGGTCAGCGGCGTCGGCAAGGCCGGGCTGGTGGGCCAGAAGCTCTCCGCCACGCTGGCCTCGACCGGGACGCCCTCGATCTTCCTGCACCCGACCGAGGCGCTGCACGGCGACCTCGGGCGCATCCGCGCCCAGGACCTGGTGCTGGCGATCTCGAACTCGGGCGAGTCGGCCGAGCTCAACGCGCTGATCGGCCCGCTGCGCAAGATCGGCGCCTCGATCCTGGCCCTGACTGGCGGCGGCGAGTCGACGCTGGCGCACCACGCCGACTGCGTGATCGACATCGGCCGCGTCGAGGAGGCCTGCCCGCTCAAGCTCGCGCCGACCGCCAGCACCTCCGCGCTCCTGGCGCTGGGCGACGCGCTGGCGATGGTGGTCCTGCAGGAGCGCAACTTCTCGCGCGAGGACTACGCGCTCTTCCACCCCGGCGGCACGCTGGGCCGCAAGCTGCTGCGCATCAAGGAAGTGATGCGCAAGGGCGAGCAGCTGCCGCTGGTGCCGAGCGGCACGCGACTGGTCGAGGTGGTGCGCGTGATGAACCGCACGCCGGGCCGGCCGGGCGTGGCGCTGGTCACCGGCGAGGCCGGTGTGCTGGTCGGCATCTTCACCCACGGCGACCTGGCGCGCCTGCTCGAGCGCTCGCCGACGATCACGGCCGACGACGCGGTCGACCTGCACATGGGCAAGAACCCCAAGACGATCGGGCCCGAGCAGCTGGTCGAGGAGGCGCAGCACGTGCTGCACGAGTTCCGCATCGACCAGATCGCGGTGCTCGACCAGGCGCGCCGTCCGATCGGCCTCCTGGACGTCCAGGACCTGCTCGACGTGCGCATCACCTGACGAGACCGACGTGGCCCCGGCATCCGAACGACGACCCGCGGTCCCCGACGAGCGGGTGCGCGGGATCCTGCGCGCCGCGCGGCTCGTGGCGCTCGACGTCGACGGCACGCTGACCGACGGGCGCATCGGCAAGGGTGCCCTGGGGGCGCACGACGAGCTGTTGTCCTTCCACGTGCACGACGGCATCGCGCTGCAGTGGCTGATGCGCGCCGGGATCAAGGTGGTCTGGATCACCGGGCGCAGCTCGCTGGCCGCCGCGGCGCGCGCGCAGGAGCTCGGCATCGACGAACTCGCGCGCGGCGTGCAGGACAAGGCCGCGGCGCTGGCCGAGCTGCAGGGGCGCTTCGGCATCGGCCGCGAGGCCACGATCGCGATGGGTGACGACCTGCCGGACCTGGCCTTCCTGTCGGGCGCGGCGCTGTTGGTCGCGCCGTCCGGCGCACGCGAGGAAGTGCGCGCGCGCGCGGGCCTCGTCACCCAGGCGGGGGGCGGCGAGGGCGCCGTGCGCGAGCTGGCCGAGCAGCTCTTGCGCGCCCAGGAGCGCTGGCAGGGGCTGGTCGACGCGGCGGCGCGATGAAGAAGATCGCGCTCTTCGTGCTCCTGTTCGGGGCCGGGCTGACGGTGCTCCTGTACTACGTGCGGCGCGACGCGCCGCGCGAGCCGACGCCGCGGCCCTCGACCCCGGAGGTGCCCGAGCGCTTCACCTCGATCCCGCAACCGCAGGACGGGGTGAAGATCGAAGGCGTCTTCCAGGGCCGCTTCGACCACACGGTGCACGAGGACTTCACCCTGCCCGACGGCACGGTCGAAGGCCGGCCGCTGTTCACGCTGCACTCCGACGATCTGCAGCCGCGCAGCGACGGCGCGTACGACGCCAAGAACCTGGTCGTCGACGTGCACGATCCGACCACGCGCAAGATCCGCTTCCACCTGACCTCGCCCAGCACGCGCATCCCGATCCCGCTGCGCGACGGCAAGGTCAGCCTGGGCGACGGCCAGCGCGTCGAGCTCGAGAACGTCGAGATGACGATCTTCGAGGGCGCGCCGATCGTGCCGTTGACGCTGAGCGTGCCGCACCTGACCTGGCACATGACCGAGCAGCACACGGTCGAGCGCATCGACTCCGCCGACCGCGTGCAGATGAACGGCCAGGGTTTCTGGGCCGAGGGCACGGGCTTCGAGGTCGACACCGCGGACGGCACGATCGAGCTGCAGCACAGCGGCGTCGTGCGCCTGCGGCTGGCGGACGGCGGCGAGGCGCAGCTGACGGCGACGGGCAGCGGGCCGATCCGCGTGCAGCGCACGCAGGTCGGCACGCAGTGGCGCGTCGAACTCGTCACCTCCGAGGGCGCCAAGCTCGCGCTGCGCGGCGCCGAGCCCTTCGAGCTGGCCTCGCGCTCGCTGCACGTCACGGGCCTGGAGGGCGGCTCCGGGCAGTCCTTCGTGCTGCAGCGGGTCGAGGCCACCGAGGACGTCGTCGCCACCAGCCGCGAGCACACCTTCCGCGCGCGCCACGCCGAGTTCGCCTTCGGACCGACCAACCTGCCGACGCGCGCCGTGCTCGACGGCGACGTGGTGCTCGAATCGAGCGGCGACGTGTTCGGCAGCCAGGCGGCGGAGTTCGACTTCGACGAGCGCGGTCGGCTGGCCAAGGCCCTGTTGAGCGGCGCGCCCACCGGCACGCTGCAGCTGGGCAAGTACCTGCCGGTCCAGCCCGCGCCCGGCGAGCTCGAGCGCCAGTTGCGCACCGCGACCGCGCAGCTGAACGGCGCCGGCCCGCTGGTGATCGACCTGACGCGCACGACGCGCATCGACCTGGCCGGGCCGGGCGAGCTGCGCATCCCCGAGATCGAGTTCGAGCTGCGCTCACAGGGCGCGCTGAGCGGCTCGATCAGCAGCGACCGGCGCGTGGGCGAGCTCAGCGCCGGCGGCGGCGTGGTGCTGACCTACGCCGGCGCGCGCCTCGATTCCGACGCGCTCGACCTGCGCTACGCCGAGGTCGCGGCCGGCCAACAGGCGATCACGGCGCTGACGCGCGGGCCGACGACCGTGAAGGGCACGTCGCCCGGCGGACAGCCCGTGACGCTGACGGCGCACGAAGGCCTCGAAGCGCGCGCGGCACACGGACGCATCTCGATCCCGGTCGCGCGCCGCATCCGCCTGCAGGTCGAGGGCGAGCGCGGCTTCGACGCGCGCGCCGACCTGGTCAAGGACCTCGACTGGGAGCGGCGCGAGTTCATCGCCGAAGGCGCCGTGCAGTTCTCGAACGCCGAGGGCGACGGCAACGCCGAGCGCGCGGTCGTGCACGGCACGCAGGAGGTCGAGCTGTTCGGCACGCTGGCCGAGCCGGCGCGCTGGGTGCTGGCGCGGCGCGTCGGCGGGCGCGGCCCGGTCGAGGGCGAGGTCAGCGCGCTGGAGCTGCGTTCGCGCCAGGACCAGGTGCACGCCGCGGGCCGCGTGATCGCGCGCCTGGCGGCCGGCATCGAGGAGTACCAGTTCGAGGGCGACCGCTTCTCTCTCGTGCTCGATCCCGCGGCGGATCCGGCGCGCCCGCAGCGGCGCGCCTTCCACGCGCAAGTGGACGGCAGCGTGACGGCGCGCTTCAGCTCGCCCGAGGACAGCGGCCTCGTGCGCGGCCAGCACTTCCGCGTCGACGGCTTCGCCGAGGTGCCCGCGGAGGGCGCGCCCAAGCCCGAGCGCGAGGCCGACATCCTGGCCGAGGGCGACGTCGAGCTCGAGCTGCACGGCGCGACCGAGGTGCGCGGCACTTGCGAGCGCCTGACCATCGACCGTCGCCGCAGGGCGCGCCTGGAGGCCAAGCCCGGCGAACGCGTCAGCGCCACCGCCGACCTGGGCGAGGGCGGATTGCCCTACAGGCTCGAGGCCGCCTGGCTCGACCTCGACGAGGAGCACGTCGAGGGCTCCGAGGTCGTCGGCGGCCTGGCTCCGGAAGCCGGCGGCGCGCGCCTGCCCTCCGAACTCGGCGCCGCGGTGCACGAACTGCGCTCGCGCCGCCTGTGGGCCGACAAGAACCGCATCCTGCTCGAGGGCGAGGCCCTGGCGCGCGGCACGACCGCCAAGGGCGAGGCGTGGAGCGTCACGGCCGGCACGCTGCGCATCACCGGCGACTTCCGGCGCGAGCAGCCGCTGACGCGCGAGGACGTGCACCTGTTCGAGGCCATGGGCGGCTTCCAGGCCGAGTTCGCCGACCGCACGCGCGCGCGCGGCGACACGCTGACCGGCACGCCCGAGCGCACGCGCATCGAGGGCGCCCCGGCCGAGCTGCTGATCCCCGGCGCGACGCTGACCTCGAACTGGATCCAGTACGACGCCGAGAAGCTCCTGCTCGCCACCGACAAGGGCACGCTGCTGCCGGATGCGGTGGAGGGCATGGAGCCCTGGAGCGTGACCTACGAGTCGCTGCAGCCTTTCGCGCGCGGCGAGAGCACGCTGCTCGCGCTGCGCAACCCGCACTTCAAGCAGGGCGACACCGAGCTGCGCGCGGGCTGGACGATCTTCTGGGTCGACCAGGACGAGTGGGCGCGTCGCAGCAAGGACGAGTTCAAGTCCAAGGTGGACGAGCCCGAGCTGCGCACCACGATCCCGGAAGAGGAAACGCGCCGGCGCAAGCGCCCCAAGACCATCGCCGAGCGCTTCCTCGACCTGCGCGACCACCCGATCACCAAGGTGCTGTCCGAGGTCTACATCGAGGGCAACCCCGAGATCACCGAAGGCGGCAAGCGCCGCATGCGCGCCACCTCGATCTACGTCGACCTCAAGGAAGGCCGCGGCTGGATCCGCGACGCGGACGTGCTGCTCGAGGCCGAGCGGCGCATGCGCAACCTGCCGCAGAGCTACCACGCCAGCGCCGACTGGATGAGCATCGGGCCCGACTTGACGCTGCGCGCCGACAAGGCGGTGGTCACCTCGTGCGACTACGACGATCCGCACTACGTGATCGAGACCGGCGACCTGCGCGTCAAGTACCAGAGCGAGCGCGACTACGCGATCACCGCCTCCGACAACGCGCTGCGCTTCGGTGACGCGATCGCCATGCCGTTGCCGGTGTTCTACGCCGGGCGCGAGAGCGGCTACCCCTTCATCGCCGACATCAACCTGGGCGACAGCGCGCGCTTCGGTGCGTCGATGACCACGGCCCTCAACCTGCCGCTGGGCAGCCTGGGCAAGGGCATCGGCGGGATGTTCGGCGAGTTCCTCGACCTGCCCGAGGTCGAGATCCCCGAGGGCCGCTGGAAGCTGAACGCCGGCATCCTCGGCACGCGCGGCGTGCTGCTCGGCACGGGCCTGGAGTACATCGTCAAGGAAGACTCCGACCCCGACGGCCGGACGATCTTCCACTTCGACTCGACCTTCGACGCGATCCCCGATCCACAGGACGACAAGGGCTTCGTGCGCGTCGACCCCGACGACCGGCCGCTGGTGCGCAACTGGCTGCGCATCCGTTCGCGCTGGACGCCCGAGGAGCACCGCTGGTGGGACCTGGTGCTCTCGCGCCAGTCGGACCCGGGCGTGCAATCCGAGTTCTTCGAGCGCGAGTACGTCAGCTACGAGCAGAAGGACACGTACCTGCACTACCGCTCGGCCTGGGACGACTGGTACTTCAACTCCAGCGTCAAGATCCAGCTCGAGGACCGCACCGACATCGAGGAACTGCCCAGCGTCGGCCTGACGCGCGGACGCCGCAAGATCGCGGACCTCGGCGACCTGCCGCTGTACCACGTGTCGCGGCTCGACGCGGCCTACCTGATCCGCCAGGACGGCGATCCGCAGTACTACGCGCCCTTCCCCGACGGCCTGGGCGACCGCGAAGTGCTGCGCGCGGACCTGCGCCAGCGCCTGGAAGTGCCGATCGACACCGGCTTCGCCGCCTTCCGCGCCACGCCCTTCGTCGAGGGTCGCGCGACGGCCTGGGATCGCGACGTGACCGAGGACGACTCGCCCTCGCGGCTGGCGGTGCTGGCCGGCATCGAGTTCGGCACCACGTTCTGGAAGCGGCTGGACAACGGCAGCATGCACGCGCTGGTGCCGACGCTGGCGCTGCGCGGCGACCTGGTCGTCGACGAATCGGGCGGCATGCCCGTGCGCTTCGACACCACCGAGGACCCGCTCGAAGGACGCTTCGCGGAACTCGGACTGCGCTCGCGCTGGTGGAAGCCCGACAACAAGGAGCGCCTCGACATCGAGCTCTCGACCAGCTACGGCACCGACCTGCCGCCGGGCGCGGACGAGGGCTTCCAGGAGATCGCGGTGCTGGCCGAGTTCCTGACCATCGCGGGCGAGGTCCCGATCGGGTTCACGCACGACGGGCGCTACGACCCCGAGACGGGCTTCACGAAGTACTCGCGCACCTTCGTCGGTTGCGAACCGGTGCACGACGTGGGCATCGAGCTCGGCTACCACCTCGGCCGCGACGAAGCGGACGAGGTGCTCTACGAGGCGGCGACGCTGGCGGCGCGCTACCGCGCCACGCACAAGTGGGAGCTCGAGTTCGACCAGTCGTACTCGCTGGCGGATTCGAGCGCGCTCGGCAACTCGTTCACGCTGCGGCGGCTGGGCCACGATTTCGTGATGGAGGTCGAGGTCGGCTACCGCGCGGGCGAAGGTGCGAGCTTCAACATGAGCTTCAAGCCGCTGTTCGCCTGGAAGCGTTCGAGCCTGGGCCTGATCGACCGCTGGCTGGGCACGTACCACTGAGCAGTTGGCGCCCTCGCAGGCGCGCTGCATACTGGCGCGTGTCATGGGCCACGCCGAACTCTTCCTGGCCTTCCTGGGCAACGCGAACTGGCGCGAGGGCCTGGTGATCGTCGCGGTGCTCTCGGTCTTCCTCGGCCTGCGCCTGCGCCGCGCGGTGCACGGACGGTGAGATGCTGGCGCTGATCGGCAACATCGAGACCACCGAGCTCCTGGTCGTCCTGATCGGGGCGATCCTGGTGTTCGGCAAGCGCCTGCCGCAGGTCGCGTCGGAGGCGGGGGCGCAGCTCGGCAAGCTGCGGCGCACGCTCGACTCGGCCTGGCGCGACAGCGGCGTCGACCGCGAGGTGCGCGAGATGCAGCGCAGCATCGAATCGATCCGCGAGGCGGTGCCGCGCGATCTCTCGGCCGGATCGGTGGCGCGCCTGGCGGCCAACGAGTTCCAGCGCCGCGTCGAGCAGAACCAGCGTGGCACGGAGGAGGCCGGGGCTGCGGGGGCTCCCGCCGCACCCGGAGCACTGCTGGCGGGTGGACCCCCGGTCGACGAGTTCGGGACCGACGAGATCCCGGCCGGGCCTCCGCCGACGGCCGCTCCGCACCCGGACGCGCCGCCGCCCGAGCGCGAGCCGCGCCCGTGACGCGCGCCAGCTTCCGCCTGGGCTACAACACCAACGGCCTGGCGCATCACCGGCTGGACGAGGCGCTCGAGCTCCTGGCGCGCATCGGCTACCGCGCGGTGGCGATCACGCCCGACGTCGGCGCGCTCGATCCCTACCGGCTCGATGCCGGCTTCGTGCGCCGCATCCGGCGCCGCGCGCGCACGCTCGACCTCGCGCTGGCGGTCGAGACCGGCGCGCGCTTCCTGCTCGACCCCGAGCACAAGCACCACCCCTCGCTGCTCGACCCCTCGCGCGCGGCGCGCCGCCGGCGGATCGATTTCCTGCTGCGCTCGGTCGACCTGGCGGCCGAGCTCGACGCCGAGGTGGTCTCGATCTGGTCCGGGGCGGCCCCCGGTGGCGTCACGGGCGACCCCGCGGGTCCGACGCCTGGCATGCGCGGAGCGCGGCGCGCGCGGCCCGCGCCCGCCGGCGCCGCGTCTGAACTGTGGGAGCGGCTGGTCGACGGCCTGACACCGGTCCTCGACCGCGCGCGCGACCAGGGCCGGCGCCTCGGCTTCGAGCCCGAGCCCGGGATGTTCCTCGAGCGGCCGACGGGGTACCTCGAGCTGCGCCGGCGACTCGGCGAGCGCGGCGCCGAGCTCGGCCTGACCCTCGACGTCGGCCACCTGATCGCGACGCGCGACCTGCCGGTCCCGGGCCAGATCGCGGCCCTAGCTCCCTACCTTCTACATGTTCAGCTCGACGACGCGCCGCTCGGCCGCCACGAGCACCGCATGTTCGGGGAGGGGGTGCTCGACCTCGCCGGCACCCTCGCGGCCCTGCGCGCGGCGGGGTTCCGCGGCATGGCGGCGGTCGAGCTGTCCCGCGACAGCCACCGCGGCAGCGAGGCCGCGCGCCTGGCCTTCGCGGCCCTGCGGCGGGCCTCCCGGGGCTGACGGCACCCCGTCCGGCCCCGAATGCCGCGGGCCCCGGCCGGGATGGCCGTCCCAAACCCTTGAGCCAGCACAGCTTGCGCGCAGCGCCCGCAACGAAGGCCAGGGATCTGCATTGCGGCCTGACGGGCGAACGACTTACGCGCGTCCGTGGCCTGCCGGGGAGGACGCGCTTGTCGGAGCGCTCGGTCGACGCCCACAATGGCCCCCGGCGACCCGCGCCACGCACGAGAAGGAGAGCTCATGGAAACCACCGAGCAGTCCACCGCGCTGCAGATCTGTCCCACGCGCATCGACGGCGCCCCCGTCCTGTTCGCGCACAAGGTCGACGCGGCCCAATGCCAGGACCGCCAACGCGGGCACTACCACAAGTGCTTCACCTGCGCGCACAACAACGCCTACGTCTCCAAGAACGGCCGCCCCGCCGAGCGCGCGGCCGAAGCCAAGCAGCAGCTGCAGGTCGGCTGAGCTCCCGCCCCGCCACGGCCCACGAGCCCGCGTACCGCCCGTGGCCCCATGTCGCGCCCCCCCTCCACCTTCGCCGCCTGCGTCGAACAGGCCCGCGTCCGGTTCGAGGCCCTGCAGGCGCGACTCGAGGCGGATCACGGGCTGTCCGCCGCCCAGGAAGTGCGGGCCGCGTTCGACCGGGGCGAACTCGAGTTCGTGCGCGACGGGGCGGCCTTCGCCCGCGCGCAAGTCGAACTCGTCGGGTCGCTCGACGCGCGCAGCGGTGAGTGGACCTGGGCCTGGTCGAGCGGATCGGAGCGCCCCGACCGGCTGACGGCGGCCCTGAAGGCGCGCGCTCTCGGAGGAGAGCTGCGCTTCGAGCGCCTGCTCGCGAGCTCCTTTCCCGCCAGCGACGCGGAGGCCTGGGATCTGCTCGCGATCGCGGCGGGCGAGGTCGCGGCGGTGGGCGGGCATCGCCTGCGGACCCCGACCGGGACGGCCTTCCTGTTGTTGACCTCGGTCGAGGCGCTGCAGCCCGGCGCATCGCCCGCGAGGCCGGCAGCTCGCGCGCCGACGCCGGCACCGCTGCCGAGTGCGGCGCCGACGGAGGCGCCCGCAGCTGCGCCGGCGCCCCTGAGCACGCGCGCCCCCGGACGGGCGTCGCTGCCGACGATCGGCCGCGGGATCTACGAACCGCTGCCCGGCAGCAAGCCCGCCGCGCCGCCGCCGAGCCGCGCGACGCCGGAGCCCTTCGCGGCGCCCGAGCGCATGTCGAAGCGCATCCAGCGCGACAGCGCGCACGATGTCGGCGCCGCGCGGCTGACCAAGGGCGGTCCCGGCGCGCGACCGCTGGCGCCCGGCGCCGGATCCGTGGCGCGCGACGCGCGCGCCGTGATCTGCGTCTGCGCGCTCGAACAAGGCCGTCCGATCCTGAGCGCGCGGCGCGGCCAGCCGGTGCGCGGCGACGACAGCGGCTGGCAGTTCCTGTGCGGGGCGAGCGAGCACAAGGCGCAGCACGGCCGCAGCGCGACGCTGGCGCAGGTCCTGGCGCTCGAGAGCTCGCTCGCGGAGTGGATCGACGGCGCCGTCGGCCGGCGCCTCGAGCGCCGCGAGCCGGGCGAGCCCTGGAAGACCTCGACGCGCTGAGCGCGCAGCCCGGACCGGGGCTCAGCGGCCCGCGGCGGCCAGGATCTCGGCCTCGGTCAGGATGCGCGGCGTCTGCTTCGCGAGCTCGAGCACGCGCTGCACCTGCTCGTCGGTTGGCGTCAGGCCGCGCTCCTCGAGGAACCAGGTGACGTTCGAGCGCCCGCTCATCGGGCCGACGGCGATCACCTGCTTGAGGCCGAAGAGGTCGGCCGGGACGCCCGAGTAGACGCGGTTGGCGAGCCAGGCGTCGCCCTTCTTGAAGGCCTTGATCACGGCCGCGGCGTGCACGCCCGTGGCGGTCTCGAAGGCGTCCTTGCCGAACACCGGGTAGTTGGGCGGCAGCGGGACGCCGATCGCGTCGCTGGCGAGCTTGACGTACTCGCCCAGCTTCGAGAGGTCGTTCTGCACCAGGCCCATCAACTTGAGGTTGACCAGGATCAGGTCCATCTCGGCGTTGCCCGAGCGCTCGCCGACGCCGAGGGCCGTGCCGTGCACGCGCGTGGCCCCTGCTTCGATCGCGGCCAGCGTGTTGATCAGGCCCAGCCCGCGGTCGCGGTGGCCGTGCCAGTCGATGCCGACGTCGACGCCCAGCTCGTCGACCAGGTTCTTGACGAAGCCGACCAGGCGCTTGACGCCCGAGGGCGTCGCGTGACCGCAGGTGTCGCAGATGCAGATGCGCTTGGCGCCGGCCTCGATCGCGGTGGTGTAGAGCGCGCGCACGTGGTCGGGGTTGGCGCGCGTCGTGTCCTCGGTGACGAACATCGAGGTCAGGCCGTTCTTGGTGCAGAACTCGATCGCCTCGCGCGAGAGCTTGAGCATCGTCTCGAGCTCCCAGTTCTCGGCGTACTGGCGGATCGGCGAGCTGCCGATGAAGGCGCACACCTCGACCGGCACGCCGGTCTGCTGCACCACGTCGATCACCGGCGCGATGTCGTTGACCAGCGTGCGGCAGGCGACGTTGGGCTTGATGCGCAGGCTCTTCATCTCGCGGCACAGGGTCAGGATGTGCTCGCGCGCGCGCGCCCCGGCCCCGGGCAGGCCGACGTCGGCGGTGTCGATCCCGAGCTCGTCCATCAGGTGCACCAGCCGCACCTTCTGCGCCAGCTCGGGGTCGCGCGCCGACGGGCTCTGCAGGCCGTCGCGCAGCGTCTCGTCGTCGAACTGGATGCGCTGGCGGCCCGCGGCGGGGTCGACGTTCCAGTCGTGGATCAGGGCCTGGTGCTTGGTGTCGATCATGGGCTTCGGAGGCGTCGCGGGGGGCGCGGGCGGCCGCTCATCGTAGCGTGGGGAGGTGGGGGCACGCGCGCGGACGGTCGCGCGTGCCGCCGCTGGACCCTGGAGCGCGCCCGCGCGGGTCCGTAGGCTCCCCCGCCTCCCGGCTCCACCCCGACCCACACCATGCCCTTCGACAAGGTCCTCAAATTCGGCGGCGCGGCCCTGGCCGACGGCCCGGCCGTGCAGCGCGCGGCCGAGATCGTGCTCGCCTACGGCGGCCCGCGTCCGCTGGTGGTCGTCAGCGCCCACCAGGGCGTCACCGACCTGCTCGAGACCGTCGCGCGCTCGGCCGCGGTCGGGATCCTGGAGGGCGATCGCGTGCGCATCCGCCACCGCACGATCCTGCGCCAGCTGGGCCTCGACCCCGAGCTGCTCGACCGCCACGTCAGCGAGCTGTTCAACCTCTTGTCGGGCATCAAGGCGCGCGGTCGCATCGAAGCGCGCGAGCGCGACCTGGTGCTGTCCTTCGGCGAGCGCATGAGCGCGCGCGTCGTGGCCCACACGCTGCGCGGCCGCGGGCAGCTCGCGACGCCCGTCGACGCCTTCGACCTGGGCCTGGTCAGCGACTCCAACCACGGCGCGGCCCGGCCGCTGCCCGAGTGTCGCGCGCGCGTGCGAGCGGCCCTCGACGAGGTGCCCGGCATCCCGGTCGTCACCGGTTTCCTGGCCCAGGACCGCCAGGGCAACCTGACCACGCTCGGCCGCAACGGTTCGGACCTGACCGCGGCGCTGATGGCCGAGGCGGTCGGCGCGGGCGAGCTGCAATTGTGGAAGGCCGTCGGCGGGATCATGACCGCCGACCCGGCCCTCGAGCCCGAGGCGCGCGTGGTCGAACAACTGGGCTTCGTCGAGGCGGCGGAGTTCGCCTTCCACGGTGCGCAGGTGCTGCACGGCGCCGCGCTCGCCCCCGCGCAGCGCGCGAACGTGACCGTGCGGCTGCTCGACGTGCACGAACCCGAGGCGCCGGGCACGGTGCTGACCATGCAGTCGCGCGGCGAGGGGCCGCTGGGCATCGCGGTGCGCCGCAAGCTGGTGCGCGTGTCCTTCGCGCTCGACGCCAGCGAAGAGCGCGGCCGCCGTCTGGCGGAGGTGTGCCTGGCGCTGGCGCGCCACGGCCTCGAAGCGACGCTGCTGGGCGGATCGGCCGAGGAGCTCAGCCTGTACCTGAGCGGCAGCGCCAACGTGCCCGCCTTCCTGGCCGACGTCGGGCTGCGCGCGCGCACGCGCGACGACCTGGCGCTGGTGGCGCTGATCGGCCGGCGGCGCGAGCCGGACGCTGCGGGCTTCGACGACGCCCAGGCCAGCCGGGTGCTGGCCCTGCTGAGCGCCGAGGGCCTCGACGTGGTCGAGGCCTGCGTCGGCCGCTCGGCCGCGAGCCAGCTGCTGGTCGTGCCCGCCGCCCAGCTCGAGCGCGTCGTGCGCTGCCTGCACGCGCAGTTCTTCCGGCCGGCGACCGTGCGCGCATGAGCGCGGCCCGGCGCACAGCCCTCGATTGCCGAGCCGGTGGTCGCGGCGCATCCTGGCGCGCGCCGTGAACGAACTCGCGCCTCCGCCTGCCGCCCGAACCGCAGCGCCGGGCCTGTTGCGGCGGCTGTTCAAGGTCGCGCTGTGGACCTGTGCCGGGTTGTTGACGGCGCTGTGCGGCGCGAAGCTCTTCCTGGGCGACGTCTACCACGTCGAGTCGAGCTCGATGGAGCCGACGATCCACGGCTGCGACGGCGGCGAGTGGATCCTGGTGCGCTACTCCTCGGCGCCGCCACCGCGCGGCGAGATCGTCGTCGCGCGCGTCGAGCGCGAACCGGCGCCGGTCGTCAAGCGCGTGCTCGGCCTGCCGCACGAGCGCGTGCAGGTGGCCGGCGGCGACGTGATCGTCGACGGGCGCGTGGTGCCGGCGGCCGAGGCGCGCACGCCGCTGATCACGGCCTTCGACCAGCGCCGCGACGACGTGGCGCGCCGCTTTGTGCTGCGCCCCGCACCCGCGGGGCCGTGGAGCCAGCAGGCCGGCGCGTGGCGCGTCGCGGGTTCCGGCCTCGCGGCGCGCGACGACGCGGGCCTCGCGCGCTACGCGGAACGGCTCGACGACAGCTACCCCGAACCGGACGGCTCGCGAGCAGCGGGCGAGACCGGCGCCAACGACGCCGAGCTCGAAGTCGAACTGTGGGCCGAGGCCGCGCAGGGCACCGCGCGCTTCCTGCTGAGCGAGCGCGGCGACCGCTTCGAGCTCGCGTTGAGCTTCGCGGCCGGCGCGCGCGCCACGGCCGTGATCTCGCGCAGCTCGGCCGGTGCGGCGTGGAGCGAGCTGGCGCGCGCCGAGTTCCCCTGCGCGCCCGCGACCTGGCTGCGCGTGCGCTTCTCGAACCGCGACGACGAGCTGTGCGCCGTGCTCGCGGGCCTGCCCGCCGCGGCGAACCCGCTGTGCGTGCGCTACGCGCGCAACGAGTTCCATCCCGGCGACCAGCAGCGCCAGGGCCTGCACATCGGCGCGCGCGCCGAGTTCGGCGGCGACGGCGGCGACTTCCGCTTCCGCGGCCTCGTGCTGCGGCGCGACGTGGTCTACACGGCGCGCGGCGAGCGCGGCACGCAGGCGGTGTGCGAGCTCGGCATGGACGAGTACTTCCTGCTGGGCGACAACTCGGCGCGCTCGCGCGACAGCCGCGAATGGGGCCCGGTGCGGCGCGAGGCGCTGCTGGGCCGCGCGACGCACGTGGTCTGGCCGCCCGGCCGCTGGCGCAGCCTGGGAGCGCGCTGAGAAAGTCCTTCCGCGGCCCCCCGAACCCTGGCGCGGGCCCGGGGTTGCGTGCCGGCGCCTGGCAGCGGAACCTGGGGGTCGCCCGGCGGTTCAAGCGGGCGAGTCTCCATGGCGGCCAGCTACCACGACGACCCCGGTGTGCGCCTGATGCTGGCGTTCCAGGCCGGCGACGAGCAGGCCTTCGACCGCATCGTCGAGGCCTACTCGCCGCAGATCTACGCCCTGTTCACGCGCTTCCTCGGCGCGCGTCAGAACCGCGAGGACTTGGTGCAGGAGGTCTTCCTGCGTCTCTTGCGCGCGCGCGAACGCTACGAGCCGACGGCGCGCTTCTCGACCTTCCTGTTCCGCATCGCCTTCAACATCTCGGTCAACGAGACGCAGCGCGGCGGGCTCAAGGAGCAGGCCGGCGACCTCGGACGCGAGCTCGGCGAGCGCGCCGGCGGGCTGGCGGCGCTGACCGACGAGCGCGCGCTGGCGCCGACCGAAGACCTGGAGCGCGAGGACCTGGTGCGCGCCGTGCGCAGCGCGATCGCGCGCCTGCCCGACACGCAGCGCCTGGCGCTGATCCTCGCCAAGTACGACGAGCTGCCCTACGTCGAGATCGCCGCGGTGCTCGGCACCAGCGAGAAGGCGGTCAAGTCGCTGGTGCACCGCGCGCGCGAGACGCTGCGCGAGACGCTCGCGCCCTTCCTGCAAGGAGAGCTGTCGTGAAGCCCGCCTGCCTCGATTTCCGCGCCGCGCTGGAGCGCTCGCTGGCGAGCCGCGGTGCTGCCCACGGCGCCTTGTCGTGGCACGAACACCTCCTGGGTTGCGCCGACTGCCGCGCGCTGCTCGAGGCGGAGGAAGCGCTCGACCTCCTGCTGGCGACGCTGCCCGAACCGCGCCTGCCCGACGATCTCGCGGCGCGCGTCCTCAGCCGCCTGCGCCGCGCGCGCGGCGCCGAGCGCGAGCTCGACGCGCTGCTGGCGCTCGACCTCGAACCGACCGCGCCCAGCGGCCTGGCGCACCGCGTGTTGGCGGGCCTGGCGCGCGAACGCACCGAGTCCCAGCCGCACGCGCCCCAGCCGCACGCGCCGGCAGAGGCGCGCCTCGACCTGCTGCTGGAGCGCGCGGGCCGCGTCGACCTGCCGCGCGACCTCGCTGCACGCGTGCTCGCGGGGCTCGAGACGGAACGCGTCGCGACCCCGCGCAGCTTGCGCGCCGTGAGCGCGCCGCGCAGGCGCTTCCTGGTCGCCGTGGCGGCCGCGGCGCTGGTCGCGCTGGGCGCCTGGTTCTGGTTCGCGCGGCCGGATGCGCCGCAGCCGCAGCCGATCGTCGACGAGCGCACGCCCGGTACCCCCGGTACCTCGGGCGACGGCCGCGAGTCGCCGGATTCGCTGCGCACGCCGGACGCCGACGCCAGCGAGGAAGCGCCCAGCGACGAGCTGTTGGCGGCGCTCGACGCGCTGGAGAACTGGGACCTCCTGATGCGCGAGGACCTCGACCTCCTGCTCTCGACCTTCGCCACGGCGGACGAGCTGCTGCTCGAGTTCGAAGCGGGCGACGCGCAGCCGGGTTCCGCGGACGAAGACGGCGCCGTCGACCCGGCGACCGGCGAGAGGAAGGGCTGAGATGCGCCTCGCCCGCACCTGGATCGCGCTGCTCTTCGCGACCGCGCTCGGCCTCGCGCCCGCCGCCGCGGCGCTGCAGGGCCCGGACGTGCGCCAGGCCGGCCCGAGCGCTGCGCAGGCCCAGGGGCAACGACCTCCGTCCGAGCGGCCGAATGCCTCGGGCCACGCGGGTGCCGCGCGCGAGCGCTGGGAGAAGCTCAGCCCCGAGCAGCGCGCCGAGCTCAAGCAGCGCTTCGAGCGCTTCCAGCAGCTCGGTGAGAGCGAGCGGCGCGAGCTGCTCGAGCGCGCGCGCCGCCTGCGCGCCGGCTGCGAGGGCGCCCAGGCCGGCTCGACGTCGGAATGGAAGGACAAGTTCGCCGCGCTCGGTCCGCGCCAGCGCCACGAGGCGCAGCGTGAGTACGGCTACGAGTCGCTGCGCGCGCGCGGCCGCGAGATCCGCGACAAGCTGCCGCAGGCCTGGCTCGAGCGCCTGGAGCGCGCCTCGCCCGAGGAGCGCCTGGCCCTCTTGCGCGAGTTCAAGGAGAAGCAGCTCGACGGGCTCTGCCGCATGGCGCTGGCGCGTCTCGCCCCGCTGCTCGACCTGAGCGCCGAGGAGCTGGCGCGCGTGCAGGCGCTGCCCTTCGAGGAGCGCGGCCGCGTGGTGCTCGAGTACCGCAAGCGCGCGCAGGAGCTCGACACGCGCCAGAACGGCCTGCCGCCGGGCATCAGCGACGCGGACTGGCAGGCGCTGGTCGCGCTCGAGCCCGAGGCCTTCTTCCTGCGCCTCAAGGCGCAGCGCGAGCGCCATGCGGCCGAGCGGCCGATGCGCGACGGACGTCAGGAGCGCGACGCGAGCGGCCCGCCGCGCGAAGCTCCGACGCCGGCCCAGGCGGAAGGCATGCGCCGTCTGCTCGAGGCGCTGCAGCCGCGCCCCGACGAGGTGGTCGCGGTCGTCGATCTGCCCGCCGAGCAGCGCGCGACGCGCCTGGCCGAGCTGCGCCGCGCGCGCTGCATCGAGGTCCTGCGCACGCACGAGCTGGTGAGCGCCGAGCAGCTCGAAGGGCTGGCCACGCTCGACGAGCGGCGCTTCGGTGAGCTGCTGCGCAACGTGCTGCGGCCGCTGCGCTCCTCCGCCTGGCGCGAGCGCGGCTGGGGCCAGTCGGGGAGCCGCGGACACGACCACCACGGCAACTGGCCGCGCGGCGGCGCGAAGCCCGAGCGCCCCGAGCGCCCCGAGCGCAAGGACGACTGCCCGCCCGCGCAGGACGCGCCGCGCACGCCGGGCGCTCCGCCTGCATCGCCCGAGAATCGCCCCGGCGGCGGACGCTGACGGCGCAGGGCGCACCGGCCCGTTCGTCGCGTCGTTCTCGGCGCGCCGCGACACGCCGCACGCGCGCCGTATACTGCCCGGTCGCTCATGGTGCTGCACGACGACGCTCGAGCACGCCCGGCGATCGCGCTGCCGGCGGTCACGGTCGAAGGGCTGGCGCGCCTGGTCGCGCCGCTGGTGATCGACCTGCGCAGCCCGGGCGAGTTCGCGGCCGACCACGTGCCGGGCGCGCTGAACGTGCCGCTCTTCGACGACGACGAGCGCGCGCTGGTCGGCACGCTCTACCGCCAGGTCTCGCCCGACCAGGCCTTCGACGAGGGCCGGCGCATCGTGCTGCGGCGCGTGCAGGAGCTCCTGCAGCGCATCGCCGCGGCGGCCGACTGGGCCCTGCCCGACGCGGATGCGGCCGCGCACGTGTTGCGCCTGTCGCGCGGCGGGCCGGCGCGCATGGCGCGCGAGCTGGAGCTCGTGCGGGCCGAGACCCCCGAGACCCCTGGGACAATCGGAGCGCGCGCGGTCGTCGTGCACTGCTGGCGCGGCGGCCTGCGCTCGCGCAGCGTCGCGGCCCTGCTGCGCGAGCTCGGCCTCGAGCGCGTTGTGCTGCTCGAGGGCGGCTACCGCGCTTATCGCAGCGGGGTGCTCAAGACGCTCGCGGCGTACGAGGCGCCCCCGGCCTTCGTGCTGCGCGGCTGGACGGGGGTCGGCAAGACGCTGGTGCTGCGCGAGCTGGCTCAGCTGCGGCCGGGGTGGGTGCTCGACCTCGAGGATGCGGCGCAGCACCGCAGCTCGGTGCTGGGCATGGTCGGGCTCGAGCCCGTGTCGCAGCGCGCCTTCGAGAGCCGGCTGGTCGCGCAGCTCGCGCGCACGGGCCGCGCGGCGCTGGTGATGGAAGGCGAGAGCCGCAAGGTCGGCGACGTGATCGTGCCGCCGCGGCTGTGGCACGCGCTGCAGGGCGGAACGAACCTCGAGCTGGTGGCGGACGTCGAGCGGCGCGTCGAGGTGCTGCGCGAGGACTACCTGGCGCACCCGGCCAGCGCGGCCGAATTGGTGCCGCAGCTCGAGTTCATCGACAAGCGCCTGGGGCTCTCGGGCGCGGAGGCGCTGGCGCGGCGCTTCGAGCGCGGCGAGATCGACACGGTCGTGCGCGTGCTGCTGGAGCGCTACTACGACCCGCTCTACCGCCACTCCGAGCAGGGCCAGCGCTACGCGGCGCGCTTCGACACGCGCGACCCCGCGGCCGCCGCGCGCGCGATCGCGGAATGGATCGACGCGCGCCTCGCCGCGGCGGGACGGCCGGCGTGAAGGAGCTCTCGGTGGTCGTGCCGGCGCTCGACGAAGCCGAGCGGATCGGTGCGACGCTGCGGCGTCTCACGGAAGGCTTGCGCACGCGCGTCGAGCGCTGCGAGCTGATCGTGGTCGACGACGGCAGCCGCGACGGCACGTCCGACGTGATCCGCCGCGAGTTCGGCGCGGCGGTGCGCATCGAGTGCCACGAGCGACGGCGCGGCAAGGGCGCGGCGGTGCGCACGGGCGTGCTGGCGGCGCGCCACGAGTGGATCCTGATGACCGACGCCGACCTGTCGATCCCGGTCGAGGAGCTCGACCGGCTCGCGCCGCACACGGCGCAGGCTCCGATCGTGATCGGCTCGAAGCGCGCGCCGGGCGTGCCGGGTGCCCCGGGCACTCCGGAGCCGCAGCACGCCAGCGACTTCCCGCTCGCGCGCCGCCTGGCCGGCGCCGTCGGCGCGCGCGTCGTGTCGCTGCTGGTCGTCGACGGCTTCCACGACACGCAGTGCGGCTTCAAGCTCTACCGCCGCGACGTCGCGCGCGAGCTCTTCGCGCAGGGCCGCATCGACGGCTTCGGCTTCGACTTCGAGATCTTGATGCTCGCGCGCCGCGCCGGCCTCGCCGTGGCCGAGGTGCCCGTGCGCGTCGAACACCGCTCCGGCGGCAGCGTGCGCGCGACGAGCTACCTGGCCGTCCTGGGCGAAGCGCTGCAGGTCGCAACCAACCGCTGGCGCGGCCGCTACCCCCCGCCCCGCGCGTGAGTACGGTGCCAGGCACTTATTCACCCTGTCGCACGGCGACGGAGCGCAGCTCCGTCGCCGTGCGACAGGGTGAATAAGTGCCTGGCACCGTACTCACGCGCGGGGCGGGGGCGGCGCGGTCAGACGTTGCGCGACAGCAGCGCCAGGCCTTCGCGCACCTGGGCGCGCAGCTCGTGGACGCTGCGCACGCGCGTCAGGCGCCGCCACAGGTAGCTCGGGCGCAGGTAGAAGCGGCGCACCATCGAGCGCTTGAGCTCCAGCATCCGGCGCCTGTCGAGCGTGTGCGTCGGCAGGAAGGCCTGCGCGCCGCCCTGGTCCATCACCAGCTCGTCGGGGCGCGCCAGGCCGAGTTCGAGCGCGCGCCGGCGGAACGGCGTGCCGAAGCGCGGCACGGCCATGTTCAGGCTCATGAAGTCGAGCTCCAGCTCGAGCGCCAGCTCCAGCGTGCGGCGCAGCGAGGCCTCGTCCTCCTCGGGCAGGCCGATGATGAACGTGCCGACCGTGCGCAGCCCGTGGCGCTGCACGCGCCGCAGGCCCTCGCGCACCTGGGCGCTGGTGTAGCCCTTCTCGTAGCGCTCGAGCTGCGCGTCGTCGGCGCTCTCGACGCCCAGGATCAGCGTGTGGCAGCCGGCGCGCTTCAACGCGGCGCACAGCTCGTCGTCGGCCGTGTCCGGGCGCGTGAAGGCGGTCCAGGACAGGTCGCCGCGCTGTTCGAGGCCCTGGCACAGTTCCAGCGCGCGCTTCTTCGAGAGCCCGAAGGTCTGGTCGACGACGAACAGCTCGTGGATGCCGAGCGCGCGCAGATGGTCGATCTCCGCCAGCGCGTCGGCGACCGGCCGGGTCTTGTAGCCCAGCGTGCCGATCACGCAGAAGCTGCACGGGTAGGGGCAGCCGTAGTCGGTCAGCACGGTCGCAAAGCGCGCCGCGCGCGCGAAGGAGAAGTGGTAGCCGTGGGCCGGGAAGAGCTCGTGGCGCGGCGTCGGCACGCGGAAGCTGCCGTGCCGCGGGCCGTCGCGCCGGCTGGTGATCGCGCCCGCGTGGCGCACGGTCATCGAGCCCAGCGCCTCGCGCTCGCCGTCGAGGTAGCGCAGCACGTCGTCGCTCGAGAAGTCGTGCAGCGCGGCCTCGATCCAGGGCTCGCGGGCCAGGCGCTCCTCGGCGCGCTCCTGCAGCACGTCGCCGATCGCCAGCACGCGCACGCCCGTGGCCGAGAGTTCGGCCAGGAAGGCGCGGTCCTCCTCCCACGACACCGCGCCGACCAGCGCCACGACCACGTCGGGCTTCCAGGCCGCCAGGCGCGCGCGCGCCGCCTCGGGCGACAGGCGCTCGGCCATGCAATCGAGCACCGCGAGCTCGTGGCGCGCCGCCAGCGTGCCCGAGAGCACCACCAGGTCGATCGGATGGAACAGGTAGTTCGACTTGGTGGTCTTCGAACAGAAGTAGTCGCGG